>Ga0126307_10002259_pt1 | contig 12975 bp, 9 predicted proteins | sample Plot28_FD_89955 | JGI IMG/M metagenome (GOLD analysis project Ga0126307, IMG submission 89955) | Serpentine soil microbial communities from UC McLaughlin Reserve, CA, USA - Plot28 | ecosystem: Environmental > Terrestrial > Soil > Grasslands | place: USA: UC McLaughlin Reserve, Lake County...
CGCCGTCGGTGACGGTGACGACGCCGCCGACGCTCTCGACCTCGCTCGCGATCGACGCCGCGGCACCGCCGAGCTGGGCGAACACGATCTCGTGCTCGAGCGTGTGCTCGGCGGAGGCCTCGTCCTGCGCGGAAGCCGCCGGCGCCTGGCTCAGAGTCGGGTCGACGTGGTACTGCTCGCGACAGCGATACCAGGAGGTGGCCACTTCGGGACGGACCCCCCGGACACGGTCGTCCCCAGCGAGGAAGCGTTCGCGCGCTGCGGTCACCGCTCGGTACCGCTCCACGTCACTCATGCGATGACGCCTTGCGGTCTGGCTCATGTACGGGATCGAGTTTACGCAGCAGACGCCGCCTGCAGCAAGGCGCCGTGTTCGACGCAGAACCGCGTCCGGGCAGGCTCGCGTCTCGGCCACACCGGCGACGCCGCGGCCACCGATCCCGTCTGCCGGTTTCCGCCGCACCACCGCCGGTGGACGAGTTCACATACCGGACGACGCGGCGGGCGGCGCGCGTTTGACCGCCAGCCGCGCGGCGAGCTCGACGAGCATGCGGACGCCGTAGCCGCTCGCCCCGGGGCCGATCGCGTCGCCGCGATCGTCATCGAGGAGCGCGGGCCCGAGCATGTCGACATGCGCCCACGGTCCCTCGCCGGCGAAGCGCTCGAGGAAGGTGGCGGCCGTGATCGGATACCCGAACCCCTTCCCCGACGTGTTGCGAAGGTCGGCGACCCGGGACTCGAGCAGGCGGCGGTAGCGCGGGTGCAGCGGCCAGGGCCACGCAAGGTCACCGGCCGCGTTGCCGGCATCGACGACAACCGCGCGCCACGCGTCGTCGTTGGCGAACACGCCGCCGTAGAGATCGCCCATCCCGGCCCGGATCGCGCCGGTCAGCGTGGCGAGGTCGACGACGTGCGTCGCGCCCTCGCGGCGCGCGTACCAGAGCGCGTCGGCGAGGATCAACCGGCCCTCCGCGTCCGGGTTCGTCACCTCCACGGTGAGGCCGGCAGCGGTCGTGATCACGTCCGACGGCCGGATCGCATCGGCGCCCAGCATGTTCTCGCATGCAGGGAGGACTCCGACGACGGAGAGCGGCAGCCCGAGCTCGGCGATCGCGCCCAGCGCGGCGAGCACCGCCGCGCCGCCGGCCATGTCCGCCTTCTGGCGCACGATGTCCGACTGCGGCTTCAGGAAGTAGCCGCCCGCGTCGAAGGTGACGGCCTTGCCGACAAGCGCGAGCCGCGGCGACTCCGGCGCGTCCGCGGGCTCGTGGCGCAGCACGATGAGTTGCGGCGCCGCCGCACTCGAGCGGCCCACGGCCGCGAGCGCGCCGAGACCGGCGGCGGCAGGTTCGAGCACCTCGACGCGCAGACCGGGAAGCGCGGCGGAGCGCTCGGCGAGGCCTGCAGGCGTGACGACGTTCGGCGGCGCGTCGACGAGCTCGCGCGCGATGTTCGTCCACCGCGCCACCAGCTCGGCGCGCGCCGCGACGGCGCGGAGCTCCTCCCGCGCGCGGCAGACGACGAAGCGGTCGACGCCCCGGGCTGGTTCGCCGCTCTTCCAGCGATCCGCGCTGTAGCCGCCGAGGATCGCGCCCTCGACGAGCGCCTGGACCTGGCATTCCGGGCCGAGCGGGAGCGACTCGTCAAGCGCCCAGGCAACCGTGCCCTCGCCGCGGTGCGCACGCACCGCCCGGGCGGCGGCCGTCCGCAGGCCTTCTGCGTCGAGCGCGTCGACCGCGACCGCGGCGACGCGCCGCGCGGGCAGCTCGTGCGCGACGTGCACCACAGCCACCGGATCCGCGTCCGCCGCCGCGCGCGCCAGCCGCCCGCCGAAGAGCGGGTCGAGCTCCTGCACCAGCGCACCGCCTGCGGCCACGGCGAGGACATCCGCCTCCAACTCGGCCGGCTCGGCCCCGGTCACCTCGACGTTCACCGAGTACTTCTATCATCGGTGCGAGTCTTTCGGACGTGCGCGCTCGGATTCTCGGATCTGCCGCCGGTGGCGGGTTCCCGCAGTGGAACTGCCGCTGCGAGGCGTGCGAGGCCGCCCGCACGGGCACCGCCGCACGTCCTCGAACGCAGTCGTCGCTCGCGATCCGCGGGGCGACCGGACCGTGGTTTCTGGCCAACGCCTCGCCCGACCTGCGCCAGCAGCTCGAACCGCTCGCAGCCGAAGGCGCGAACGGCGTACGCGCTACGCCCGTGGCCGGGATCCTGTTGACGGATGCGGAGATCGACCACACGGCGGGCCTTCTGCTCTTGCGCGAATCTTCGACGCCGATCAGGGTGTACGGGAGCGACGCAGTTCGCCGTGCCCTGACCGACGGCTATCCGGTGCTGACGATCCTCGCCGACTACTGCGGCGTCGACTGGCGGACGCTGGAGCCGGGGCGCCCGCTCTCAGTGGACGGATCGTCGCTCGAGGTCGAGTCGTTCGCGGCGGGGGGCGATGCGCCGCGCTACCTCGCCGGGACCGGGGCCGAGGTCGAGGCCAGCGGGCTGGTCTTCCGCGACCGCTCGAGCGGCGGCGTGCTGACGTACGTGCCAGGCCTCGCGCGGCTCGATGACGATCTGCTCGGACGGCTCGGCGCGAGCGACGTGGTGCTCGTCGATGGCACGTTCTGGCGCGACGACGAGCTCGTGCGCCTCGGGATCTCGAAGCGCACGGCGCGGCAGATGGGCCACGTGCCGCTCTCCGGCCCCGGAGGGACCCTGGAGGCGCTCGCGCGGCTCGAGCGACCGCGCGTGATCCTCGTCCACGTCAACAACACGAACCCGGTGCTGCTCGAGCGCTCGCCGGAGCGCGACGCGGTTCTGCGCGCGGGAGCCGAGGTTGCCCACGACGGGCTCGAGGTGGAGGTGTGAGCATCACCGCCGGTGTGGCAGACCAGCACCCCGCGCGTCAGCCAGTGCTACTCCAGCCCTAGCCCCAGCACGATGGCCATTATGAGGAGCGCTATACCACTCAGGAGATCAGACCGAATGTTGATGAAGCTGGCGGCTGCCCGCCCGATCCGCAACCCGGCGAACGTCATCAGGGCCGTGATCGCGCCGAAGAGTGGCGGCGCGAGCCAGGGGGAGTACCCGAGCAGGCCCAGGCTGGTGCCGGCGACCACGTTGTCCACGCTCAACGGCAGGGGAAGGCTGAACAGGACCCATCGTGGGTCAAGCTCCTCCGGCTCCGCGGTGCGCAACGCCTGAACGAGGAGGTAAAGACCGAACGCACCCAGCAAGCCGGCCCCCACATACTCGGCTGTGGGGCCGATCGACTGGGACAAGTAGTCGCCCCCGAGTATGCCCACGAGCGGTGCTGCGGCATCCCAGAACCCGAACACCAGGGCGACCTGCGCCGCGTGGCGCCGCGTGTGCTCGAGCGTTCCGAGCGCAATCGCCGTCCGGAAGTTGTCCAAACTGAGGGTGATCCCGAGGATGAGAAGATCGATCATCTGGTTCGCAAAGTCCGTCAGCCGGGCCGGTGTGAGCTGTCCAGGCGCAAACTAGCGAGGCGACCGATCGCACACGCGCCGCGAACAAGCCATAAAGTAGTCCGGCGTGGCGTTGCGCTCGGCACGGAACCTGGTAGACCTGGCACGCAACCACGTCGGCGGAGGGGAGAGATGAGACGACGCTCGATCGTTGCCTGTGCGGCCCTGGCCATCGCGATGACGGCCTCCGGAACCGCCTCTGCGGGCGCAGGCGGAAAGAAGAAGAGCGGCTTCAAGACCGCGCAGCCGTCGATGCTCACGCCGGTCATGCCGGGCGTGACGGCCAAGCCGCTGTTGACGGTGGGAGACGCCCTGCGGAGCGGGTATCGCTTCGAGTCGATCCCGGACGGGATCTCCGTGCGCACGAGGGGCCGCGGACGAGTCGACCTCTACGTGAATCACGAGACCGGCAAGGTGCCGTTCCCGTACAACGCGGCCAACCCGACCGCGGCCAACGGCGAGAACGACTTCGACAACGCGCAGGTCAGCAAGCTGATCCTCAACCGGCACTCGGCGGGTGTGCTCAACGGCTCGTTCGCCATCGCGAGCAGATCGGGCTACCAGCGGTTCTGCTCGAACTACCTGGCGACGGCGAGGGAGGGCTTCGACCGCAAGATCTTCTTCACGAACGAGGAGTCGCCGGACTACGTGTACCGCCGGGAGGCGTCCTGGCCGCCCCGCATGGGAGACCCCGCGGAGGAGGAGGCCGGCCTGGTCGTGGCGCTGGACGTCAAGACCGGCAAGCACCGGCCGATCTACGGCATGGGCCGGCACAACCACGAGAACAGCGTCGCCGTTCCCGGATACGGACACCCGGTGGTCTTCTCGGGCGACGACACATTCACGAGCGGCCCGCTGACGGGAGTCTTCCCGGCGGGGGCCGTCCCGGCCCAGTCGCAGCTCTACTCCTACATGGCGCGGAACACGAAAGCGCTGAAGGCCGACAAGGGCGACCTCTGGGCCTTCGTCTCGGACACGCCGGGCGTCAAGAACTACTACGACGTGCTCCCGAACTCGGGCACGAAGGTCAAGGGCCACTTCATCAAGGTGCCGAAGGACATCGCCACCGGCCGCAACGCCGACGGCTCGGAGATCAAGGCGGCCGACAAGGGCTACCCGCCGCCGCCCGCGAACGGCAGCTGGCAGACCGATCTGCGCTCCGCCACGCCGGTGGGCATCGACGGGCCTCAGTGGGTGCTCGAGTACTGGAGCGACACCCACAACGTGTTCCAGTTCGTTCGCGTCGAGGACATCGCGTACGACAAGCGACGCGGCAAGCACAACGTCGTCTACATCGTCGACTCGGGTCGGGGCCGGACCGACGCTCAAAGCCTGGATACCAACTTCCGGTCCACCAACGGCCGTGTGTGGAAGATGGTGCTCGACCGTGACGACCCGACCGTTGTCAAGTCGCTCAGCGTCTTCGTCGAGGGCGACGACAATCCCGTCAAGACCCCGACCGAGATCCATCAGCCCGACAACATCGAGACGACGCGAAGGGGCCTCCTGGTGACGGAGGACCCGGGCTCGAGCCAGCAGTTCCCGGTCGGCTCGCCGGACCCGGTCGCCACGACGGCGCGGCTCTGGCAGGTCCCGTTCTCGGACGCGCCTCAGGTCGTGCTCGAGGTCGACCAGTCGGCCGACGGCGGCCCGACCGATGTCGACGGCCGGCCGCCCGGCAACCTGGGCGCATGGGAGTCGAGCGGCATCGTCGACGCCTCCGCGGCGTTCGGCCGCGGCGCGTACCTGATCGACGTGCAGGCGCACACGCTCTGGATCGAGAAGGCGCCGGGCGACGACAACAACGGCGACGGTCAGCCCGACTTCACGTACAAGCGCGAAGGCGGGCAGCTCGCGCTGCTCCGCATCCCAGGGACGTAAGCCTCGGCGGCACGCGATGGGAGCGCCCTCGCGGCGCTCCCATCACCGCCTTCGTGCCGCCGGGCATAACGGGCTCGTCGAGATCGCTTGCCAGACCGGATGAGGCCCGCACACACGTGGGTCTCGTGGCACGGCCCGGCGGTGGACCGCGAGAGCGAGGACGACCGAGGCTCAAGCGCGCGGTGCTGCGCGTGCGGTGGCGAGGAAGAGCAGCCCGCCGAGCAGCCAGATCGGCTCCCGCAGGAAGATGTACGAGGTCACGGCTGGGCGCCCGACGTCGGCGGGAACGTCCAACGTGCCGAGCGCCATCAGGCTGAACTCAACGAGGCCGAAGGCGCCGTAGAGCATGAGCGCTGCGCCCGTCGGCCAGCCGGCGAAGCGGAGGATGCGCCCAGACCGTGTGCCCCAGCGGCGCGTCAGCGCGAGTGCGAGCAGTGCGAGTGACGCCTTGAGTGCGGCCGCCGCCCACAACGTGGCGACAAAGCCCGGATCGCGAGCGGCCACCCGCTCGGCGAGGTCGTTGGCGACGGTTTCGGATCCGAGCATCCCGCCGGGAACGGCGTGTCGGGCGCCGCCGCGAGCGTGTTCCCGCTCCCCTGCAGCCGCGCGGGCAGCGCCCGCAGGGCGATCAGCGGCCGGGTCACCGCCAGCTCGGCGGCCGTGACCGCGTGCACCGCCCGCCAGACCGTCTCCGGTGGCGCGGCCACAATGCGCTCGTGCACCTCGCGGTGCGCGGGCTCGGCGAGGTGGGCATCGAGTGCGCCGCTCACTCGCCCAGCCCCCGCGTGAGGAGCTCGGCGATCTGCTTGACCGGAACCGGCGCCTCGGGGTGATACAGGACCACGAAGACGATCGTCCCCACCAGCAGCTGCCGCACGAGCTCGGGGTCTTGAGCCCGGCGCAGCTCGCCCCGAACCCGGGCGCGATGGAGGATCGTCGCGATCCAGCGGCGCTCCTCGGCGAACAGGCGCTCGTCGAGAGCGGCGGCAAGAGTGGGTTCGTTGCGCAATTCGGAGACCACGCCAGCCAGCGCAGCGGCCGCGCTGGGATCGCTGACGCGCGCGTGCACGATCTTCGCGAGCGCAGTCAGGTCGCCGCGCAGCGTGCCCCGGTTCGGCGGATCGCCCAGCTCGAGCGGATGCACGACGCTGGCGAATGTCATCTCCGCCTTCGAATTCCAGCGCCGATACAGCGCGCCTCGCCCGACGCGCGCCCGCGCTGCGATGTCGGCGACCGTCATCCGCTCGTACCCGCGTTCGGCGAGCAGCGCGACCACCGCCTCCCGCACCGCTTCATCGACGCGAGTCTCCTTTGGTCGTCCAATAGAGACGGGCATTACGAGAATGATAGTACCATAACTCCCGAGGCTCGCCTGCGAATGGCCTCACCCGCCAGCAGGGCCTCAGCCGGACGAGCGAGACTCCTCGTCGCGACTCACCGACAACAGCGAGAAGCGCGCGGCGGCGGCGGCGCGCGCGGACTTCCCCGACAGCCGCAGCTTCGCGTAGACGTTCGAGAGGTGGCGCTCCACCGTGCGCGTGCTGAGGAACAGCCGCTCCGCGATCCGCTCGTTGCTCATGCCGGCCGCCACGAGCTCGAGGACTTCGAGCTCGCGCTCGCTGAGCTCGGAGAGGTCGGCGGCCGATGCCGGTGTTCGCTCGTCATCGCCCAGGAAGGCGCGCACCTCGGACAGGAACAGCTCCCAGGCGGGCTCGCCTTCCTGGAGGATGTGGTTGTCGGTCTTGAGCGTCACGAAGCGAGCGTTCGGAAGCAGCGACGCGAGGCGCCGCCCCTCCTCGTAGGGGACGGCCCCGTCATGGCGCGCATGCAGGACGAGCGCCGGCTGCCGGACGCGGCGCGCCGTGTCGCTGACATCGGTGTCGGTACGGGACCGCGAGAGCAGGGCGGCGACTTCGCCGGTGCTCGACGCCCGCTGCATCTCGTCATACCACCGCTTCTGCTCCTCGCCGGCACTCGGGATGTAGATCGAGCTGAACACCTGCCGGAACGCCGGGACGGCGCCGCCCCAGCCGACCCGCATCAGCTCGATCAGCAGGCGCGACCGCTCGGCCTCGTCCGGGCCGCGTAAATAGCGGCCCCGCGCCCAGCTGCCGTAGAGCACGAGCCGGCTGACGCGCTCCGGATTCCTCACGGCGTACTCGATCGCGGTCGCGCCGCCGCCGGAGAGGCCCAGCAACGCGAACCGCTCGACGCGGGCGGCGTCCACCACGGCAGCCAGATCGCCGACGTAGGTGTCGAGCGTCGGCGCCGCGTCCAGCTCGCGATCCGACAGCCCGCAGCCGCGCTCGTCGTAGCGGATCAGCGTGCGTCCCCGGCTCAGCTCCCTGATCCAGTGCCGCCAGACGGGGCTCTGCAGGTCGTACTCGAGATGGGTCAGCCAATTGCCGGCCTTGACCAGCGGCGGGCCCTGCCCCTCGATCGCGTAGGCGAGCCCGACGCCATCAGGCGCGGTGCAGAAACGAGTCTCGTGCTTCAACGCGGACGATCGTAGTCGCGGCTGTATCGTCGGGCGCTATGCGCCAGGTCGAGATCCGGCTGCTCGGACGCTTCGAAGTGGTGGTGGACTCACACCCGCTGCCGGCCGAGGCGTGGCCGCAGCGGCGAGCAGCGGATCTCGTGAAGGTGCTCGCGCTCGCCCCGGGCCACCGCATGCCGCGCGACGAGCTGCTCGAGAGCCTCTGGCCGCGGCTGGGCGCGGACGCCGCCGCCGCGAACCTGCACAAGGCCGCGAGCTACGCGCGACGGGCGCTCGGGGCGCGCCGCGCGATCGTGCTGCGCTCCGGCATGGTGGAGCTAGCGCCGGACGCGGAGGTGACGACCGACGCGGAGCGCTTCGAACGCGGGGACGCCGCGGCCTACGGCGGCGAGCTCCTGCCGGACGATCCCTACGCCAGCTGGGCGCTGGCAGCGCGGGCGCGCCTGCGCCAGCGACGGCTCGACCTCCTGCGGGAGCGTCGTCAGTGGGAAGAGGTGCTGCGGGAGGAGCCGGCCGACGAGGAGGCCCACCGGGCCCTCATGCGGCGGCACCTGGCGAGCGGCGATCGCCTGGCGGCGACACGCCAGCTGCGACTGTTGCGCGACGAGCTCGCGCGCCTTGGCGTGGACCCCTCGGCGGAGACGCTCGCGCTCGCCCGTGAGGTCGCGCGCGGGCCGGCCGTCCGCGCCGCACGGCTGCTCCATGCGCCGCTGGAGGGCCGGGAGCGCGAGCTCGCCGCGGGAATCGCCGCCCTGCGGCGTGCGGCGGGAGGGCACGGCGGCACGCTGCTCGTCAGGGGCGCGATGGGATCCGGCAAGACGCGTCTGGTCGAGGCGGTGCTGGCCGAGGCCGAGGAGCTCGGTTTCCACACGCTTCGCGGCGCCGCGCACGAGCAGGAGGGCCGCACGCCGTACGCGCCGCTCATCGAGGCGCTCGACCCGCTTGCCGCCCGGCGCCCGGAGCTCGCCGGCGCCCTCACCGACAGCGCGCAGGCGGCGCTCGCGCGACTCCTGTCGTCGGTCCCCCATGCGGCGTCGGCAGCGCAGGCCGTGAACCGCCATCGACTCTTCTCCGCGATCGCGCAGCTGCTGGCACAGGCGGCCGCCGCGCGCGGCGTCGTGCTGGCGATCGACGACCTCCACGCCGCCGACGAGGCGACGGCCGCATTGCTGCATCATCTGGCACGCAGCGCCGCCGGCGAGCGCCTGCTCGTGGTCGCCGCCCTGCGCGACGAGCCGCTCCCGAAGGCGATCGCGCTCGTCCGCTCCAGCCTGCTCGAGCGGGGAGCGGCCGTCGAGCTGGCGCTCGGGCCGCTCGGCCGCGCCCCCCTTGAAGCGATCGCGCAGCGGGCCGCCGGCCGGCCACTCGCGCCCGCCACACTCGCCGCCATCGAGCGCTCGGCGGCGGGCAACCCGTTCTTCGCGGAGGAGCTCGCGGCGTCGGTGGACGCCGCCGGCGACGTGACCGTCTCCCCGCGGCTGCGCGAGATCGCTGGGCACCGGCTGGAGCGGCTCGAGCCACTCGGGGAGCAGCTGCTCGCCGCGCTCGCTGTGATCGACGACGGCTTCACCGGCGCGGACCTCAGGGCGCTCGCCGGAGGCGAGCCCGTCGACCGGGCGCTCGCCACAGCCGTGGAGACCGGTGTGCTCGAAGCAGTCCGCGGCCGCTATCGCTTCCGGCATGCCCTCCTCAAGCAGGAGCTGGCCGACCGCGTGCCGGAGCCGGCGCTGCGCCGCACGCACACCGACGCGGCCGCCCTGCTCGCGGCAGACGACGCGCCCCCCGAGGCGGTCGCGCACCATCTGCTGCGGGCCGGCCGCGCAGACACGGCCGTCCCGCTGCTCACCGAGGCCGCCGGCTGGGCCGCGGAGGTGGGGGCCTACCGCGACGGCGCCGAGTGGGCCGAGCTGGCGCTCGAGCACGCGAACGAGCACGAGCGCCCGGAACTCCTCGAGCTGCGGGCGCGGGCCCTCCACGGGGCGGGCGAGCCCGGCGCCGCCATCGCCTACGCCGAGGCGATCGCGACCGCGCCCGCCGAGCGCGTGCCCGGGTTGCGAGCGCAGCAGGCGCGCGCGTGCCTGGCTGCAGGCGACATCGCCGGCGCGCGCGCCGCGCTCGAAGCGGTGCGGGCCGATCGCCCGGAGGACCGCGGCGAGCTCATCCTGCTGCGCGGCATGGTCGCGTGGCACACGGGCGACTGGGACGGCGCGCGGCGGCTGAGCGCCGAAGCCCACCGGCTCGCTCCCAACCCGGTCGAGCTGGCCACCCTGAAGGGAATGGTGGCCCACCTGGACGGCGCGTGGGACCAGCATTCCCGGCGCGAGCTCACGCACGTCTGGGACTCGCCGGAGCTCGCCGGCCGCGTCTTCGACGGCTACCTGTGCGTGACGGAGTACGTGCTCACGGCGGGCGACCCCTACGACCGCGTCGCCCGCTTCGCCAAGCGGCTGCGCGCGCAGGCGCACCAGGCGGGTGCGCGCCGCGGTGAGGCGTTCGCCGCCACCGTGCTCGGCGAGACCGAGCTCTACACGGGGAATCTCGACGCGGCGCGAGCGCACCTGGCCGATGCAGCCCGGCTCAGTCGTGACGTCGGTGCGACCGCGGGCGAGTCGCTCGCCCGCACGCGCCTCGGCGAGACGCTCCTCCATCTCGACGACCGTGTCGGCGCGCGGGCGCAGCTCGACCAGGCGCTCGAGCTCGCGCACATGTCCACCGTTCCTCAGCACCTGCTGTTCCACGTCTACGGCGTCCTGCTGCGGGTGGCCGAACACGATGCCGAGGCCCTGGCGATGATCGACCGCGCCGAGACGCTGTTCGATCCGCGGTGGCTCTGCCAGTTCTGCCCGATGGGCTACCACGTGGCCGCGGCGAGCGCGTGCACGCGCGCCGGCGTCCTCGAGCGTGCGCGCGACTTCCTGGCACGGGCCGAGCAGCGCACAGCCGGCTGGCTGGGCGGTCCGTGGCCTGCCACCGTGGCGGAGGCGCGCGCCGAGCTGCTGCTCGCCGAGGGCGACCGTCGCGCCGCCGGCGAGGCGCTGCGGCGCGCTGTGGAGGGATACGCCGCCGCGGGCCAGCTGCTCAACGAGCGCCGGGCGCGAGCGGCGCTCGAACGGCTCAGCAGCGCGGAAATCAGCGCTTAGGAAGGTTTCAGGAAGGCGCGCCGGCGACGCTGCCGGCGTGCATCCCATCCTGACCGCGGCGCTCCAGCCACTACGTGCATCCCGCCACATCGCCCACCCGGATTTGGGTGGTGGCGCCGATGCCGCGCGAGCGGGTGCGAGGCACGGTTCCAGTAGCCAACCGCACGAGGACCGAGGAGGTCTGGCAGTGACCACAGTGACAGGCACTATCCGCAACGGCGTGAACACCGAGACGATGTTCGCGACGCTGGATCTGATCAAGGCGCAGCCCGAGCTGGCGAGGTTCCAGTTCCGCGCCAGCAACCGCTGGATCGACGGCGCCCACAACCGCTCGACGATCAAGGGCTTCTACGCCGCGGGCGGCGAGGACAGCACGCGCCAAGAGGCGTTCGAGCTCGACGCCGGCGAGCCGGCGATCCTGCTCGGCACCGACACCGGCCCCAATCCCGCCGAGTACCTGCTGCACGCGCTTGCGGCGTGCCTGACGACGTCGATCGTGTACGTCGCCGCGGCTCGCAAGGTCGAGCTCACGTCGGTCGAGTCGACGCTGCGGGGCGACATGGACGTGCGCGGCGCGCTCGGCGTCGACGACGAGCCGCGCAACGGGTTCGAGCGCATCGGCGTGTCGTTCCGGGTCACGGGCAACGCGCCCGCCGAGAAGCTCCGCGAGGTCGTGGAGCGGGCCAAGCGCCGCTCGGCCGTCTACGACATGGTCACGAACGGCGTGCCCGTCGCCGTCGAGGTCGCCACGGACTGAGCTCCCGGACGGCGGCCGGGAGACTCCCGGCCGCCGCCCCGGACCCGATCACCGACATGTTCGAGCTCACCGCCAAGACCGAGGCCGGCGCACGCCTGGTGCGGACCGCCGAGGCGCTCGCTCACGACTTCGCGAGCCGCGCCGCAATACACGATCGCGAGGCGTCGTTCCCGCACGCCGGCATCGACGCACTCAAGCGCGCGGGGTACTTCACCGCCCCGATCCCCGCCGAGCGCGGCGGCCTGGGAGTGACGTCCGTCCACGACGTCGTCGTCGCCTCGAGCCGCCTCGCCCGCGGCGACGCGTCGATCGCGATCGGCGTGAACATGCACCTCGTCCTGTTGCTCAACGTCGTGCGGCGCTGGCAGGCGGCGGTCGCCGCCGGCGACCGGCGGCGCGCTGATGCCTTCGGTGCCTCGATGGAGGCCGTCGCCCGCGACGGCGTGGTGCTTGCGGCCGCGATCAGCGAGCGCGGCCAGGACCTGACCCGCCCGCGAACCACGGCGACCCGGACGGCGTCCGGCTGGAGGATCGACGGCCGCAAGGCGTTCTGCACGATGTCGCCTGCCGCGACGGTGCTCTACGCCGCCGTCACGTTCGTCGACGACGACGGCATCGAGCGCTACGGCTACGCCCAGGTCCCGACCGACGCCGCCGGCGTCGAGATCCACGACGACTGGGACGCGCTCGGCATGCGCGCCTCGGGCAGCCACTCCGTGACGTTCGCCGGCGTGTCGGTTCCGCACTCCGCGCTGCGCGGCGGCTTCCTCGCGGGTGACGCGGACGCGTACATGGAGCGCAACCTCGTCGCGGGCCTCTTCCACGCCTCCGCGTCGCTGGGCATCGCCGAGAGCGCGGCGTCGGCCGCCGCCGGCGCCGCGGCGGCCCGCGGTGAGCCCGATGCGCGCACGCGCATGCTGATCGCCGAGAACGTGATCGATCTCGGCGCGTGCAGGGCGACGCTCTCGCGCGCCGCCACGCTCGTGGACGACTCCGACGGGCACGTCGTCGCGCTGTTCGCCGAGACACAGGCGGCGAAGGCGTTCGTCAACGAGGCCGCCGCACGGATCGTCGATCGCGCGCTCGCGGCCTCAGGCGGTGCCGGCTACCTCAACGGCCACCCGCTCGCCCGCGCGTACCGCGATGTCCGCGCCGGGAGCTTCATGCATCCGCTCGGAGCCAACCGCGCCTACGAGCTCCTCGGCGACGTCGCGC
>Ga0126307_10002260_pt1 | contig 12973 bp, 13 predicted proteins | sample Plot28_FD_89955 | JGI IMG/M metagenome (GOLD analysis project Ga0126307, IMG submission 89955) | Serpentine soil microbial communities from UC McLaughlin Reserve, CA, USA - Plot28 | ecosystem: Environmental > Terrestrial > Soil > Grasslands | place: USA: UC McLaughlin Reserve, Lake County...
GCGGAGCAGACCCAGGCCATCGACCGCAGCCACCGCATCGGGCAGGCCGAACCGGTCACCGCGTGGCGCATCGTCGCCGCGCAGACCATCGACGCCCGGATCGCCGAACTGATCGACAGCAAGGCAGGGCTTGCCGCCAGGGCGCTGGACGGGTCCGACGAGGAGGTCTCCTCGTCGGCTGACGTGCAGCTCGGGGCGCTGGTCGCGTTGCTGACGGACGCGCTGCGGGCGTCTTCCGGACATGGCGACACCCCGAGTTCCTGACGAAGATCGCTACGCATGGGACGGGAGGATGGAGCTATGTGGCCCGGTTGCTGAGCCTGCTTGTCACGACGGCGCTGTTGACGGCGTCGGTTGCCTGCTCGGGCCGGGACAGCGGCGACCGCGAGGGTGCTGCGGCGACGGCGGGGACGGCCCGGCCCGCCGCGGCTGTGGCGTTCCTGCAGGCGTACGTGCGGTCCGATGGCCGGGTCAGCCGGCCGGACCAAGGCGATGACACGGTCAGTGAGGGGCAGGCGTACGGACTGCTGCTGGCGGAGGTCGCCGACGACGATGCGGCCTTCGGCCGCATTTGGTGGTGGACGCGGGAGCACCTGCAGCGCGCCGACGGGCTCCTCGCGTACCACGCCGACATGACCGGGCGGGTACTCGATGAGCAGCCGGCCAGCGACGCGGACCTGCTCATCGCCTGGGCGCTGCTGCGCCACGCCGGTCCCGACGCGGATTCCCACCACGCCGACGGGCGGCGGGTGGCGGCGGCCGTGCTGGCCCATGAGACAGCGATCGGGCCGACGGGTGACCCGGTGTTGACCGCCGGTCCCTGGGCGACGGCTCGGCCGGTCACGCTGAACCCGAGCTACTGGTCAGTGGACGCGCTGAGCGGCCTGGCTGAGCTCACCGGCGACGCTCGCTGGCGTCGGCTCGCCGAGGGGGTGGTGCCGCTCGTAGAGCGGCTCACCGACGCTGGCCGGCTGCTGCCGCCGGATTGGGCGGAGCTTGCCGCGGATGGGTCGCTGCGGCCGGTGCCCGCCCCCGGCGGCGCGGCACCGCGGGCGCAGTACGGCCTGGACGCGCAGCGTCTGGTGGTGTGGCTGGCGACGTCCTGCGATGGTCGGGCGCGCCGGCTCGCCGCCGGGTGGTGGGCCCAGCTACGCCGGGACGACCGGGCCGGGGCCCTCACACTTCGCCTCGACGGGGAGGTTCTCGACCCTCGGTCCAACGCGCTGCCGCTGGTCGCGGCGGCCGCGGCGGCGGCCGCAGCCGGCGACCCGGCATCCCGTGACCGCCTGCTCGCGCGCGCCGACGAGCAGCAACGGCGCTATCCGACCTACTACGGCGGCGCCTGGGCGGCGCTGGGCCGCAGCATCCTCTCCGGCGATGCGCTGCGGTCCTGCTGACCACGGTCCGCCCAGGAACGGCGTACTGAAAGGGTCGGCTCACGGTGTGGAGGTCGCCGTTGCCGAGGTCACCTCGGGAGACGGCGTCGGGCCCGTGGTGGCGGCGGACCCTGTCGGCGACGGCGACGGCGACGGCGACGGACCGGCGGACTGGGTGGGGGTGGGGTTGGTGCTGGTCGCCTCGCCTGTCTCGGACGTCCCGGACGGGGTGGTGGACGGCGTCGGGCCTGGCCGCACCGTTGCGGCCGGCTTGCCCTGCGCGGGGCCGATCAACGGGGGTGGCTGGACGGGATTCGGGCTGGGCACGAAGAGCAGTGCGGCGACGATGCCGACTCCGACGAGCGTTCCGGCCCCGACGCCGGCCGCTGCCCCGCGTACTAGCTTCTGCCGGTCACGCAACCATTCGGTACGCCGCCGCTCCCGCAGGTCGGGTGGCAGCGCGGCCTGCTGCGCGGCCAGGCTGTTGTACGGTGCCGCGGCCAGGCCGAGGGTGGGGAACAGGAGCAGTCCGGCGAGCAGCGGACCGGCGTAGTTGTCCAGCCGGGTCAGCGCCGCGAGCAGGGCCAGGAGGCCGAGCAGCGCGAGCGTCGTCTCGGCCCAGTTGGCTCGGATCGCGGTCCACCAGGAGGTCTGCTCGCTCGTCTTAGGAGTCCGGAGGAACTCCGCCTTGCGGGCGAACAGGCCCTGTACCGACGCGCGGGCGACGACCAGCGAGGTCGACTGCCAGACGAGGAAGGCGCCGATCGCGTCCCGCCAGGACGCGCCGGTGGCGCGTCGCAGCAGCGCCACCGCTCGCAGCAGCCCGAGCGCGACCAGGACCGGCACCGTGGCCACCACGAAGGCGGTGAGCTTGCGGAACAGGTCGCCGCCGCCGGTGGCGAGGTTGGCCGCGCCGACCAGCAGGAGCAGAAAGAACGCCAGGCCGAGCAGGTCGCCGTACCACTGCACAGCACCGGAGAAGTAGGCCCACCGCTGCGCCGGGCTGAGCTGGTTGGCCCGGGTTTGGCGGCCGGGCAGCATCGAGCGCCAGTGCATCCGCAGGATCTGGATGCCGCCGAAGCACCAGCGGTAGCGCTGGCTCTTCAGCGCCTCGAAGGTGAGCGGCATGACGCCGCGGCCGAAGGAGTCATCGACGTGCAGCCCCGACCAGCCTGCGCGCAGCAGGCGCAGCGACAGGTCGGCGTCCTCGGTGATGCACCACTCGTCCCAGCCGCCGACCGCTTCCAGAGCGGGCCGGCGGATAAGTCCCATCGTGCCGGCGAAGATCGCGCCGTCGCGCTCGTTGCGGGACGGTTGGGAGATGGCGAAGAAGTACTTGTACGAGTAGTAGAGCCGCCGGTAGTACGGCGCCTGGTCCCAGTCGCGGTAGTCCTGCGGCGCCTGGACGAAGCCGATCCGCTCGTCGGCGAACAGCGGCGCGCAGCGGCGCAGGAAGCCGGGGTCGAGCTGGTAGTCCGAGTCGACGACGCCAATGAGTTCGGCCCTCGGGTCGGTGCACTCGCGCAGGGCGTAGTTCAACGCTCCGGACTTGTATCCCGGCCAGTCCGTCAGGTGGACGAACTTCACCCCATTCTCGGCGCACCAGTCGGAGACCGGCCGCCACCGCTGCTCGTCGTCGGTGTTGTCGTCGATCGCGATGATCTCGTAGTTCGGGTAGTCCAGTCGCCGCAGCGAGGTCAGGGTCTGGATCACCATGTCGGGCGGCTCGTTGTGGGCGGGCACCTGCAGGCTGACGAACGGCAGCCCTCCGGCCGGGTCGGGCGTGGGCGTGTCCCGGGTCACCCGGCGGCGCCAGCGCTCCGTGCCGAGCGCGTCGCACAGCTCCCACAGGTAGGCGCAGGCGAGGAGGGCCGCGACGACCTCCAGCAGCCACAGCAGCAGGCCACCGGCCGTGTTCGCCACGCCGAGCCCGCTGGCGAACGTCCAGTGCAGGATGAAGGCGAGGTAGGCGACGAACAGGAATACGCTGGAGGCCCAGCACAGGTGTGCCCGGGCGTTCCACCGCCGGGTCGCGGGCAGCCACACCAGACTCGCCACCACGACGGCGGCCACGCCGCCGACCAGGTTGGACCGGGTCACCCCGAGCGCCGTCAGCACGCCGGCGACGGCGGCGGCCAGCACCGCGGTGCCCACCAGCGCGAGCAGGAAGCGTCGGGTCGTCGGCCACCGCCCGGCGACCCGACCGCGCCACCGGATCGGCGTGAAGAGCGCCGCTGAGCTCAGCGGCGCCGCGACGAGACCAGCCAACAGGACAGCCGCCAGCATGCCAACCTCCAGCTCGGTCTCGAGATCACTACCCCGGCCGGCCGCCGCCGACGCCCGCCGCGCGGTCCCGCCTGGACGGGTCTGGTGGCGGCGGCCACCGCCGGCGTGGTCGCGTTGACCACGACGCCGGGTGGGGCCGGTCCGGCGCGGGTCAGCGGGGCGGCGGCCGAGGTGCTCGACCGGGCCGCGGCGGCGGCCGGTGGCGGCCCCGTACACCTTCGACGAGGTCGCCCTGGCCCGGCTGGGGGACGGCTTCCGGTCCAGCCACAGCCCGGTGACCTTCTACGACCGCAGCGGCGCCGTCCTCGACCGAGTGGGCTCCGGCCCCTGACCACCTGAGTGCACGCTCATCGCCCGACCGCGCCGATGAGCGTGCGTCCCAGCGTCGCCGTCTGCTCTCCTGTGGCTGGCGTGCTGGGCCGTGGGCGCCTCAGTCACGTCAAGGCGTCCGGTCCCGTCCGAGCCCAGCGAGGTACTGGGCGACAGCCGCACGCGCCGCGTCGCTTTCCCACAGGCCGGCGGCCCGACGGTCTTCGACCGGACGCAGCGCCTCGATCCGGTTCCGGGTGGAACGGTGCAGCTGTTCCTTGGTGACGGCGTAGACGTCGGGTGGCGTCCGTGTGAGCGCGGCAGCGCGGCGTACGGCCTCCGGCAACAGTTCGTCCGGCTCGACGACCGTTTCGACCAGGCCGATCCGGCTCGCCTCGTCCGCGCCGATCGTGCGGCCGGTGAGCGCCAGACCGGCCACCGCGGGGCCTACCGCGAACCGCATGATCTCCAACGCCGTGACCGGAAACGGCACGCCGACCAGCAGCTCGGTCAGTCCGATCGTGCCGCCGGACATGAGCCTCAGGTCGCAGGCGGCGGCGAGGACGCATCCACCGGCTATCGCATGCCCGTTGATCGCCGCGACCAGCGGACGCGGGTGGTCGAACACCGCGAGAAACGCCTGGCTGAGTGCAGGCAGGAACTCCCGCACGTACGCCGGCCCGCCGTCGACGATCCGACGCAGGTCGACCCCGGCCGAGAAGACCGTCCGGGCGCCGGTCAGGACGACCGCCTGAGCGTCGACCAATCGCGACATCGTCGCGGTGATGGCCGTCAGCAGCTCCAGATCCAGCGCGTTGACCTTGCCGTGGTCGAGTCGCACGACGGCGACGCCGTCATCTTCGTCAACTGAAATCACGGACTCGCTCCTGCGGGGATGCCGACTCCCGTGCACCGAGGAACGCGGTACCGAGAAGCTGGATGCGTCGAACGTGGGTTACGCCTCGCCGGGAGTATAGGTCGCCAGGATCGCGCCCTTGGTCGTCACCTGACTCTCAACCAGCCGCAGCGTCGGCGTCGGTGGTCTCGAGCCTCGCTTCTAGATCCTCCAGCGCGCCCATGGCGGCCACCGTTGATTGCACCGCGACGCCTCGACGACAACAGGAGCAGCTCCAGCAACATCGCGCATGCCGACATGACGGGCGGGCCGGAGGTGGCCCGATCGGCCGCCCCCTTCGCTCTCGCCGGCTACCGGCCTAGGTGCAGCGCCTGGCGGACTGTCCGCACCTCCCGCGGGCGGCCGGAGACGACCAGCCCGAGCGGTCCGACCTCAGGGCCGTGGTATGCCAGTTCGCTACCTTCGCGGGCGTCGTGCTCGTCGATACCGAACTCGGCGGCGTCCTTGGTCACCCGGAACGGCTGGACGACCGGCCGGGACGGATCGCGCAGGGAGATGATCAGGTGCCAGGCGAACGCCGGATTGTGCAGCCGGTAGTCGATGACGGAGAAGTTGGCCGGCTGGCGACGGTGCACGTGGAACGGGGCGACGGGCTCAAGCCCGGCCTGTTCCAGCGCCCGCCACGCGCGCAGCAGGTCGGCGGGGTCGGCCACGAACCCGGCATCGTCGTACTCCCGGAAGTAGCTGCCCTGGGCGTGGAACGCTGCTCGGTTGGCCGGCTCGTTGCGTCGATTGCGCCGCGGGTCGAACAGGACGACGTCGACGGGTCGCAAGGGATGCCCCGGCGCTGCGGGGTTCCCTACCAGCAGACCGAACGCCTTCAACCCTGCCGCGTGGAGGTCCTGAGCCTCACGGAGCAGGCGCCGACACAGTCGCGCCGGCATCTCTACGACGCCGGTCCCGACCGCGTTGTCGAGCTCAGACGAGACGGTCAGGAACGTGAGCATGGTCATGGCAACAGCTCCTGTCTCAGGCCGGAACCACCTCGGAGCGCACCGCGCTCCGAGCCTCCCGACGCCGACTGAGCCGGCCGGCACGCAGGCGTCGATGTCGTAGAGCACCAACCGCCCACTCAGATACCGATGCGGCGGGAGACTTCCGCCTCGGTCGAAGGACGTTCTGCTGAGAACCGGCGGCGGCGGACGGCTCCGGCCCAGCTGGTCTTGCGCTCAGTCAGCGGTGCGCCGGCGAGGGTGGCGAAGCTGACCTCGGGGTGGGCCTCCACCACTCTGGTGTCCTGGCACGGCGCCTCTCGGGCTCCGGCTTCTTCGCGCCGCGGCATCGTGACCTGCGCCCTCGTGATCGTCTGGTCGGCCGCGATGTCCGTCTCAGCGTTGACCGTTCGGCGCAGGCTTGTGCCGCACAGCGGGATGGTGATTGAGCAGCATCGGACATCGGTCTAGCTTTCGGGTAGCACGCCCGGCCGTGCTACGTCGGGAGCAGACATGTCCGAGCAGACCGTAAGCCCGCCGCCAACGCTTCCCCTGTTCCCGTTCGCTACTCCGCCGTCCAGCGACGACGAACCCGAGGTGGCCCGGCTGCGGAACGAGGAGCCGGTGGCCAAGGTCCGGCTCGCTTCCGGGCACGAGGCGTGGGCGATCAGCCGGTACGCGGACTGCCGGATGGTGATGTCGGACTCCCGGTTCAGCCGCGCGCTCACGGCCAGACCGGGCGCCCCATCGCTCACCCCGGCCATCCAGTCTCCGACCATGCTCACGAGCATGGACCCGCCGGCGCACAGCCGGATCCGGAGCCTGATCAACAAGGCGTTCACGTATCGCGCGATCGAACGGGCCCGGCCGCGGATCAGCGAGATCGTCGACGGGCTGCTGGACGGGATGGCCGAGCGGGATCCGCCGGTCGACCTCGTCCCAAGTCTGGCCGAGCCGCTGCCGCGGACAGTGATCTGCGAGCTGTTGGGGATGCCGCCTGCAGCCGAACGGAAGCCACTGGACCGGTTCATGGAGTACTTCGGCCCGGATACCGAATCGCCGCCCGAGGACGTGATGACCGGCGCCATGGGCTTCCTTGCCCAGATGATCGAGGTCAAGCGTCGGCAGCCGGCGGACGACCTGCTCAGCGCGCTGGTCGGGGCGCACGAGGGCGGCGACCGGTTGACCCAGGACGAGTTGCTGATGACCACGCTGCTGCTGTTCGCGGCCGGTCAGGACACCACCCGGAACCAGCTCTGCAACTCCCTCGTGACGCTGTTCCGACACCCTGATCAGCTGCAGTTGCTGCGAGCGAAGCCGGCGTTGGTGCCGGCGGCGATCGAGGAACTGCTCCGCTACACCCGGATCACCCAGGCCGGCCTGGTACGCATCGCGACCGCGGATGTCGTGATCGCCGGGGTCACGGTCCGGGCCGGCGATGCCGTCGTGCCGTTGCATTACTCGGCGAACCGGGATTCGGCGGTGTTCGATCGGCCCGACGAGCTGGACATCGCCCGCGCGGACGTCGGCGCGCACATCGCGTTCGGCCACGGGACCCACTTCTGCGTCGGCTCGGCGCTGGCCCGGCTGGAGCTGCAGGTGGCCATGGGCCGGCTGCTGGCCCGGTTCCCGACCCTGGCACCTGCCGTGCCGCTGGAAGAGCTGACCTGGGCGCCGGGACAGGTCCTCCGCACCCTGACGGCGCTGCCCGTCACCTGGTGAGTAGCAGCACAGCGCAAAGGCTCCGATCAATTGCAGCTACTGAGGTGGCCGAGGCCGCTGCGACGACGACCGGAAGACATCGAGCGGGTCGCCGCACGAGAGCACTGTTGATCAGCCGGGCGTGGGGCAGGGCCGGCAGGGTTCAGGTCGCTGGTTCGAGGATCACGACCGGGATGTCGCGGTCGGTCTTGTCCTGGTAGCCGGCGTACCCCTTGAAGGCCCGCAGGATCGCCGGCCAGAGCTCGGCCCTCTCCGTGGCGCTCGCCGTACGGGCCACCATCGGACGGCTCGCGCCGGCCCTGCTGATCGTGACCTGTGGATGGGCGCGGAGGTTGAGGTACCACGCCGGGTCCCGCGGCGCCCCACCCTTCGATGCGACCAGGACAACCCGGTCATCGTCATGGATCGGTGCCATCAGCATCGTGTCGCGTTGCCTGCCGGTCTTGCGTCCGGTCGTGGTCAGCTTGACCACCGGGACACCGCCAATTTTCCCGCCCAGCCGACTCCTTGTGGCGTTGAAGACGGCACGGTGGATGCCGGTGAAGAACTTGAACCCGAGGTCAGAGGCGTTCGGCATGAACCCACGCTAGGGCATCCACCACGACCTGCATGCGCTGCGCGACCACCCGCCGCTGATCCTGACCCATCGCGCCGGGCGCGGGACTAATCAAACGGCTCCCCCGCATCGAAGGCGGCATGAGAGTGCGGCTGGTCGTCATCGCGGGGAAGGTCCCGCCCCACAACCGGGATAAACACCTTCGAATGAGGGGCCTGTTGCATTCTGGCGGTACCCGCACCGTGGTGATGACCGGTGCCGGTGAGGTCGTCCGTGCGGCGGTCAGAAGACCTCCAGGGCGAGCGCGCAGAGCGGCCGGTCGCCGCCGCTGCTGCCGGGCAGGGCGGCGCCGCGGACGCGGTGCACGACCACGGTGCGCTCGCCGGCTCGGTACGCCTCGACGTCCACCGTGCCGCGGTCGCCGAAGTACATTGGCCGGAAGTACTCGGCGTGGAAGCTGGTGACCGGTTGCTGCGCGGTGACCGCCAGCTCGGCCGTCCCGTCCAGGAGCAGCTGCTCCCGGGCTGCCCCGACGAGCGAGGGCAGCCGGGCGTAGAGCCATTGGTCGGCCAGCTCGCAGTCGCCGCGACCGAGGAACAGCGGCCGGCTGCCCGCGCCGACCAGCTCCGCGCCGGACACCCGCCGGTTGATCTCGGCCTTCAGCCGGCGCGGGGGCAGCGCGCTGCGCGGGGCGATCTCGTCCGGGGCGAACAGCGCCCGCACCCGCTCGCCCACCGCGGCCGGGGCCGCGTCCAGCGCCGGCCCGCCGGTCAGGGCGATCGGTCGGGCGTCCACCCGGACCGTGATCGCCTCCGCGTCACCGACCAGGTGCCGCATCCGGAACACCATCAGCCGGCCGTCCTCGCGGAGGGTCACGGTGGCGTCCGTGCTGACGAACGGCGCGGTGAAGAACGTCAGCTCCCGCAGGTAGCTGACCTCGGCGCTCACGATCACCAGGCCGGTGCCGTGCTCCCTGATCAGCGACTGCAAGCTCCGGCCGTGCTCGGCGAGGCCGCCGAGGGCGACGCTGCTGGCCAGCCGCAGCGCGGTCTCCGGGTGCATCTGGTGCACCGAGAACATGCCGGTGTCCAGGCCGAACTCGGTGCGCGAGACGGCCGGCACCTCACCCTCCGACGATGGCGGTGAGGAAGTAGACCGAGTCGGCCGGCTCGGTTGGCAGCGCCGCCCGCGCCAGCCCGTCGGAGTAGTACCGCGGGTGCATGCTCTCGCCGTTGAGGAACATCTGGTGGCCGCGGTTTCCGGTCATGGTGGCGCCCCTTCCCCCCGCGGCTCAGGCTCGTCGTGGGCACGAGATCCGTGGGCGGTGACGATCCGCCCGGTGTCGCGGCGCGCACGGCGTGATCGCAGCTCCCGCCGCAGGCCATAGACCACGAATCCGACGCCGGCCAGCACCAGGATCGGCTCGATGATGTTCGCCTCCGGTCCCGCGGTGATCCGGTGCAGCCGGAAGATCCAGTGGACGAGCACGATGTCGAGGCTCAGGAAGACCCCCACCGCGACGAGGAACCCGTAAAAGAATCCGGCCGAGCCCAGCCGCCCGGCCAGCGCCAACGTGGCGATCAGGATCGCTACGGCGAGGATCACCACCGCGACCCGACCTGCGGCGGTGTGGGGGGTCAACGCCGCGAATGCGAGCGTCGCCGGTTCAGTTCGGCCGGACCACGGCATGGGTGCCTCCCATCTCGAAGGTCAGCTTCGGCGCCGGCCCCGGGGGCGGGATTGGTGCGACCAACACGAGGATGCGGTCGTCATACTGCTCGTTCCACAGTTGACCCTGCCCGGCGGTATCGCCGACCCGACCACGGTCGGCCGGCCCCTATCATGGCGAGCGATCGGCTGGTCCTGGCTGGGATGGCCGGTCAGACAACGGCGAGGCCGGCCCGCCCGGCGCGCGTGTGCTGGACAGGTGCCGGACCAGCGGGACGATTCCGACCACAGCCATTATCAGCACCGCTACGGTGATCAAACCCCAGAGTAGCATCCTGCTGAAGCCGCGCCGGCACCGCCATCCAGGACGACGGCCGATTCATGACCGGACCGCGCTGGACGGGATCGTGTTTCCTCCTCCGAACCGAGGCACGTGAACGCTGGTCCTGTCGCCGGATGCATTCCGCCGGGTCGTGACAGGCTCAGGTCGTGCTGTCAGCCACAGCAGGGCCCCGGCCCCGTGGGTACGTTGGTGTCAGCGGATGGGGGCGGATGAGGAGGTGGCGATGGCGCAGCGGTTGCCACGCAGGCTCAGCCCGAAGGCCAAGTACCGGCTGGTCCGCGCAGGCGCGGACGAGCGCGTCCGCAGCCTCGTGAAGACAGCGGGCGTGACCGACCCCGACGACCTGCTCAGCCGGGTGGCCGCCCTCGGCGGCACGATGCGCTCCTGGGACCGCGAGACCGGGTTGCTCACCGTCGACCTGCCCGCCGTCCAGCTGGGTAACCTGGCCGAGCTCGACGGCGTGGTGCAGGTCGACGCCGAGGACGCCTACCGGCCGTCCTAGCCGTCACCGGTTACGTCAGCAATCGCGCTGCCTCCACCGCGTCGACACGGCCGTAGCCCCAGGCGGCGTCGAATGGCAGGACCCCGTTCGGCGGATCGGCCGATGCCAGCACGGCCTTGCACAGCTGGGCCGCCGTCAGAGTGCGGTCCATCTGCAGGAGCAGCGCGACGATGCCGGCCACGTGGGGGGCGGCCATGCTGGTGCCGCTCTTCGCCGTGCGCATCGGATGCATGCCCCCCGCGCCGTCGGATCGGCCGCCCAGCGCGCACGAGGACACGATGTTCGTACCGGGAGCCGCGACCTCGGGCTTGTCACGTCCGTCGCGGGTTCGTCCCCGGCTGCTGGATCCGCTCGGCGCCACGGTGACGTGGTCGTAGTTGGCCACGCTGATCCCACGACGGCTCGTCGCGGGGGTGCCGAGGGTCATGACCGGGTCGAAGTCGGTCCCGACGAAGAACGACTGGTCGGCGAAGTTGTTGGCGCGGTCGCGGATGTCGCGCTCGATCCAGGCGTCGAAACGCCCTGACCTGGCGCGGGCCGCGGTGATCTCCACCTCCCACACCCCCGCGGTGACCCGTGGCGCGGTGCCGCGGTCGACCGCAATGAAGATCCGTGCGTCGCCGTTCAGCGGGGAGAACCGCTCGGAGTCGATGAAGGCCCTGTTCCCGCCCGGGAAGCTGTGCGACTCGGTCTGGCCGGGAACCACGACGGTGGTCGCCGCGCCGGTGGGGTCGGTCAGCCGGACGTGCAACTCATCGCGTGGGCTGTACCAGATCTCCAGCTCGTTCGGGGTTCGGTCCGACCCGGGTGGCAGTGTCATTCCGGGCAGGGGGATCCCGCCGCCGGTCTGCCACTGCAGCGAGCGCACATCACCCGTGGCCAGTAGCCCCGACGCGTGCCCGCGCCAGATGTGCTCGTTCCCGGCGGCGTGCACGAACGCGCGGCCCGGAACCTCCAGCAGCCGGTCGACGGCCTGCTCGACCACGCTCTCCCCGTCGTGGCTGCCGCCGTTCTGGCCGAGGCTCATGTTGATCACGCACGGCAGGCCGAGCTGCCTGGCCTTCGCGTAGACGTAGCTGATCGCCTCCGCCACCGCCACGGAGTCCGTGAACGATCCAGCGTTCCCGGACGTGTCGGGCTGCACGAAGACGATCGTCGCCTCGGGGGCGACGCCGACGTGCCGGCCGGCCGGGAAGGCGGCGTCACCGGATCGCCCGCTACCCACTGCCGTGCCCGCGACGTGAGTGCCGTGGCTGGCGAGAACCGGTACGTGACGGACGACCGAAAACGGATTCTGATCCTTCAGCGCCGCATTGATCGCGGCGGCGTCGTACTCGACGCCGCGACCGAAGCCGGCCGGCGAAGACTCGCCCGCCCGAGGGGTGAGCGACTGGTCCCAGAGGAACGCGACACGAGTGTTGCCGTTGGGATCGATGAAGTCGTCGAGCGTGAAGTCGAGGCCGGAGTCGATGATCCCGACGACGGTGCCCTTGCCGGTCAGCGCGGGCCGGGGTGGAGCCGCTACGCGCAGGAGGTCGGCGCGGGTCGTGGGGACGGAGGTGACGAGCTCCGGCGCCATCAATCGCGCGGCTTCGACGAACTGCACCTGCGGGTCGTCGGCCAGTGCCTCGAGCTCGGCAACCGGTAGCTCGACCGCGTAGATGCCTTCTACAACCGTCGTCCACGAGCTGCTCGGCGTTGCCGCGGTCGGCGCCTCTCCGCTGGTCCGCACCAGCACGCGCGTGCTTGGCACGCCTTCGGGCGGGATGCCCCCGTCGCGGACGGGGATCTCCTGTTCGGTCAGGTCCTCGAGGCGCGCCGGATCGTCCTGCGCGAGGACGAGTCGGCGGAGCCGGGGGTCGAGTGCCGGGTTGAGCCGTCGGGTCATGTCGTCGGCCTCCAACGAGCGTCGAATCTGCTACCGGCCCGCACCGGTGCGGTCGTCGGACCGTGAGCCTTGCGCCTCCGGCGTCACCGCGCCATCACGGTCTCGGCTCGCCGGGCGGCGCAAACCTGCAAGCCACGCCGGGAGGAAGACCGAGGAGTGGTCCACGGCCAGCGGATCGAAAGTCCGCTGCTTCGACGCCTGCGCCACTCTCCCACGTCAGCCCGCGGATGGAGCACCGACCGCCGGCCGCGGTGCTCCACTTTCAGCCGGACCGCATCCGGCGGGCATGCGCCACCGCGGTGATGGGTCCGGGACTGGGTATGAATCGGGGCACCTGCTGTGCGTAGTCGTCGTAGGCGATCCCGAGGTGACGCCGCAGGTCGCGTTCCTCCAAGTGGACGCCGATCGCGATGTAGCCGGATGCGGCGACCGCGAACAGCAGATGGCCGGCCGTCATGACGGGTGTGGCCCAGAA
>Ga0126307_10002261_pt1 | contig 12972 bp, 9 predicted proteins | sample Plot28_FD_89955 | JGI IMG/M metagenome (GOLD analysis project Ga0126307, IMG submission 89955) | Serpentine soil microbial communities from UC McLaughlin Reserve, CA, USA - Plot28 | ecosystem: Environmental > Terrestrial > Soil > Grasslands | place: USA: UC McLaughlin Reserve, Lake County...
GCCTCGCCCAGTCCGGCTCGATCCTCCAGCTCCAGCTTGAACCCGCCCACCTGTCCCAGCCCGTTCACCGGCGGTGGCGGGAACACCGCGATGAAGGCATCCTGGATGCCGGCGAACTTCGCATTCAGAGCACCGGCAATATTGAGACCGTACTCCTCGTTGCTGTGCCGCTCCTCGAACGGCTTGAGCGGGAAGAAGACAATTCCGGCGTTCGGCGCGTTGACGAAGCCGTTGATCGAGAGTCCAGGAAACTGGACCGCGTTCTCCACTCCGGTCTGCTTCATGCCAATCTCGGCCATCTGCCGGATCACCTTGTCTGTCCGGTCCAGCGTGGCCGCATCGGGCAATTGGGCGAAGGCTACCAGGTACTGCTTGTCCTGGGTCGGCACGAAGCCTTTCGGCACCTTGGAGAACCCGATGTAGGTGAGTACGAGCAGCACCGCGTAGACCGCCAGCACCGCGCCCTTCCGGCGCACCACTCCATTGACGGCCGAGCCGTAGCGGGAGGAGCCGCGGCTGAACGCGCGATTGAAGGGCCGGAACAACCAGCCCAGCCCGCGGTCCAGCCAACGGGTGAGGCGATCGGGCGCAGCACCGTGCGGCTTCAGCAGAATGGCGCTCAAGGCCGGCGACAGCGTCAGCGAGTTGATCGCCGAGATCACAGTGGAGAACGCTATGGTGAGGGCGAACTGCCGGTAGAACTCTCCGGTGAGGCCGCTGAGGAACGCGACCGGCACGAACACGGCGCAGAGCACCAGCCCGATGGCGATGATGGGACGGCTCACCTCGTCCATCGCCTTGTGGGCGGCTTCACGGGGTGAAAGCCCGGCCTCGATGTTCCGCTCCACGTTCTCCACCACCACGATCGCGTCGTCGACCACGATGCCGATGGCGAGCACCAGGCCGAAGAGTGAGAGCGTGTTGATCGAGAAGCCGAACATCAGGAGGACGGCGAAGGTGCCCACAATCGAGACCGGCACCGCCACCAGCGGAATGATCGAGGCCCGCCAGGTCTGGAGAAACAGCACCACCACCAGCACCACCAGGAGGATGGCCTCGAACAGCGTCTTCACTACCTCTCTGATGCCGTCCCGCACGTTGACTGTGGGATCGTAGACGATCCGGTATTCGACGCCCTGGGGAAAGTTCGCCTTCAGCTCCTCCATCGTCTTGCGGACCGTACTCGACAGCTCCAGCGCATTGGATCCCGGAGCCTGGAAGATTCCGATGCCCACTGCTTCTTTCCCGTTCAGCAGCGAGCGGAGGGCGTAGTCACCCGCCGACAACTCGATTCGGGCCACGTCCCTGAGTCGGGTCAGCTCCCCGTTCTGGCCGGTTTTGAGGATGATGTTCCCGAACTCCTCCTCGTTCGCGAGCCGGCCCCGGGCGTTGATGCTGAGCTGATAATCGACCGGCACGGGCATCGGAGGACCGCCCACCACGCCCGCCGCAACCTGCACGTTCTGCTCCCGGATCGCGTTCACCACGTCGGTGGCGGCGAGCCCCCGAGCGGCGATTTTTCCCGGATCGAGCCAGACCCGCATCGAGTAGTCGCCGCCGCCAAACACTTCCACCTGGCCGATACCGGGGATGCGGGCCAGTACGTCCTTCACCTGCAGCAGACCGTAGTTCCGCAGGTAGGTCACATCATACCGATCATCGGGCGAGAGCAGGTGCACCACCATGATGAAGTTGGGCGAGCTCTTCACCGTGGTGACGCCGAGCTGGCGGACCTCCTCTGGCAGCCGGGGCAGCGCCTGACTCACCCGGTTCTGCACCTGCACCTGGGCCAGATCGGGATCGGTGCCGACCCGGAACGTTACCGTGAGCGTAAGGACGCCGTCTGAGGTGGACTGGGAGGACATGTAGAGCATGTTCTCCACCCCGTTGATCTGCTCCTCCAGCGGTGTGGCCACCGCCTCGGAGATAACCCGGGGGTTGGCGCCGGGATAGACCGCGCGCACTACCACGGACGGCGGCACCACCTCGGGGTACTCGCTGATAGGCAAGCCGAACATCGCGATCAGCCCGGCAATGAAGATCACGATCGAGACCACGGCCGCGAAGATCGGCCGGTCGATGAAGAAGCGGGAGAATCGCATGATTACTTCCCCTGTCCCGCGGGCGGAGTAACTGAATCAGCCGCCGTCATCTCGCTAAGTGTGGGCGCCACCTTCATTCCGGGCCGGACCCGCATGAGTCCATTGACCACCACCCGCTCTCCCGGCTGAACCCCCGAATCGATGATCCGAAGCCCGTCCACCAGCCGGCCGGGAACGACGGGCCGGTACGCCAGCGTATCCCCCGGGCCGACCACCAGCACGAACTTGCGGTCCTGATCGGTGCCGATGGCCGCGTCCCGAACGAGGAGCGCATTTCGCTTGTGGTCCCCCACCAGCTTGACCCGGGCGAACAGCCCCGGAGTCAGGGCCCGCGACTTGTTGGAGAAGACAGCTCGGGTTCGGATGGTCCCGGTGTTGGGGTCGATTTGATTGTCTACGAAGTCGAGCCGGCCCTCGTGGGGATAGCCGTCCTCGTTGGCCAGGCCGAGGTAGACCGGAAGCTTCGCGGTCCGCCAGTTGGAGCCGCCACGGGCCCGCCCGGCGTAGCGGAGATAGGTCTGCTCGTCGCTGTCGAAGTACACGTACATGGGATCCATCGACACGACGGTGGTGAGCAGGGTTGCCGGTGGACCGGCCTCAACCAGGTTGCCCGGTGTGACCAGCGCGTTACTGACCCGGCCGTTGATGGGCGAGCGGACCCGGGTCCAGTCCAGATTGAGCCGCGCGGTCTGGAGCGCGGCTTCTGCCGCCCTCACAGTGGCGCCACCCTGAGCCTCGGCGCTGGTGCGGCTGTCGTATTCCTCGCGGGAAATCGCCTGGGCCTTCACCAGCGGGTCTGCCCGCCTGACGTCGCTCGCTGCCAGTGCGGCCGCCGACCTGGCGCGCTCCAACTCCGCTTGCGCCCGGGCCAGCTCGGCCTGGTAGGGCCGGGGATCGATCTCGAAGAGCACCTCGCCCTTCTTTACTTCGCGACCTTCGGTGAAGGTCACCCGCCGGATGTAGCCGGAGACCCGCGGCCGGATCTCCACCTGGTCCACCGCCTCGAGCCGGCCGGTAAACTCATCCCATTCGGAAACTTCGCGCTCCGGAACGGGAGCGACGGTGACGGTTTGAAGCGGAGGCGCGGCCGGAGGTTTATCGTCGGCGCGGCTGTTGAGGGTCAGCGCCGCCAGGGAGAGACCAGCCAGTCCCATGGTGCCTATGAGGACAAGTCGCCGAGTCTGCATGATGCCGTGCCTCCAAGAAGGAATTCGTCTTTTTTGCGCCACATCTATTCGTCGTTTGAGCGACGTTGGTTTCGACTGCGAGCGAACTCGTTGCTCATCTGTTACACGGGGCTTTTGTCTGACAGTTCGATGACCATCTAACTCCTAGTCACAAAAAATCTTCCGCGCCTTATCCACATGGATTTCAGGCGACGGAAGTCTTCAGTTTACCGCCCGCCCGCCGGAGCAGTTCGGCGGTATAGGCCTCCAGCACGTCTCGGCGAACCTGGCAGCTCAGAAACTGTCCCTCACGGTGAGCCTCGACCAGGCCGGCACGGACCAGCTCTTTGATGTGATGCGAGATGGTGGCCTTGGAGACGGGGAATTCCTCCCGCAGCTTGGTGCAGGCGCACGCTCTCTCGCCGGCGATCACCTCGAGCACCTGCATCCGTCGGGGATCGGCGAGGGCTTTGGCGATTAGCTCGAACTGCTTCTCGGTCATGGTCGACCGTCCAGCACCGGTGTTTTTCACAGTTCAATGGTTATCGAACTGTCTTCCGGCTGTCAAGGGTGAGGCGTGAAGCGAAGAAAGAGACACCGCCTGACCGCCTTCACTTTGTGGCTATTGACACCGGTTGTTCCAACTCCCATCGTAGGATCGCCGCGAGCATCCGAAGACGAAAGGGCGTCGCACCGACGTTCCATTCCTCGCGACCTGTAGTTTCTCCCGCAAACCGTTCGGCAGCGCAGACCGGCTCTTTCAATAGCGCTGGCTTTAGCTCTAGCGCTGGCTCTCTGGTGCGCAGCAGTCGTGACCTTTCCTGGTCACCAGCTCTGGCGCCGGCATCGAAAATTCTCTGAAGCCGCGCAGATGCGGGTCTCCTCCAGCGCCGATCGCCGTAGCGCTTGGCCGGGCATCCTCTCACGCGAGCGACACGGAGGTATTATGTCGCGGCTACACTATGCCATCATGCTGGCTGGCGTTTTTGCCTGTAGCGATCAAACCGAGCCGCCTGCGGCAGCCAGCAAGCCGGAGGAGGTGACACTGGACGACGATGTGCCGGGTACCGAGCTGGAGCTCGACGCCGGGAGAGTAGATCGGGAGGCTTACACCGCGTTATCGGGCGGCGCAACCACCATCTTCCGGGAAGACGAGGAGGCGTTCGAGACCGCTGCGCCGAATCTGTCCGGCGATCATCTGGCCCAGCACGAGGAGGGAGACGAAGCCTTCGAGTTGGCCCATGTGCGCGGAAGCGGAGTGAACGGCGGCCTGGGGCCGGTCTTCGACAACACCTCCTGTGAGTCCTGCCACCTGGGCGATGGACGGGGCCGTCCGCCGGAGAGCGAGGGAGGGCAGTTCACGTCGATGTTGTTCCGCTCCAGCATCAGCGATGAGGACCCATCCGGCGGACCGATGGGGATACCGACCGGATTCGGGGGACAGCTCCAAATGCAGGCGCTCAGCCCAGCGCTCCCGGATATTCAAGCCCTGATTCACTACGTCGAGAGCAAGGGGTCGTTCGCGGACGGTACTCCCTATGTATTACACGCCCCCCAGTACTCGTTGACCGAAGTGTATCCGGGGCTTCCGCCGAACTTTCTCTTCTCGCCTCGAGTGGCACCGGTGGTCTTCGGCCTGGGTCTGCTGGAGGCGGTCCCCGCTCCAGATATCCTGAGCAAGAGCGATCCCAGAGATTCCGATCGCAATGGGATCTCCGGGAGGGTGAACCTGGTGTACGACGCCGTCAGCGGGCAGCAGGTTGTCGGCCGGTTCGGCTGGAAGGCCAACACCCCGAACCTGTTCCAACAGGCCGCCGGCGCGTATAACGGCGACATGGGGGTGACCTCGGATCTGTTCCCGGCCGAGTCCTGCGCCGGCCGCAGCAAGGATCCGGGTTGCAACAACGTCCATGCCGCCGAGGTGGACGGCGAGACGGTAGCGAATGTCGCCTTCTACACCCAGACCCTTGCCGTCCCGGCTCGGCGAAGTTTGAACGATCCCAACGCGCTTAGAGGGGAAACGGTCTTCTACGCGGCGGGGTGCGATGGCTGTCACACGCCGACCCTACGAACCGGGGTCCTGCCAGGAATTCCCGAAGTCTCCAACCAGGTGATCCACCCATACACCGACCTCCTGGTCCACGACATGGGACCGGGGCTGGCCGATGGGCGGCCTGACTTCCAGGCATCCGCGAGCGAGTGGCGCACGCCGCCGCTCTGGGGCATCGGACTGGTCGCCACCGTGAACGGGCACACTCGATTCCTGCATGACGGGCGTGCCTACTCGCTCATGGAGGCGGTGCTCTGGCATGGGGGCGAGGCAACGGCGGCGCGCGACAGGGTCAAGCGCTTGTCTCAACGCGACCGCGACGCGCTGATCGCCTTCTTGAATTCACTCTAGGGTCAGCACCACCGGCTCCTCGGTCCCTGGCTGTAGCTGAGGATTGCGCGCGAGAATGCGGCCACAGGTGTTCCAGCGTAGAATTGCTTCATCGTTGCCGGGGGGGCGCTGCAACTCCGCCTTCTCGTACCAGCTCATCGCCTCCCGGAACCAATGGTACGCCATCTCTCCGGATCGCGGGGCGCCGGAGCGGAGCTGCGCTTTGGCGGCGCGCTCACAGATGATCCCGGCGTAGTAGGCCCGTTTGTATTCGTCGTGCAGGCGGGGCAAGACTTCCCGCGCGCGACGGACACCCTCGCTGGGGGCGGGCCCGAACTGATCGGTGATCGCAAGGAGAAGAATCACGAGGGCCTGCTGGTTGTCCGGACTCAAGGCCAGAATATCGAGGCAGATGCTCTCGGCCGAGCTGGGATCGTTGATGATGCGGTAGCGCTCCGCCTTCTGCAGTGCGGTGGGGATGCCTTCCTTGGAGATCGGCTTCGGTTCGAACATGGTCTCTCTCGAGTGGAGAGTCGCGAGTCAGGAATCACGAGTGACAAGTCTCGGAGATCGCTCGACTAGTGTGGCGACTCGGGACTCGCGACTCGCGACCTCCTACTGAAGATGTTCACCAATTTACCCAAGGGATCGAAGAATTTATCGACCACCCGCTCCTTGAGCGGAATGATCGCGTTGTCGGTGATGGTGATGTGCTCCGGGCAGACCTTGGTGCAGCACTTGGTGATATTGCAGTACCCGATGCCGTGGGCCCGGCGAAGCTCCTCCATCCGGTCTTCCACATCGAGGGGGTGCATTTCCAGCGCGGCGACGTGGACCAGGAATCGGGGGCCGATAAAATCGTCATAGAGATGATGGTCCCGCAGCACGTGGCAGACGTCCTGGCAGAGAAAACATTCGATGCACTTCCGGAACTCCTGAACCCGGTCGACGTCAGACTGATCCATCCGCCAGGTGCCGTCCGGGGCGTCCGGAGCGCGCGCGGTGAACGGCTTGATGCGCTGCTTCACCCTGAAGTTCCAGGAGACATCGGCGACCAGGTCCTTCACCGGAGGGAAGGCGCGCATGGGCTCGACCGTCACCGGCTTCCCCAGGGGTAATTCGCTCAGCCGCGTCATGCACATGAGTTTGGGCGACCCGTTTACCTCGGCCGAGCAGGAGCCGCACTTGCCGGCCTTACAATTCCAGCGCACCGCGAGATCGTTGGCCTGTTCGGCCTGGATCTGGTGAATGACATCGAGCACTACCATTCCCGGGGAAATGGAGGTGGTGTAGTCCACCAGGTTTCCGCCCTGCCGATCGCCGCGCCAGACCCGGAACACGGCTCGGCCGCTAGACTCCGACTTCGGCTCTGGAGGCTGTTTCTCCTGCACCTCGCCGGTCTCGGCGAGATCGGGTTGCATCGTTTCGCTGGTCACGGCCGAACTGGTCATGGATGCTCCTCACTCCCTAGATCCTTCGTTCCGCTCAGGATGACCGTTCGTGCTGCATCATAGCACGGTGGTTATTTCTGTTCCTGGACGATCCGCTTGAGCTCCGGCGGCATCTCGGGCACCGGCTCGCGAGAGAGTCGCATCTGGGCATCCTCTCCCTTGCGGATCACGATGTTGTAGGTTGCCCCCGCGGGGTCTTTCTCCGGATAGTCCTCTCGAAAGTGACCTCCCCGGCTCTCCTTCCGGTCGATAGCGGCCCGAGTGATTGCCTCTGACACGGTGAGCAGGTTCCCAAGGTCCAGCCCGGTATGCCAGCCCGGATTGTACTCCCGATTCCCAGTGACACCCACGAGGGACGCCCGTTGCTTCAACCGGTCGATCCCCTGCAGGGCACGTTTCATCTCCGTCTCGGTCCGTACGATCCCGACCAGCGTCTGCATCATGGTCTGCAGCTCCTGCTGCACCTGATACGGTCCTGCGCCGTCGGAGCCACCATCCCGCTCAAAAGGAGCCAGGGCCGAGCCAATGGCCTCATCCACATCGGCCAGATCTACGTCGCCCAGCCGGTTTTCCCGGGCGAATCGTGCCGCGTGGTCCCCGGCGCGTTTGCCGAACACCAGAAGATCCGACAACGAGTTGCCGCCCAGCCGGTTGGCACCGTGAAGGCCGGCGGCGCACTCTCCGGCGGCAAAGAGCCCAGGCAGGGTGGTGCCTTGGCTGTCGCCGTCCACCCGGATTCCGCCCATGATGTAGTGGGTGGTCGGACCGACTTCCATCGCGGTCGTGGTGATGTCGATGTCGGCCAGCTGTTTGAACTGGTGGTACATACTGGGGAGCTTCCGGATGATGTGCTTCCGGGCATCGGGCAGCTTGCGCTTTATCCAGGAGATGTCGAGAAAGACCCCGCCATGAGGACTGCCTCGACCCTCCCGAACCTCCCGCAGAATACATCGGGCGACGTGATCCCGGGTAAGCAGCTCTGGCGGCCTCCGGGCGGCCTTGTCACCTTGAGTGTAACGCCACCCTTCTTCTTCGTTGTCGGCGGTCTGGCTGCGGTAGTTCTCCGGAATGTCGTCGAACATGAACCGCCTGCCTTCCCGGTTCAGCAGCACCCCGCCCTCGCCACGCACGCCTTCGGTCACCAGGATACCGCGCACACTGGGCGGCCAGATCATTCCCGTGGGATGGAACTGAACAAATTCCATGTCCTGCAGGGCGGCACCGGCGTGATACGCGAGCGCGTGTCCGTCTCCGGTGTACTCCCAGCTGTTACTGGTGATCGAGTAGGCTCTGCCAATACCCCCGGTGGCAAGCACCACCGCCTTGGCGCGATAGAGACGGAATCGCCCGCGCTCCCGGTCATAGCCCACAGCAGCGGTCACTCGGGCTCCATCGGTGAGCAGCTGGAGCACGGTGCACTCCATGTGCACGTCAATACCCTGATGGATACTGTGGTCCTGGAGCGTGCGAATCATCTCCAGGCCGGTCCGGTCTCCCACGTGGGCCAGTCGGGGGTACTTATGTCCTCCGAAGTTGCGCTGGAGAATGCGACCGTCGGTGGTGCGATCGAACAGGGCGCCCCATGACTCCAACTCCTTGACCCGGTCCGGCGCCTCCTTCGCGTGCAGCTCGGCCATGCGCCAATTGTTCACGTACTGGCCACCCCGCATGGTGTCGGCAAAGTGGACCATCCAGTTATCCCGGTCGTCGACGTTGGCCAGTGCGGCAGCGACGCCCCCCTCCGCCATGACCGTGTGGGCCTTCCCCAAGAGTGACTTGCACACCAGTCCGACCTTGGCGCCCGCCGCCGACGCCGCGATCGCTGCGCGGAGCCCGGCTCCCCCGGCACCGATCACCAGGACGTCGTGCTCGTAGGTCTGGTATTCGGGCATCAGTCGCGAGTCGCGAGTCGCGAGTCGGGAGAGTAAGGCAGGCTGCGAGACACCTCTCAATTCTCGTGACTCGTGACTGGTGACCTCACAGAATTCTCCAATCCGTCCATATCCCCATCGAACACAGCCTCATATACAGATCGGCAAACGCTACCGAGAAGAGGCTGGTCCAGGCCCAGCGCATATGGGCCCGATTGAAGCAGCTGGAGCAATCATACAGCCGGCGGCGCACGGGTTTTCGGGAGAGCTGATCGAGGTAGCCGCCGATCACGTGACGCAGGGAATGACAGCCAAAGGTGTAGCCGCCGAGGAGGACCACGTTGCTGAGGAGCACCAGGGTTCCCACCCCAATGCCGAAGGACGTTCGCCCCGTTGCAGGATCGGTAAACCAGAGTGCCTTGTAGACATCGGAGAGGAGCACCAGCAGAAAGAGCAGGGCGATATAGAGAAAATACCGATGGATGTTCTGCACGATCAGGGGAAAGGCCGCCTCTCCGCAGTACGTCTCTCGCGGTTCCCCTACCGCGCAGGCCGGCGGGTCGGCCCAGAATGCCTTGTAGTAGGCACCCCGGTAGTAATAGCACGTCACCCGAAAAAGACCGGGGAACGGAAGAATCAGCAGCGCCGGCGAAAACACCAGCCAGCTGGGCCACCAGGCCGGCTTGGGGCCGAACCAGGCGTGGGGGGAACCGCCGAACAGCTCGGGTGAGTAGAACGGGGAAAGATAGGGCCCGTAGCTGTAATGCTCACCTTGGAAGGCGGCCCAGGTGGCATAGCAGATGAAGGCGGAGAGCAGCAGGAACACGGTGACGGGCTGCAGCCACCACCAATCCTTGCGCATGGTCTCGCCGAAGCCGCGGCGAACGATCGGGAGCTGCGCGTGCGCCATGCCGGTACCTCTGGCTGTAACGGGTGAGGCCGCAAGCTGGATTTGGGTGCCGGCCCCAACGCCGGCCAGCCGGAGTATTCAAACCACCAATGGCGCTCTGTCAATGCCGTCTTGGCCAGGCGGTCTCAACAAGGAAGGGGGTCAACTCGGAAAGAATGGATTTCAGGTGGGCCCCTGCTGGCCCCAGCGTTGGGAGGGTGGAGGCAGGTCCGGATTGCGCAGCGGCGGAATCTTACTGGTGAACGGCACGCCCGTGATGCGATCGGTGTTGTCGTCCCGGATTCGATAGCTGGCCGGGAAATCGTCGGTCTGCTCCATCCACTCCTGGAGCACGGCGGCCAACCGGCGCACCTCTTCGGCGTAGCGGGGATCGTCAGCCACGTTCCGGAGCTCCCAGGGATCACTTTTCAGGTCGTACAGCTCGAGTCGCGCCCGGGGAACCTCGAAAAGACGGCGCTGCGCCGAGGTGAGCCGGCCGGCTTTGGCCCGAGCCCGCAACGCAAGGAACGACGGACTGGCCCCGATGTCGGCGGCGGTGCAGAGCGGCAGGTCGGTGTAGGCATCGGTTCGGATCAGCTTGAACCGCAGGGTGCGTAGCGCCCGCTGATGCTCGTCGCAGTCGTGCCAGTTGCGTTCGCTGAACACGTAGGTTCGGCCAGTGAATCGCGTTGGGTCCGTGAGCAGCTCACTGAAGCTTTGGCCTTGCGTCGAATCGGGCTGGACCGCTCCAACGATGTCGAGCAGTGTGGCGGTCAGGTCTACGGTGCTCACCAGCCCTTGGTCGTACACCGTTCCTGCCGGAATCACATCCGGCCAGGAAAAGATGAGCGGTGTCCTGGTGCCGGAGTCATACAGGGTGCCTTTCTCCCGAGGGAAGGGTGCGCCGTTGTCGCTCAGGAAGAGGACCAGCGTCTTCTGCCGGAGCCCGCGCCGGTCGAGCTCCGCCAACATCGTTCCGATGGCGTCATCCATGTGAGCAATGGCGTCATAGTAGTTCACCAGGTCGGCCCGGGTTGCGGGAGTGTCGGCCAGATACGGCGTCAACATCACCAGTCCCGGCTGGTGCCGCTGAGCTCCGCGCTCAGGATGATACGGGCGATGCGGCTCGTGAAAGGCCACCCAGAGGAAAAAGGGCCGGGTGCCGGCAGAATCGAGAAACGCAGGGAAGCCCGCGGCGGTTTCGGGCGAGTACCACTCGAACTGCTTCTCTCCGTTGGGACCGATATGGGTCTTGGCCATCAGGCCGGTGAAGTAGCCCTGCGACTGCAGGTACGCCGGGAGCAGGCGCACTCCGTCGGGCAGCGTAGTGTGCTATCTGAACCATTGGCGCCATACTCAGTCATGCAGCGGCCGCAACGCAGAACATAGACGCTCTGCCCATGATCCGTTCCCTTAATGCCGGTACCCCGGACGACCAGCTGGGCATTCCTGTTTTCGTATCCAGCCCGGGTTGTTCTCGTTTGACCCGCTCTCGACTTCCGCATGAGCACCTGCATTTAAGTGCTGTTACCACGACCCCTGCGATCATTGCAGGAGGCAAACTATCTGGCGTGATCTACAAGAGTTCCTTCCTGCTGATCAGGGAGCCGGTAACAATTCTAGCAGCTGCCGACCTAGGCTGAGGACTAGCCCCACCAGTTCGGTAACATTCTGTGACTCGATCTGGATCCTACGGCCCAGTAGTTCACGATCCTCACCCGTCTCCACCAAATATTTCTCGTCGATCACACCGGAGCGATGCGAAATAAGATGCCGGCGCATGAAAGCGACATGAGCTTTCCGCCATTCCTTGCGTTGCACAGCACGCTCGAAATCAACGCCAAAGAGGGACTTCAGGTGCTTAGAGGCTCCATAAAGATTTTGGAACGAGACGCTTCGACATCTTTCTGCATCCGAGCTCTGGGCCGCCCGGATGCGGCAGCACTCACGCCCGAATCCATCGAAACTCGAAACACAGTTCTCCAGGGCATCCTCTATCAAGTACTGACGGAGCGCCGGGTCATCAAGAGCGTTGGCAAGATTCAGTTGTTTACCGACCAGCTCGAGATTCTTTGCAAGTATCTGAAGAGAGTTGTGACTGCCGCAGTCAGGACAAAAAGCAAATACACCGTAAAGGGCGTACTCTAGCGTACAGATGTCGCAACGAATGTGGGTCTCGAGAGACCTCTCCTCGTAGTAGTGGATAGGCACCGGCGAGCCTGGCTTGTACTTTGAGCTCAACCTAATGCCGAACGCGCCTCGAGGAGGTTTGTAGTCAAACTCCAACTTTTTAAGTTCTTTCCGCAGAACGTCCGTCAGCTGCCTCTTTACGACTGATCTAGCGTACTGCAACTGCTCTGGTGTCCAGAAGCGATTATGTAAACCGGTAAGACCACAATAAGGGCAGTGGCAGGGTAGGTCTTTTCCCTGGAGCCCCGTGCCCGGTTTGATCTTGAAATACCGCTCGCACTCGGGGTCAGGGCATTCTCGCCCAAGAAAGCCATTCTCATCTCGGGGAACGCGTACAGTGATACTACTCGACCCATGCGCATCGCGAGACATAGAGCTTGAGTTTCTCCTCCGGGTGTTGAAGTAGACCAGACTCCGTTTATTAAAAAGTTAATTTACAAGCTGCTGTCCTGACGTTTCGTAGAAGTCCTGGGCTCCAGGTGAACTGACTACTCTTATCTCTCAACCCAGCAAACATCTGAAGGGTTAAGAGAGAACAGCCACAATCCGGTTCACCCCACCGCGCAAGAGGCCTCAGTGGCCTCGATGATGCTACCAGCTCACATTCCGACTCCAAATGGAGGGAACAGGTGCAAAGCGCAATGAGAATCATGCCAATCTGCGCCTTATTGTGGCTAAATGCTCTGGTAGTCCCAGAGCAAGCGCTGGCTCAGAGGCAGGCGCTGGAGCGCATGGGTACAGCATCGATCGTTGTCGACAAGGGCCCATCGGTGCTCTACAGTTTTCCGGGCAACGGTGGTTCGAGCCTTACCTACGATTGGGTCGTCGTCGTTGACTCCAGCTTGGGTTTGGTCTTCGAACGGCCGGCCGGGGTCCAAGCATTGGGCACCCGGGCGGTGCCGCAAATAGCGCTCGACGTTGAC
>Ga0126307_10002262_pt1 | contig 12966 bp, 9 predicted proteins | sample Plot28_FD_89955 | JGI IMG/M metagenome (GOLD analysis project Ga0126307, IMG submission 89955) | Serpentine soil microbial communities from UC McLaughlin Reserve, CA, USA - Plot28 | ecosystem: Environmental > Terrestrial > Soil > Grasslands | place: USA: UC McLaughlin Reserve, Lake County...
CACCGCATCGTCACCAGGTCGCCGAACCACATGTGCGCGAGCTCGTGCGCGATGACGTCGGCGACCGTGGCGAGCTCGGGCTGAGTCGCGGTGTCCGGATCGACCAGCAGCAGGCTCTCGCGAAAGGTGACGCACCCGAGGTTCTCCATGGCGCCCTGCGCGAAGTCCGGGAGCCCGACCATGTCCATCTTCGCGTCGGGGTACGGGATCGCGTAGTAGCCGGCGAAGAAGCGCAGGCTGAACGCCCCGATCTCGGCCGCGAACGCGCTGAGGCCGGCCTTCCCCGGCCGGTAGACGATCCGGAGCGGCACGCCGTCGACGTCGACGGGCGGGGTGGCCTCGAGCGGACCGACCACGAACGCGACCAGGTACGTGGACATCTCCATCGTGTCGGCGAACCGCACCCGAGCGCGGCCGTCGCCCGCCGGTTCGCGGCCGATCTCGGGGCCGTTCGAGATCGCGAGCAGGTCGTCGTCCACCACCTGCGTGACGCCGAACACGGCCTTCAGGTCGGGCTCGTCCCAGCACGGGAACGCCCGGCGCGCGTCGGTGGATTCGAACTGCGTGGTCGCGATCGTGCGCGTGAGGCCCGCATCGTCCGTGTAGGTTGACCGATAGAACCCCTGCAGCTGGTCGGAGAGCTTCCCGCCGAACTCCAGATGCAGGGTCCAGACCCCCGGCTCGGCCGTCCCCGACAGGAGCAGGTGCGCTCGTTCGCTCTCCGGGTCCAGGCGGATCGTCGAGACCTCGAGCGTCCCACCCGGGCCCTCGAGCCGCCCGGGTCCGACGTCCAGGTCGACCGCGTTCAGCACGATCTCGTCGACCGGTTCCACGACCTCCAGCATCACCTTCTCGGAGCCCGCGAACGTCGCCGTCTCCAGATCGGGTTCGAGGACCAGGTCGTAGCGATGGGGGACGACGGTGCGGGGCAGGCGGTAGCGAGCCTCGTCGTCGTCCACGCGCTCTCCGATCGCAGGCTGGTCGGTCACGCGCTCAGTCGTTCACGAAGGTGAGCCAGGACGCGTATCGGTCGGTCTCGCCCTTGGTCGCGGCGAAGAACGCCCCCTGCAGCTCCTTGGTGATCGGTCCGCGGTGCCCCTCGCCAACGGCTCGGTCGTCGACCTCGCGGATCGGCGTGATCTCGGCCGCCGTGCCCGTGAAGAAGCACTCGTCCGCGTTGTACAGGTCGGTGCGGACCAGGTTCTCCTCGGTGACCTCGTAGCCGAGGTCGCGCGCGAGCGCGATCACGGCCCCGCGCGTGATGCCGTCCAGGCATCCGGCGGAGATCGGCGGCGTGGTGAGTCTGCGTTCGCGCACGATGAACAGGTTCTCCCCCGAACCGTCGGTGATGAATCCTTGTTCGTTCAGCATCACGGCTTCGTCGTAGCCGGCCTTGAGGCTCTCGATCTTGGCCAGCACGCCGTTGATGTACTGGCCGGTGGCCTTCGCGGAGGACGGGAGCGCGTTCTGTGAGTTCCGGCGCCAGGACGCGATCTTGATCCGGACGCCGTTCTCGAGGGCCTCCTCACCAAGGTACGCGCCCCAGGGCCAGACCGCGATGAAGACGTTCACCGGCGCGTTCAGCGGGTTGACGCCCATCTCGCCGTAGCCGCGCAACACGATCGGTCGGATGTAGCACGCCGCCAGTCCGTTGGCGCGGACCACGTCCTTGATCCCTTCCGTGATCGCCTCGATCGAGAACCGGATGTCCATGTGGTACAGCTTGGCCGAGCGGAACAGGCGCTTCAGGTGCTCGTCGAGGTGCCAGACCGCCGGCCCTCGGGCGGTCTCGTACGCCCGGATCCCCTCGAACACCCCACTGCCGTAGTGCACGGCGTGGGAGAGCACGTGTACGTTCGCGTCGGCCCAGTCGACGAGCTCGCCGTCCTTCCAGATCTTCTCGGCCTCGGTGATCGGCATCTCGGAGCCTCCTTGAAGCGGTCGTGGTCCGGGTCGTGGTCTGGTCGTGTCCCTGGGCTCGGCCCCGGTGCCGACAGGATAGCCGCTGGTCAGGGTCTCGGTTCAGCCTTGGCCGGGCAGGTCGTAGGCACGCCACACGGTCTCGACCGAGTAGCCTTCGATGCGGTCGAGCGGCCCGAACCGCTCTTCGGCCCAGGGCCGGAGCTCGCGGACGGCGTGGACGCGCGCCTCCTCCGGGACGTGCCAGGTCCAGGACCAGCGACCCTCCTCGATCGCGTCGAGGAACGAGCCGAGCGGCTCCTCCTCTTCCTCCGGGATCGCGGGCAGGACCCGGAGCCGGAGCCCCAACCCCTCGAGCGCGGCGTCGAGTGCGTCGTGGTCGGCCCACATCAGGCCGACGGGCTCGGTCGACAGGCCCGTGATCTCCGAGAACCGGGCCCGGACCGCCCTGCCGACCTCGTCGAACGCCCCAAGCGACACGACCAGTACGCCACCGGGACGTACCACCCGTGCCATCTCGGCCAGCGCGGCGCGCCAGTCGGGGATCAGATGCAGCACCCACCGCAGGTACACGGCGCCGAACGCTCGATCCGCGAACGGCATGGTCGTGGCGTCGCCGCGCACGAGAGGAAACGGCGGCGCGCCGCCCGCCTTGTGGACGAGCTTCGCGAGCATCGGGGCCGACAGATCCACGCCCGAGACCGGGATGCCGACCTCGTGCAGCCGGAGCGCGAGCAGACCCGTCCCGACCCCTACCTCGAGCACCCGGCCCCGGTCCCTGAGCTCCGCGGCCAGCAGCGAGATCGTCCGCCCCATCGCCTCGTCCGAGATTGCCCGCGTCCGGTCGTACTGGTCGGCCGCGCGGTCGAACCGGATGGACCCGCTCATGCCTGCGGAGGCTACGACTTCGGGATGTCCTTGGGCGGGTCGACGAACGGGAGGCTTGCCACGGTCACCGGCACGCGCCCCCGAGGCGTCTCGGCCTCGAACGTCGAGCCCGGCGCCTCCCAACGGATCGGCACCCAGGCGTAACCGATGTTCTGCTCGAGTCGCGGGGACCACGCCCCCGCCGTCACCCTCCCGAGCCTTGCGTCGCCCTTGACCACCGGCCAGAAGTCGTTCAGCGCGCCCTCGTCCCGCATGGGCTCCCCGCCGATGTCGATCCCGACCAGCTTGCGGTCGAGCAGGTCGCCGTCGTGGATCTCCTCCAGCCGCGAGCGCCCGAGGAAGTCGGCCTCCTGGTCCCACTCGACGAACCTCTCGAGCCCGCTCACGTGCAGCGGCGTGTCCTCGACCCGGATGTCCGAGCCGTAGTTGAAGATCCCGGCCTCGATCCTCCGCGCCTCGCTCGGGGCGATCACGCGGATCCCGTGCGGCTCGCCGGCCTGGAACACGCGCTCGAAGAGTTCGTCGCCGCGGCTCGTGTCCTGCAGGTAGAGCTCGTAGCCCAGCTCTCCCGTCCACCCGGTCCGGCTGATCACGACCGGGACGCCGTCGACCTCCGCCTCGGCGCAGAAGTAGTAGCGGAGATCGGCCACCGCGTCGCCGAACAGGTCGCGCATCACGTGCTTCGAGCGCGGTCCCTGGATCTGCATCGGCGCGACGTCCGCCTCGAAGATCGAGACGTCCATCCTGCGCGCGCCCGCGACGCCGGCCAGGTACAGGAGCGCGTCCGAGTCGGCGAGCGCGAGCCAGAACCGGTTCCGGTCCAGGCGCAGCAGCACGGGGTCGTTCACGATGCCGCCCCACGGAGCGATGAGCGGCACGTATCGCGCCTGCATCGGCTCGACCTTCGTGAGGTCGCGGCAGGTGACCATGTTCACGAGGTCGAACGCGTCGGGGCCACGGACCTCGACGCACCGCTCGACCGCGACATCCCAGAGCGTGACCTCGTGCCGCAGCGCCTCGTATTCGGTGACCGGGTCCTCGTACAGGGTCGGCAGCAGCATGTGGTTGTACAGGCCCCAGCTCTTGCACCCGTGACGCTTGGTTGCCTCGAAGTACGCCGACTTGCGGTACCACGGCTGGATGTAGAACGTGAACGTCTCGGGCGCCATCGATCCTCCTGTTCGCCGGCTGTGTTGCTTGGCAGTTTCTCGGCCGCGTTGCTCGGGCGCGTTCCTTGATTGCTCGGTGGACGAGGCGCGAGCCTAGCCGCTAGTTGAGGTCGGGGTCGAACGGCATCGTCGACATCAGCCGGTACTCCGGACCCTTGCGGCGCAGGACGTCTGCCCACAGCGCATCGGGATCCTCGGTGAAGACGTCGCTCGCGACAGCGGGCTCGGTGATCCACGAGCCCTCGCCCAGCTCGGCCTCGAGCTGTCCGGCCTGCCACCCCGCGTACCCGGCGAACACCCGGGCGCGCCGAAGGCCGCCGATCGATGCCGCGTCGGCCTCATCGGGCAGGAACCCGACCGAGTCGAACGCGACCACGTCCGCCGCCTCCGGGTGCTCGAAATCCGCGACGACCACAGCCGACTGCGACGAGACCGGCCCGCCGATGAACAACCGGTCCCCCGGCTCCACCAGCCCGGCGAGCGGCGGCACCGCCACGGCGACCTCGACCTCGCTCGCGCGGTTGAGGACGACGCCCACCGCGCCCTCGTCGTCGTGGTGGCCGATCAACACGACTGCGCGGCGGAAGTTCGGGTCCAGCAGGGACGTGCCGGCGATCAGCAGGTGTCCGCTCAACGGTTCCACGGCGTCATCATCCCGCTGCGTCAAGCCTTGGGGATGTCCTTGCTCGGATCCAGGAAGGGCAGCGCCGCGGTGACCGCCTGGACCGGGCCGTCCGGCGACAGCACCTCGAGCTCGTTCCCGGGCTCGCCGAGCTCGATCGGGACCCAGGCGTAGCCGATGTTCTCCTTCAGGCGGAAGGAATGTGAGGCGCTCACGAGGCGGCCGACGTCCCGGCCGTCCGTGCGGACGATCCAGAAGTCCTCGAGCCACATCCGGAAGGGCTCGCCGCCGAGCGTCACGCCGACCAGCTTGCGATCGACACCCTCGGCCGCCACCCGTCGGAGGGCATCCTTGCCGATGAACTCGGCGTCGAACTCCACCAGGCGCTCCATGCCGGTCACGTGGAAGGGCGTGTCCTCCACCGTCATGTCGTTGCCGTAGTTGAAGATCCCGGCCTCGAGCCGCCGCTGGTCGCTGGGGGCGATCGCCCGGATCTGAGATGGAGCTCCCGCCTCCATCACACGGTCCCAGAGCTCGGTGCCGCGCGAGCCGTCTCGCAGATAGATCTCGTAGCCGACCTCACCCGTCCACCCCGTGCGCGAGACGACCACCGGGATCGAACCCAGCTCACCTTCCCAACATCGGTAGTACCGCAGGTCCGCGACCTCGTCGCCGAACAGCGTCCGGATCACGTCCTTGCTCTTGGGCCCCTGAACCTGAAGCGGCGAGACATCGGGTTCGCGGATCGTCACGTCCATCCCGGCGAACGCCTGCACGCCGAGGGCGTACAACATCGCGTCGGAGTCGGCGAGCGAAAGCCAGAAGTGGTTCTCGCCCAGACGCAGCAGGATCGGATCGTTCACGATCCCGCCGTTCGGGGCGATGATCGGTGCGTACTTGCACTGCAGGACGTCGCACCGCGACAGGTCCCGGCACGTGAGGAGCTGCGTGAACCTCGCGGCGTCGGGTCCGAGGATCTCGACCTGACGCTCGACGGCGACATCCCACAGCCCGACGTGCTCCACCAGGTGCCAGTACTCCTGCTCGTCGTCGTCGTAGAGGGTCGGGATCAACATGTGGTTGTACAGGTCCCAGCTCGTGCAGCCGGCCTCGACGGTCCGCTTCCAGTACGGCGAACGCCGGTACCACGACGCGGTGTAGAACGTGAACGAGTACGGCTCCTTCATCGACGCCCCATCCGACGTTTGCGATCCCTGCGGATCTCGCGCACGCAGTTGTACGCGGGGATGCCGGACACGCCCCCGCCGCCGTGGGTGGCGCTCGAGCATTGATACAGGCCCTCGATCGGCGTCCGGTAATCGGCGTAACCCGGCGCGGGGCGCATGTGGAACAGCTGATCGGCCGATAGCTCGCCGTGGAAGATGTTGCCACCGATCAGGTTCCACTCCGTCTCCATGTCGTACGGCCCGAGCACCTGCCGGGCGACGATCGACTCCCGGAAACCGGGCGCGACGTCCTCATAGGCCTGCACGACGCGGTCGGCGTAGGCCTCGAGCTCCTCTCGATGCGGCTCCTCGGACCACGTGTGGGGGACCCACTGCGTGAACAGCGAGACCACGTGCGCGCCCTCGGGCGCGAGCGAGGGGTCCAGGGTCGTCGGGATCACGCCGTCGGAGAACGGCAGCGTCGCGGGCAGTCCCGCCCGGGCCTCCTCGAATGACCGCTCCATCTGGTCGACGGAGGGCGCGATCTCGAACCCACCCGAGAAGTCCCTCCAGTCGGGTTCGCCCGCCAGGGTGGGCAGCTTGCTGATCGCCACGTTGATCTTCACGACGCCCGAACGCGTGGACCAGTGCTCGATGTCCTGCACGAAATCGCCCGGCAGGTCCGTGCGGTCGAGTTGCCGCAGGAAGGTGATCTTCGGGTGGCACGCCGAGACGACGATGGGCGCCGTCAGCTCCTCCCCGCCGGCCAGGACCACACCGCGAGCGCGCCCGGCGGCGACCAGGACCCGGTCCACCGTCGCTTCCGTGCGAACCTCGGCCCCGAACGCTCGCGCGCTGCGCTCGAGCGCCGCAGCCACGGCGCCCATCCCGCCCTCGGGGACGCCCCACGAGCCGAGCGTCCCGTCGCCGACGTCGCCGATCTCGTGGTGCGCCATCACGTAGGCTGTCCCCGGCTCGTGGGGGCCGGCCCATGTCCCGATCAGGCCATCGATCGCCATCACGGCCTTGACCTGTTCGGACTCGAAGAACCGGTCGAGCAGGTCGGCGACGCTCATCGTGAGCAGCCGCGTCACCTCGCCCACCGTGCGGACCGACAGCCCGCGCAGCCGCCACGCGAGGCGCAGCTGCTCGAGCAGATCTCCGGGCCGCTTGGAGCCGATCTGCGGCGGCGTGCTCATCAGGAGCGGTCCGAGGACGGCGGCGAGGCCTCCGATCCACGCCTCCCAGCGCTCGAGGGCGTCGGCGTCCTTCTTGGAGAACTTCGCGAACTCGTCGTGGTTCTTCGACGGATCGTCGAACTCGATCATCACCCGGCCGTCGGGGAAGGGCACGACGTAGGGACCGACCGGGTGGACGCGGTACCCGTGCCGGGCGAGTTGCAGATCGCGGACGATCGTGTCCGGCATCAGGCTCATCACGTACGACAGGGTCGTGACCCGGAACTCCGGATGATCGGGCCAGGGCTGGTCGGTCGCGGCCGCGCCGCCGGTCTTGTGACGCGCCTCGCACACGACCACGCGCGCGCCGGCGCGGGCGAGGTAGGCGGCGGCGACCAGGCCGTTGTGGCCGCCGCCGATCACGACCGCGTCGTAGGCGTTCGGACCCGCCAGCGCTTCTCCTCGAGCTTGAACGGCTGTTCAACTCCGAACGTTACCGCGGGAAGGTCCGCCGGCGCGAGGCGGCCGCGCTTCCACGAAACCGAGATCAATCGCGCGCGAGGGCCAGTTGCGCACGGCGGCGCGTGGTCATGCAGCCTGCTCCTTGAGACGCCCGGCCTCCTCCTGCTCCAGGTAGCGCTTCATCCGGAGAAGGACGAAGACCGCGAGGCCGGCGGTGACGCCTCCCACGGCGTAGGTGGCCTTCGGCCCGATCCACGGGACGACGAAGGCGGCCACGATGTACGCGAAGGCAAGCATCAGGTGCATCACCCCCATGAACGCGGCCGAGACGCGGCTGCGCACCGCATCGGGGGCCCGGCGCTGCCGAAGGTTGGTCTCGGCGACGATCGTCATCCCGTCCGCGAGGCCCATCACGAACAGCATGGCCACGGCCAAGGGGAACCACGGCGAGACGCCGACGCCGATGCCCGTCGCCGCGATGACGGTCCCGGCGATCACGAGCCAGGTCCCCTCGCTCCCTTCCCGCATGACCCTCGCGATGAGCGAGCCGAGTGCCGACCCTCCGCCCCATGCCGTGATCAGCAGGCCGAACCCGAGGGACCCCGCGTCGAAGAACGCCGCGAGCGGGGCGTCGGCGACCATCGACATGCCCATGCCCGAGATGAACACCACCCACGCGAGCAGCAGCGTCCGCAGCACGCGGTCGTGCCGCAGGAACCGGAAGCCGGCGCGCAGGCCGCGGAACTCCTCCTCCTCGCCGCGCTCGCCCGAGAAGCGCGCGTGGACGGTGAGGATGATCGCGGCCGAGAGCACGAACGAGGCCGCGTTCAGCCCGAACACCGCACTTGGGCTCAGGACGACGAGCAGCGCACCCCCCAGCGCGGGGCCGATCGCGATCCCCGCCATGCGGCTCGCGCCGATCAGGCTGTTGGCCCACGTCGTGAGCTCGGGGCCTGCGACGTTGGGGATCGCGGCCTCGGACGCCGACCAGAAGGGCGCCTCGGCGACCGCGGAGAGGAACGCCCATGGGAGCAACCACACCGGCTCCGAGGACACAGCCATCATCGCGAAGCACGCCGCACCGGCCAGGTCCGACGCGATCAGCACCTTCCGCCGGTCGAACCGGTCGCCGAGCATGCCGGCGGGCGGCCCCACGAACCCCGTGACCCCGAAGGTGAGCAGCAGCGACACCGCCACCCACGCCGCCGAGCCGGTGCGCTCGAAGATCGTGAAGTTCAGTGCCGTATACGCGGCGGCGCCGCCGGTGATCGAGACGATCCGGGCGGTCGCCAGCCGTCGGACGGCGGATCGTGGGGCGGTCACCGGCCGAGTGTCCATCCGCCCCCCGATCCCCGTCTACCCGGCGACCCGGGCCGGGACGAGTTGGTCCGCCTCGATCGGTTCGCCCACGACCTCGACATCGGCCGCCGCGACGCTCGAGCGCCGCGAGGCCCGCAGCACCGGCACGAGCACCACCGCGCCGAGCAGCCCGCACGCGCCACCGATCGCGTACACGGCCCGCGGGCCGAGCGCGGCGACCGCGGGCCCGCCCAGGACGAAGCCGATCGACAACGCGATGTCGATCATCGCCTCCGACGCCCCCACCACGCGGCTCCGCACGGCATCCGGCGTCCGGCGCTGCTGGATGCTCCGGTCGGCGATCATGATCACGGCGTCCGCGGCGCCGCACAGCACCAGCAGCGCGAGGATCGGCGGGAACCACTGCGAGAGCGCGATGCCCGCCGTCGTGGCGCCCATCACGATCGTGCCGATGATCAATGCCCGCGCCTCGTTGCGCTCGTGCAGCTTCCGGCCCGCGAGCGACCCCAGCACGGAGCCGGCGCCGAACGCGCCGATCATCAAACCGTAGCCGGTCGAGCCCGAGCCGAACAGCTCGGCGAGCGGTACGTCGGCCACCATCGCCAGCCCGATCCCGAAGACGAGCGCCACCCACGCGAGGACGATCGTGCGAAGCACGCGATCACGCGCGATGAACACGAACCCCGCGCGGAACCCGCGGTGCTCGTCGTCGTGCTCGGTCTTCTCCTCCGCGAATCGTCCGCGGACGGTGGCGATGATCACCGCCGACACGGCGAACGAGAAGGCGTTCAGGCCGAACACCATTCCCGGCCCGATCGCCGCGAGCAGCACGCCGCCCATGGCGGGCCCGAGCATGATGCCCGCGTTCCCGCCGATCTGGATCAGGCCGTTCGCCCAGGCCAGGTCGTCCTTGCCGACCAGGTTCGGGATCGCCGCGGCGGAGGCCGACCAGAACGGCGCTTCCACGACCGCGGCCACGAACCCCAACGCGAGTAGCAGCGCCGGCTCGTGCACGAAGGCCAGCGCGAGGAAGCACGCCGCCCCCGCGAGATCGGACGCGATCATCAGGCGCTTGCGATCGAAGCGGTCGCCCAGCATCCCGCCGAGCGGCGCGAACACACCGGACACGCCGAACGTCAGCAGCAGGGACGCCGAGAGCCACGTAGCCGAGCCGCTCCGCTCGTACACGGTGAAGTTCAGCGCGGCGAAGGCGGCCGCGCCGCCCGTGATCGAGATCAGGCGTGCGAGCGCGAGCCTTCGAACGGCGCTGCGTGCTTGGGTGTTGGAACGCATCGGACGACTCCTGTGACTCGGTGGGATCGAGGTACGGTGGTTCGGGCGTCCCGCCGCAGGGGCGGGGGTCGCGACCGCTAGACGGCCGCGATGAAAGACGGGATGAGACCCGTCTTCCTGCTCCCGAACGACACCTGGAGTCGCCTCATGACCTGCGAGTGTAGCAGCGCGAACCTTGCGGCGGAAGCACTTGTGATGAACGTCACATGGGCTCGCAACGTTGCGATGGATCAGTCCGGCAAGACGATGGACCACGCTGCGCGGCCGCCGATCGCCGAGGTGATCTCGTCGATCACGGCCTGGCCAGCCGGGCTGTCGAGCGTGAGACCCATCAACGCCGTTCCGCCTCGAGAGGCTCGGCCGACGTCCATCGTGGCGATGTTGACCTCGTGCTCGCCGAGGATCGTGCCGACCTTGCCGATCACGCCGGGGCGATCCTCGTACTCGAAGAACAGCATGTTGGTGGCGGGCGCCATCTCGATGTCGTAACCGTTCACGTGCATCACTCGCTGGTCGTTCCGCTTGCCGACCAACGTGCCCGCGACCGAGACCTCGCCCTGGTCGGTCTCGGCGGTCACCGCGACGAGGTTCACGTAGTCGCTCGAGACCGACGAGCGCGTCTCGCTGATCGCGATCCCGCGTTCGCGAGCGATGATCGGCGCGTTCACGAAGGACACGGGCTCGTGGACCACGCCCTGGAGCACGCCCTTCACCACCGCGAGCGTGAGCACCCGGGTGTCCGCCTCCCCGATCCTGCCGAGGTACTGGGCCTGGACGGTCCGGACGGCGCCCTCGGCCAGACCGGTGAGGAGCGCGCCGAGACGTTCGGCGAGCGGGAGGAAGGGCCGAACGATCTCGGCGACCTCCGCCGCGGCCGAGACGTTCACGGCGTACGGGACGAACTCGCCGTTCAGCGCGAGACGCACCATCTCGGCCACCGAGGTGCCGGCCTTGTCTTGCGCTTCGGCGGTGGAGGCCCCCAGGTGCGGGGTGGTCACCACCTGCTCGAAGCCGAACAAGGGCGAGTCCTCCGGAGGCTCGTGCTCGAACACGTCCAGCGCGGCCCCGGCGATCCGGCCGTCCTCGAGCGCCTTGGCGAGCGCCTGCTCGTCGACGATGCCGCCGCGCGAGGTGTTCACCAGGCGGGCGCCCTCTTTGACAAGCTCGAGCTCGCGCTCGCCGATCAGGCCCTCGGTCTCCGGCGAGCGCGGGAGGTGGATCGTGACGAAGTCCGACTGCACGAGCAGCGCCTCGAGGCTCGGCATCAGCTCGATGCCCATCTCCTTCGCGCGACCCCGCGGCACGTACGGGTCGTAGGCGATCACGCGCATCCCGAACGCGACGCTGCGCTGTGCGACGAGCGCGCCGATGCGTCCGAGCCCGACGATCCCGAGCGTCTTACCTTGGAGCTCTACGCCCTGCCACTTCGAGCGGTCCCAGTGGCCGTGCTTCAGGTCGTCGTGCGCCTGCGGGATGTTCCGGGCCTGCGCGAGCAGGAGCGCGATCGTGTGTTCGGCCGCCGAGACGATGTTCGACGAGGGGGCGTTCACCACTATCACGCCTCGTCGGCTCGCGGCGTCGACGTCGACGTTGTCGAGCCCGATCCCCGCGCGGGCGACGACCTTGAGGTTGTCGCCCGCCTCGATCACGTCCGAGGTGACCTGCGTCTGCGACCGCACGACGAGCGCGTCGTAGGCCGCGATCGCCTCGGGAAGACCACCGGCCGCGAGCTCGGGTCGCACGTCGACCTCGAAGTCCTTGCGCAGGAGATCGAGGCCCGCGTCCGACAGTTTCTCCGTGACGAGGACCCTCATGGCGCGCCCACCTTCAGGACCCGCCAACCCTCATGACCCGCCCGCCCGCACGGCCGCGCTCGCTTCCCTACGTCAGGTGCCGAAGGCGTCCTGGAAGACGCCCTCGGCCGCGGCAACCGCCGCGCCGCGCTTGACCGGATGGCCGAGCCGTTCGAGCGTCATCTCGAGCGCCGCCAGGCCGCGAATGATGTCGAGCTCGCTGAAGTAGCCGAAGTGCCCGATGCGGAAGACCGTGCCCTTGAGCGGGCCCTGCCCCGGCGCGATCACGCAGCCGAAGTCGGACCGCATCCGCTGGCTGATCGTGTCGGCGTCGGCGGCCTCGGGAGCGCGGATCGCGGTGACGGTCCAGTTGTCGTCCAGACCCTCGCCGAACAGGTCGAGCCCGAGCGCCTGCGCGCCGTCCTTGACCGCGCGCGAGAGCGTGCGGTGACGTTCGAGCGCGACATCGACGCCGTCCTGGAAGTACAGCTCCAGCGCGGCGTGCAGGCCCTGCATCACGCTGATCGCGGGTGTCCATGGGTTCTCGGGCTCCGGCTTGTCCGCGTAGTCCTTGTAGATCGACCAGTCGAAGTAGAACCGGTGCATCGTGGCCGCACGCTGCTTCGCCCACGCGCGCTCCGAGATCGCGACGAAGGCGATCCCGGGCGAAGCCGACAGTGCCTTCTGCGATCCGCCGACCGCAACGTCGATCCTCCAGTCGTCGAACGCGAACGGAACCGCGCCGAGGCTCGAGACCACGTCGACCACGACGAGCGCGCCGGCATCGTTCGCGACCCGGGCGAGCTCGCGGATCGGCTGGATCACGCCCGTCGAGGTCTCCGAATGCGTGAGCAGTACGGCCTTGACCGGATGCTCTGCCAGCGCCGCCGCGACCTCCTCGGGCACGACCCGGCGGCCCCACTCGTACTCGACCGTGCGGACGACCAGGCCGTGAGCCTCCGCGAGCCTGGTCCAGCGCTCGGAGAAGAACCCGGCGAGCGGCACCAGCACCTCGTCGCCGGGCGAGAACACGTTCTGGATCGCCGATTCGAGCCCGCCGGTCCCCGACGAGGTCATCAGGAGCACGTCGGCGGTCTCGGTCCGATAGAGCTCCTCCAGACGGGCGGTCACGTTGCGCATCAGCCTGCCGAACCC
>Ga0126307_10002263_pt1 | contig 12962 bp, 11 predicted proteins | sample Plot28_FD_89955 | JGI IMG/M metagenome (GOLD analysis project Ga0126307, IMG submission 89955) | Serpentine soil microbial communities from UC McLaughlin Reserve, CA, USA - Plot28 | ecosystem: Environmental > Terrestrial > Soil > Grasslands | place: USA: UC McLaughlin Reserve, Lake County...
CCCTCAAGGAATTTACAATTTCTTTCTTTATATCTCTACTGGAGTCGATACGATTTTTAATTTTAATATAGTCAGAAATTGATATGTCCACTAGACTTCCTTTTATTTTTAAACCCGGGTAGGTTTTACGTAATGTTTCATCCAAAATTTGTTCATTGATTATGGACATTTTTTTGTTACTTGCTATTTCAAACGCACTATACATAATATTCAATATAGATCTGATATTTCTAAAGTCAAAATCTTCATATAATATTTTTATTTGCGAGAAAAGTTCATTTTTTTGATCATCAGTAATAGTAGTATTAAAATTATAAAATTTAATATATTCTAATACTATATCCGAGATTTCTTCAAAAGAGTTTGATCCAGCGAGATCAATTTTATAATTAGCCTTTTCTAACCTATCATAAATTGAGCTATTTTCTGAGGCGATTTTTAGATAGGAGGAGGGAGTGAGAATTAGCATTAAGATTGTATTAGAAATATGAGCATTAATAATAGCCTTCATAAATGAGAGTGTTTCTTCATTGTTATCAAATTCGTCGAATTGATACAAAGAAATCTTATTAAATAATTTTAAATTAATTTTTGATAAAGTCGAAAGACGATTTATCATATCCATTAAAGTGATGGATTCATTATTTTCAAATTGATTCTCTATTATAGTTTTGATTGTAGAAATGTCATTTTTAGAAAAATCCTCCTCGTTAAGAATAGTATCAATGTATCCTAAATCAGGCTGTAATCTATTTTCTAATATCTGCAGGATTTTATTATCGATACCTCTACCTGTTAAAGATTCAAAAAATCCTAATTTAAAAATTTTTTTCGCAATTTTATTATTAGATTTAATTTGATCTTTTATATAATAAAGTAACTCTTTTTTCAAATTGTACAAATACTCTGGTTCAAAACCGCTAATCATAGATTGGTAAATACTTGGAATATTTTTAGGATATATTTGTGACATATCAAGATAAGAAATAATTGCTTTTTCATTTGTTCCAGATATTTTTATATTCAGAGTGAGATGTGTCTTTCCTGACCCCACATCTTGAATAACAGTAATTATTCTAAATTTTTCCTTACTATTGCTCGTTTCTCTTTGTTTTACAACATCTTCAATACATGTCAAAATTGAATTTCTAGATTCTTGATGTCTTTTACCACCTAAAAGCTGAGCATCTTCTAAATTAGGTGTAGGACTACTTGGAAAAGGATTTTTGTTAAGGTTATATGGATACAAATTACAAACACCTTACATAGCCATATACCAATCCACGAATCATAATTCCTTCATTCCCCCCTGTAGACAATTCATATTTAGACCTATTTTCATTAACTAATTGTTCTGCAAGGTTATAGAATTCGTTTTCTGAAATCTCATATTTATTAGAGAGATCATTTCTAAGAGTGCCCAAGGGAACCCATCCAATTGAATCCGAGTATTTACATATAGTTAAATCAAAATCTTCACTAAAATTTTGTAAATTAATAACCTTCTGAGGATTAGGAATGCTATTTTCAAAGTTATGATTATTGGTAGTTCTTGCTAAGATTGAATCCATTAAAACAATCATCTTGCCTTCTAGCCTTTCTACATGTTTATCAATAGAAGTCGATAATTTTTTAAAAGAAATGTCAACTTCTTTTAATAGTTCAAAAGTATATTTGAATTTTGGATCGGAATCCAAGAGATATTGAAAATAACTATCTTTGTGCCAACAATAATTTGTACTCCCTTTTTTGGATATAATAATTTTATTTTCTTTTATCCATGTATTCAAGATACTATCTAGATTAACTGATGAAAATTCTTTGATTAAATCAGTTTTTTTCAGTCCCGATACACCTGAAGAAAAAATTTTGTCAAATATTTTTTCTTCTAAAGACATATAGTACAATTTTGATTTTCTTATAAAAGATACTTTGTATGTTTATACAATATAATGAGCTAATTTAGTTTAACTTTTAATATAGAATCAACTAAAGAGTAGTGGAATGATGAAATCCTATTCTGAAAACATGATGAAAGTACTAGGGTATCTGACCGAATATAGTTGTATAATTCATATACTTAAGTTAAATAAAATTCAGTATATATTTGCCAATTACCGAATATACTGAATCGTGGGAAACACCAAATAAAAAAATAGAAATTCTATTATCGTACAGATAAATCATCAAAAAAATTCCTTCTTAAGTTGAAATTTTAGTTCATTTCTTTACATCAAATTTTTCTATAACGATGAATGAATGTGAGTTAGTAGAGGTTCTTATAAGATCTTTATATTTCATGTTATATATGCAGACTATATCTTTTCCTTTTTATTGTTTTTATAAGCAATTTAAGAATTCATACAACAAATTGATATTTTTATCATATGTAATAGATGTATTGGAAATGCAGTAATGGAAATGGATTAATACATATTCATAACTATAGTAACTGTTCTCATTTGACGAACGATTTTATGTATTGTATAATTAGATACTTTTTCTTTTCCTTTTGCTATCTAAGCTTCAATGCATGAGCTCAAGATTCATGACCTGCAAAAAAATCACCATTTGATTCTTATGATTCTCTTTTTTTCATTTTGAGTCTAAAGCCTGCTTCAAAATTTAGAATTGAATCATTATTCCATCATTTTGAATTTCGATTTTTATCATCATTAAGTCTACATTAAAATATTCTTTTTTTACTTTTATGGTGTTCATTGTATTATCAATCTAATTTTTATGTTATAGCAGCTTTGCCAGTAGTTGTTCTTGTTGTTGCTGTTTAACCTCTTCCAGTATTTAATATACAATTGATCAAATTTACATTCTTTAGCTAATACCATATTATATCTGTGCAAAAAATAGTAATTTCTATGTATCAAAGATATATTATATAGTAGCAGTTTACATTTTTAAATACTTAAAATGGGAAATAATATTAAAACTGAATCTGAGAATATTACATTTGATGACTTTAGTAAAATTGACTTGAGATTTGGAAAAATAAAAAAAATAGAATATCTACCAAAATTGAACAAAGTTTACAAAGCGGAAGTAGATCTCGGCTCGGAAAAAAGAATAGTAGTAGTCGGAGCGGCTATGCATTACAAACCTGAAGAATTAGAAGAAAAGTTAGTAATTGTATGTACAAATCTTTCACCTCGAACAATAGGAAATGTAGAATCAAAAGGAATGATTTTAGCATTAGATAGAATAGATGGAAAACCAATTTTTTTAACAATAGATAAGGGGGAGACAGTTGCATTAGGTTCTAAAGTTTGTTAGTTTTAACAATTATTCATACTTGATCACTTCAATAAGCATTCAAATATTTGCCCAATTCTTAATTAAATTAGAAAAGCAAAAATAACCTACTACCTAGAAATCAATTTTTAATACACGCGTATCTAAATTAAATTTGATCTAAACACCAGTCATATTTTTTGTATTCATATAGAAACAAATTAAATAAATTAATTTTCCTAAGAATTTAGAAAGTATCAGAGTTCCCGAATTAAATAATTATAACTATTTACTCTTATATAATTACTTTAATTTCCATTTTCCTACTAATCTTTTTAAAATAATTTATTCAATCATTCATTATTCCTATTTTATTCATCATTTTTTTATTTATACAAACCTCTACAGATATCTACTAATCTATCTAACTACGCATCTTTTTATTAAATAAATAATAGTAATTTAAAAAAACTGAAATTTTAAAGTTCTAGTTTTACAAATCAAATGAAGAAACGAATGAGAAACATAGCTCACATTAATATTTGACTTTGGCATGTCGATCTATACTATACTATGTAATTTTCTTAAGAATTTGTAAATTGCCGTATAATCCAGATCTGCGTATGTTGATTTTGTAGCATAATTGTATAATTGAAAGACAAGGCCAGTAATAGGTAAAGAAAGTTCTTGTTCTTTGGCTGCTTGCATGACAAGGGCTAAATCCTTATTCATATTTTTTAAATAAAATGAGGGAGAGTAATCATCTTTTATCATTTTAGGCCCCTTATTCTCACTCATCCCCGTTTTAAAATTCGTTGTATTTAATATCTTCAAGTAAAGGGTAGGATCAATATTATATTTTTCAGATAATAATAACCCTTCAGATAAAGCCATTGATATTATACCAATATTAAGATTAAGCGCCAACTTGATAGCACTTGCTGAACCTGCGTTATTTCCAATATAAAAAACAGGATTACCTAGTTCTTCTAATATATGCTTTATTTTTTTAAAAGCAGACTCTTCTCCAGCGACTATTGGGACAAGTGTACCACTTAAGGCTGCATTTGGCCCTCCCATTACAGGAATACTCATCATTGATATATTTTTTCTTTTAAATTCCTGATAACAATAAACTGATTCTTTTGGAGAAATAGTGCTAAAGTCCGAAACTATTACATTTTTATTTGTAGTTTCACTTACTCCATTTTTAGAAAAGTAAATTCCATCAACTGCTTCAAAATTTGTTACACAAGTTATAATAAAATCAGAATAGTCTGCTACCTCCTTGGGGGTATTAAGTACGTTAGCGCCTTTTTTTTCTATTGCTCGGGCTTTTGAGATATTGCGATTATTAACATTTACTTCAAATCCTTTTCTAATTAGACGTAAGGAAAGATTACTACCCATTAATCCTAATCCTATAACTCCAATTTTCACTAGAATGACATTAATACTAAAGGATAAAAAAATATTTTTATTTTTGTTGAAACACTAGTTTACAAAATTAGTAGAGAATTGAATATTTATCAAATGTGAATCTTAAATCATACAAGGATAAAAACTGAATTGTTTTCGATCTTTGTTTTATAAACCATTAATGGTTCTTCGGCAGGTAAGTTGAGTGGTACTCCATCATTAAGATTAAATGCCGACATATGAAGTGGACAGGTAACAGTTTTTTCTTCTTCATTTAAAAAACCCATAGAGAGATCTGCATAAGCATGGGTACAAATTCTATCGCTAGCGTATATTATATTCTTTATCTTAACAAGAAGAATTTTTTTGTCATTATAATCAAAATCCATCATCTCTCCTGGTTTAAGAGAATCTATATCGCAAACTTTTACCCAATCTGACATTATTTATCTAAAAAAAATAAGAGCAATATATGTTACCTATATTTGTAGTGTTTTTCAAAGATATCTTCAGTTTCTCTATATCTGGTTTTTTCAATTTCAAGAATTTGTTCCATTGCTTCATCTATCTTTAACTTTAAGGGTTTGCCTAACCATTTATTTTCAATTAAATAATTAATCCAAGCACGAATAGTAGGACCCATCTTCCTTGAGATAGGTTCTAAAAACCCTCCAACTATCTCTCTTTTAGCTAACTCCTCTGAAAGACCTCGAGACATAAGATAAAAAATTTGCTTTTCATCTATCTGAGCTACAGAGGCAGAATGTGTAGCTTTAACTTCATTAGACTCTATTTCCAAGCCCGGAATTGCATCAGCTTTTGCGCCTTTATCTAATAATATAGCATGTCCTGCTAAATATGATTCAGTAGCTTTCGCATTTGTATGAATTTTTATCATTCCTTTAAAAAGAGACTTGGAGGTATCCTTCAGTACGGATTTCACTAAAACCTTACCTTTGGTATTTGGAGCTACATGAATTAAGTTAGAAGTAATGTCAAAGGATTGATTACCAACTCCAAATATTATTTCAACATCTTCAGCTAAAGCTCCAGGCCCTTGCATGATACTATCAACTTTATACCTCGACAATTGTGACCCAAAGAGAGCTAAAGATCAAGACATCTTTCCATCTCTTTCTACATAGGCTTTTCTATTGGAAAAACTAATTGCATCATAATCCATCGATTGTAGTGTAACTATCTCACATTGAGCATTTGGAAGAATATAGGATTCGAGTAGCTCGAAATGTGTTTGTTGATATTCAGGGTTCTTTAACCGTGGTGAATATAACTCTTGAACTAAAGTAGCTTTAGAAAATTCTTCACATATTATTATATTTCGAGATATTGATGATAAACCATCCTCTGAAAGATAATTTACTATTCTAATAGGATCTTCCAATACAATATTCTTAGGAATCCAAATAAAAAGTCCATTTTGAAATGCTGCGGAAGATAGGGCCAAAAATTTGTCCTCTTGATAATTTACTTGGTTTTTATTGAGATATTTTTGTATTAGATCAGAATAATCTCCTAGAGCCTGAGAAATATTCAAGATAACTATACCCTTTTTTTCCAACTCATCTGTTACAAATGATTTCAGAATTTTTGAATTTTTACATAATACGCTAGTAGTTTTATTAAACTCATCTATTCGATCCGAAAAAATATCCAAATCATTGGAGGATTGACGTTGTAAATTAGTATCATTTAAAAAAACCTTCTCAGCAATTAATTTATTTGCATTGGAATATTTACTATAAAGCGAAGATGATTCTAATGGTAGGCTTGTATAACTTTTAAAAGCTTCCTGTCTGGATTGTTTCACCCAAGATGGCTCTTGAAAATTTTTAATAAAATTACCAAAGTTTTTTTCTAGCAAAGAGAGTTGATACATACTGTGATTTTCACTTTAAAAAAAGATAAGATAAGTATTTGTTAACCGACAGAGTCTTCCATTTCGAGTTTGACAAGTCGATTTAATTCTACTGCATATTCCATTGGTAGTTCCTTTGTAAATGGTTCTATAAATCCACCCACTATTAGTGACAAGGCATCGGACTCTGAGAATCCCCTACTCATAAGATAGAAAATTTGATCTTCGCCAATTTTTCCAACACTAGCTTCATGAGAAATTGTTGCATCATCTTCATTCACTTCTACATATGGATACGTATCTGTTCTAGACGTTTCATCAAGTAAAAGTGCATCACATCTAACGTTTGACTTGACACCAGTAGCACCCTTCGCAACATGCAATAAACCTCTATATGTAGTTCTACCTGCTTGTTTACTAACAGATTTGCTTGTAATTCTAGATGTGGTATCAGGAGCTAAATGAACGGCTTTTGCTCCTGCATCTTGATGTTGATCCGATCCAGCAAAGGCTATCGATACAACTTCTGCATGAGCATTTCTTCCAAGCATATAAACCCCAGGATATTTCATAGTCAATTTACTTCCAATATTTCCGTCAATCCATTCGACTCTAGCATTTTCATATGCATACGCTCTTTTTGTTACTAAGTTATAAACATCTTTACTCCAATTTTGAATAGTCGTATATCTTATTTTTGCGTCTTTCTTTGCAATTAATTCAACAACAGCAGAATGCAAGGATTCAGTTGTATAAACTGGAGCAGTACAACCTTCGATATAGTGTACTTCTGATCCTTCATCAGCAATAATTAAAGTACGTTCAAATTGTCCAATATTTTCAGCATTAATTCTAAAATAAGCTTGTAGTGGAAGGTCAATTTTTACATTAGGTGGAACATAAATAAAAGAACCACCTGACCATACAGCACTATTTAATGCCGCAAATTTGTTGTCTTCTGGTGGTATAACCTTTCCAAAATACTTTTTTAAGATATCCGGATGTTCTTTAACTGCTGTATCTGTATCTGAAAATATTACTCCCTGTTTTGATAAATCTTCACGTAAGTTATGATATACAGTTTCTGATTCATATTGAGCACCCACACCAGCTAGGAATTTTTTTTCAGCTTCTGGGATTCCAAGTTTATCGAATGTTTTTCTAACTGAGTCAGGCACATCATCCCAGCTTTTACTTTGTTTTTCTGATGCTTTTGTATAATAAAAAATATTTTGAAAATTAATTTTTGATAAATCACCACCCCATACAGGCATAGGTTTTTTCATAAAAATGTCATAAGATCTTAATCGAAAATCGAGCATCCATTGTGGTTCATTTTTAATTTTACTTATTTCTTCAATAGTACCACGTGAAAGACCTTTCTTACTTGTATATACGTATAAATCAGTAGAGTCCTTAAAATCATATTTACTATAATCCATGTTAAGTTCTTCTGTTGTCATGTATTTCATAACGGCGTTATGTTATATAAGTTTTACAATTCAGAGAAGAAAAAGAAGTATTATTAAGAAAGTTTTATATAATTTTATGTGATTTTATTTCTTTATATAAAGCTTTTCGTAAAGCCCTTCTAACGAATGATCTTGTGATTCCGAAAATGGGATACTATATTTGTTAAGCTCTTTGCTAGTGAGAGGCCCAATTGATAATATCATTTTTATTTTGCAAACTAATGGGAAGAGTTCGGAAGAGTGTTGCTGTAGTATTTTGATAAAATGATTAACATTGGATGGACTAGTAAAAATTAAAGAATCAATTTTATTTTTTCTAAGAAGATCGAAGAATTCGATCCAGACAGAATCAACATCTGCAGAGATTACATTATAAATGTAGAATTCATCAACTACAAAACCTAACTTTATAAGTTTCTCTTTTAGATATTTATCTGCTTTCTTACTACGCAGGAGAATTATCTTAGATCCATATGCGTTATTTTTCAAATGGGAAAAGAATTCTATAATTCCTAGAGAAGAGTGGTCTTGAGGGATCTCTTTTACGACTATTCTATGTTTTTTTAGAGCAGTTTGAGTAGATGGACCAATAGCAACTACATTAAATTTTGAATTTAAATCATAGACTATTTCATTAACTATATTTAAAGTAGTAGCAGTTTCAAAGAATACATTAACTGCATTAGAGCTTAAAAAAATAATATATCCAGAAGACCAATTTGCAATAAGGTTAAAAATTTTGCTAAGAATTTTGGAATCAGATTTTACTATTTTTGAAGTTTTTACAACAATTAGTTTAGAGCTATGTTTCTCAATTTTATTAATGAAATTCTTTGAGATAGAACCTTCTGATTTTGTTATTGCAATAATCTTTAGATCATCTTCATCTACTACCCTGTAATCACTCATATCCATCTTATTCGCTCCGATAATGAAACAACTTCGCCTATGATAATCACTGCAGGAGGTTTTATCGAAGCATTGTTCAATTTTTTATGTATATTCTTGAAATCACCAATGATAATTTTTTGATCTTGTAGCGTTCCCTTTTCAATTACCGCAATTTTAGTTTCATCCGAAAGACCATGCTTTTTTAACTTTTGTAGAATAGATTCTAACTTTTCAACGCCCATAAGAATCACTATCGTATCAACAGCCGTTGCTATTTTATCCCATCTAACACTCTTTTCTTCTTTCGTTGGATCCTCATGACCAGTAACTATTGCAACTGATGATGAAAATTTTCTATGTGTAAGTGGGATACCTGAATAAATCGCTGCACCAATTGCAGAAGATATTCCAGGTATAATTTCAAAATCAATAGCATTTTCATATAAAAATTCTGCTTCTTCACCTCCTCGCCCAAAAATAAAGGGATCTCCTCCTTTGAGTCTTAAAACTTGTTTTCCTGTTAATGCATGTTGTAACATAATTTGATTAGTTTTGGATTGATTAATGGTCGGATCACCTGAAGAACGCCCTACATATACTTTTGGTGTATCTTCAGGAATTAATTTAAGAATGCCACTACTAACTAAGCGATCATACAGAATTATATCAGAATTTTTTATTAAATCCCAACATTTTACGGTAATTAGTGATGGGTCACCAGGGCCTGCTCCACAGATGTATACTTTACCATTCTTTTTATTTTTTATTCCATTCATTTAGAGATTTATCCCAACCTTCAGCTAATCTTAAAGCGCCATTTTTTATAAGATAACTGGCAACCATGTTACCCACCATTTCTGGTTTATCATAATCACCAATTTTTTTTATTGCAATATGTTCCAAGCCATCGGAAGAGAATATTTTAGCATAAAAATTAATTTTGTGATTTTTGGAAGACAAATTAGCGTATGCTGCTATTGGAAATCTACAACCACCTTCAATTTTCGAGATAAAAGATCTTTCAGCATTAATTGAGATTCTGGAGGGAGCATGCTCAATTTTGTGAAGAAATTTGACTAGTTTTGTATCAGTTTTTTTACAAACTAATGCTAGGGCTCCCTGTCCAGCAGCTGGTAAAAATTTTTTAGGATCAAACCTTTCACTAATATATTGTTCTTTCCCCAATCTTTTCAATCCTGCTTCAGCTAGAATAATTGCATCATAGTCTCCTTTTAAGGCTTTTTCAATTCTAGTATCGATATTTCCTCTTAATGGTATGACCTTGAAATCATTTCTAAAAGAAATAATTTGTATTGCTCTTCGTAAGCTACTTGTTCCTATAATAGAACCGTTAGGGAGTTCATTTAATCTTTTTCTACTTTTACTTATAAGCACATCATTTACTGATTCTCTTTGAGGAATAGACGCTATGACTAAATCCTTATGAATTGTAGCTGGAACATCTTTAACACTATGAATAGCAAAATCAACATCCCCTTTAACCACTGATTCATTTATTTCTTTTTCAAAGATTCCCTTTTTATCCAAATAAAATAATGGTTTAGAGTTGTCTAAATCCCCCCTGGTCTTGATTGGAGTAATTTCATACTCTAAATGTTCATTTTGTTCACAAAGAGATTTAATTACAATTTGTGTCTGTGCTAAAGCTAATTTACTTCCTCTTGTACCTATACGTAGTTTTGGCGTCATTTCATTTAGTATATTTATTTAAAGAATCAGAATAACATTCAATAGTTTTTTCTATATCTTCATCAGAATGAGAATAAGAGATAAAACATGTTTCATACAGAGAAGGAGGTATAAAAATATTTTTTTTTAGTAAATCCCAAAATAGAGTTTCGAACAAGTTTTTATCCGACTTTAAAATGTCAAGAGGAGTAGATACTGTTTCTTTGGTAAAAAATATTTGAAAGAGAGATCCAATAGAATTTATGGTATAATGATCAGCAAAGTCATTAACACGATCTTTAATTCCCAGAACTAAAGTATCGCATAACCTTGCTATCGTTGGATAAACTTTATTTTTGTTCTTCAACAGGCTTTCGACAGTTGTAATTGCTGCTGTTACAGAAACAGGATTTCCTGCATATGTACTGGCTTGATAGACATTTCCAGATGGTGATAGTTGATCCATTATGTCTTTCTTCCCACATATAGCAGCTATTGGAAATCCATTTCCAAAAGATTTAGAGAAAGTAGCAATATCAGGCGTTATACCAAAAAATTCGCTGCAACCACCTAGAGCTAACCTAAATCCAGTTATAACTTCATCAAAGATTAGCAGAATGCCATATTTTTTTGTAATTTTTCTAATTTCTGTCAAGTAATTTTTTTCTGGTATTAAAAGACCATAGTTAGCCAAGACAGGTTCCATTATTAAACAACTAATATTTTCTGATTCTTTTTCAATGATTTTTTCTAATTCTTCAAAGTCATTATATTGCACTATGAGAGTTTCTTCTGAAATTTCTGGAAGTGATCCCTCAGATGATGGAATAGATGCAGCTCCCGATCCAGCTTTTACTAAGACATAATCATATGCTCCATGGTATCCTCCATTAAACTTAAGTATTTTCTTTCGTCTAGTAAAAGCTCGACTTAATCGTATTGCAGTCATTGTTGCTTCAGCCCCAGTATTAACTAATCGTACTTTTTCTGCACAGGGCACTATTTTTGTCATCAATTCAGCAAGATAAATTTCTTTATCAGATGGAATGCAAAACAGAGTCCCATTATCGAGTTGAATTTTTACAGATTCAATAATGGGTAAATATGAATGTCCAAAGATTAAAGATCCATAACCCATACAGTAATCTAGCAAGGTTTCGTGATCTGCAGTCACTATTTTACTTCCTGAACCAGAAGAGACAAAAAATGGATAAGGCTTAAAGAATCTTACAGGGCTGTTAACTCCTCCAGGAATCACCTTAATTGCTCTTTGAAATAATTTTTCAGAGCGATCGTATGTCAAGTATGTAATTATTACAATCTATTTATAAGAATCTTATTTTTCTAATAACACCTTTGCCATTTTTTTGGCAAAATAGGTTATTATAAGATCAGATCCCGCTCTTTTGATTGATGAAAGAAATTCTATCATGACGTCTGTTTCATTTATCCATCCTTTTTCAGCGCCAGCTTTTATCAAAGCATATTCTCCTGACACACTATAAGCACAGAGTGGAAGTTTAAAAATCTCTCTTGCTTTACAGATTAAATCCAAATAGGGAAGAGCTGGTTTTATCATGATCATATCCGCTCCTTCTTTGATATCTAATTCAATTTCTCTTAAAGATTCGAGCGAATTAGTAAGTGGCATTTGATAGGTTTTCCTATCTCCAAATGTAGGGGTAGAGTCTGCAAGGTCACGGAAGGGAGTGTATAACGGTGAAGCCATTTTTGCTGAATAAGCCATAATGGATGTATCACTTAAACCCGCTTCATTTAGCTGTTCTCTAATTGCCATAACTTGGCCATCCATCATAGCCGATGGAGCAACTATATCTGCACCAGATTTAGCATGACTCTCAGCAATTTTAGAGAGAATTTCTATAGTGGAATCATTATCAACTCTATTTTCTTTAACTATTCCACAATGACCTGAAGTTGTATACTGACACATGCATACATCCGTTATCACAACAACTCTATCCCCAAAATTTTTCTTTATAGTTTCAATAGCTCTTTGAACTACTCCGTTTTCATTATAGGCTGAGTATGCCACGTTATCTTTTTTCCCTGGAATTCCAAAAACTATTACACCTTTAATTCCTAGATCTAAAATTTCGGAAACTACATCTACAATTTTTGAAGGGGGAATTCTTTCTATATCTGGCATAGAAGCTATATTTTTTGAATTCTTTAAGCCTTCTTCAACAAATAAGGGAAAAATCAAATCATCTGATGAGATACGTGTTTCTTGTAGAAGGTCACGAAGTGCTTTACTTTTTCTAAGACGTCTTAGTCTAACGTTAGGAAAATATGATCCATTAGCTAGATAATTATTATTGGATATTTGCTTCATTTTCATAATTAAA
>Ga0126307_10002264_pt1 | contig 12960 bp, 14 predicted proteins | sample Plot28_FD_89955 | JGI IMG/M metagenome (GOLD analysis project Ga0126307, IMG submission 89955) | Serpentine soil microbial communities from UC McLaughlin Reserve, CA, USA - Plot28 | ecosystem: Environmental > Terrestrial > Soil > Grasslands | place: USA: UC McLaughlin Reserve, Lake County...
CGACGCCGCCCACCACTTCGATGTCGGACGAGCGCGGCTTGGCGAACTGCCCGGCGATGCGCCCCACTTTGATGACCGGCACGCCGGTCGAGTACGTGAGCACGACCGCCATCTGCAGGATGACCTTGAGCTTGTCGCGGATGGCGTCGGCCGAGAAAGCCTCGAACGACTCGGCACAGTCGCCCGCCTGGAGCAGGAACGCCTCCCCCCGGGCCACGTCACCCAGCTGCTCGGTCAGCGCCCGGGCCTCGCCGGCGAAGACGAGCGGCGGCAGGGTGCCGAGGTGCTTGAGCGCCCGCTCGAGGTTGGCCTCGTCGGGCCACGGCGGCTGCTGCTGGGCGGGGCGGAACCGCCACGAGGTGGGCGACCAAGTGGTCATGACGCTCCAGACTGGCTGCGCAGGGCGCGATCTGCCAAACGACTTACGCTTCCCATCGATGGCTGGTGTGCAGAGTGTCGAACAGCGAACCAGCCGCCTCCACTGGGGGAAGCGGCTGGCCCGGCCGAGGACGCCGGGGGGCGGGAGCCCCGACGTCCTCCGGTGTTATCGAACTCTGATCAGACTACGCCGTCAGGCGGCGCTGGAACGGGCGGCGGCCTCTTCCCGCACGGCGTCGACCGCCCGCTTCACCAGGCGCCGGGCCGCCTCGGCCGTGACGCCGAGCTCCTCGCCGACCTCGCGGTAGCTGCGCTTGCGTCCGTCGGTGAGGCCGAAGCGCTGCTCGACGGCGAACCGGGCCCGGCTGTCGAGCACCCCGAGGAGGTCGTGCAGCGTCGCCTCCTCCTCGCGGTCGACCATGACCTGCTCGGGCGTGGGCACGTCCGCGGCCAGGAGGTCGACCAGCTCGCTGCCGTCGTCGTCGCCGACCGGGCGGTCGAGCGACGTCGGCGTCGTGAGCCGGTACAGGCGGGCGTTCTCGTCGTCGAGCTCTTCGCCGTCGCCCGAGGCCTGCCGCAGGGCGGCCCGCAGCGAGGCGGACCGGTCACCGGGGAGGCGGACCAGGCTGGCCTTCTGGTCGAGCGCCCGGCCGATGGCCTGGCGGATCCAGAAGGTGGCGTAGGTCGAGAACTTGAAGCCCTTCCGCCAGTCGAACTTGTCGACGGCGTGCTCGAGGCCCAGGTTGCCCTCCTGGATCAGGTCGAGCAGCTCCATCGACGGAGGGAGGGGGTAGCGGCGTGCGATGCTCACCACGAGCCGTAGGTTGGCCCGGATGAACCTGTCCTTGGCTGCGGCGGCCGCACTCACCGCCTTGCGCAGCTCGCGGCTGCGCTCGCCGGCCTCGATGCGCACACTTGCGTCTCGGCCGCGCTCAATGGTCTGCGACAGCTCGCGCTCCTCGTCCGCGGTAAGGAGGGGCACGAGGCCGATTTCGTTCAGGTACTGACCCACCGAATCACTCATCTCGTTACTCCTCAACCACGACTACCGCGGTGTGATTCCCCTACGCAGGGGTTTTTGGATGCACCGGGCGAGGGAAAGCCGGAGATATGCAGCTACCCATCCTGCTGGCCGATCCACCGGTGACTGATGTCACCCGCTATCGGGAACAGGGGGGCGGAGCCGGTCTGGCCAGGGCGCACGAACTGGGTCCCGGGGGCACCATCCAGGAGGTCATCCTCTCGGGCCTGCGGGGCCGGGGCGGCGGTGGCTTCCCGACCGGGCGAAAGTGGCAGTCGGTGCGCGACGCCGCCCAGGCTGCGGCCGTGGACCGCGACGGCACCAGTAGCCAGACCTTCGTGGTGTGCAACGGGGCCGAGGGCGAGCCGGCCACGTTCAAGGACCGGGCCATCCTGCGGGCCGACCCCTACGCGGTGGTCGAGGGCGTCGCCATCGCCGCCTACGCCGTCGGCGCCGCCCGGGCCTTCGTCGGCGTGAAGGAGCGCTTCGAGGTCGAGACCGAGCGCCTGGCCCTGGCCGTCGACGAGATGACCGACGCCGGCCTCGTCGGCGACGTCGCCATCCAGGTCGTGCTCGGCCCCGACGCGTACCTCTACGGCGAGGAGACAGGCCTCCTCCAGGTCATCGAGGGCGGCGATCCGCTGCCGCGCACCCTGCCGCCCTACATCCACGGCCTGTTCGCCACCGTGCCCACCAGCGGCTGGAGCGCGGCGCCGGCCGGCGTGGTCGACGACGTGCCCTCGTCGAACCCGACGGTCGTGAACAACGTCGAGACGCTCGCCACCGCCGCCCTCGTGCTGGCGCGCGGTCCCGAGTGGCACCGGTCGCTGGGCACGCCGCAGTCGCCCGGCTTCGTGGTGGCGACGGTCGTGGGCGACGTCGTGCGCCCGGGCGTGGGGGAGGTCGAGATGGGCACGCCGCTGGGCGAGGTGATCGAGCGCGTCGGCGGGGGCGTGGCGCCGGGCCGCACGATCAAGGCGGTGCTGTCCGGGGCGGCCAACCCCGTGCTGACGGGCGACCAGCTCGACGTGGCCTGCAGCCACGAGGCCATGGCCGCCGCCGGCTCGGGCCTCGGGGCCGCGGGCTTCCTCGTCCTCGACGACACCGCCTCGATGGTCGAGGTGGCGCGGGAGCTGTCGCGCTTCCTCTACGTCGAGTCGTGCGGCCAGTGCCCGGCCTGCAAGCTCGGGTGCGGCGCCGTGACGGACCGGCTCGAGGTGCTGGCCCGGGCGGAGGCGGTGCCCGACGACCTCGAGGCGATCGCGTTCCGCCTGCAGACCGTGACCGACGGCAACCGGTGCTACCTGCCGGTGCAGGAGCAGCGGGTCATCGCCAGCCTGCTCCAGGCGTTCCCCGACGAGGTGGCCGCCGCGCTCGAGGGCGACGCCCTCCCGGAGCGCGGCTTCACCGTGCCCAAGCTCGTCGACCTCGCCGGTGGGACCGCCACCTACGACGCGGCGCAGGCCCGCAAGCGCCCGGACTGGACCTACGAGGACGCGTGACCAACGCGTTCGCCGGGGGACCGAATAGCGTTCAGAGGGTGGCGTCGCACTACGACAGCCGGACCGCCCTCGTGGTCGTCGACGTGCAGAACGACTTCGCCGATCCGGCGGGCAGTCTCGCCGTGCCCGACGGTGAGGCCGTGCTGCCCGTCGTGAACGCCGAGGTCGTCGCCGCGCAGGCCACCCGGGCGCTCGTCGCCTACACGCAGGACTGGCATCCCCCCAACACGCCGCACTTCGCGAAGGACGGTGGCACCTGGCCGGTCCACTGCGTGCGCGGCACGTGGGGCGCCGAGTTGCACCCCGACCTGGTGGTCGAGGGGGAGCGCGTCCGCAAGGGGACCGGCGGCGAGGACGGCTACTCGGGCTTCACGGTCGCCGACCCGCGGACCGGCGAGACCCATCCCACCGCGCTGGCCGGGCTGTTGGCCGACCGCGGCGTCGAGCGGGTCGTGGTCGTGGGCCTGGCCACCGACTATTGCGTGAAGGCCACCGCTCTCGACGCGGTGGCGCTCGGCTACCCCACCACGGTGGTCCGCGCCGGCGTGCGGGCGGTCGAGCTCGAGCCCGGCGACGGCGAGCGGGCCATCGGGGAGATGGCCGCAGCCGGGGTCGCGCTGGCGTGACCGACCCGCAGCCGGTCGCCCCGCCGGCGCTCGTCACGGACCTCTACGAGCTGACGATGGCCGCCGCCTATCAGGCGAACGGCATCGACCAGCAGGCGACGTTCGAGCTGTCGGTGCGCCACCTGCCCGAGGCGCGTCGCTTCCTCGTCGCCGGCGGGCTCGACGACGCGCTGGCCGGCCTCGAAGCACTGTCCTTCACCCGCGACGATGTCGCCTACCTGGCGGGGCTCGACCTGTTCCCGGCCCGCTTCCTCGACTCGCTGGTCGACCTGCGCTTCACCGGCGAGGTGTGGGCGGTCCCCGAGGGCGAGGTCGTCTTCGCCGGCGAGCCGCTCGTCCGGGTCACCGGCCCGATCGTCGAAGCGCAGGTCGTCGAGACCTTCCTGCTGAACCGCATCGCGAGCCACACCATGCTGGCCTCGAAGGCGGCACGGGTGGCCATTGCCAGCGGCGACCGCCGCTTCCTCGACTTCGCCGCCCGCCGCACCCACGGCGTCGACTCGGCGCTCGCCACCGCCCGGGCGGCGTGGATCGCCGGGGCGGCGGGCACCTCCCTCGTGGCCGCCGGCGCCCGCTGGGGCATTCCGGTCTCGGGCACGATGGCCCACTCGTTCGTCATGGCCTTCGACGACGAGCGTGAGGCGTTCCGGGCCTACGCCCGGACCTTCCCGCGCGGCGTGGTGCTCCTCATCGACACCTACGACACGGTCGAGGGCGCCCACCACGCCGTCGAGGTCGCCCGCGAGCTCGCCGGTCACGGCGTCGTCGTGGCAGGCGTGCGGCTCGACTCGGGCGAGCTCGCGACCCTCGCCACGCAGGTGCGTGCCGTCCTCGACGCCGCGGGGCTGACCGAGGTCGACATCGTGGCCTCCGGCGACCTCGACGAGCACCGCATCCAGGAGCTGTGCGCCGCCGGGGCCCCGATCGACGCGTTCGGCGTCGGCACCCAGCTGGGCACGAGCGCCGACGCCCCGTCGCTCGGTGCCGTCTACAAGCTGGTGGAGGACGACGACGGCCCGAAGATGAAGCTGGCGACCGGCAAGGTCACCTTGCCGGGACGCAAGCAGGTGTGGCGCGGCGAGGCCGGTGACGTGGTCGGCCTGCAGGACGACGACCTACCCGGGCGGCCGCTGCTGGGCTGCGTCATGGCCGGCGGCCGCCGCACGGAACCGGCCGAGGCGCTCGACGACATCCGCGCCCGGTGCACGACCGCCCTGGCCGGCCTGCCCGACCAGCTGCGCGCCCTCGAGCCGTCCAGGGAGCCGCTGTGGCCGGTCACCGCCTCGCCGCGTCTGTCGGCGCTCGCCGACCAGGTGCGGCTGGGACGGGTGGCAGCGGGGCACACGGGTCGCTGATGGGGGAGCGCCTCGGCATCTTCGGCGGCACGTTCGACCCGCCACATGTCGGTCACCTCGTCACGGCCGTGAACGTGCGGTACGAGCTGGCGCTCGACCGGGTGCTGCTCGTCGTCAACGACCAACCGTGGCAGAAGCTCGGCACCCGCGACATCAGCCCGTCCGAGGACCGCTACGCGATGGTGGCCGCCGCCGTGGGCCGGGTCGAGGGCCTCGAGGCCAGCCGGGCGGAGATCGACCGGGGCGGCATGTCCTACACGGCCGACACGCTCGCCGTCCTGCTCGACGAGGACCCGACCCGCCAGCTCTTCGTCGTGCTCGGGTCCGACGCCGCGGCGGGGTTGCCCACGTGGTCGCGGGCCGACGAGGTCCGCAAGCTCGCGACGATCGTTTTGGTCGAGCGGCCGGGGTCCGACGAGGGATCGCCGCCGCCGGGTTGGTCGTGGCGGCGGGTCGAAGTGCCACGGCTCGAGGTGTCGAGCACCGACCTGCGGGCCCGCGTGGCCGACGGCCGCCCCCTCGATTACCTGATCACCGCCGAGGTCATGGCCACGATCGACGCCCGGGGCCTCTACCGCGAGCGGGTGACGCCGTGACGGCGCCGGCGCTGCCGCGCCCGCCCGGCGACGACGAGGCACTCGACGGTCCTGCCGTGGTGGTGGCGGTCGACGGCGGCGAGAGCGCGGCGGTCGCCGGGACGGGTTCCGTGCCGCGGTACCGGCGGCCCACGAGTCGCCGCGCCCGGGCCGACGCCCGGCGCCGGGCCCTCGGGACGCCGACCGGCGTGACGGGCGGTGGCGGCCCGGGCGGCCCGAAGCTCGGGCGCGCCACGGGCCGCGCGTGGACGGCGCGGCTCACGGGCAGATCGTCGGTGGCCCCGATGAGCGGCGACCAGCTGCGCCGCCGCCGCACCTGGGTGCTCGGCGGCATGGCGGCGGCGACCGTGGCCGGGCTGGGCCTGTCGCTGGTCGGGTTCTCGGTGATGCGCGACAGCACGGCGGGGCGCTACGTGGCCCCCGCGGTCCGGCCCGACGAGCCCGGCTACCAGGCCTACGTCATCTCGACCCCGACGCTCGCCGTCGTGCAGCCCGACCCCGACGGCGGGCTGGCGGCCGTGGCCGTGCTCAGCCTGCGGCCCGGCGACGACGGCGGCGCGGTCACGCTGATCCCGCCCTCGGTGCGGGTGCCCGACGTGGCGGACGACTCGTCGGCCTCGTCGGACGACGGCGACACGAGCGGCGCCGGCGACGCTGAGGGCGAGGCGGGGTCCAGGAGCTCGGTCACCACCGGCTCGGCCGGTGACGACGGTTCCGCCGAGCCGAGTGATGCCGGCAGCGCCGACGGCGCGACCGGGGCCGGCGACGCGGCGACTGACCGGTCCGCCCAGGCCGACGACACGGGCTCGGCCGACGACGCTCCCGCCGACGGCACCGTAGGCTCCGCCGACGCCGACCGCAGCGATGACCCGGACGACGATGCGGAGACCGGAACGGTCGCCGACGCCTACGAGAGCGGGGGCGCCGAGGCTGCGATCCGGGCCGTGAGCGACGTGCTGGACATCGCCATCGACGAGACGGTCGAGGTCGACGACGCCCGCTGGACCGCGCTCGTCGAGCCCGTCGGTCCCGTGACGCTCACGCTGTCGCAGGGCGTCGGGCCCTACGCCGCCGGCGAGCTCGACCTCGAGGCGGGCGCCATCGGGCCGTTCGTGTCCGAGCCGATCGCCGGCGAGGGAGAGCTCGACCGGCTGGCCCGCGAGGCGGCGTTCTGGCAGGCGTGGTTGGGTGAAGTGGCCGCCGCCGGCGACGGGGCGGTCCCGGGCGAGGTCGCGAGCGGCATCGGCCGGTTCCTCCTGGGCCTGTCCCAGGGTCCCACGGCCGAAGTTCTACCGGTGACGCCCGCCGACGCGCTCGGCACCACCTTCGAGCGTGACGATCTGCGCGTGTCCGATCTGATCTCGCGCGCCGTGCCGTACCCTTTGTCACCGGCCCCGGGCCGCCGGGTGCGGGTGCGCCTGCTGAACGGCACGGGCGACGCCGACCTCACCGCCGCCGTCGTCCCGTTGCTCGTTCGGAACGGGGCCGAGATCACCATCGCCGGCAATGCATCGTCCTTCTCCGTGACAGAGACCACCTACACGTATCGCACCGCCGACGACGAGGCCGGCGCCGAGCGCCTGGCCCAGGCGGTGGGCGTGGGTTCGGTCGAGCAGGACGCGGACGTGGTGGCGGCGAACGAGCAGGCCCAGGCCGCGGAGGGCACCGGGTTGCTCGAGGACGAGATCGAGGACGAGATCGACGTGACCATCGTCCTGGGCGCCGATGTCCAGGACCTGATCCGGAGGTTGGAAAACGCTGGTTGAGACCGGGAACGGACGGGCCGACGCACAGCGCCTGGCGATCGTGGCCGCACGTGCGGCCGACGCCAAGGGCGCCCGTGACGTCGTGATCCTCGAGGTGGCCGAGGTGCTGGTGGTGGCCGACGAGTTCGTGGTCGCCTCGGCGCCGAACGACCGTCAGGTCAAGGCGATCGTCGAGGAGGTCGAGCGCCAAGTGGCCGAGGCCGGCCTGGCCAAGCCGCTGCGGGTGGAGGGTCTCGACGACCGCCACTGGGTGCTGCTCGACTACGGCGACGTGGTCGTCCACGTCTTCCTGGAGGAGACACGCGACTACTACGAGCTCGAGCGGCTGTGGAGCGACGTGCCCCGCATCGCCTGGGACGACACCGTCGTCTCGGGGACCGCCGCCGGCCCGTCCGACCTCACGTCGCCGTAGTCGCCTCCGGGGCCGGGCTCGCGAACCCCGCGGCCCGCAGGACCGCCAGCCCGGCCAAGCCGAGCGCGGCCGCGCCGGCGATCTCGATCGCCACCGCCGCGTAGGTCCAGCCGTCGACGCCCCCGTCGACCAGCGAGTCGCTGAGCGCACCCCACTCAGGCAGCAGGTGCACGGCCGCGACGCCGAGCGCCGTAGGCAGGCCGATCGCAGCGGCTGCCGTCGGGCCCCAGCGGTGGCGTGTCAACACGAGGGCGACGGTCACGATGCCGGCCACCGTCGAGACGTTTCCGGCCCAGAAGACGTGCCGCGTGAGCTCGTCGAGCCCGCGGCGCAGGTGGTCGAGGCCGTGGAGGAGAAGGCCGATGCCGTAGACCAGGGCCGCGGCCCGCAGGACCCGGAGACGCCGGCCGGCGGCGGCGGCGTGCACCTGTGTTGCCATGTCGCTCACCTCGCTGGGATGGTGAGTCCATGATTGGCGCAATCCGCTCGTGGCGTCTTGAACGAAACGATCGCCGCCAGGTCTTCGCCGCCACCGACGATCTCACGGTGTACGCCGAGAGCAACGGGGCCGTCACCTCCCGCCACGCCCACCCCGCCTGGAAGCTGGTGCTGTGCCCCCGGAGCCTCACCGACTACCGGCAGCGCGGTCGGCCGACGCTGTGGGCACCCGGCGTCGTCGTGCCGCCCGAGCACGTGCACGCCGGCGGCGCGACGTCGTCCTACGTCGTCGCCTACCTGGACCCGTGGCGGGTGGCGCTGCCGCCGTCGGTCGGACCGCTGCTCCTGGACGAGCCCACCGTGGCCCGCCTCCTCGCCGCGCTCGCCCTCGACGTCACGGGCGACCTCGAGGGTGACGTCGACCTGACCGCCGCGCGCCGCGCACTCGACCCGGTGCTCGGGGCACCTCCGCCGATCGACCCCCGGGTCTCCCACGCCCTCGCCGGCCTGGCCGGCGCTGATCGGCTCGACGTTCTCGCCTCAGAGGTCGGCCTCTCGCCGCCACGCCTGCGGTGGCTGGTGCGCGACACGGTGGGCATCCCGCTCGGCCGGCTGCGTCAGTGGTCCCGCCTGCGGGCCGCGGTGGCCGCCCTCGATGAGGGCCCCCTGGCGACGGCCGCCCAGGTCGGCGGCTTCGCCGACCAGGCGCACCTCACCCGCACCGCCCGTCGGATGGTCGGGCGCACGCCCGGCACGCTCGCCGGCACCGGCGTTTCGGTGGCCTGACGCGGGCGGCAGGGCTACTCGGCGATGGGGGCCGCCGCCGGGTCGAAGACGACCCAGCTCGTCGAGCCAGTCCCCGGGCGCCGGTGACCAGGCGAGCGCCAGCACCTGGTCACGGGTGCGCCGCCCGGTGTCTGGCGGTGCGCCCGCTCACGCGCCGCCTCCGCTCCTGGGCGCGCACTCGACGACGAGGCGGCCGGTCGGGTCCTTGCCGGCGGCGGTGACCTCGAGCCCGGCATCCGCGGCCCGAACCCGGAACCGCGCCAGGCCGTCGGTCCGCCCACCGAGGAGCACCATCTCGATCGTGAGGGCAACCCGGGCGTCGTCCGGCGCGACGCCGCCGGCGACCAGGACCCGGCCTGCCGGCCGGGCCGCCTCTGCGCAGCGGGCGAGGATGGCGTCGGTGTCGCGGTCGGGCCAGTCCTCGAGCACCTTGCGGAGCAGGTACACGTCGGCCCCGGCGGGGAGCGGGTCGAAGAAGCTCTGTCCGACGGTCGCCACGCGGTCCGTCACGCCGGCGGCGGCGAACGTCTCGGCCGCCCGGGCCACCGTGCCGGGGAGGTCGACGAGCGTGCCGCGAGCCCCGGGGTGGGCCCGGAGGATCGCGGCCAGCATCGAGCCCGTGCCGCCACCGACGTCGACCACGTGGCGGACGGCGTCCCAGCCCCCGGTGAGCGGCAGCTCCGGGGACGGGACGCCGTGGCCGGGCCCCATGAGGGCGTCGAAGCCGGCGGCGAGGTGGGGGTGGGCGGCCAGGTCCTCCCAGAACGGCGTACCGAAGGCCTCGTGGTAGCCGGGCTCGCCGGTGCGCACGTAGGTCGGCAGCGTCGCCCAGGCACCGGCGAAGCGGCCGCCGATGCCGCTGAGATCCAGCCACGGCGTCTGCAGGCGCAGCTCGTCGCCGAGGGATGTGAGGGCGTACCGCCCGGCACCGACGGGCTCGACCACGCCCTTCGACGCCAGGTGCTCGAGCACGGCGCCGAGGGCGCCGGGATCGCTGCCCGTCGCCGCGGCCAGCTCGTCGACGTCGCCGACTCCCGCCGCGAGGCGGTCGGGGATCCCGAGGGTGGCCGCCACGTGCACGCACCAGGGAGTGCACAGGTCGGTCAACGTCGCCAGGTCGACCGGGTGAGCGCTCGTCACGGCGGCACCGTACCCGCGTAGCGGGCGCCGTGGGCGGGCGCGAAAAAGCCGCCGTCCCCCCGGCGGCGAGCGGTGCTCGCGCCTGGGGGGACGGCGGCGCCGGAACTCAGATGCGCCGGGCGCGGCTGCCGGTCACGGCGCGGTAGATCAGCAGGGCGATGATCGCCCCGATGATCGATCCGACGAAGCCGGCGGGTTGGAATGCCCCATCGTCGAAGTCCTCACCGAAGATCACGTAGCCGAGGAACCCGCCGATGAACGACCCCACGATGCCGAGCACGATGGTCTGCACGACGGACATGGGGTCGGGCCCTGGCACGAGCAGCCGGGCCAGGTAGCCAGCGACGATCCCGACGACGATCAGGTAGAGGATGAAGGTGAGCATGGCAGCGCCTCCGATTGATCAATGGGCGGCCATGTGCCACCCGCAATGAAGAAGTACCCGCCTGGCGCCCCTCTAGACGTCAGCGCTGGTCGCAAGTCTTGCCCGCAGGTGGGCCGGGCGCGCCAAAATGCCCCCCGACGATGTGGGCCGAAAGAGCGCATGGAGGATTATTGAGCTTTTCTTCACGAGGCCCATTGCCAGTCCCAGCCGGGCCGGCCGTCTCCTCACTGTCTTCGCACACGTCATCGCCGCCGCCCGGGGGAGGGGTACGGCGCACCCGGCGTACCCCTGGGTCGGCGGACGGCGATGACGGCGGGGGATGACGGCTCCGCCACCACCGCACGAGACGCCGCAGGCCGCCTTGAGGAGCCGTGCCGGCCGACGGCCCTACGCCGCAGCGGGCGGCACGACGTGAACGTCGAAGACCCGATCGATCCCGACGTCCTTCTGGACCCCGACGTCCCGTCCGGTGCGTCGGCCGGCGGATACCTCTGCACAGTCGTCGTCACACCGATCGAGGGCGAACCCGTGGTGGTCCTCGAAGGCGAGGTCGACCTGGCCGCCGTCGACCGCTTGTGGCAGGCGATCGAGTCGATCCCCGACGACCGCGCCATCGTCATCGACCTCGGTGGCGTGACGTTCCTGGACTCGAGCGGCCTCACCGTGTTCCTCCGGGCCCTGCGGGCCCGGGATGGACGACGTGACGCCGTCGTGCTGCGCCACCCCAACACGCACGTGTCCTGGGTCCTCGAGGTCACTGGTGTCGACCAGGCGGTCCGGGTCGAACGCTGATCTCCGACGCGGGAGCTGCCCGCCGCGGCGGTGTCAGCGGTCCGCCCCGGCGCTGTGAGCGGCCCGCCCCGGGGTGTGAGCGGCCCACGCTCGCCGGGGCCGTGGCCTCCGTCGGCCCGTCCGGGGGCGGCCGCCCTCAGCCGGTGCCGGTCGTCGCCGTGGCGCCGGAAGCCACGACCGTGGTCGGCGCGGACGGCGTGTGGCCGGGCACGTCCGAGGGCGCGGGCGTGGTGGACGGAGGGCCGTCCGGCGCATCCGGGGCGTCCGCGTCCTCGCCGCCGACGATGGTGGTCGTGGTGGTGGGCACGTGAGGCGCGGCCGGCGTCTCCGTCGCCCGGTCGAGGCCGTCCTCGGCGGCCGGCGCCGGGCCCGGTGCCGGCGTGGTGGTCGTCCCCGCCGCCGGGTCGCGGCCGGTCGCCGGGTCGGCGCTGCCCAGCGAGCCGTCCGAGCCCGAGCCGCGCGGGCCGGTGGTGCCGTCCGGCGAGCGGTCGTCGCGCTCGTCGGCGGGTGTGGACGGCTCGGGGAGGTCGATGGGGCAGATGAAGTCGACGACGTCACGCACGGGGTCGGGCAGGACGCCCGCTGCGCCGGCGCCGGCGATGCCGACCACCCCTGCTGCGGCCACCGAGACCCCGAGCGCCACCTTGGCGCCCAACCCCAGGCTGGCCACGCGGCCACTCACCTGGCCGGTCGGCCCGAGCGGGCGCGGGCCGGCCGCCACCGGGCCCGTCCGGCCAGCGCCGGCGAACAGGGCCCGCAGCTCCGCCGAGGCCGGCGGCGCCGGACCGTCGCCCACCGCCTCGATGCGGCGCGCCGCGGTGGCGAGGGGGGCGAATCGCGGGGCGACGTCGTCGCCGCGGGTGATCGCCTCGCACGTCTCGTCGTCGACGAGCCACAGGTGTGCCATCTTGTGGCCGTGATCGTCGGCGCCGCTCACAGAGGTACACCCTCGTGTTGCAGGCGACGGCTGAGTGCCCCGTAGCCGCGGCGCTGGAGGGCCTTGACGGCGCCGCTGGTCTTGCCCAGCGTGGCGGCCACCTCGTCGACGGTGAGACCACCGAGGAGCCGGAGCAGCAGCACGTCGCGCTGGTCCGGCACGAGCGACTCGCACAGCCGGCGCACCCGCTCGTCGGTGATGGACCGCGAGGCCTCGGCTTCGACGTCGTCGAGCGCGGGCGCCTCGGGCACGGAGTCGAGTGGTTCGGGGACGGGACGGCGGGCCAAGCGGCGGCGCTCGTCCAGCAGGCGCCGGTGGGCGATCGTGAAGAGCCAGGAGCGGAAGTCGCTCTCGTCGCCGGTGAACGAGCCGAGGTTGCGGAGCACACCGACGAACACGTCGCTCGTCAGGTCGTCGGGCTCGCGACTGCCCTGGAGGCGCAGGTACCCGGCCACCAATGGGGACAGAGTCGTGAAGATCTCTGCGAGCGCGCGCGGTTCGCCGTCGCGCGCACTGGCGAGCACGGCATCGAATCGCCCCTCGAACCTGTCCCTCTGCTCCATCGCTCACAACGGGTCATCGTCGCCGGCCCCCTGAGGGTGACGGGCAGTGCCGTATTCCTCCGGTGAGCGCTCGCCTCACCGCTCCAGGCGTACCCCTTCGGGGGGTCGGCGGCGATCACGGGCGTGCGGCTGATCGCAGGGACGCGCCGGCGCGACGGGAAGGCTGGAGGGATACATGTCGACACGGACGCTCACGCGTTCAGTGGCATTCGCCGCCATGCTGGCGGGTACCGGAGCCGTGGTGGTGGGGGCTGGCCCCGCCG
>Ga0126307_10002265_pt1 | contig 12952 bp, 12 predicted proteins | sample Plot28_FD_89955 | JGI IMG/M metagenome (GOLD analysis project Ga0126307, IMG submission 89955) | Serpentine soil microbial communities from UC McLaughlin Reserve, CA, USA - Plot28 | ecosystem: Environmental > Terrestrial > Soil > Grasslands | place: USA: UC McLaughlin Reserve, Lake County...
GCCACCCGGCTCGAGGTCTCGACGTTGCCGCCGACCACCGCGGCCGGCGGCCGGGCGTTGAGCAGCGACCCCTCCGGTGCGCTCACCGCCACCGGGCGCCAGGCGCCGGCCGAGGGCGGCGCGTCGGGGTCGCAGACGACGCGCACCGCGTAGAAGCAGGCCGCCTTGGTGACCGACAGCGGGCAGTTGAGATTGCCCCCGATCTGTTCCGCGCTGCCCGTGAAGTCGAGCTGCAGGGAGTCCCCGCGGACCGTCGCCTTGAGCCTGAGCGGGATGTCCCCGTCGAGGCCCTCGAGCACGTCCTCGGCCGAGCTCTCGCCGTCGGGCATCTCCTCCAGCGCCGCCCGGGTACGCCGCTCCGCGTAGTCGAGGATTTCGGCCGTCGCGGTGCGCAGGAGCTCGAGCCCGTGGCGCTCGGCCAGCCGGCGCAGCCTTCGGATCCCGGTCAGGTTGGCGGCGCGCTGAGCGCGCAGGTCGGCCAGCCGTTGCTCCGGATTGCGCATCCGCGAGGCGAGGTCGGAGAGCACGGCGTCGTCCGCGCGGGTGGGGGGGATGACGACGCCCTCCTCGTCGAGCGACCTCGACAGCGCCGGCATGCCGCCCGGGGTGGGGCCGCCGATGTCGGCGTGGTGGGCGCGACTGGCGGCAAACCCCATCAACGCCGGCTCCTCCCTCGTATTACGGGTCGCGCTGTCGCGCGCCCTCGCATCAACGGGGCCGGCGGTCGTGAAGATTGGGCTGATCAGCGTGATGTCCGGCAGGTGGGTGCCACCTCGGTAGGGGTCGTTGAGGATCCAGAGGTCCCCGTCGTGATGCTCCTCGCCGACGATCACCGCGACCGCGTCGGGCATCGAGCCGAGATGCACCGGAATGTGCTCGGCCTGCATGACGAGCTCGCCCTCGGGGTCGAACAAGGCGGTCGAGCAGTCGTGCCGCTCGGTGATGTTCGGGGAGTGGGCGGAGCGAATCAGAACGGCGCCCATCTCGTCGCAGGCGGCGCGCAGCGCGCCGGTCATCACCTGGAGGGCGACGGGATCGAGCCTCTGTCCGGGCTCGCCCATCTCAGCCGTCCCTTTCCGCTGTGATCGTTCCCGCCTCGTCCACGGACGCGCTCCAGCCGGGCGGCAGCACGAGCGTCGCCTCAGGCAGCTCGAAGACGCACGGCCCCTCGGCGGCGAAGCCGGCCTCGGGCTCGCCCCGCAGCACCCGTGTGGAGACCCAGCTGCCGCCGAAGCGAGCCTCGCGCTCGCCCTCGGCGAGCCCGCCATCCGCCGCCGCCCGCGGTCGGGGCGCCGGGCCCGGCTCGACGGCCGCCACCCGGATGGTGACCAGCTCGAGCCTGCCCTGCGGATCGCGATAGCCGTAGCGCGCCTCGTGCTCGCTCGCGAAGTCCTCGGCGAGTCGATCCGGGTCCGGCTCGGGTGGCCCGGGAATCGGAAGCTCGAACGCCTGCCCGCGGTAGCGGAGCTCGTAGACGACCTCGAGCTCCGCATCCTCCATCCCGGAGAGCACGGGCTCGCTCAGCGCCTTCACCTCGGCGGCGACGCGATCCGCCGTGATCTCATCGGCTGAGAGCAGCACCGTCCGGGCGGTGTCGCGGCGGTGGCCGGCGGCAATCAGCCCGAGGGCCGACAGCACGCCGCTGGCCCGCGGGCAGACCAGACGCGTGATCTCGAGCTCGTCCGCCAAGGCGGCGGCGTGCATCGGGCCCGCCCCGCCGAACGGCAGCATCGCGTAGCCCCGCGGATCGACGCCCCGCTCCACGGTGACGACCCGCAGCGCCCGGACCATCTCCTGGTTGGCGACACGGACGATCCCCTCCGCGGTCTCGTTCTCGTCCAGGTCGAGTTGCTCGCCGAGTGACGCGACTGCGCGCCGGGCGGCGTCGGTGTCGAGGGCGACGCCGCCGGCGAGGTCCGAGCTTGTGGATAGGTAGCCGAGCAGCAGGTTGGCGTCGGTGACCGTCGCCTCGGTGCCGCCCTTCCCGTAGCAGGCGGGCCCCGGCTCGGCGCCGGCGGAGCGGGGACCGACCCGGAGCGCGCCCCCGGCGTCGCGCCAGCCGATCGAGCCACCACCCGCGCCCACGGTGTGGACGTCGACCATCGGTAGCTGGATCGGGCGGCCCTCGATCTCTCGGGAGTCGGTTCGCCGCACCTCGCCGTCGTCGACCACGCAGACGTCGCAGGAGGTACCGCCCATGTCGATGCCGATCGAGTTCGGGTGACCGGCGCTGCGAGCGAGCAGGCCAGCCCCGACGGCCCCGCCCGCCGGCCCCGAGAGCACGCTCCAGGCCCCGGAGCGCGCAGCCTCGTCGGCGTCGGCCGTGCCGCCGGAGGAGCGCATCACCTCCGGCTCCGCCAGACCGCGCTCCCGGCAGGCGCCGGTGAGGCTGCCCAGGTAGCGGCCGAGCAGGGGGGAGAGGTAGGCGTCGATCAAGGTGGTGGAGAAGCGCTCGTACTCGCGGAAGGCGGGCAGCACCTCGTGGGAGGCGGAGACGTGGACATCCGGGAGGGCGTCGCGGAGCGCCGAGGCGATGCGCCGCTCGTGCGCCGGCTCGCGGAAGGCGAAGAGCAGGCAGACCGCCACCGACTCAGGATCGGAGCTGCGAAGCCGCTCGACCAGGCCCGCGATCTCGTCGTCGGCGAGCTCCTCGACCACCCCGCTCGCCCCGATCCGCTCCGCCGCCTCGAATTTGAGCCCGTCATCGACCAGTGCCCTCGGCTTCGGGCGGCAGGGGTGGTAGAGGCTGGGGCGGTTCTGGCGGCCGATCTCGAGCAGGTCCGAGAACCCGCGGGTCGCGACCAGCGCGGTGCGTGCCCCACGCTCCTCGAGCAGGGCGTTGGTGCCGACGGTCATGCCATGGGTGAAGCCACGGACGTCGGGTGGCGCGGCGCCGGCGCGCTTCAGGACCTCGTCGACGGCCGCGATCACGCCGCGCGACTGATCGTCCGGCGTACTCGGCACCTTGGCCGTGTGCAGGACCTCGCCGTCGAGCAGCGCGGCGTCGGTGAAGGTCCCGCCGACGTCGACGCCGAGCAGCATCGCGCCAACTTATCGGGGCGTGCGCGGGCGCCCGACCCCCCGGGCGGGCGCGCTCACACACGTACCCCAGAAACTAGGCCGCGGCGGTCTCGACCTCATGCACCTCGAAGGTCTCCTCGAGATGCTTGTGCGAGGGGCAATAGTCCCTCCCCGGCAGCGGCTCGCGCTGGCAGGGGGTGCCCTTGCGGGTGCTGGCCAGGCAGCTGCGCTGCTGGCCATCCAGCGTCACGTCGGCGGGCAGGGAATCGAGGAACACCTCGATCCGGTCGATGTGCCGCTCGATGACCATGTAGACACGCACCTGCTCGGCGAGCGCGAAGTGCTCCCGCACCTCGGTGAAGAGCGTTCTCGCCGGACGGGCGAAATAGCGACGGTCGGAGACGAGGCGCTCGATGGTGGCCTCGCATGCCTCCAGAACCTTGCGGCGGGCCGCGAACGTCCTCTCCGCACTTTCGGCCACCTCGATGCGAGGGGCCAGGTCCCGGTAGATGCAACGACTGAGTTGATACATCCCGATCTCTCCTATCCCGCCTGAAGCCGTGTCCGTACGAGCAACCTTGCCCTGGATCCTTCAGGCGAATGCGATTCAAGCATGCCCAAAATTAAGTAGGGTTAAGGGCTGATTAAGCAATTTTAAGTATGCACGGAACCAGCTTTTTGGGTAGCTGCTCCCCGCCCGCCGATCGCGGGCTTCAGGCCGGTGAGCGGAGATTGATGCGAAATGCCACACGCAGTTCCCGCTCGAGACGAGCTTTGCGAACTACGTCCAGAGCCGCCTCTGCGTGGTGAAGGATCACCGTGACAACGACCGTCGCTACGCCTTCTGGAAGATCTGGTCACCAAACCCTGGCAATGAGATCCAGGTCGCCGCGAGGCTGTTCGTGAAGCTCAAGATGAACGGCGAGAAAGTCGCCCGATCCCGGGAGTTCGTAACCCCGACGACCCCGTTCAGCGCCCAGACGAAGTCGCAGAGCGACAGTCGGTCCTGCGCACATCCAGGGCTAGTGCCAGGCCTCCCAGCGCAGCTCGTCGCCTGAGCAGACCAGGTGGTGCCCGTCGAGCGCCGGATCGGCCTCGGGGAACTCGAGGCGGCGGTGAGAGCCACGCGACTCCTTTCGCTCGATGGCGAAGCGCGCGATCAGGGGGGCGAGCGGATACGGGTCGCCAAGCAGCCGCTCGAGGCCCTCGGCGCTTCGCAGGGGGCCGGCGAGCTCCCAGACCGCCTCCCGGGTCTCGGCCGGCGGGGGATCGAAGCGCCATTCGGGAGGCTCCGGTGGCGGGTCCGCGACGGGTTCGGCCGAAGCGGCGGCCGCAGCGCGTGCGCCCAGCACGAAGCACTCCGTGAGCGAGTTGGAGGCGAGGCGGTTCGCCCCGTGCAGGCCGGTGCAGGCGCACTCGCCTATGGCGAAGAGCCCTGGGAGCGAGGAACGGCCCTCCAGGTCGGTGGCGATGCCGCCCATCACGTAGTGCGAGGCGGGTGAGACCGGTATCGGCTCCTCGGCGGGGTCGAAGGCCGCCTGGCGCAGCGCCTCGAAGACGTTCGGGAAGCGCGCCTCGCTCAGCTCCCGCAGGTCGAGCAGCACGTGGTCGGTCTCGTCTCTGCTCATCTGCTCGAGTACCGCGAGGGTGACCGCGTCGCGCGGGGCGAGCTCGTCGGTGAAGCGCTCGCCGTCCGCGTCGAGCAGTGTCGCGCCCTCGCCACGGACCGCCTCGGTGACCAGCAGCCCGTCGAACCTCGAGCCGGGGGCCGCGAGCGCGGTGGGATGGAACTGGCAGAGCTCGAGGTCCGCGAGCACCGCACCCGCGGCGTGGGCCATCACCGGGCCCGCTCCGATCGCGCCCCAGGGGTTGGTGGTCCGGGCCCAGAGCGCCGCCGCCCCGCCCGTCGCGAGGATCGTGGCGTGCGCCTGCAGGGAGCCGGTATCGGTGATCACGCCGTGGCAGCGCTCGCCGTCGCTCCAGAGCGCCACCATCGACGTCTCCTCGATCACCTCGATGCGATCGTCCTCGGCGGCGAGCGCGGCGAGCCGCTCGGTGATCCGCCGCCCGGTGCCGGCGCCGCCCGCGTGGACGACCCGCCGGCGGGAATGCCCGCCCTCGAGCGCGAGCGCAAGTTGACCGTCAGGGTCGCGGTCGAACTCGACCCCGCGGCGCTCCAGCTCGTCCACCACCCGGTGCGCCTCGCGCGCCAGGAGCTCCGCGGCCGACCGGCGGCAGGCGTCGCGGCCCGCTGCCAGCGTGTCCTCGACGTGGAGCTCGGGTGAGTCGTCGGGACCGATCGCGGCGGCAAGCCCGCCCTGCGCCCAGAAGCTCGAGCTCTCCGGAAGCGGCTTGCGCGACACAATCGCCACCCTCGAGCCGGCGTCTGCCGCGGTCAGCGCCGAGTAGAGGCCGGCGGCGCCGCCGCCCACCACCACGACGTCGAGGGCCTCGTCCGGCGTCATCGGAGCCGCGAACCGTATTCGAGCGCGCTCCGCGAGCGAAGCTGAGGAGCGACCCGTTTAATGGGGGCCATCGCAGGGCTCTACGTGCGACACCCGAGCTCCTTCCAGCACGACACCGGCGGCCATCCCGAGAACGCGCGGCGCCTGACCGCGATCGAGGAGGCGATGTCCGAGCGGGACTGGCTGGGGATGGAGCTGGTGGAGGCGCCGGCGGCGACCCGCGAGCAGCTCGAGCGCGTCCACTCGGCCGCTCACATCGACTCGATCAGGGAGCTCGCGGAGCGGGGAGGGGGGCCGATCGACCTCGACACGATCGCGAGCGCGGGCTCCTGGGAGGCCGGGGTGCACGCGGCCGGCGGGGCGGTGCACGCGGCCGAGCAACTGCTTTCGGCCGGAGCGGGCGCCCCCGGACGCGAAGCGGAGGAGGCGCCCTTGAGGTGGGCGTTCTGCGGGCAACGCCCGCCGGGCCACCACGCCGAGCGCGACCGTGCGATGGGCTTCTGCCTGTTCAACAACGTCGCGGTCGCGGCTGCGCACGCGATCGCGGAGTTGGGTGTGCAGCGGGTCCTGGTGCTCGACTGGGACGTCCACCACGGGAACGGAACGGAGGCGATCTTCTACGCCTCCCCGCAGGTCCTCTACGTGAGCATCCACCAGAGTCCGCTCTATCCCGGGACCGGCGCCGCGACTGACTCCGGCAGCGGCGAGGGAGAGGGCTACACCGTCAACCTGCCGGTCCCACCGGGCAGCGGGCCCGACGAGTTCCTCTCCCTCGTCCAGACTGTGGTAGTCCCAATCGGGCTGGAGTGGCGACCGGACCTGATCTGCGCCTCTGCGGGCTATGACGCCCACCGCGACGACCCGCTCGCTAACTGCGAGCTCGACGACGCGGCCTACGGCGACATGGCCGCGACGATGCGCGACCTGGCGGCGGAGCTCGACGTCCCGGTGCTGATCTGCCTGGAGGGCGGCTATTCGCTCGGCGCCCTGTCCCGCTCGGTGGTCGCGACCCTGGAGGTGTTCGCCGACGACCGCGCTCCGCGGACCGCCCCGGCGGAGCCGGCCGCGCCGTATCGCGAGCGGCTGGCGCGCTCCTGGCCCGCTCTCGCCTAGCTCAGGCGGTCAGCTTCTCCTTGAGCTCGCCGAGCAGGTCCTTGGGGAGGCCTGGGACCGTTTCGAGGTCGTCGAGCGAGTCGAAACCGCCCTTGCGCTCCCGGTAGGCGATCACGCGAGTCGCCTGCGTGACCGAGAGGCCGAGGCCCCGGAGCTCCTCGAAGGTGGCCTCGTTGACGTCTAGACCGGCGCCCTTGGCACGGGATCTGGACCGTCTCGCCCTGGGCTTGGGAGCTGGCTCCGGCTCTGGCTGTGGGCTCGCCTCCTCGGCGTCCGGCTCCTCCGGCCGGCGCTCCCGCTCGCGCTTCGCCCGCCTCTCGGCCGCCTTCCTCTCTCGGGCAACCTTCTCCTCCGCCGCCTCCTTCTCGCGCGCGGCCTTCTTCTCCGCGGTCTCTCGCTCGCGCGCGGCCCGTCGCTCCGCCGCCTCCCGCTCGCGCGCCGCGCGCTTGGCCTCCCGCTCCTCGCGCCGGGCCCGGCGGACCTCCGCGACCCGCTGCAGGAGCCCGGGTTCGTCATCCTCACTCGCCTCGACCGGCCCCTGCTGGGCCGTCTCCGTCCGCTGCTCCCGGGTCTCTTCCGGCTCCTCGGGCTTCTCCGGCTCCTTCGGTACCCAGGCTGTCTGCGCCACATCCTCCTCCGGCTCATCCCGCTCCGCGGGCTCCTCCGGCTCCGCGGGCTCCTGGGGCGGCTCCGGCTCAGCGGGCGGCTCGGACTCGGGCGGTTCCGGCTGCGGCTCCTCGACCTCCTCGACAGGAGCACTTCGCCTCTCCGGCAGGTCGATCCCAACCGACGCGGCGCGTGCCTGGGCGCCGCTCGCCCTGTCCATCACGGACTTGATCCGCTCCTCGAGCTGGCTGATGCGGCCCTCGCGCTCATCTTCCGACTGCTGCTCCTCATGGGAGGGCGCACCGAGCTGGCGCTCGGCGGTCTCGGCACGAGCCTCGGTCTCGCGGAGCTGGTGTTGGGCCGTCCGCAGCGCCCGCCCCGCCTCCTCGAGCTCCGGGGCGAGCTCCGCCTCGCGCTCCGCGGCCATGCGCATCTCGGCCTTGTGCTTCTCGGCCTCCTCGCGCCGGGCGGCGGCGATCTGCTCCTTCGCGGCGTCCTCGGCGTCGCGCTGGAGCGCCTTGGTCCGGCCCCGCAGCCAGTTGGCCGCGTCCTCACGCGCGGTCACCTCGGCGCCGCGCAGCCTCTCTATCTCCTCCCGCAGCGCGGTCAGCTGCCGCACGGTCTCCTCGTCGGCGCGGGAGCGGGTCTCGGACTCGACCTGAGTGAGCGCCTCCTCGATCTTCGCGTCGGACTCCGCCTGCAGGCGGCGCAACTCCGCGTCGATCCGCTCCTCGGCCTCACGCTCCAGCCGGGTGCGCTCCTCGGCCAGCTTCGCCTCGGCGCCCTCGACGCGGGCTCCCGCCGCCTCGACCTGCTCGGTGATCTCGTCGAGGCGCCGCTGAGCGGCGTCCGCCTTGGCCTGCGCGGCCTCGCGATCGCGCTCGAGGGCCTGCTCGCGCGAGCGGAGCTGTGACGCATAGCGGGCCTCAGCGGCCTCGCGCGCGGCGGCGATCTCCTCGCTCGCCCGGGAGTCAGCCTCCGACTTGATCTGCGCGATCCGCTCCGCCATCTCCCCCTCGAGCTCTCGCCGGATCCGGACCTCGAGCTCAGCGCGGCTCTGTTCGAGGAGCTTCCGCTCCCGCTCCGACCGCCGCGCCTCCTCCTTGACGCGCTCCTCGGTCGCCTCCTCGAGCTGCCGCTGCACGTCCTCGAGAGCCCGCGCCGCGCGCTTGTGCTCACTCTCCAGGTTCTGCTCGAGGGCGAGGATCTCGGCGGTAGCCCTCTCCTCGGCCTGCCGGCGCGCGGCGTCGACCGCTTGCTCGAGGCGCTCGTCCTGATCGCGCTCGGCCATCGATCCGACTCTAGTCGCTGGCGGGATCGTCTTTCGTCACACGCCGGCCTGGATTCGTGCGCGAGCGGAGGCCAGCGTGGCTCGAAACGAGCCGAGGAGGTTTTGCATGTCAGAACTCGTCGCCCGACTCCTGCTCGCCGCGCAGGCGGCGAGCGGCCGGTTGCTGGCGCAGCCGCCGCGTCGCGGCCAGGGAACGGTCGAGTACGTCGGCCTGATCCTGCTCGTCGCCCTCCTGATGGTGGGCATGGTCGCCGCGATGAAGGGCTTTCAGGGCAAGCAGGGCCTGGAGCTGGCCCAGACGATCGTGGACAAGATCCGCGAGGCGGTCGGTCAGGTGAAGTTCAAGTAAGGACTCGCCCCGTGTCCGGGCACCGGGCACGGGGCAGGTCGCTCGGGTTCTGGGAGACTGGCGCCAATGCCCGCCAGCCGAAGCTACGACCGTGCCCCAGCCGACCCGCGACCGATCACGATCGAGCCGGGCTTCGTCCGGACCGCCGACGGATCGGCCCTGATCTCGCAGGGCGAGACGCGGGTGATCTGCACCGCGTCGGTGAGCGATTCGGTGCCCCGCTGGATGGAGGGGAAAGGCCGCGGGTGGGTGACCGCCGAGTACGCGATGCTCCCGGCCTCCACCGGGGAGCGCAAGGCGCGCGACATCAGCCGGGGCAAGCAGGACGGCCGCGGGGTCGAGATCCAGCGGCTGATCGGGCGCTCGCTGCGCGGGGTGGTCGACTTCGAGGCGCTCGGGGAGCGCTCGGTGTATGTGGACTGCGACGTGCTCGAGGCCGACGGCGGCACCCGCTGCGCGGCGATCACCGGCGGTTTCGTCGCGCTCCAGCAGGCACTCGCTGCGCTGGTGGACGCGGGCACGATCGAGCGGCTGCCCCTCGACCAGTCGATCGCCGCGATCAGCGTCGGCATGGTGGACGGGCGAGCGCTCTGCGATCTCGACTACGCCGAGGACTCGACCGCCGAGGTGGACGCCAACGTCGTCATGACCGGGGACGGCGGCCTGGTCGAGGTCCAGGCGACCGCGGAGCGCACGCCGCTCTCCCGCGCCTCGCTGGACGAGCTACTCGCCCTCGCGGAGGGCGGCATCGCCAGGCTGCGCGAGGCCCAGGAGTCGGCGCTCGGGGCACTCCCCGCGTAGAGCCTGAGATCCTGAGCGGCGATGCCCGCCCTGATCGTCGCCACGCGCAACGAGCACAAGCTCCGCGAGCTCCGTGAGCTGCTGCCCGGCGTCGATCTCGATCCCGTCCCGGACGAGGTCGAGCTGCCTCCCGAGGAATGGGACTCGTTCGCGGAGAACGCTCTCGGCAAGGCCCGGGCCGCGCACGCCGCGACGGGCCGGGCCGCGATCGCCGACGACTCCGGCATCGAGGCCTACGGGCTGGACCGCCGCCCGGGGGTTCGGTCCGCCCGCTACGCGGGGGAGGAAGCGACCGACGAGGAGAACCTGGCAAAGCTCATCTCGGAGGTCGGCCGGCAGGACGACCGGCGTCTGGCGTATGTCGCTGTCATCGCGCTGGTCGACCTGGCCGGGGAGGAGTCGATCTTCGAGGGGCGCTGCGAGGGGACGCTCGCTGCCGAACCGCGCGGCAGCGGCGGCTTCGGCTACGACCCGGCCTTCGTCCCCGATGACACCGGTCCCGGCGATCGGCGCACGATGGCCGAGCTCACCCCGGACGAGAAGAACGCGATCAGCCACCGGGGCCGGGCGGCGCGCGCCCTGGCTGCCCACCTCGGCCTGGAGGCCCGAAGATGAGCTCGGTGGGGTCCGTCAGGACGGGATCTCGCTTCACGAAGCCGGGCGCGGCCGCGGTCTCGATCGCTTCCAACTCCGTCCTGATTGCCCTGAAGCTTGCCGCGGCGGCGATCACCGGATCGGTGGCGATCCTGAGCGAGGCGCTCCACTCGGCGATCGACCTGATCGCATCGGTGATCGCCTTCATCTCGGTTCGCAAGGCGGACGAGCCGGCCGACGTCGAGCATCCCTACGGCCACGAGAAGGTCGAGAACGTCGCGGCCACGATCGAGGGGATGCTGATCATCGTCGGCGCCGGGGTGATCGTCTACGAGGCGGTGCACCGGCTGGCGGTCGGCGCCTCGGTCGACCAGCTCGGCGTCGGCATCGCGGTAATCGGCTTCTCGGCCGTCGCGAACGTGCTCGTCTCCCGGTTCCTCTACCGCCAGGCGCGTCGCCACGACTCGCCCGCTCTCGCGGGCGACGCCGCCCACCTCGGCACCGACGCCCTCACGTCGGTTGGGGTCCTGATCGGCCTTCTGCTGGTCCAGATCACCGGCGCGAACGCGATCGACTCGGCTGTGGCCCTGGCGGTCGCCGCCGTGATCGTCGCCGCGGGGATCCGCATCCTGCGGCGCTCCGCTGCGGTTCTGGTGGACGAGGCCCCGCCACCCGAGGAGATGGACCGGATCGAGGCGGCGATCGCGAGGGCGCGGGGGGACGAGCCGGAGGTGGTGGGCTACCACAAGCTCCGCGCCCGGACCACGGGCCGGCACCGCTACATCGACATGCACGTCCAGTTCCGCAGCGGCACGACCCTCGAGCGGGCCCACGAGCTCGCGCATGAGCTCCGCGACGCGATCGAGTCGGACCTCGGGAACGCCGAGGTGCTGATCCACGTCGAGCCGGAAAGCTCGCGCCACGACCCGGCGGAGTCCCCCAGGGAGTTCAGGGCGGGTTAGAACAGGTTGACGGCGGCGGCGAGCCCGACGGCGCCGACCACGATGCTGTAGCCGGTATAGCCGCCGACCGCGAGGAGGACGACGGCGATCCCGCAGACGATCACTACCGTGAGCCAGGAGCCCTGCTCGAGAGTCACGCTCGCTATTTTGGCCCAATGCCTCCCGTCGATGCCCCTACCCTGCCGGATGCCGACGGCGCGGTGGAGTACCTGGAGGAAGTCTCACGCGAGCTCCGGGGCTGCGCGATCCTCACCGATGAAGGCGAGGTCCTGGCGGCTAGCGGGGATCCCGAACCCTGGGGCGAGGCGGCGCACGAGCTGATCGCGGCCGCCGATGCCGCCGGAGGCGAGCCCGTCGCCCACGCCCACGTCGCGACCGGCGATGGTGAGGCCTTCTGCGTCCGCGAGGGCCCATTCGTCGCCGTCGCGGTGACGGAGCGCTTCACGCTCGCCTCGCTGATGATCTTCGACATCCGGATCGCGCTGCGGCGGCTGGCCGCGGCCCATGCGGACGCCTGATGCCGGCCAAGCCGCATCGCGTCCTGCTCGAGCGAGTCTCCGGCTATGCCGACGAGGCGGCCGCCTACCTGCGCCGACGCCGCCACCTGCGCAAGCCGTTCGCAAGAACGTCCTACCCGGGTGGCCGCAGCACCTCCTTCCCCGACGACTCCGAGGCGGGCGAGCGACTCTTCGAGGCTGCGTCCCGGTTGATCGAGGTCGCGAGCCCGACGAAGAAGGCGCGGAGCGGCAAGTGAGCGACTGCGAGCCACTCGTCGAGGCGGACCTCGCGTCCCGCGTGCTCGAGCGGGCACTCGCCCGGGGCGGCGACTTCGCCGAGCTCTTCTGCGAGGAGCGCCGCGGCTTCACGCTGTCGATCGACGAATCTCGCATCGAGCGCCCGCAGTTCGGCAGCGAGCGGGGCGCCGGGGTCAGGGTGATCGACGGAGAGGTGACGCGCTTCGCCCACGTCGACGGGCTGGCCGAGGAGGACCTGATGCGCGCGGCGGACGGTCTGGCCGGCGCCCTCGGCAGCGACGCCACCGAGCCGGTCGCGCTGCAGGCGGCGAGACCGGCGGCGCTGCAGGAAGTCGAGGTGGATCCGGCCTCGGTTCCGGCCGAGCGCAAGGGGGAGGTCCTTCGCGAGCTCGACGAGCGCGCCCGCTCGGCCGGAGCGGAGGTTGCGCAAGCCTCGGCCAGCTACAGCGAGGGACGCCGGCGGGTGGCGGTCTTCAATTCCGAGGGGCTCCAGGCCGGCGACGATCGCACCCGCGTCCGGCTCGGCGTGCAGGTCGTGGCTCGCAAGGACGGGACCGTCGAGACCGGCTTCGAGACCCTGGGCGAGCACCGTGGCTACGAACTGCTCGATGGGGATCCGGCGCGCATCGCCGACCAAGCCGCCCACAAGGCGATCACGCTCCTCCGCGCGGACCCTGCGCCCGCCGGCGAGATGACCGTGGTGGTGGGCAAGGGGTTCGGCGGCGTCCTCTTCCACGAGATGACGGGCCACGGGCTCGAGGCGGACGCGGTCCAGAAGGGCGCGAGCGTCTACGCGAACCGGATGGGCGAGAAGGTGGCCGAGCCGCTGCTCAACGCCTACGACGATGGCACCATGCCGCACGAGTGGGGGACCGGGGCGATCGACGACGAGGGGACGCCGAGCCACAAGACCGCGGTGATCCAGGAGGGGCGCCTGACCTCGTATCTCTACGACCGCCTGCGGGCCCGGCGCGACGGGACGGATTCAACCGGCA
>Ga0126307_10002266_pt1 | contig 12952 bp, 10 predicted proteins | sample Plot28_FD_89955 | JGI IMG/M metagenome (GOLD analysis project Ga0126307, IMG submission 89955) | Serpentine soil microbial communities from UC McLaughlin Reserve, CA, USA - Plot28 | ecosystem: Environmental > Terrestrial > Soil > Grasslands | place: USA: UC McLaughlin Reserve, Lake County...
CGGCCTGCAGGGCGAGGTGCTTCATCGACGGCGGACCCTAGTGGGTCTCAAACCGGGGCGCCAGCGCGTTCGCGCCTAGCGATCGTTGTCCCAGTCGCCGTCCCAGTCGCGGTCGCGACCGCGCCCCACGAACTGGACGTCCACGCGATGGACCGTGCCGTCGTCGAGCTTCAGGACCAGCTGGCGGCAGCCTCCCGCCCAGTTCTTCTCGGTCTTCCAGAGGAACATGTAGGTCCACGCGCCGCGTTTCGACGCATGCAGCGAGCGCCTCTTCCAGGAGCCACGCGCCTTTTCGGAACCGGCCGCCTGGGCACCCGTGCCGCAGGCCACGGGAGCAACCTTCGGGTAGCCGGGCACGACGGGGGCAGGCCCGCTGTAGGAGCCGAGCGAGAACCGCACCGGCACGGGCATGCCGGCCTTCCAGCGGTTCACCTGCGGCGAGTTCACGAGCGGCCACAGGAAACCGTCGAAGTCGTAGACCACGCTGTACGAGACCGTCTGCGAGGCGGCGTTGCCGGCGTTGTCGCTGGTGCGCACCGTGAACGTCTTCACGCCCACGCGCGAGGTGTCCAGCCGGGCGCCGACCGGCAGCGTCCCCTCACAGGTTGCGACGCCGGAGCCGTTCGGCCCGTCGACGCAGCTGTAGCCGGCCAGTACCTTCTGGCCGAGCGTGTACACGGCACCGTCGTTCGGGCGCACGAAAGCGATGCTCGGTGCGGCCCGGTCCACGACGGAGTAGCTGACGTTCGTCGACGCTGGGTTGCCGGCGTTGTCGGTGGCGTTCACCGTGAAGGTCTTCTCGCCCGGCGAGCCGGTGTCGAGGGCCTCGCCATCGGCCACGCTCCCGACGCAGGTGGCGATGCCGGATCCGTCATCCGAGCACGAGTAGTCCGCGGCCACCTGCTCGCCGACGCCGTAGACGCCGCCGGGCGCCGGCGTCGTGACCGCGATGCTGGGCACCTTCGTGTCCACGACCGTGTAGCTGACGGTCATCGCCTCGGTGTTGCCCGCGTGGTCGCTGGCGTCGACGGTGAAGGTCTTCTCGCCGAGCGAGCCGGTGTCCACGGCGGCGCCGTCTGCCGCGCTACCCTCGCACGACTCCAGGCCGGATCCATTCGGCTCGTCCGCGCAGGCGTAGTCGGCGAGCAGCTGGGCGCCGAGCTCGTAGGTGGCGCCCGCGCCCGGGGCCGTGAGGCTGATCGTCGGCTTCGTCTCGTCCACGACGGTAACCGTGTTCTCGACCACCGTTTGGTTGCCGGCGTGGTCGCTTGCTGTCACCGTCACGGTCACGTCGCCCAGCTGGCTCGTGTCGACCAGCGTGCCGTCGGCCACGCTGCCGACGCACGACGCGAGCCCGGAGCCCCCGCTGTCCGCACAGCTGAAGTCCACGACGAGCGGAGCACCCTGCTTCACGTGCGAGCCGTTGGCGGGGCTCCGCAGGTCCACCGTCGGCGGCGTCATGTCGCAGCCCGTGGCCCCCGTGACGTCGATCCGGTACAGCCCGGACGGACCGCGGGTGGGGCCGACCCAGCTCACGATCGGGTCATCTGCGCCCACGCCGGCCGCGTTCACCACGGCGTCCGGGTACAGGGCCGAGCTGAAGACATCAGGGAAGATCTCGCCAGCCGCGCTCTGCGGGTCGTTGTTGAACGAGCTGACGGCGATGAAGTACTCGCCGGGCCCGCTGGGCGAGAAGCGGTGCGCGCTCGGGAGCCGCGAGCCACGCAGCCCGACGTCGGCGTCGTCGTTCGAGTAGACGCCGCGGCCGTTTGTGTCGAAGAGAAAGAGCTGGGTGTCGAGCGTCGCGGCGCTGACCGTGCTGGCCGAGAACGACACGCCGTCGGTGAGACACACGCGGTAGACGTCCACATCCGCGCCACCCGTGAAGCCGCCAAAGATCGCGCTGACCGCGCCGGACCCAAGGTCCTGCGAGGTCGATGGCAGATTGCCGGCGTCGCCGCTTTCGGACACGGCGAACGCGCTGGGCGCGAGCCCGAGCGAAACGGCGACTGCGACGGTTGTAGCTGCTGAGACGGCTCTTCGGGTGAGACGGGGTGTCACGGGTTTCCTTTCCCGCGGCACGGAGGGAACTGCTGTCTGAATCGGCCGTTGGGGGCGCGCCCGTTAGGGGCTATTCGTCCGGCTGGACGTGCCGGAATGGCCTAAAAGACGGGAGTTTCGTTGTACGTGCCGAAAACCTGCTGCAGCGATTGCACGATTTCGCCCTCTGTGGCGTGCGCCCGCGCGCAATCGAGCAGCGGCTCCATCAGGTTGCGGTCGCCCGCCGCGGCGTCCCTGAGCTCGGCGAGGGCCGTCTCCACGGCCGCACCCTCGCGCTGGGCCCGCACGGCCTGCACACGGCCGACCTGCTTGCGCTCGAGCTCGGCGGGGATGCGCAGGATTTCGAGCTGACGCTCGTCCTCCTGCTTGTAGCGGTTCACGCCGACAATCACCCGCTCGCCGCGCTCGATCTCCTCCTGAAGGCGAAAGCTCGCCTCGGCGATCTCGCGTTGTGGGTAGCTCTGCTTGATCGCCTCGACCATGCCGCCAAGCTCGTCGATCTTGCGGAACTCCTCGTAGGCCGCCTGATCCATGCGGTCCGTGAGCGCCTCCACGAAGTACGAACCGCCGAGCGGGTCGATCGTGTTGGTCACACCGGTCTCGTGGGCGATCACCTGCTGTGTCCGCAGTGCCACGTGCACCGCCTCCTCGCTGGGAAGCGCAAGCGCCTCGTCGTAGGAGTTCGTGTGCAGCGACTGCGTGCCGCCGAGCACGGCCGCGAGGGCCTCGGTGGCGGTGCGGACGATGTTGTTGAGCGGCTGCTGAGCCGTGAGCGACACGCCGGCCGTCTGGGTGTGGAAGCGCATCAGGAGCGAGCGCTCGTCGCGCGCCCCGTAGGTGTCGCGCAGCTCACGCGCCCAGATGCGCCGCGCCGCCCGGTACTTCGCGATCTCCTCGAAGAAGTCGATGTGCGCGTTGAAGAAAAAGCTCAGACGCGGCGCGAACTCGTCCACGTCGAGGCCGCGTTCGATCGCCAGCTCGACGTAGGTGAAGCCGTCCTTCAGCGTGAATGCAAGTTCCTGTTGCGCGGTCGAGCCCGCCTCGCGGATGTGGTAGCCCGAGATCGAGACGGGGTGCCAGCGCGGCATGCGGCGCGCGGAGAACTCGATCATGTCGGTCACCAGCCGCATCGCCGGGTCGACCGGGAAGCACCACTCCTTCTGGGCGATGTACTCCTTGAGAATGTCCGTCTGGATCGTGCCCGCGAGGTGCTCCGGCCCGATTCCCTGGCGCTCCGCCGCCGCGACGTAGAACGCCAGCATCACCGCAGCGGGCGCGTTGATCGTCATCGAAGTCGAGACCTCGCCCATGTCGATCCCGGCGAACAGCGTCTCCATGTCGTCGAGCGTGTCGATCGCCACGCCCTCGCGGCCCACCTCGCCCTCCGAGCGCACATGGTCCGAGTCGTGACCCATTAGGGACGGCATGTCAAACGCGGTCGACAACCCGGTCTGCCCGTGCTGGAGCAGATACCGGAAGCGCTCGTTCGTCTCCTCGGCGGTCCCGAAGCCGGCGAACTGGCGCATCGTCCACAGCCGGCCGCGATACATCGACGGGTACACCCCGCGCGTGAACGGATACTCGCCCGGGAAGCCGATCGCGTCGAGCGGGCCGAGGTCCTCGTGCGTGTAGAGCGGCGCGACCGGCTCGCCGCTCAGCGTGGTGAAGAGCGCGTCGCGTTGCGGGGTGCGTTCGAAGCGCTCGCGGAACCAGCGCTCGGCGTCGGTCATCGCACGTGGTTCGACAGCCATCCGGGACAGTCTAAGTGCCCGAACCCAAGAACTTTCGCACTACAGGAGCGTTGAATCTCACATGAAGCGCACTCTTGCCGTCGCTGCCACCGCCCTCGCCGCCGGCGCGGCGGCACCGGCTCTCGGCGCAAAGCCTGAGCCAAGGAACATCACGATCGGCGCCACGCCGACCACCGTGAGATTCGGCGGCAGCGTGACCCTCGCCGGAAAGCTGACCGGTTCCAACAACTCCGGCCGGCCCGTGACCGTGGAGCAGGACGCGTTCCCGCTCAACGCATTCACGAACGCTGACACCGCCACCACGAACGCTACCGGCGACTGGTCGCTCGTTCAGAAGCCGACCGCAAACACGCGCTACCGGGCACGCTCGGGCAGCGCGGAGAGCAAGACCGTTGACGTGATGGTGCGCCCCGCGATTACACTGCAGCTGAGCGACCGCACACCGGCGCGCGGACAGCGCGTGCGCTTCTCGGGCACGCTCTGTCCCGAGCACGACGGCGTAGCGATCGCGCTGCAGCGGCGCACCGCGAAGGGCTGGCGCACCCTCGCGAAGCCCGTGCTCAAGGACGTGGCGGGCGCGACCTGCTCGTCGTACGCGAAGGGTCTACGCGTACGCCGTGACAGTGCTTACCGCACTCGCTTCCTGGGCGACGCCGACCACGTGGCGGGTAACAGCCGCGTGCGCCGCGCGCACGTCCACTAGCGGCGCAGGAGCGAACGCCGCCCGCGCCGCCGGCGCGGGCGGCGCGCCCGCGCCGCCACGTACCCGCCGCCGCCACCCACGAGCGCCACGCTCGCAACGGCCGAGGCCCAGCGCAGCCGCCGACCGAGCTTGTCGAAGCGCATGATCCGCCAGCCCTCCTGGCGCGCCACGCGCTCGAGCTCCCGGTCGGGATTCACCGCCACCGGGTGCCCAACCACGCGCATCATCGGGAGATCCGACTCGGAGTCCGAGTACGCAAACGACTCCGCCAGGTCGATCCCCTCGCGCTCCGCCAGCTCGCGGATCGCCTCTGCCTTGCCCTCGCGGTAGGTGAACGGGCCCGCGGGCCTGCCCGTGTAGACGCCGTCGCGCACCTCGCTGCGCATCCCGATGCCGCCGTCCAGCACCAGCACGTGGGCGAGCACGTCGGCCAGCTCCTGCGACGCGGCGGTGACGATGTAGGACGGCCGCCCGGCGTCCTGGTGCGCGTAGGCCTCATCGAGCACCTCGCGGTAGATCAGGGGCAGGATCCCGGCGAGCACGTCGGGCCCCAACCGCGCGAGGTCGATCGTGCGCTGGCCGGTGATCGAGTCGAGGATGCGCTGGCGCAGCTCGTCGGTGCCGGCATCGGTCGAGCCGTTCAGGCGGAACTTGACGTTCGCCCACGCGTCACGAGCGATCTGGCGCCGCGACACCATCCCGTGCTTGTACGCCGCGCGCCCGAAGTGGAGCGCGCTGGAGCCCTCGATGAGGGTCTTGTCGAGGTCGAAGAAAGCTGCGCCCGGCATGCGCCCCACACTAGTGTCGACGGGCGTGGACCCCGAACTCGAGATCACCGCCGAAGCAGCCGGTCTCTAGCTCCCGTTTACCTCGACGATGACCGCGTCGCCCTGGCCGCCGCCGGAGCAGATAGCCGCGCAGCCGAGCCCGCCGCCGCGCCGGCGCAACTCGTGCACCAGCGTCATGAGGATGCGAGCGCCGCTCGCGCCGATCGGGTGGCCCAGCGCGATCGCGCCGCCGTTCACGTTCACCTTGGACTCGTCCACGCCGAGCATGCGCATCGAATTGAGCGCCACAGACGCGAAGGCCTCGTTGATCTCGAACAGGTCGATGTCGTCCACCGACAGCCCCGCCTGCTCGAGCGCCTTGTTGGTCGCGTTGGCCGGGGTTCGGGCCAGGTAGGGGAACTCGTCCGCCACCGCCGCCTGGGCGACGATCGTGGCGAGCGCCGCGCACCCGTTGCTCTTCGCCCACTCGTCCGAAGACAGAACGAGCGCGCCGGCGCCGTCGTTCACACCCGGTGCGTTTCCGGCGGTGTGGGCGCCGTCCCTGTGGAACGCGCCGCGCAGCTTCGACAGCGACTCCAGGCTGCTCTCTCGCCGAGGGGCCTCGTCGACCTCGACCGTCGTGTCGCCCTTCTTCGAGCTGACCGTGACCGGCGTGATCTCCTCGGGCAGGCGGCCCTCATCAGTGGCCTGGACGGCGAGCTCGTGCGAGCGCAGCGCGAACTTGTCCATGTCCGCGCGGGTGATCTCGAGCTCCTCGCCAACCTCGTCTGCCTCCTCACCCATGTGCTTGCCGGTGAACGGGTTCCTGAGCCCGTCATGGACCATGCCGTCGAGCGCCTCGGCGTCGCCCATGCGGAACCCGAAGCGCGCCTGCTTCAGCAGGTACGGGGCGTTCGACATCGACTCCATGCCGCCCGCGACGGCGACGTCGAGGTCGCCGGCGCGCACCGCCTGGTCCACAATGCCCGCCGAGCGCAGACCCGACGCGCAGACCTTGTTGACGGTCTCGGAGGGGACCTCCTTCGGGATTCCGCCTTTGATCTGAGCCTGGCGGCTCGGGATTTGGCCCTGCCCGGCCTGGAGTACCTGGCCGAAGACCACGTGCTGCACCTGGGCGGGCGATACCTCGGCGCGCTCGAGCGCGGCCGCTATGGCGGTGCCGCCGAGCTCTGTGGCGTCGAGCGGGGCAAGCCCGCCGCCCATCTTCCCGAACGGCGTCCGCGCGGCGCCGAGTATCACGGTCTTAGGCATGTGCGGAAAGCTATCGACTGGCCCGATCGTTCGTACCCGTACACCGCTCACCGCGCCCTGAACGCCTAGACTGCCCCCGCTGATGGCGCCCATCACCGTCAGCGCTCGCTCCGGCGCGCCCGAGGACACCGCCGCCGACACCCGGGTCGTCAGCGTATTCGAGGACGAGACGGTCGCCGACCCGGCGCTCCAGCGGCTCGTCGAGCTCGGCGAGGCCAAGCGGGGCCTGAAGAAGGTCGCCGTGACGCACGAGGACGCGCCGGGAGGTGGTCAGCGTCGCGTGCTGATCGCCGGTTTGGGGAGCCGCGCCGGCTTCGGGCCGGAGCAGGCGCGGGTGGCGGCCGCCGCCGCCGCCGCGCGGGCGAAGGAGCTTGGGGCCGTGTCGCTGTCCTGGGCGGCGCCGTCGGGCGACGGCGTGGTTGCCGCGCTCGTGGAGGGCACGCTCCTCAAGCTTTACTCGTTCGATCGCTTCAAGTCGTCCGGGAACGGCGACGACTCGGGCGGCGGCATCGAGTCGCTCGAGGTCTGCGGCGAGGCGGTGCACGGCGACGAGGTGGAGCGCGGCCGGATCGCTGGAGCGGCCGCTAACGCCGCGCGCGACCTGCAGAACCTGCCGGCGAACGTGGCGACGCCGACCTTCCTCGCCGAGCGCGCCAGGGAGATCGCCGACGAGCACGACGCGCTCGAGCTCGAGCTGCTCGACCGTGAGGCGATCGTGCAACGCGGGATGGGCGCGTTCGCCTCGGTGGCCCAGGGAAGCCACGTCGAGCCGCGCCTGATCGTGCTGCGCTACCGCCCGTCAGGCGCGAGCGGGCCGCACCTGGCGTTTGTCGGCAAGGCCGTGACCTTCGACACCGGCGGGATCTCGATCAAGCCCTCGGCGAAGATGCAGGAGATGAAGTTCGACATGTCGGGCGGCGCTGCCGTCATCGAGTCGATGGCCGCGATCGCGGAGCTCGGCGTGCCGGCCACGATCACCGCGGTGGTGCCGTCCACGGAGAACATGCCGAGCGGTCACGCCGTGAAGCCCGGCGACATCGTCACCGCGATGAACGGAACGACCATCGAGGTGAACAACACCGACGCCGAGGGACGGCTGATCCTCGCCGACGCCCTCTGCTACGCCGTCGAGCAGGGCGCCGAGCGGATCGTGGACCTCGCGACGCTCACCGGCGCGATTCTGGTGGCGCTCGGCCATACCTATTGCGGGCTGTTCTCGAACGACGACGCGTGGTGTGGCGAGGTGGGCAGCGCCTGCGACGCGAGCGGCGAGATCGGCTGGCGACTGCCTCTCCACCCCGAGTACTACGACCTGACGAAGGGCCAGTACGCCGACCTTACGAACGCGTCCGACCAACGCGTGGCGATGTCGAGCTACGCCGCCGAGTTCCTGCGCCAGTTCGTGGACGGCAAGCCGTGGGTGCACATCGACATCGCCGGCACGGCGTGGGGCCTGAACCGCAACTACGTGGCCAAGGGCGCGAGCGGTTTCGGCACGCGCCTGCTGATCGAGCTGGCCCGCCGCAACGCCGCCTGAGACTCCGTTTCACGCTCTGTGACGTAGATCACACAGCGGTTTAGGGGGTCAATTTGGTGGTTACGGTGGCCGAGTAATTCGGAAACCGGCCTTGCTTGCGCGCGGGGGAGGAGAACGCGCAAGTTCGGCAAGACCTAGCTGTGCACAGGGACTTCCGCACGGCAGGCAGACCACCCATGGAGGTGGTGTTTTGAGGAAGGCAGTGACCCTGCTGGCGTGCGCATGCGCGCTGGCACCGGCGGCGACGTCGCCGGCTGTGGCGGAGGCTCCGTCGCAGACTGATACAGCAACCACAACCACCACACCGCAGGCTCCCCAGGCGAGAGCGGCCGGTACTCGTCTCAAGGCCTCGTACAGGCACTGGCGACGAACACTCGACCGCCACGGGGTGTGGCACGGCCGCAACCTCGTGCGTGCGGCACGCAGCGACAACCGGGCGCCGACGGCGCGCGAGCTGCGTCGTTCGATCCAGCGCATGAAGCGCCGCTTCGCACGCTGGTCGCACACCTATGAGGGCCGTGCGACGGTGCACGGCTTCAAGGTGCGCCAGATTCCGTCATGGGGCCGCTCGCAGCTGAGCTCGATCGCCTGGTGCGAGTCGCACAACAACCCGCGCGCCGTGAGCTCAAGCGGCGCGTACCGCGGGCTCTACCAGTTCAGCTTGAGCACCTGGCGTGTTGTGGGCGGGTCGGGAGACCCGGCCGCCGCTCCGCGCTCGGAGCAGACCTGGCGGGCCTGGGTGCTGCTCAAGAACGACGGCAGCGGGCACTGGCCCGTCTGCGGCTAAAGAGGGCAGAGCGCGGCGGGCGGGCCTCCGGGCGCGCCCGCCGCGGGCGCCTCTTTAGCGGTCGCGGCGAGGCTGCTCGTACTCCTCGTCGCGCACGACCTCGCCGTCCTCGTCGCGCTCGTAGCGACGCTCGCGCTCCCCGCCCGGCTCGCTCGTGTGCTCGTAGTGCTCGACGCTCTGGTCGCCGGACGTGCCGGTGAAAGAAGCGCCGGTGGAGCCGGAGGTGCCGGTCGTACCGTCCATCCCGGTCGAGCTCGCCTCCGCGTGCTCGCGGTCAAACTGCGCGGCAGCCTCGTCGGGATCCGCGTCGGGATCCTTCTCGGCGGCCTCGATGTGCCGGTCGCGCGCCGCGCGGTGCTGTTCGTCGGCAGCCGCCTGACGCTCGCGCGCCTGCGCCTCCTGTCGCCGCGCCTCGGCGGCCTGCACGTCGGCCTCCGCGCGAGTCTTGTCGGCCTGTGCCCGGCCGACCTCCGCCTCGCGCCGGATCTCGCGTGCCTCATGCCTGCGTGTCTCGAGACGGCGCTCGCGGCCCTTGCGGCCGGCGAACCACAGCACCGCCAGCAGTATCAGCGCCGCAACGACGATCGCAATGATCACTCCGGTATCCATACCTCGCTCCTCCCTCTTCGTTCCAGGGAGGCCTACCCGTTTTGAGCAGCCGATATCCCTACTTCGAGGCCGGCTCCCCTTCCTCTTCCTTGAGTTCGCGCTTCAGAACCTTGCCCGTGGCGTTGCGGGGAAGCTCGTCGATGAAGACGATCTCGCGCGGCACCTTGTAGCGCGCGAGGTTCCTCTTGACGTAACCCTTGAGGTCGTCCTCGCTCGCCTTCTTGCCGCTCTCGAGCACGACGAACGCGCGCAGGCGCTGCCCGAAGTCCTTGTCATCCACCCCGATCGCGGCAACGTCGCTCACGGCGTCGTGGCGAGAGAGCAGGTCCTCGACCTCCTTGGGGAAGACGTTCTCCCCACCGGAGACGATCATTTCGTCGTCACGGCCCTCCACGAACAAGCGGCCCGCGTCGTCGAAGCGGCCCACGTCGCCCGTGGCCATCAGGTTCCCGATCACGTCCTTCGAGCCGCCGCCGGTGTAGCCCTCGAACAGCATCTCGTTGCCCACGAAGATGCGGCCGGTATCGCCGGGCTTCACCTCGGCGCCGTGCTCGTCGTAGAGCTTGAGAATGGTTCCGCGCGGCGGGCGACCGGCCGTCCCGGGCGCAGCGCGCATGTCGACCGGCGTCGCGATCGAGGCCCAGGCCACCTCTGTGGAGCCGTAGAGGTTGTAGAGCGTCTTGCCGAACTCGTCCATCCAGCGCGTGGCGAGATCGCCCGGTAGGGCGGACCCGCTCGCGGCCACCACCCTCAACGACGACACGTCGTACTTCGCGCGCGTCTCCTCGGGCAAATCCAAGATCCGCTGCATCATCACCGGCACGACGGCGAGGGCATCCGCACGCGATCGAGCTACCTCCGCGAGCGCACCCTCGGGATCGAACTTGCGCCGCAGCACGAATGTGTCGGCGAGGATCAGGCCGAGCGAGAAGTGCGCGAATCCCCACGAGTGAAAAAGCGGCGCGGCGATGTGGATCAACTGCCGGCTCTTCAACGGGATGCGCGACAGATACGAGACGGCCGGGTCGAGCGACTGCGGGCCGCCGCGCGAGGCGCCCTTGGGCGTGCCGGTGGTGCCCGAGGTCAGGATCACCGCGCGCCCCTCGCGCTCCGGCGGCACGACCCGGCTCGGGTCGCCCACGGACATCAGCTCGTCGAGCGTGCGATCGTCGCAGCTGGGCGAGTCGTGCCAGGCGACGAAGCGCTTGCGGCGATGCGTCGCGTCCTCGAGCAGCTCGTAGAACTCCTCGTCGAAGATCAGCGCCTTCGGCTTCTCGCGCTGCACCACCTCGGTGAGCTGCGGGCCCGCGAATGCGGTGTTCAGGTAGAGGGCGTCCGCACCGAGCTTCGACACCGCAATCGTCGCCTCGATGAAGCCGCGGTGGTTGCGGCACATGATCCCGACCCCGTCGCCCTCCACGATGCCGGCGTCCGACAGGGCGTGGGCGAGCGCGTTCGTCCGCGTGTCGACCTCGCCGAAGGTGAGCGTGCCGAGCTCGTCGACGATCATCGTCTCGTCCGGATAGCGCGCGGCGAGTGAGATGGCTCCCGCCGCCGGACTGCGGCCCCAGCGCTGCAGCGTGCGGAGGACGCCCCAGAGGCGGTCGGGCCGCATCGGGCGAATCACACCGGCTTCGATCAGCACCTTCACGCTGCCGAGCTCGTGGGCCGCCCGGGCAGGCAGGCTCATGCCCCCGTCGTCGCTCACCTGTGCCCGCACCTCCTCGTCCTCTAGCTCGAGGCCGAGATTCTGCAGGGTTTGCTCAAGGATGCGCGCCACCATCGGCGCGCCGATGCGATCCGCCGCCATCCCGAGCAGGCCACCCGGCGAGTCCCACGACATCCGCAGGGTCACCTTGGTGCGCCCGTCGTCCGCCTCGCGAAGGCGCCAGCGGACGCGGTGGTCGATGCCGGTGATGCTGTGCCATGCCATGTCGGCGGGCTCGTCGAACTCGACAGTCTCGATCAGGCCACCGATGTCGGCGGAGCCCACGCGCATGCGCATGGCAAAGCGCGCGCCGCAGCCGTGCTGGTCGTTCTTACGTTCGAGCCGCGTGAGGCCGTGCCAGAAGCGCGAGTAGTTGTCGGGCTCCGAGACGAGGTCCCATACCTCCTCGCGCGAGGCGTCGATGGCGATGTCGCGTTCGACCCTCATCAGCCGATGACCGGAAAGCTGCGTTCCTCGTCGAGTCCCGTGAGCGCCGTCTGCATCCGGCCGATCACGAGCTCGTAGGCCTCGTCGACGTCCATACTCGACACGTCGATCGGCTCGAGCACCTGAATCGTGATCTTCGCGGGTAGCGGGATGTGGCCGAGCATGTCGCCCACGTTGAGGCCCCACGGCAGCGCAAGCGAGATGGGCAGCACCTTCAGCCGGAACATGCGGTCGATCCCGAGCAGTCGCGCGATGCGCTCGCCGCGCGAGAGGAACAGCGCCGTCTCCTGGCCGCCGATCGCGACCACAGGGACGAGCGGAACGCCCTTCGACTTCGCCAGCCGGATGAATCCACGGCGACCACCGAAGTCCACGCGGGCGGACGCCCACGTGGGCCGGTGAACCTCGTAGTCGCCGCCTGGATACACGAGCAGTGCCGCGCCCGAGTCGAGCGCCTGCCCCGCGTTCTCCGGCGTGGCTGCCACCGTGCCGTACTTGCGGAGCATTCCCAGGCCGGGCATCGACAGCACGAGGTTGTGGGCGAGCTGGTGGAAGCGGCGCTCGACGCCGAAGTAGGTGCTGAACGCCAGCGTGAACACGTGAGTGTCGGGTGTGAGGTTGCCGCCGGAGTGGTTGCCCACAAGCAACACGGGGCCCTCCTCCGAGATGTTTTGGAGCCCGCGCACGTCGGCGCGGAAGTAGAGGCTCGCGAGCATCCAGAGCCCGGGCAGCGTCTCGCGGATGTAGTCGGGGTCGCGTTCGTCTAGGTCGGCGCTCGGGACGCGGCGCTGCGCCTCCTTGGCCACCGCGCCGATCAGCCGCCCAGCAATGCGCGCGAGCGACGACGATGCGCTTGCCGCCCCGGCGACCGCGCGCGCCGCGGATCGGGGCCCGGACCCGTTCGAGGACTCTCGCGAGGTCTCGGTGGTCATGCCGCGCGTCTTGCCGCGGGCCGGATCTCGGGCCACGTTGGAGGCAGCCCGGTCGGGCGCCTGATCTTGTGCGGCTCGCCCTGTGGCAGGCCGGCGAGCTGCGCGCGGATGTCACGGTCGCGCAGCTGTGCGGCCACGGTGCGTTCGGCGGTCTCGATCACGTCCTGGCGGCGCTCTGCGCTCATCCAGTTCCGGCCCATCGCGACATGGTCCTCCCCGGTCGGCTCGATGATCACCACGTCGGTGCCGAAGCGGCGCACCTTGCGCTCCTCGCGCTCGAGGCGGCCGCGAGAGGCGCGCCGGCTGGTCGCAGGAATCAGGTCGAGAACAGCGCCCACGCCGCATGGCCCCTCGGCCGTGCTTGTGAGCGGGTTGAGA
>Ga0126307_10002267_pt1 | contig 12946 bp, 14 predicted proteins | sample Plot28_FD_89955 | JGI IMG/M metagenome (GOLD analysis project Ga0126307, IMG submission 89955) | Serpentine soil microbial communities from UC McLaughlin Reserve, CA, USA - Plot28 | ecosystem: Environmental > Terrestrial > Soil > Grasslands | place: USA: UC McLaughlin Reserve, Lake County...
CCAGACAGAGAACCAAGGTAGAGGTGACTGGGAATATGATGATGAAGATTCATAATTACTTTTTTGATTGAAAGTCTCAAAACTAACTCTCCGAGGGTTTTTCTTTTTATTCTATTTACTTAGTTGACTTTAATATTCTTTGGATATAAAGTCTACTAAATCTATTTTTCATTATTTTTCTTCTGTTAATATAACAATTATAATATAATAATCTAATTAATTACATGACTACAATAAGCATTAAAAGGAAAATAAGTTCTATCTAAATATGCAATTAAATACGTAACAATTATAAATCTCAAAAACGTATGAAGAAGCATATACCATTTTTGTCTTCAAATTTATAAAATGTTGTAAAAATTACAATAAAATGTAAAAAGTTAAATAGTAGTAATAGAATAGATTCATTTCTTCAAGAAAATTAATTGCTTTGATTGATTTGAAATTATAAATAGTTTAGAAAATAAAATATTATTATTAATGGGCGCTTTCAAATATCAAAGAAATCATAATACCTTTTATTTTAAAAAGAATAGTTCGGATTATAATAAATATTATAGGGATGGTTACAGATACCATGAACTATTACCTTCTGGCCGTTATACTAATCCGGCAGGGGGAGCTTTACATAAAGCATGGATAGGATATATTATAGCTATCAATAAATTCGAATTTGTGAAAGAAATCAAATATGCAAAAATAATACGAAAGTTACAAAGGGAATTAGGTTTAGAATTATCTGATTTTGATTGTTTGATTGTCTCTATTGAAATTTAAGACATTAGATTATAATAAACGGAATTTGAAAGAAAAAAATATAATTAACTTTTAGGAAAATAATAAAATGTTATTTTTAGGAGCAGGAGCGTCTAATGCATTAGGAATACGTCATCTTTCAGAATTAACAAAAAAAGTAATAGAGAAATTAAACAGCAAAGGATATGGAGAACAAATATATGAAATAAAAGAAAATATTAAAAAAAAGAATAAAAATTGTAGATACTATCATAATAATGAAATTGACATTTAAGTTCTCCTGACTATTATTAACAAAGAGGGGGACTGTATTAAGTCGCTTCAATAACTTGGTCCTTTTGCAATTTATTGTTCAGAATTAAAACCTAATAGAATAAGAAATTTAGAGTCAAATGACATCTTAAAGATAAGAAATATTATTTCAAAGGAAATTATAAAGCATTGTAAAGGCTTTGAAATAAAAAAATCAAACAATACTATTCTGAAATATTAAATGTGTTTAAAGAAATTCCAAGGTTTAAGACTTTTACGAATGATACCCCTACAAATCCTTTTTACCCTATCGTAACTGTTAATTATGATTTTGGTAATGGAGTATTTTTTGGAAAATGTTTTGGATATCACAGTATGCAGAGGACTTAGAACAGAATCTACAGAAGATGAACCTTTTTTGGACTTGGATAGGATATTGTTTAACTATTTAACATCTAATGAAGCTATAAATCTTTTAAAACTACATGGTTCATTAGATTGAAGAATTATAGATCATGATAAAAAAATAATTAAAAGAGATACTTCGTATTCTCATAGAGGCCTAACAGCTCAGGAACCATTAATGATTTATCCCATATATGAAAAAAAATTTTCTGAAAAATTTTATTATACGATGTATTACTATTTTAAGAAAATATTAAGGGAACGAGAAATTAATGTTATAATCGGATATTCGTTGAGATAATTCTATAAATGAAGCCTTTCATTATGGCCTCCAAGATAATCCCTCCTCCAGAATGATTGTAATGACTACAAACGATATAGTAATCAATAGAATAAATACTGTCTTTTCCCATAACATAAACAAAATTGAAATAATAAATACAAGATTAGGATCTTCTAACCTTCTGGCATTGTTAAAAGAATCACTATCTTAAGTATGCAATATAAGCCGATAATAGATAGATCTCTTTGTTGTGTTTTGAATATAATAGTAAATGGATATTATTAATAGTATTGATAAGGGAATGTTGGAATTAATGTCTAAATCTTCTTACAAATCTTCTTCTTAATGCAATAGCTAAGAAACCGATACTGATCCTAAAGATTTTATTAAATAATATACATTCTTCATCAATTAAAGATTTCTAATATTAAAGGCTAAGACTGTAATAGAATTCTACTATCTGCAGGATATATCCCCTTAAAATATAATCTTAATTTCCATTAGGTAAATATTATAATAGGTATTATTGTATAATCAATAATTTGATTAAATATTTTAATACAAGAAATATCATCGTGGATTTATTTATGTATTAATTTAAATAGAGATTTTACTATATCTTATTCTTCTTCCTTAGTAACATGACTATTAAAGATTAAATAGACACTATCTATACGTGAAATATTTTAGTTTTTATTGGCAGAATGTTTTTTTGTCTTTTTTTCTTTATTGATAGATTTACCAATGCTTACAATATAATGAAAATTATAAGTTTTTGAGAACAAGGTCATAATTTATATCGTATATAGATATTCTAAATATAGTTTTTAAATCATTTTAAGATAATACGATTCTTTGGATCTTGATTTCTTTAGGATTAGGTGGTTTGATTACTGCCTCCATTCAATTTGCATTTGAACATACCATACCAGATTGGCGACGTAGGAAAGCGGCTAAATCGGCCTTCCATAGATATGCTTATCCTCTAATATTATCTGCATTTTTATTATTTCGAGAGATTCATAAAATTGAGCATCATGATAAAGAGTTTGAGAAATTTAAGAAAAAATATGATCCTAATATTAAAGAAGATTATTATTGTTTTAGTAAACTGTATACATTTGGCCGTTTCTTTGGATGATATAGGATTTTAGAGATGAATCTTTTGTTGAATTATCGGAACAGCAATAAAAGAGAGTTTAGAATAATAGATTATCATAATATTGGAAATTATTCTTCGATGATAAGCATTTTAATTGGATTACTCATTTTATAATCCAACAAAATCATATTAATTTTAATATATTATGTATTAATCCTCCTTGTATTAAAATATGAAGGGGATAATCTTTGATATGGATGGGGTGCTAATAGATGCAATGCCATTTCACGCCGAAGCAATGAAAATTGCGATAAAAGAGGAAACTAACTATGAAATAGACAAAAAAATCGTTTATCAATTAGAGGGTATGCCCTCGGATAACTTGGTAAAGGAGATATTTAAGAAATATAATATAAATAAAGAACTGGATCAGGACCTCATAGACAAGATAAGTGAACGAAAAAAACAGCTATTTAAAGAAATTGAAGATACTCATCTTATTGACGGAGTTAGTGATCTTATCAAAGTGTTAAATGAATGTAAATGCCTAAAAGCAATTGTTACTGGTGCAGCAAAAAAAGAAATAGAATTAACCATCGATAAAATGATTGGATTAAACAATTTTGATGTTGTAGTTTCTGGAGAGGATGTTACTGCTGGAAAACCTAATTCTGCTCCATTTGTTGTAGCATTACAAAAAATGAATTTAAAACCAATCGAATGTATAGTAGTAGAAAATGCTCCTCTAGGAGTTGAAGCTGCTAATAAAGCGGGTATAAAATGCATTTTAACACTTAACAATACTCCACTTGATATTTCAGCTGACTTTGATAACATTCTATCAAAAGAAACCCAAATCTTTACAGATACGAAATCTGCAATTGATTTCTTAATGAAGTGGTGTTGCAATAGTTAGCAATTTGTTAGAAAAATCTTCACTTCAAAAATTTTAGATATTTACTTTTTCAAGGTTAATTATAGATAGCGTATAAAGAAATGATCTTTAAAGAATTTGTAACAGAAAGCATAGCATAATACCTTTATAATAAATATCGTGTACGTTACGGTTTAATCATTGTCTTGATAGAGAATTAATACCAAAAGGGTGAGTTTTACGATGTATTGGCAAGTGATTAATTATGGTTATCTTATTGTAATAAAGATATAATATAATGATATTTTATTTTCAATTTTTCCTAAACTTTCGTACATTAATACTATTCTATACATGTAAATTAAGAAGTGATTTTTCAAATTTATAGAAGTAATAAAAATATAGACTATATTAATAATTATAACTATTGCTTCTATACGGTTTTGTCATTTCAACTACAATATCGTAACAACTTTTGCAAACTATCTTATTTTTAAAAGTGTTTTTTAATAGCTTATTACCATCTTTTTCATTACAATATATACAAATATTATAATCAGTATTTTCACTGGAATTTTTCATCATATATATTATTAATAATATACTGTGATATTTAAAATAATTATTTTCATTTTTGTATTTGGTAGTATTTTCTTTTTCTATTTGCTTAATAATATACATAAATAGTTGTATTATGATATTTTACTGCTGCTTAATCTTATCTTGGCAAATTAAATAGTATATTTAAACAAATATTGAAATTTAAACATGCTAAGAAATGAGCAATATCTTACAGTGTAAATAATTCTTATTAATTTAAATAAATAGATAACGATTAATGTAGCTTTTTGGGATACATTAACTTATTATTCTAATAAAATTATTGTTTCTATAAGTGTATAACGAACTTTTGATATCTGTTTTCCAAATGCTTAACGATTTAATTATGGTACCTCCTACTTTTCAAACTGATATAATTACCTCCGTTATTGCATTGTTCATAGTAATTGATCCTATAGGAAATATTCCATTGTTCATAGCATTTACAAAAAAATTAGAAAAAGCAGAACACAAAACTGTATCCAAAACTGCTATACTTACAGCAGCAGCCTTATTACTTCTATTTGGGGTAGCAGGAACACAGATTTTGCAAGTATTTGGAATAACGATCTTTAGCTTTATGATTGCTGGAGGTACATTATTATTTATAATTGCTATAGAATTATTGACATACGGAGAATGGAGATTTGCAGGTAGCGTTAAAGAAGAAGTAGGAGTAGTTCCTATTGCTTTCCCCTTATTGGCAGGACCAGGGTCGATTACAGCTGTAATAATATCATATCAAACTTCAGGATTTCTAATAACTTTTTTATCTATTATAATAGTAATGGCAATTACATATGTTATTTTGCGTATGGTTAATCCAATTTACAAAGTCCTTGGTAATAGAGGCTCTATGATAGTATCGAGAGTATTTGCGGTTATAATAGCTGCAATTGCTGTAGAATATATCGTTGAAGGAATAAAAAATCTTTTTCTAATTTAATTTGCCAAATTCTTAAACATCTTGTAAATAACGATATAATATTAAATTAATTAACTATATTACACTTTTATTAATTAACTAGTAGTAAATATTATAAAAAAATTATTACCACGAGATTATTAAATCCTAATACACTAAAAAATAGTTTATTAATATATTTTTAGGTTCATAGCATGCCAAATTTGTAGTAGAAAAAATGTGATGGTAGTTATCTAATATTAGAATTAGGCTTTTGTAAGTGAAGAAGTAAAGTTAACAGAGTCATTTCTTGATGATTGATCTACATTCGACCCGTTATCTGCATTCTCAATTCTTGAAGGAAGGTCTGTGTTAAGAATATTATTAGTACTTTGGCTTTGTATTATTTTATCTATCACAATAGTTAACTTCCCGCTATAATCTCCCAATTCTACATTTTGTGTTGCCCTGCCCTCAGTTGCAGATTGTGAAGTTTTTTTCCATAATTCATTACCATTTGCATCATAGATAATAATATCATAATTTTGTATAGGGACAACTCTCTCTAACGAAGAAGGAACGGAGAGACCTGTTGAACTGAAAGTGTCACCAGTATTGTTTGATTCTAGATTAGGTACCGATTGAGAAGTATGAGTAGGTAGAGTGGAATTTAAAAAGACAACTTCTAGAGGAAAATTATAACGATCATGAGTAAGTGAAGATTTCAATTGTACTAACAAATTACCATTTTCTGATTTTTTCTCAATAAGAAGAGAATCCAATTTCCAATTTTCCAGATTTTGATTTTCTGGTTGTGAAAAAACTTGTATTCCAATAAATAGAGGAGCTGTGCTGCAAATTAATAAAAAAATAACTAAAGTATTTATCTGCATAGTAAATTATATTCAACATTTAATATAAGTATATCTTTATCGAGAACATCCCCATAAAATAGTGCTTCTCACATAAAAGATCTATTGGAAGATAGAAAGAAACTACTTTAAATCTATTAAAAGCGATAACAAAATATCTTATTCTAGTGATACAAGTGATTAAAATGTGACCTAAAAATAAACTTTCTAGAAAAAATAAAATTTTTAGTATAAAAATAGTAGGTTTGTCTCAGTTTTTTCAAAAAAAAATAACTAACTTAGTTAGAGTATAAAATATCTATAATTATTCTAGAATTCATTTATGTATATATATAGTATTAAATACTTCTATTGGATATGTCCAAAGCAATTGATAAAGAGGTTAAACAATTATACCTGTCTATTGTTCTTATTGCAGTTGCTATAGTATCGATGGGTTCGTATTTTAATGTTATAGCCCAAGAAGGGAATATTCTTAAGTTAACTGATATTTCTAATAATTTTAAAACCTTACTCATAAATAATCAGTCTCAAATAACAAATGAGACTGCAATAGCAATAGAATCTTTACAGAATGAAGAAAAAACACTTTCCGTTAACGCATTAGAAAATCTTCCTAGAGGAAGTACTCTTATAAATACTATAGTTAATGCTCCAATGAAGATTTATCAATTAGAACAAATTGGACGAATAGTAGAAACTGGATTAATGATTAACCAAACCTCCTAGATCCATTTATTCTAATTGGTGTATCTATTTGGTTTTTAATCTACTTAATTCGGTTATTAATTTACCTTTGGTTTATTTTAGTTTGCTGAGTTCGATATTCTTTCGCTCTAAACTGCTTAATATACTTACAGTGGTAAAATAGCCTAACTTATGTCCCTACTCTTTAGTGACATATGATTTGGTTTGATAAATTTAAAGTTTAAAACTTCCGTCCCAGTCTATTTAAACTTAAGTTATTACTATAACGTTATTTTCAACTTTACTAAATTATCTCCATGTAAAAAAATTTAAGTGGGTTTGAACATATTCCCGATGTAATAACTCCAGTTCCTTGTTTTTTATATTTTCATTTTTATTGTTCTAATCTCTGAATTAGAAATAAAAGTATTTATAAACATTATTAGGCTGAAGCACTTAATTTAGTTAACTACAAAAGTAACTAGATCACAATTAAATTATGAGTGTAGTTAGTGAATTAATGTCTAAAAAAAATGTAGTGAGTATATACGCTAACTCTGAGATAACTGCATTCGATATTTCTAAATTAATGGTAAAAAATAAAGTAGGTTCAGTTCTTGTAATAAACCATTCAAATTTTCCCATTGGCATGGTAACAGAAAGAGATATTATAAAAAAGGTTTGTGTCACAAATACTTTGCCTAATGAAATGAAGGTAGATAAAATAATGTCTTCTCCAGTAATTACAATCATGTCATATGATTCTATTGAAACTGCTGCACAAAAAATGACCAATTATAAAATTAAACGGTTGCCAGTATTAGAGGAAGATCAACAAATTGTTAGTATTCTAAGTTTATCAGATATAACTACACATTTATCTAAAATTCTGGTTGATGATTATAAAAGATTTCGATTTTTGAAGTCAATGTTTGAGTCTGAATGAGAGAATATTCTAGCATAATATAAAAATCAACTTTATTATAATGAAGAAATATTAATAGAGGGATATTTTCCTCAAAATTCTAATTATGCAGTGTTGGCATGTAAATAGATGAATCTTATTGTTTTCTAGAAGGAAAAAAGCGATATTGTCAGATTCACCCCTTGTTAATCGAATCAAACTAAGCAAAATCGTTTTTAAGTTGACGACTTTTTTCCATTTTTGCTTCTAAAAATGATATAGTAATCTAATACCGTTTTTATTTGTATTTTGAAATTTTAATATTAGTAGTTTCTATATTTAATATTTTTTTATCCATTAAATATATTTTATTGAATTTTAAGAATTGTACTCATGTTAAATTATTCTGTAGTTACAATAGACAATCATATATCTTGCTTTTTTGATTATGATTTATGAAATGTCATCTATGTAATGGTGAAGATTTTCTTTTTAAATGTAATTATTGTAAAGAATTTTTTTGTACCGAACATCGTCTTCCAATTAATCATTCCTGTAGTGCTATTGATAGATTTTCTGAAAAAAGAAAAATCAATCTATTCCGTGATAATTTCACCACAAATAGTTTTCTTAATAATTTTAGTAAAACCATCAATATTCGATTCTCTAGAACAGAAATAAAACACCTACTTGTAGCAACATTTTTGGTATTGTTAGTAGGAATGTCACTTAATAATTACCGCTATATCTCCTTTGAATTTTTGGTTATTTTTATAATTGCCTTTCTATTTCATGAGCTAGCCCATAAATTTTTAGCTAATTTTTATGGAAGTTGGGCTGAGTTTAGAGCAGAAGTATATGGTTTAATTGTAACGGCAATATCTGCTATTCCATTTATCCCATTTAAATTTATTGCACCAGGGGCAGTCATTGTTGGTATATCAAATAAAGAAAAGCTTGGAAAAGTTGCTTTGATAGGGCCTATGACTAATTTAGTCATGGGATTTTTATTTCTTTTGCTTTCTTATTTATATCCATATTTACTTTATTTTAATATTGGAGCAAGTTTTAACGCATGGATATCTATGTTTAATTTACTACCATTTGGAGTATTGGATGGACAAAAAATTTTTAATTGGAATAAAGTAGTATGGTTTTTCACAATGGCCATAACTATGACTTTATTCATAATATCTTATAATTAATAAATATCATTATATTTTATCTAAGAAACTATAAGGGCAAAGATCTATTGTAGTCTTAATACCAGTGAAACCCAAACTATAATTTCCTTATCTTGTATAGGTTTTCACTACATCAAATGAAAAATAAAAATAAATTAATATTTATTCTAGCTATCTAGAACTGGTAGAAGTTCAACCTGGCATCGAGAGCATTTGTAATTCTTTGGATTTTTTTCATCAACATTAATAACCATATATTCTTTACATGTTCTACAATACATTATAGATCCTGTAGAAGAAAAATCCATTATATTCTATAGGTGAAACAATCTATTAAATATGCCTATTTTTTTAATATTCTCTCTAATTTTTCCCTTTCTTTTACATCCCATTATTATACAATAATGATATTAGAAAAGGTAAATGCAGTGAATACATTAATATACAACGTTTAATGTTATTGAAGTTTTGCATTTTTTCATTATTTTTGACGTTTTTGATTCTTTTGTGTTAATTTATTTTTTAAACTATCCTTCATCAGGTCAAATATTGTAGCAAGGTCTGAACCCTCGTTAGTGTAACTATATCTATTAGTTGGTGTAAATATACTAACTTCAATTTCGTACTTTTTAATTTTACCTCTGACAGACGATAATCTTATTCTACATCTCGCTTCTTCTAAATCTGGCATTGTCTTTTTTAGTAACTTTACCAGTGTATTGAATTTTGTTTTTGCTAACTCAGATGCAAATGGATCATCAGGTAACCCAATTATATAGGACGGAACGTCTTCTTCTTCTTCTTCAACCTTTTCTCCCAGTAAGGAAATGATATCTCTATGTGTTATTATCCCCTGAATTTCATTGCCTAATGTAACGATAGAGTAAGTTGAATTATTAGAGTTGAGCAAATGAATTACATTAGCAATAGAATCATCTACACTAGATGTTGTAGCATTACTTTCCGCAATACCTTTAGCAGGAAATTCAAGAGGTCTAGTATGTTCTGTAAGGCCACGATATACATTATCCAAATTATCCGCGGTAAGAAGTATTTTTGCAATATCAAACGAAGTAACAATTCCTTTCAAATTCTCTTCAACGATAGGTATATGATCAATTCTATGTCTTATCATAAGATTTTTAGCAGTAAGTGCTAAATCATTTTCATGTATACTAATTGGATTTGATGTCATTATTTTAGTAGCTTTATTCTGAATATCTGTATGTTCCATGGATTTAACAATTGAATTTGTAGTGACTTGTCCAATAATTTCTCCATCTTCAATTACTGGAAGGGAGCGCAATCTATAGAGGCTCATGAGCCCTGAAGCTCTTCCAATATTGCTATTTTCCTCAATTGTAGGAGTAATTTTTGCAATGGAGTTTAATTTTTGAGAATGTACATCTCTTGCGGAAAGAATATCTCTTAAATTAATAGTTGTTATTTTATTTCCATTTTTAAAATATACTCCATAATTATTCATTTTTATAAGGTTCCCAAGTATTTTAGAGATACTTTCATTGGAATCAATTATATTGGCAGGTTCAATAAAATCTGAAACTTTTTTTTTGCCAATCCTAACCATTATTTGAGTTGAATCAAATTTCATTTATTACATAGTTTATGGTATAAATATTAATAGATTTTTATTTGAATAATTAACTCTATTGTGTATACTTCTTTTAACAGTATATAATTTTAAAAGACTGATCCAAATGTGATTAAAAACTTTGCTCCTAAGTATATTTGAAAAGTTTAGTTAAGATTATGAAAAATCAGCTTTTTGATCGTTATTTGTTACTGCTTTTAACCGACCGTGGATTCAATTCTCAAGCCTGGTTGATCATAGGTAAAAAAATAAGGCAACTATTAATTATACTTCTTCAGAGATATGTAGCGATTGCTCTCTATAGGGTAAACTTACCTCATAGTCTTTATTTATATAATTTTAATGAATATCTTACAAAGAATTAACGGATAATTAATTATTACATTAAGTGACTAATGTGATATACAATGAGCTAAAGGGTTAAATACACTAATTTAATTTTGGAAAAAAAACTAATACTTTATAAAGAAACGAAGATAACAATGAATGTTCCGATTGACCTATTACATTCAATAACATAGTACAGTACACAGAATTGTTCATCCAACCTTTAATAGCATAATACAATATAATGGATACAACAACCAAAATTATTGATGGCACGAAAAGATTAATATAATCAAGTTTTTAGTTTTTCGTTACGACATACATCTAAAGAGGCACAATGAGTCTCATGACTAATAATTATCTAACTCCAGAGAAGAATTGTGTACTCTTGTTTATGTAATAGTATTAGAGATTTTCCGATTATTCTTCTTATTTGACCATACTAATCATATAATTTCGAAAATTATAAAAGTATTAGTTAATTGCAAAACTTCAAATCATATTATTTTCATTAAGATTAAAATATTTACTCTTTTATCATTAAAATTAATGTCTTGTATTATTCTTCCTAAATCTGACTATTCTCAAGAATTAGCAACTAAATATAATTTTAAGGAATGGATGATTGCAAGATATCTTACTATTGTTCCAAATACTGAAAAATTTCTTGATTATATCAATAATAAAGTAGTAAACCAATATATTCGAATAAATACTTTAAAAATTGATATTGATACACTAAAACAAAAATTATTGGAAAAAGATTTTAAACTTGAGAAAACCCTACTAGCGGAAGTTTTTCTTATTAAGGAAGCTAAGTATCCAATCGGAGCTACTATGGAGTATTTATCTGGATATTATTATATTCAAGATCTTAGCTCATGTCTTGCTGTAGAATCCTTAGATATTGAAGAAGACGATCTGGTTTTGGATATGGCATCTTCTCCAGGAGGTAAAACATCATTCATGGCTCAAAAAATGAATAATAAAGGAATGATTCTTGCGCTCGAATCAGAGAGCAAAAGGTTAAGAAAAATGATGTTTAATCTATCCAGATGTGGTGTCGTTAACACTGTCTTATGGAATATGAAGGGAGAAAAAATAGGGAATTATGATTTTAAATTCGATAAAGTGTTACTTGATGCTCCTTGTTCTTGTGATGGAATAATGCAGAAAGATCCTTTAAGAAAAACTACCTATTCCAAGGAAAGCATCAAATTTTGTAGTATAAGACAATCTCAGTTGATAGAGTCAGCTCTCAATGTAGTTAAGCCGGGAGGATTGTTGGTCTATTCTACATGTTCATTAGCTCCTGAAGAAAATGAGTTTATAATAAATTCTATTATAGACAAATTTGATATTACTATCGAATCGATTGATTATGGTGGTGTAGATTCTTTAATAAAATTTGGAGGTAAAGTTATGGATAAGTCTATTAAATTTACGAAAAGATTCTACCCTCATATTCACAATACTGCAGGTTTTTTCGTAGCGAAGATTCGAGTTAATAATATTGAGAAGTGATATGATTAGAGAGGTAACAAGAGAAGAAACGACTATAATACGTAGAGAATTCAATAAATGGGGCATTTTTAATTATCTTAATGATAAAGTATTTGCACTAAAAGAGTGTAAGAATAGTGTTAAATCCATATTTATTATTCCTTTAATTTTAAAAAAATTGATATTTAATCCTTATAGTTGTTATGGCGGATTACAAATAGGTACCTTTCAAAAAAAAAAATTTATACCTTCAATAACCTTCTTTGATATTGTAGCTAAATATAGTAATAATTTTTTATATATTATTGTAGACTGTAATGGAGAAAAATTAATTCTTTATGGTAGAGATATTTTTGGTAACTCTATTCTTTACGCATCAGAAAATATTGAAGAAAATTCAATAATTTTAATATTAAATAAATCAAAGGAATTGTTAGGAATTGGTAGAGCTAGATTTCATACAACCAAAATCAAGGAGAATGGAAAAGTAACTATAACTACTTTACTAGACATTGGCACGTATTTAAGGTCCGAAAACCATCAAAAATAAAACTCTAATCTTCGATAAGAAAAATGTAACTAGATAAGGAAACATTTGAGTTTTATTAACCATAAAACTTTTACTACTAATGTATTAATTTGTATATTTCACTAAAATTAATAAAATAATTTATGAATTTC
>Ga0126307_10002268_pt1 | contig 12943 bp, 17 predicted proteins | sample Plot28_FD_89955 | JGI IMG/M metagenome (GOLD analysis project Ga0126307, IMG submission 89955) | Serpentine soil microbial communities from UC McLaughlin Reserve, CA, USA - Plot28 | ecosystem: Environmental > Terrestrial > Soil > Grasslands | place: USA: UC McLaughlin Reserve, Lake County...
AAGCGGCTGTTCGACGGCGGCACGATCCCGGAGGGCCTGGATGTCACGAGCTCGCAGGTCTCCTCCACCGGCGTGATCACGGCGACATACAGGACCGGCGCCGAGATCAAGTACGGCTCGTTCGCGGATTGACCGGCGAGCGCGTCGCCTAGCGCGCTGCGGCCGGGGCGCCCGGCTTCCACTGCGTCCGCGGATCGATCGCGGAGTCGATCACGCGGCCGCGGTGGCGCTCGATCGTCTTCAGCATCGAGCGGACAAGCTCGTCGCCGAGATAGCTCGGCTTCAGCCCCAGGTCCAGCAGCTTGGTGTGGACCGGGTTGTAGTAGTGCTCCTCGGACTCGACACGCGGGTTCTCGACGTTGTCGATGTCGATCTCGAAGCCGACTTCGGCCGCGGAGCGCTGCACGAGCTCGGCAAGCTCGCTGACCGAGAACTGCTCGGTGAACTGATTGAAGACGCGATACTCGCCGGCATCCGCGGGGTTCTCGACGGCCAGCTCGACGCACTGCAGGGTGTCGCGGATGTTCAGGAAGCCGCGGGTCTGGCCGCCCTTCCCATACACGGTGAGCGCATGGCCGACGACGGCCTGCACGCAGAAGCGGTTCAGCACCGTGCCGAACCACTCGTCGTAGTCGAAGCGGGTGCAGAGGCGCTCGTCCTGGGCCGTCTCGTCGGTCTCGATCCCGTAGACGACGCCCTGGTTCAGGTCCGTGGAGCGCAGGCCCCAGATCCGGCAGGCGAACTGGATGTTGTGAGAGTCGTGGACCTTGGAGAGGTGGTAGAGCGATCCGGGCATCTTCGGGAAGGGCAGCGTGTCCTTGCGGCCCTTGTGCTCGATCTCGATGAAGCCCTCCTCGATGTCGATGTTGGGAGTCCCGTACTCGCCCATCGTGCCGAGCTTCACGAGGTGGCAATCAGGTGCGTGATCGCGCAGGAAGAAGAGAAGATTGAGGGTGCCGATGACGTTCGTGTACTGGGTCTCGACCGCCTGCTCGCGGCTCGCCATCGAGTAGGGCGCCGAGGGCTGCTCGCCGTAGTGGATGACCGCCTCAGGCTTGGTTTCGACGATCACGTCCTCGAGGAAGGAGGCGTCCTCGATCGCGCCGACGAAGGAGCGGATCTCCTTGCCGGAGACCTCCTGCCAGGCCGAGATCCGCTCCTCGAGATCCAGGATCGGGGTCAGCGAGTCGGTGCCGTGGCGCTCGTGCCAGGTGCGGCGAGAGAAGTTGTCGACGACGGACACCTCGTGGCCACGGGCCGAGAAGCGCATCGCCGTCGGCCAGCCAAGATAACCGTCGCCCCCGAGGATGAGGACGCGCATGAGAGGCGGCAGAGTAGCGCCCCGGGCGGCGCATCGTCGCGCCCGCATACAGGGGTTGTGGCCCCTATTCTGGCGCCGCCTTGACCGCCCCCGTCATCGCCTCGATCTTCCCGGAAGAGATCACCGCCCTGCGCGCGGTGGGTCTCGCGCTGGCCGTCGCCCTCTTCGCCTTCGCGGTCTGGCGGCGCCGCTCGCTCTCGAACGGGGCTGTTCTGCTGGCGATCTTCGGCTCTCTGGCCCTCCTGATCGTCTCGGGCACCGAGCTGCTCAACGGATTGCTCTCGGCGCTCGCGTTCAGGCGGGGCAATGGCGGCCGGATCCTCGGCCTCGCCGTCTTCTCGATCGTGATCCTCTTCTTCCTGGTGCTGCGCGCCCTGACCGAGAGCGCGCGAATGAACCAGCAGCTCTCGGCGCTACTCGAGGGGCTGGCCTGGGAGGAATTCCGCCAGGCCAAGCTTCCCGAGCGATTCCGCGACCGGATCGCGGTGGTCATCCCCGCCTACAACGAGGCGGAGAGCGTCGGCGACGTCGTCCGGCGGATCCCGCCCGAGGTCTGCGGTGAGAAGACCGCGGTGCTGGTGGTGGACGACGGCTCGCGCGACGACACGAGTGAGGCGGCGGCCAAGGAAGGGGCGGTGGTCGCACGCCACGTGATCAACCGGGGCGGCGGCGGCGCCCTGCGCACGGGCTACCGGCTGATGGCGGAATCTGGCGCCCTGGTCGTCGTCACCCTCGACGCCGACGGCCAGCACCTCCCGAGCGAGATGGAGCGTCTGGTGAAGCCGGTTCTGGAGGACGAGGTCGACGTCGCGCACGGCTCACGCGTTCTGGGCGAGGCCGACCCCAACTCCCGCTCCCGGGAATTGGGCATCGTGTTCTTCAACAAGCTCGTCTCCTTCATCACGCGGACGAAGGTCAGTGACTGCTCCAACGGATACCGGGCGGTGCGCACCTCGGTTCTGCCCCAGCTCGTCCTGCGACAGGAGCAGTTCCACACCTCCGAGTTCATGATCGAGGCGATCAAGCGCGGGGTCCCCGCGGTGGAGATCCCGGTAACCGTGGCGAAGCGCACCTACGGGCACTCGAAGAAGCCGGCGGTCGTCCGCTACGGCCTCGGCTTCGCGAATGCGATCGTCAGGACCTGGCTCAGGTGAGAGGGTGCGCGTCAGCGCGACCCGTTATGTCCTGTGCGCCGGGCCCGGCCTGACCTCGGCCGGATCGGGCAGGTAGAGGTCGGTTCCGCACCGCGGGCAGACCTGGACGTGGAGCTTCACGATGTTGTTGCAGGTGGGGCAGCGGCGCTCGGGCTCGGTGTGCTCGGAGCGATAGAGGATCACCGCAACCAGCCCGATGATCGGAAGGACGAGGCCGACGAGGAACCAGATGAAGAAGGAGCTGCCCTTCCCCCGGCCCACGATGCCCGTCCCCAGGCCGAAGAGCAGGGCGATCAGCACATAAGGGGCGCCTGCCATGGCCATCAGGGTAGGCCTGCCGAGAACCGGAGGCGTGCCTAGAGCTCTCCCGCTGCACCTGGACGCTCTCGGTGGACGCGAACCGCTAGAGGCGCTCTCTGATCAGCTTCGTGACCGTGCCGCCGTCGGCGCGGCCCTTCGACTCCTTCATCACGGCGCCGACGAGCCGGCCGATCGCCTTCTCGTTGCCCTGGCGGACCTGCTCGGCGGCCTGCGGCTCCGCTTCGATCGCGCGATCGACGATTGCCTCCAGCTCGGAGCTGTCCGAGATCTGCGCCAGGCCCTCCTGCTCGACGATCTCCGCAGGATCTCCTCCACCCGCGACGAGCTTCGCCAGCACCTGCTTGCCCGCGCCGTGAGAGATGGTCTTGCCCTCGACGAGCCCGGCGAGCGCTGCGACCGCTTCGGGACTCGCCTTGGAAGCGGCCAGGTCGCCCTCGGCTCCGGCCTGGCGGAGCGCCGCGACCAGCTCGCCGGTCACCCAGTTGGCGATTGCCTTCGCCGGCGTCCCGTCGGCAGCGGCCAGGGCTCGCTCGAAGTACTCCGCGAGCTCCGCCTGGAAAGCGAGCGTCGTCGCGGCCTCCTCCGAGAGCCCGAGGTCGCTCACGTAGCGCTCCCGCCTCGCTGCCGGCAGCTCTGGCAGGGAGTCGCGCGCCTCCGTGAGCATCTGCTCCGTCGGCACGACCGGGACGAGGTCCGGCTCCGGGAAGTAGCGGTAGTCGTGTGCGTACTCCTTCGAGCGCAGCGAGGTGAGCGAGCCGTCGTTCGGGTCGAAGTGGAGCGTCTCCTGGACGACCTCCTCCCCGCCGTCGAGCAGGTCCTGCTGCCGGGATAGCTCGGCCTCGATTCCCCGCTCGAGGAACCGGAAGCTGTTCATGTTCTTGAGCTCGGTCTTCACGCCGAGCTCGTCGGATCCCACCGGCCGGATCGAGATGTTCCCGTCGACCCGGAGGCTCCCCTCCTCCATGTTCACGTCCGAGACACCGAGCTGGCGGATCGTGGTGCGAAGGAGCTGCGCCCACTCTCGGGCCTGGGCCGCCGAGCGGATATCCGGTTCGGTGACGATCTCCACCAACGGCGTGCCGCCACGGTTGAAGTCCACCAGCGAGGCACCGGAGCCGTGGATTCGGCCGGACTCGCCGACGTGGATCAGCTTCGCGGCGTCCTCCTCCAGATGAGCGCGATGGATCCGCACGTCGCCGAGCCGCCCGTTGACGGCAATCGGAAGGTCGTACTGGCTGATCTGGTAGCCCTTCGGCAGGTCGGGATAGAAGTAGTTCTTCCGCGCGAACTCCGATCGCGGCGCCACTTCGCACTCGAGCGCCGCCGCGATCATCAGCGCGTAGCGGATCGCCTCCTCGTTGATCGTCGGCAGGGTGCCGGGATGCCCGAGGCAAACGGGGCACGTGTGCACGTTCGGGTCGTCTCCGAATGAGAGCGCGCAGCCGCAGAACATCTTGGTCTTGGTGGAGAGCTGGACGTGGATCTCGAGGCCGACGACCGCCTCGTAGTCGCTCCCGGGGCTCACCTGTCGGCTCCTCCGTTGTGGCTGAAGCCGATCGCTCCCTCGAGCGCGTGGGCGGCATCCAGCATGGCCGAGTCGCTGAACGCCGGCCCGGCGATCTGGAAGCCGACCGGAAGCTCCGGCCCACCCTCGTCCGGCTGCGCCACCCCCGCCGGGATGGAGATCGCGGGAATGCCGGCGAGCGGCATCGGGACGGTGCAGTAGTCGTTCATGTACATCGCCAGCGGGTCGTCTGTCTTCGCTCCCAGCTTGAAGGCGACCGTCGGCGAGGTCGGGGTGACGACGAAATCGAAGCGCTCGAAGGCCTTCGAGAAGTCCTCGGCGATCTTGGTCCGCACTCGCTGCGCGCGCCCGTAGTAGGCCTCGTAGTAGCCGGAGGAGAGCGCGTAGGTGCCCAGCATGATCCGGCGCTTCACCTCCGGCCCGAAGCCCTTCGCCCGCGTCTCCTCGTACATCTCGGTGAGGTCGCCGGCAGCCACCCGCATGCCGTAGCGGACCCCGTCGAAGCGGGCGAGGTTCGCCGACGCCTCTGCCGGGGCGAGGACGTAGTACGCCGAGATCCCGTGTGGCGCGTGCGGCAGCTCGGCCTCCGACACCTCGCCGCCGAGCTCCTCGATCAGGGCCACCGTGCGCTCGAAGACCTCCTTGACGCCCGACTCGATTCCCTCCGCCTCCGAGGCGAGCTCCTTTGGGATGCCGAACGTGAGCCCCTTCAGGTCCTCGCGGCTGGGCAGCTCGATGCCGCCATCGATGCCGATCGAGGTCGAATCGCAGGGATCGCGCCCCTCCAGCGCCTGCAGAAGCAGCGCGGCGTCGGTGACATCCCTGGTCAGCGGCCCGCACTGATCGAGCGAGGACGCGAAGGCGATTATTCCGTAGCGCGAGACGGCGCCGTACGTGGGCTTCATCCCGACGATCCCGCAGAGCGCCGCCGGCTGGCGGATGGATCCCCCGGTGTCCGTCCCGATCGCGCAGGGCGCGAGGCGCCCGGCGACCGCGGCGGCGCTGCCGCCCGAGGACCCGCCGGGGACGCGCCCCGAGTCCCACGGGTTGAGCACGTTGCCGTAGGCGGAGTTTTCGTTCGACGACCCCATCGCGAACTCGTCCATGTTCACCTTGCCGAGCACGCGCGCGCCCGCTTCGCGCAGCTTGCGGACCGCGGTCGCGGTGTAGGGCGGACGGTATCCCTCGAGGATCCGCGAGCCGGCGGTCGTGGGGATCCCCTCCGTGCAGAAGATGTCCTTGACCGCGACCGGGATCCCTCCCAGCGGCCCGTCGGCGTCCCCATCGGCCTCTTCGGCCGTCCAGAGGAAGGCGTTCAGCGAGTCGCCCGTCGCCCTCTCGCGGTAGGCGTCGAAGTACTCCTGGGCGGAGAGCTCGCCGGAGCGGATTCGATCCGCCGCCTGCGCGACCGTGAGATCGATCGAGTCGCTCATCTACGCCTGGGGCGAGGGGACGCGGAAGGCGCCGCCGGCCGGATCCGGCGCGCGCTCGAGCATCTCGTCGCGCTCCCAGGACGGCCTGGGCTCATCGGGCCGGAGCACGTTCTCGAGAGCGAACACGTGGGACGTGGGCTCCACGCCGTCGAGATCGAGTTCGCCGATGTGCTCGACGTGCTCGAGAATCCCGGAGAGCTCCGTGGCCATCCGCTCCACTTCCTCGTCGCTCAGCTTCAGCCGAGCGAGCTTCGCCACGTGCAGGACCTGTTCGCGGTCGATCACTCGCGGGATTCTAGGTCGTGGTCTCGGTCCGCTCGTCTTGGGCGATCACCCGATCCTGACGTTCGGTGACTCGCTTGATCAACAGAACAGCCAGGAAGGCGGCGTGACGTCCTCCGCCTGCTGCAGCGTCAGTGAGTGCGTGTCGATCTGGGTTTGAACCTTGTCGGCGTAGATCAGGGCCACGATCGTGTAGCCGACGCTTGCGAGGACGGCGAAGGCGAGCACTCCATACGCCCACCAGGCGACGCCGTGCAGGGGCTTCGGCGGCTCGCGTTCCGTGATGGGCGCCGACGCGTCGTCCGGGAAACTCGAATAGGGGGCCGGTCTGCCCTCCGGGCCTTCCCGCGGGCCGGTGTGCGCTGTCCAGCCGCTTCCATCCCAGTAGCGGGCACGCTCGGGCTCGGTCGGGTCCGGGTACCAGCCGGCCTCGGGCTCCTCTGTCATCTCACTGATCGAGGCGATCCGCGGCGCGAGGAGGGGGTGCGTCCGGGACGTGCGCCTGCGGCGGCTCGGGCGTCTGTCCGAGCTCGACCTCGTCGCCCTCGGCCGGCGGATAGAGCCGCCAGACCTTGTTGAGGCCGCTCTGGACGTACGGCGGAATCGCTACGAGCGTGAGGACCACGACGATCCCGAGCACGTAGAGGATCGCGATCACCCAGCCCTCGATCGGCGCCACGTTGCAGGCACGCTGCAGCGTCGGATCCGGCCGGTGGTCTTCCAGTAGGAGACGATCGCCGGAACGATCACGAGCGCGCCGAGGGTAACGGCGAGGATCGAGAGGACCGGGTTGGTGTTCGCCAGCTTCTCGTCGCCGTGCACGCGCCCGAAGTCGCGCATCTCGCGGTTGATCCGGTAGTACCAGACCCCGTTGTAGATCCCGAGCGTGAGGACCGTCCAGAGGACGACGAGTCCCTCGTCGCGCACCTTCGCGCGGGCACCGCTCGGCAAAACGACCTCGGTGGCTGCCACCGTCGGAGCTCCTACCTCTAGCCGACGCGAGGACCCTAACGAATAGGATCCCGCCGCCATGTCGGGGGAGAAAGCCGAGCGCTTCGTAGTCCTGAACCTGCGCCTGATGGCGGTCGGCTTCGCGATCACCGGCTTCTTCTTCATCGCGTGGCCGGACGGCACCCTCGCGCGGTTGACCGAGCTCGGTCACCACTTCGGCTTCGACACCGCCGCCCCGGCGACGGACGAACGGCTCTGGCTCTCCCTCGGCTTCGCCTACATGGTCGTGATCACGGCGATCGCGCTGATCGCCCAGGCCGACGTCGTCCGCTACCGGCCACTGCTGCTGGCCCTGGCCGCCGGCAAGGCCGCCTCGTCGATCACGTCCTTGATCTTCTTCATCGAGGACGACGTCTTCGCCTACCTGCTCAACGGGATCGTCGACGGCTCACTGGTCTTCGCCTCGCTGCTGCTCTGGTCGCTGGCTGGCCGGATCGGCTCCCCCGCCGCCCCTCCCTGAAGGCGCCCGCCGGGACTCCGGGCCGCCGAGCTCAGGACTCTGCGAGCGATCGCGGAGGCAATCGCCCCTGGTGAGGACGGATTGCCCGCGGCCGAGACCGAGGTCCCGGTCGCGGAGCCTCTCGCTCGCTTTCTCTCTCGGCTCCCGGCCCGCACCGTGCAGGTGGTGCGCCTCGCGCTGCGCACCTTCGAATTCCTTCCTTTCCCGTGGCGCTTCTCCCGGATGAGCGTCGAGGCGCGCTCGCAGTACCTGGCCAAGATGGAGAGCTCCCGGTTCTCCGTCTATCGCGACCTGCTCCTGCTGGCGAAGCTGCTCGCGATGATCGGCTGGGCCCGCGACTCCCGGGTCCAGGGCGCGGTCGGCTTCGAGTCGCGCTGCGCGGTCGCGGAGGGGACGCCCGAGCCGCAGGCAACCACCCTCGGCGATCTGGAGCCGCGCGGGGCCGGAGAGGACTGCGATGTGGCCATCGTCGGGTCGGGGGCCGGCGGCGCCGCGGCCGCCGCATACCTCGCCGAGAGGGGGCTGGACGTGATGGTGCTCGAGTCGGGGCCGTATGTCGATCGCACGAGCTACCCGAGCGATCCCCTCGATGGGCTGCCGCTGCTCTACCGGGACGGCGGCATGACGATCGCCTCGGGTAAGCCGGCGATCCCGATCCCAGTCGGGCGAACAGTCGGCGGGACGACCGTGATCAATTCGGGCACCTGCTTCCGGGCGCCGCGTGAGGTGCTGAAGGAGTGGCGCGAGGCGGAGGGGATCGAGTGGGCGGGCGATCTCGGGCGCTTCTACTCCGTGGCGGAGAAGGTCCTCGCCGTGACGCCCCTCAACCTCGAGACGCTCGGCCGCAACGGCCAGCTCTGCGCGGAGGGCGCCGGCGCACTCGGTGCCAGCGGGGGGCCGATCAGCCGGAACGCCGGGAAGTGTGTTCAGTGCAGCTCGTGCCCCCTCGGCTGCAAGATCGACGCGAAGCGCGCCGCGCACGTCTCCTATTTGCCCCGGGCCGTCGCCGCCGGGGCGCGGGTGCGCGCGGGTGTTCAGGTCCAGCGGGTTCTCAGCGAGAACGGCCGCGTCACCGGCCTTGCCTGCCGGGCGGGCATGCCGACCACCGCCGCGCAGGAGGCGAAGCGCAACGGTCGCCCCCCCGCCGGGCGGGAATGGCAGGTGCGCGCCAAGGCCGTGATCAGTGCGGGGGGCGCGTTCGGCACGCCCGAGCTGCTTCTCCGCTCGGGAATCAGCCACCCGGCCCTCGGCAGAAACCTCCACATCCACCCAGCGGCCTGGATCGGCGCTCGCTACGAGGAGGAAGTGCGCGGCTGGGACGGGGTGATGCAGAGCTACTACGTCGATCAGTGGCAACCCGAGGGGATCCTGCTCGAGGCGACCTTCACCCCGCTCTCCTTCGGCGCGCAGTGGCTGCCCGGGGTCGGCGCCGCCTTCTCGGACCGCGTCGCGAACTTCGGCCACATCGCCTCGATCGGAGTCCATCTCCACGATCGCTCGGAGGGCCGCGTGGGCCTCACCCCGAATGGATCGCTGCGCCTCTCGTATTCGCTGCTCGAGGAGGAGGCGCGGAGGATCCAGTTCGGCATCGCGCGTGCCGCGGAGGTGCACTTCGCCGCCGGAGCGACAGAGGTCTATCCCAACGTCGGGCCGGTCTCGGTGATTCCGAGAGGCAAGCTCGCCGAGTTCGAGTCCCTGAGCCTGAAGCCGGGGGATCTCCGCCTCGAGGCGTTCCACCCGATGAGCAGCGCGCGGATGGGATCGGATCCGGACACCAGCGTCTGCGACCCACGCGGCGCGGTCCGCGGCGTGGAGGGCCTCTACGTCGCGGACGCCAGCTTGCTCCCGACATCGGTCGGCGTGAATCCGATGATGACGATCATCGCCTGCGCCACCCATGTGGCGGGCGACGTCGGCGCCGCCCTTGTGTGAGGGCGCTCCGCCAGGAGCGACCCGTTTCAGGGCTGGGCGGTCTGCGGGGCATTCATCGGCTGCATGCCCATGTAGCCGCCGATCGTGATCGCCGCGGTACAGACGAGCCCCACCCAGGCTGCGATCTCGATGTCGACGCCACCGCCGCCGGGCGGATCGATCAGCCGGTAGATCGTCAGGACGAGTGCGACCGCCCCGAGGCCGGTCGCGACGGAGGATCCCGCCACCGGGTAGCTCACCGAGATCCGAAACAGCACGCAGCCTGCGACGGACAGGGCGGTCACCGCCGCGGCCGCGAGGATCAGGTCAGTGACGCTGAAGGCCTGCCACGCCGTGGCGTTCTCGCCACCGGCCGAGTACCACGGCAGGAAACCGGCGACGAGCAGGCCGAGGCCACCGATGGCCCCGACCAGCTCGCCCGGTCGCAACCTACGGTTCAGTACCGCTCGCCTCCGATTTCGTCCTGCATCGTCAGGTAGCCGCCGATCGCGATTCCGGCGCACGCGATCAGTCCGAGAAACAGGCCGATCTTGCGATCGAGGTCCCCCGGGTTGTCGAACACTTGGTAGAGGATCAGGAAGGTGCCGACCCCGGCGAGCAGGGTCGTTGCAAACGGTGCCAGCGGCGCGTCACCGCGGCGGCCCGCAAACGTGAGGACCACCGGGACGAGCGCTACGAGGATGACGATCAGCAGATAGATGTCGAGTGGATTCTCAGCCTCCCAGAGGCTGAAGTTCCCGCCCACCGTGACGGATGCGCCGCCCGGGCCGATGCCGCTGACCTCGGGGGCCCCGAACCAGGGCAGGAAACTGATGATGAACAGGGCAATCGCCGAAACCGCGGCGACGAGCTGCCCCTGAGACAACCTGTTTGCGTCCAATTGGCCTCCTCTTTCCGTGAGTGGGCGCCGAGCCTATATATCTGCGGCGTCCTCTTCCTGCATCGCCCTGAAGCCGCCGAACGCGATCGCGATGACGGCGACCAGGCCGATGAAAGCGCCGATCTTGCGATCCGCGCCGTCCGGGAAGTCCACGGTCAGAAACGCCGCGACCAGGATCACTCCGACGACGCCGAGGAGGAAGGTCGCGGCCGAGACGAAGGAGAACTCCTCCGCGCTGTCGGTCAGGGCGAGCAGCGCCGGGATGGCCGCCACGATCACCGTCACGAGCAGGTAGACGTCGAGCGTCGAACCCTGCCAGACGTTGTCCGACGTGCTGCCACCGCCGCCGACGCCCTCGGGCAGGGTGATGCCGGCCGGTACCGACGGGCCGCTGACTCCGACCCAGGGCAGGAACATCGCCACGACGAGGACGACGGCTCCGATCGCCGCGATCAACTGCCCCTGAGACAACCTTCCGATCATGTTCGGTCTCCTATTTCTTGCGGGTCGAGGAGCTCGTGGTGCTACTCGAGCGGGATGAGCTCGACTTCTTCTTGGTCGAACTGGCCCGCGAGCTCGACGACTTGGCCTTCGCCTTCGCCTTCGGCTTCGACGCCGAGCGCGTCGCCGGCTTCTTCCCCGTCGTCCGCTTGGCGGCGCTCGCGGCGGGGACCGTGGCCGGCAGGGGCGGCGTGGCGTCGGGTGCGCTCGCCGACGCTGCCCGCGTTCGGCCTCCGGCGACCGCCACCAGCGGCTCGAAGCCATCCTCGCCCAGCGCCATCAGGGCGCCGGCCGTGATCCCGATCGCGGCCGCGAGGCCCAGGAACACCCCGATCTTGAGCGTCGGTGAACCGGCGAACATCCGCCAGAGGATGAGCAGCGCCGCAAGGGTGCCGAGCAGGGCGGTGATCATCCCGCGGCGGACGGGGATGTTGACCCTCCGCCCCGCGGCGGCCAGGCAGGCCAGCGCGATTCCGGAGACCGCGGAAAGGATGATCAGGAAGCCGGGCAGGTCCGTCAGTGCATCCCAGCCGCTGATGCCCGGATGCGAGAGCGTGGCCGTGCCGTTCGCGACGCTGCCGGTCAGTTCCGCTCCACCGCCGAACCAGTCGAAGAACAGGAACACGAGCAGGGCGAGGCCACCTGTTCCGGCGACGATCTCCCCAGTCCGAAGCCTTGATGAGTCCACGTCAGCCTCCGTCGATGGGATTGAAGGCGGATTCAAGCACTGCGGGCGGCGGCCAGACCGCCCCGCAGCCGCGCAGCGTCCACCGTATTCGCGAGCAGCATCGCGATCGTCATCGGGCCGACTCCGCCCGGCACCGGCGTGATCGCGCCGGCGACCTGGACAACGGCGTCGAAGTCCACGTCGCCGACCAGGCCGTCGTCGGTGCGGTTGGTGCCGACGTCGATCACCGTGGCGCCCGGGCGCACCATGTCCCTGGTCACTAGCCTCGGCTGACCCGCGGCGGCGACCAGGATCTCCGCTCGCCTGCAGACCTCGCCAAGGTCCCGCGTGCGGCTGTGACAGATCGTCACGGTCGCGTTCGCTCCCAGCAAGAGCGAGAAGAGCGGCTTTCCGACCAGGTTCGACCGGCCGACGATCACGGCCTCCTTGCCGGAGGGATCCACTCCGGCCGACGAGAGCAGCTCCATCACCCCCTGGGGCGTGCACGACACCAGTCCCGGCTCGCCGCGAGCCAGCCTGCCGGCACTGACCGGCGTCAGACCGTCTACGTCCTTGTCGGGATCGATGGCGTTGACGATCGCGTCGGAGTCGATCTGGCCCGGGAGCGGCAGCTGGACCAGGATCCCGTCGACCTCATCCGTGTCGTTGAGTTCAGCGACGAGATCCAGCAGATCCTCCTCGGGGATCGAGCCGTCGGGCTCGTGGTGGAACGACCGAATCCCTACCTCCTCGCAGGCCTCGCGCTTGCGGCGCACGTAGATCGCCGACGCCTTGTCGTCGCCGACGAGGACCGTGGCGAGGCCCGGCGCCCTGCCGAGCTCGTCGCTCAGCTCCTCCACGTGACCGCGGACGCGCTCGCGTACGGACGCCGCGACCGCCTTCCCGTCGATCACCGTGGCGCTCATGACGCCTTCCTCAGGGGTGCGTAGTCGGCCATCAGCTTGCGCTCGGCACCATCGCTGGCGAAGCGGACGACAACGACCCCGCCCGGCTCCACCGCGGTGACCACGCCGTCGCCGAAGCTCGCGTGGACGATGTCGTCGCCGGTTGCGAAGGAGAGAGCCGGATCCGCCTTCGGAGCCGGGCCCGTCGAACCACCCAGCGACCAGCCGGTGATCGCCTGCTCCTGCGTCCCCTCGCGCTCGACGAGCTCGTCGGGGAGCTCGGAGAGAAAGCGCGAAGGGAAGCCGGTCTCTCGCCCGCCGAACAGACGGCGGCTCCGGGCGTGCGTCATCCAGAGGCGCTTGCGCGCCCGCGTGATGCCGACATAGGCCAGGCGTCGCTCCTCCTCCTCGTTTCCCTCCTCCAGCGAGCGCGAGTGCGGGAAGACGCCCTCCTCGCAGCCGATGATGAAGACGGCGTCGTACTCGAGACCCTTGGCGTTGTGCAGGGTCATCAGCGTGACCTTGGACTCGTCCTTGCTCATGTCGTCCTA
>Ga0126307_10002269_pt1 | contig 12940 bp, 12 predicted proteins | sample Plot28_FD_89955 | JGI IMG/M metagenome (GOLD analysis project Ga0126307, IMG submission 89955) | Serpentine soil microbial communities from UC McLaughlin Reserve, CA, USA - Plot28 | ecosystem: Environmental > Terrestrial > Soil > Grasslands | place: USA: UC McLaughlin Reserve, Lake County...
ATCTGAGCTATAATCGTGTGTATCATTTATTATCCTTTAGAAATATGTAAGTTTTGAAAGATATATGCAGTTTAGGATATATAAAATAATTATATAGTCTTATAATTAGACTTTATTTCAAGAATTTATTATATAATTATAATATTTCTTATTAAATTTATTAATTACTATATGATAAAATTCTAGATAATTATTCTTATATTTACCAACGATCAGATAATGCTAAAAAGCTGTACTTCACAGTATTCTGCTGTTGTTGAAGATATACCATTTAGAGAATCATGCACTACAATGAAAAATAATATATCAATAAAAAATATACTCAATCCATTAGATATCTATAGTAGTCTATTTATAACTTTGATTTTTTCGTAACTATAGTAGATATTACTATTAATTGTAAAAGTATTTTAGTATATAGACCTTGTTCTATAAATGGGATAGAGAAATATAATTTGAAATAAGATATAGAGAAAATGATCTTCAAAATTCTTCAAATTCTTTTTCAAGGTGAAGATAGGTAAAGAAATAGTGCACAATAGATCAATCCTATTATATTTAATATATGAATACAAGATAGGAAAATATTATTCTGTATTTTGTTGTTGTTGTTGATTTAGACCCCATCTATCTCGTACTTTTTCTTCAATTTTTATAAATACTACTCTATCAAATATTAAACCTAGTGTAAAAATTACTATCATTGTTGCAATAATCTGACTCATATTTGAGAACTCTCTTCCTACCGACAATATATAGCCTAACCCTACTAAAGTTGTAATTAACATTTCAGCTCCAATAAGAGCATGCCATGCAAATGACCATGCTTGTCTCATACCCATTATCAATGAAGGAGTTGCAGCAGGAATTAACACATGTGTAAATAGAGAAAAGCCTTTTGCACCCATGTTTTTAGCAGCTCGTAAATATATTGGTGGAACATTTCTAATTCCAGTATAAGTTGAAAGCATTACTGAAAAAATGCAACTCATAATAACAACAAAAAGTATTCCAAAATCATTAAAGCCTATTAATAAGATAGCAAATGGAATCCATGCGATACTTGGAAAGGACTGAAGTCCTACAGCAAACGAACTCATAGTTTTTCCAAATTGTGGAAACTTGATCATGGTCAACCCTATACTCATTCCAAGTGTAATAGATATCAGAAATCCTAAAACTAATCTCCATAATGTTAGGGCAGTACTTTCAATTAAGGTAAAATCTGATATTAATTCGATAATTGTTTGCCCCACGGCAAAGGGAGAAGGCAGAGATAATTTTGGAAATACTTCCAACATGTAAACTACTTGCCATAATCCAACGAATGCACTAAGAAAAAGAACTAAACTTAAAGTATCTTTATTTAAGACTTTTTTAGATAAATTTAATTTTTTTTTCTGAGTTTTGGTTTTTATCTGTGTTTCCAAAGTTTTTAACCTGTACAAATAAAATATTAATTATTCTCATAAAGATCAGAAGTAATTTGATTTATTATATTCTTTATAGTTGGATGATCATTTCTTTGATCTTTTGGAATGTCAATAACGTATTCTTTCTTTATACCGTATATTTGGGGAGACATTACAATAACTCTATCTCCTAGTAAGACGGCCTCATTTATATTATGAGTAACAAAAAGTATTGTTTTTCTAGTTTTTTTATGTAGATCCAAAAGTTCTTTGTATAGAGACTTTTTTATTGTAATATCTAAAGCTGCAAATGGTTCATCCATAAGTAAAATTTTAGGATTTAATGATAGAGCTCGAGCTAGAGCTACTCTTTGTTTCATTCCTCCTGATAGTTGATGAATATATGAATGAGAATAGTCAGAGAGACCTACAATCTCAAGGTAATGCATTACTATTTCTTCGCGTTGATCTTTTGGAATTTTTGCCATTTTTAATGCAATTTCAATATTTTGAAAAGCTGTAAGCCATGGAAAAAGTGCAGATTCTTGAAACATCATTATCCTTTCAGGACTGATATCTTTTACCGGCTTTCCATTAAGTAAAATTTCCCCTCCATAAGAATGTTCAAATCCCGCAATCAAATTGAGAAGTGTTGATTTTCCACATCCAGATTTTCCTAAAATTGTGACGATCTCGCCATCTAAAATTTGAATATTGATATTGTCAAGTACAGTATGTATTCTATTGGTATGAGGTTGTAAATATTTTTTAGATACATTCTTTAAATTAAGAGATATTTTTCGATCAACATATTCATTTTGAATATACATTTATACAATTTTATATTAGAGGATGATATTTAATTGATTTTAAATATGCTTAATAGTAAAATTATAGGTAAAATTTGCATACATAATTATAATACAATAACAATTTTCAATTTGGAATTTTACATTATATCAACTTTTAATCATCCAAGAACATGGTTATATAAAACAGGGTCTTTTTTGGTTGAATTAATGTTACGACAACTAAGAGGAAAAGATTATTAAATTAAATACAAATTATGTTATAAAACAATCCATGTTATGATAGTTAACGCTTTGATACTGTAATTTAACAAATCCACAAAAAGAAGATCTTTATAATGAGAGAATATTATTATTATTATTAAGGAATCACAATCTATTCTGTTTAACATATTAGAGAACTAATTTTTTATTATATGCCAATATTGCTCATATTATTACTTTTTTACATGTTCAATAATTGATTAATATCCACTAAATTAATTATTAGATAAGGTTTGCTCAATAAAATTTTAACTTTGAATAGGTCAGATAATGAAAAACCTAGGAATGAAGGAATTACAGCTATTATAGATAAAATACAGCCATTAGATATTGAAAACTTTAAGAACATAGTAAATTTTGTTGATTATGTTAAAATACCTCAATCTTGTTTACTCTTATATTCGCCTTCCGAACTTGAACGACGAATTAAATTTTACTATGAACATAATATCTTGGTTTCTATAGACAGTAAAAGTACAGAATATGCACTTTCAAATAATTCTTTAGATGAATACCTTTGTGAATTATTATCATTTGGATTTAATATCCTCGAAATTGAAGTTAACCTTGACAATAATATAGAGGAAAATAAAAAAATTGCGGACTTCATCAAACCTTTTAATTTTGAACTACAATGGAAGTTTACTAAAAAAAGTTTAGGCAATAACATATATAATGATAAAATTTTGGAAAGAATTGGAGAATTACTTAAAATTAGTAAAACAAAAATAATTTTGGATATAGATAGACAATTTGATTTAGATATATTCACTAAAAGTAATAATTGGAAATTCATTTCCTCTTTATTATCAACTTATTCTCAGAAAAATTTTATATTTGAAACTCCAATTGACTCACTACAAATACATTTAATTGCAAAATTAGGTGAACGAGTTAATTTAGGTCTAATAGATCCTTTTCAAGTAGGATTGATAGAATGGACTCGAAGAAAATATTATTCTAAATTAGAAATGGCGTTTGGTAAACAACAAAATGTTCCAACTTTTAAGAATATTACAGGAGGACCATCAGTAAAATTTATTTATTTTATCATAAAATCTATACATCCTATTGATCAGACAGATTTAATGCGAATTAGCGAGCTTCCAAGAAGAACAATCCAAGCATCAATAAGTGAGTTAAAGCGGCAAGGAGTAATAATTGAGAACTTAGATTCTAAGGATTCAAGAAAAAAAATATATGATTTGACTTCTTTAGATGTCTAAATTAATTAATTTTTATGATTAAATAATAATAATAATAATAAATATTCCTTTATATATTTTAAAATTTTAATATTTAGATTATTATTGGAAAAAAATGCACATAAGCCAGAAATTCTACCTATTTAAGAGCATTCTTATACCGAGTTTTAACTATTGAGAACGTGGATAAAAGATTTAGATCAAATAAAAGTATAATAATATATATCATTATGGGAACACTGATTCTTTTTCCTTTAATACAACAGTCATACTCCCAAACAGAGGATAAAAAGGTATTAAGAATTGGGTATTATCCCAACATAAATCATGCACAAGCTGTTATTGGAATAGGAAATGGAGATTTTAAAAAAATATTAGGTGATAATGTAGAAATTAAGCCTTTTATATTTAATGCAGGCCCTTCAGCCATAGAAGCATTATTTGCGAAACAAGTAGATGTTACTTATGTAGGTCCAAATCCCGCTATTAATGGTTATGTGATCTCTGAAGGTAAAGATGTAAGAGCAATTGCAGGTGCTACAAGCGGTGGAGCAGTATTTGTAATAAGGGCAGACACAGGTATAACTTCGACAGCAGATTTTGCAAATAAAAAATTTGCATCACCGCAATTAGGCAATACTCAAGATGTCGCATTAAGAAATTACTTACTAGAGCATGGATTTAAAACAGTAGAAAATAAAGGTAATGTTCATGTTTTACCTGCAAAGAATGCTGATATATTGACATTATTTTTGAAAAAAGATATCGATGGTGCATGGGTTCCTGAACCATGGGGAGAACGACTGATCAAAGAAGCTAATGGCAAATTATTCTTAGATGAACGTGATTTATGGCCTGATGGAAAATTTGTAACTGGTTTAATTGTTGTAAGAACAGACTATTTACAAAATAATCCAGATGTAATTGAAAAATTACTTAAAGCTCATATTGAAGAGACACAATGGATAAATAACAATAAAGAAGAAGCAATTAAGAATCTTAATACTCAACTTAAAAAGATAACTGGACAAACAATACCAGAAGACCAATTAAAAGAATCATTGACAAGGTTAGAATTTACTTATGATCCAATACAACAGTCACTTTATAAATCCGCTGATGATGCTTTTAATGTAGGATTTCTTGGAAAATCAAAACCCGATCTATCTAACATATTTGATTTAAACATACTTAATAAAGTATTAAAAGAAAAGGGTTTAGCTACAATAAATAATACCACTACAGAGGTATCGCAAATAGTAAAATAAATAAATAAATAAATAAATAAATAAAGAAAATAATTATAACTTACAAATTTTTTTAATTTTAAAAATATACAATTCCATTAAGTTTACGATACATCCAGTAAATATTTACTTGTTCTATTAGATAAAAAAAGATTATATCCATAAATAAATACAAAAACAAATATTAGTTTTATTTTTTGAGAATAAAGTAGTATAGTTGTGATATTAATCAATCCAATCAATGCTTTATTATGGGGGATTAGACGAAATCAACGGGATGTAATTAATTTGTATAATTCACTATCACCATTAATGCATATTACAACTGGAAGCTATATGCTTAATTTTGGATATTGGTCAGATGGAATTAGAGATCCTTTTGAAGCACAAAAGAACCTGTGTAAAATAACCGGAAAAATTGCAGAACTCGAGTCTGCTGAAAATTTAATAGATGTTGGGAGTGGCTTATGTTCTCCAGCGATATTTTGGAAAAAGGTGTATCCATTGTTAAACATTTATTGTATTAATATCAATAGAGGTCATTTAATTTTTGCAAAGAAACTAAAAGAGAAACATTTCATTCAAAAAAATAGTAAAGAAAAAAATGATATTTGTTTATTTAATAGCACAGCTAATAAGTTACCCTTTAAAAAAGAATCAATAGATAGAATAGTAGCTTTAGAATCAGCTCAACACTTTAGACCATTAATTGAATTTATTAAAGAAGTAAAATATATGTTAAAATCTAATGGAATTTTGGTTATTGCAATACCAGTTATTACAAATTTATTTGGTTCGATCAAAACTCTTATAAAACTTGGTCTTTTATCTTTTACGTGGGCTTCAGAACATTATTTACTTAATGACATCTTGTCGATTTTAAAAAATCAAAAATTCAAAATTATTGAAATTTATAATATTGGTTCATTGGTATATAATCCACTATCACAATACTATATTGAAAATAGAAATCGATTACAGAATAAAATTTCTTCTGAATATGGTTCATTTTTTGAATATATATTATACAAATCAATATTAAAGATGGACAAATTGTCAAAAAATAAAACAATTGATTATGTTATTATAAAAACAAAGAAATTATAACATAATTAATTGGTCAATTAAGTAATTAAAGTTGTTCTTATAATACTTTCGATTATTATTATATAGACCTTGATATGGAAATATAAATTGATATTAAAATATAAATATTGAAAAATTTAAAGCATATAATAATCTTTATTATTTACCATTTTTTTCTTTTATTTGAAAATAGCACCTAAACCAGCCACTAGCATATTTTGCTACCTCTTCCAATTTTCCTGGCTCTTCAAATAAATGACTAGCTCCAGGTATAATTACCATTTTTTTCTTTTCTACATTTACTAATTGTTTTTCTATAACCTGTTGATTCCATTCAATAATAGGATAATCGTTTTCTCCGACTAAAAACAAAGTAGGACATTTGATTTCTTTCAGAGAAGTATATTTGGAAGCGAGATCTACTCGACCTCCTCTTGATACAATAGCACTTATCTTATCTGATCGTTTATCAGCGGCAATTAATGCTGCTGCTGCACCTGTACTATCTCCAAAGTAACCCAATACCATATTAGCAGATTTCAATTTATTATCTTGGTTTAATATCCAATCAGTGACAGAAATCAATCTATCAGCCAATAGTGGAATATTGAAACTATATTCTTTTGTAACATCATCTTTTTTTTCTTCACTTTCAGTTAAAAGGTCTATTAATAGCGTTGAAACACCATCATTATTTAAAACCCGAGATACATATTGATTCCGTCTACTGTATCTGCTACTACCACTCCCATGTGCAAAAATTATTAGACTTTTAGAAAATTCAGGAATAGTTAAGTTCCCTTCTATTTTTTCTTTAGATTCTTTATCTATTGGTATTCTAATTGTATTTCCATTTTCCAAAGAATTAATATTTCATTATATATATACAATATTAAACATTTTTTGTTTACATATGAATAAATCAATTGCACAACTTGATAATTTTTTTAGACTGAATATTGTATAATTAAATACATTCACTTAATAAATTTGAATACTAACTTATCAATTAGATAATTATTTAGGTTATTACATCGAATATGAAAAAAATTAGATTATAACCATACAATTATTCTTTCTTTTTTGATTTTCTTCCTAAAAGATGTTTTATTAACATAATTTTGACAATTTATTTATAATTTTTATATAGAATAATGTTGTATAATTTTTTATGAAGGATACTGAAGATAATACAAAACATACGCTATCAGAAGCTAAACGCGGAACAGAAACAAATCCACAATATCAACAGACTTCCGATCTCCAAAACGAACAGTTAAGGCAAACAGGACGAGCTGTGGAGAGAACCTTTGAAGATACGCGCAACAATATTAACAGAGTTACAGAGGAAGCAAGAAGAGAAGTGTCAAAATCTACAGAACAAATGAGAGAATATCAAGAAGATTCTATTAATATTATAAGCAATATAGCAAATAATTTTATTGCATCACAAAAAGAAATATTAAATAGTTTTTCAGATTCATTCACAGGAAACAATAACAGATCCAGAAATATTGCACAAATGTCATGGCTAAATAATTATTATTCACCTGAAAGACTTGCAGAAATTTATGGAGAAAATATAAATAATTTTACCAATTCTATGATAAGATACGGAAATCTACTAAACAATCTCACAATCTCGAATATGAATTACTTTAAGTCATTTTTACAACAAATGGAATTGTATTCAAAGGAATTTTCAGAAAGGGAAGGACGAAGATAATATAGAAAACTATCCATAAAAGAATAAACCAATCTTTTTTTATTTGTTTAAGTCGACTTTATATTTCTAAATTAACTTTGAATAAAATTAATGTAAGTTAGGAATAGACATTTTTAATATCTTGCGTGACAGTAAAAGGGATAAAATTATTGAAATTATAGACAAAATTATTGCATTGAAAAAGATCATGTCAAATGAGAATAGAGAAGGAAAATATGTTTCTATTCCATTTATATTTAATGCTGTTTGATTCATTTCCATATACATTGCAGCCAAAGCAGGACCAATAGAAGATCCTATTATTCTTAAAAGACTACTAACTCCTATTGTTACGATAGAATATTCTCTAGGTGTTGCAAGAATAATAACGTTCATTGCGCCAACACTGGCAAATGATAAACCTGCTGATAAAAGTGCCAAATTAGCAGAAATATAGAATACATTCGAATGAAATAAAAATAATCCTATAAATCCAAATGTGGTTAGCACTGAACCTAGTATAAGAGGTTTTACTGTCCCTAATTTCGATATAATAAATCCTGATGCAGGTCCAAATATCAAAAGTACGATAGAAAATGGCAATTGAATTTTGAATGGTAAAAGTGTAATGTAAATTTCCTATAGAATATTTGTTTTATAAATAAAAATGTATGTAGAATTACAATTGAATTTTATAATGATCTATCTATATTAGCCACTACAGTCATACAAGGTCTGATAATATATCATTTCAATATACATATACAATGATGATAAATACTATTGTTTGAAAAATGGCTTTCTCTACTCGAAGGTTGAAATGTTCTGGTTTTATAAACTAAACAATGATTTGATGTAAATAACATATTTAGATGAATATGTATTGAAATGTATATAGTATATACGATTTGCATTTTAGATGAATGAGATGTATTTATAGATATAGATATTATCTATATATTTTCTTAATATGGAATTATATTATATATTCAGATGAAGCTATAGTATATTCACAAACGTTCATTTCCTGTTTTTAAGACATAGATTACATTCACATTTAGGAAAACATATCTGAAAAGAATTGATAGCATTATAAGGTAAAATTGAATTTCATATTATCTCTTAATCGAAACGAGAATATTTAATATCTATCAAATATAAATATAATTTATATATATATACAATATGATGATTTAATTTATTCTTTCTAAGAGGATTGTATTTAAATTGAGAGAGTGAATAATTATAAGAGCAGCAAATGCAGCGCTACCTATATGATATGTAATATATTTTTTATTGTTGATTCTTTTAACTGGAAGAATATATATTCTTATATTCTTACTTCCACATCAATTAATATTAATAAATGAGAATCAAATAAAATAACAATAAGAAAAAATGGATACAATTCGGGATAAGATTTATTCATAAGATCAATCATTTTTTGAAGACCTTAGTAAATTTATATTAATATGTTATGAAGAGTTGTAAAGTATAATGTTAAAAAAATTATTGGAGTTAGGGGAAAACACATGAAGAGTTTTCAAGATTTGAATATGGTATAAGTGAAGGTCTGAAAACAGAAGCAGAAATGAATGTAGAATTTAGCTATGAGGAACAATTATCGGATATAGAAATGTTATCATTAAGGATTGAAATGTCAATTCGTTCTAAGATTTCCTCCCTTGAAAAGATATCTATAATCTCTCATTCATCTGCGGATATAGTAGACAAGCCTACTTCAACAAAGATGAATGCTCTACGTAATATAAAATGAAGGCAACCAAAATTTAGAATCGATAGAAATCAACAAAGAACTAGAGAAAATGATAGATAAAATTTCAAATATATTATCACATTCTAGAGATAGATAATCAAAACAACAGGGATCTTGAAAGATATCTACTTTTCATCCATTAAGTGATTGCTGAATGACTTATTATCCATATTTCATTATCCATTATTAATTGGATAACGAAAAATTTTGATATTAGGTGTTGAAAATAGGTATTAAAGGAACGAAAAAACCTTTACCACCCAGCATATCGATGTTCAAATCCCGATTTTGCGCAAATAATAATACAATAAACCAAGTTAAAAAACTACTTATTTTAGAATAGATATTCACAATATATTAAATTCTATAGAAATATTCCAAGGAGGGAGTAATACCAATAACGGCTTTAAAATAGAGTCTATTTTAGATATACATCTAACTTGTATTTAGCTGTTATTATTAGGAACTTAACTTACAATTGATAATAAATAATTATTTGTAGAATTAAGCTTAACAGAATAATTTTAAAACAATAAAAGAAGATGAAGAAAGTAATATTCGTAATTAAATAAGAAATGAGAAGAATTTACTATCTAAATAGAGTTATTTTCAATTACTAATACATATAATGATGAAGATATTAAGATTTTATATGATTTTTGAGAAATAAATCTATCAACCGAAATTTGACAGCTTTATTTTTTGCTGTTATCAATCGATGACTTTACAAAGCCTTGAGATTGGATATTATCGGCCTGATAGCTGCAAATTATTCAAATACCTATCTTTAAATAGTTCCCGTTATCTTAATATAATAAACTCACAAATTGTATGAATCATCTAAAGAAAATTCTAAAGATGTTGCTGATGATACCAACACTCAACCCTCGCAGCATTCTTCAAATAGTTTGTCTTCCCCTAATCTAGTTTATGAAGGAATTATTGCCGGTAAAAGGATAGCAAAAATATCTGTAGTAACTCTTCTATCTATTGGAATTGTTGAGATAGTAACAGGATATCTAAGTGGTAGTGTAGTAGCTACTGCTGATGGAATCGACTCTATATCAGATGCCATGATTTCTTTTATTGTATTACTTGGACTTCGAATTGCTCACCGACCTCCAGATAAAAAATTCCATTTCGGATATCACAAGGTAGAGAGTTTCGCTGCTTTAATGGCTGCAATAGGAATGGTTGCAATAGGAATAGTCATCTTCTATAATTCTTACCAATCGTTAATACATCCTCATGAGATAAAAGAACCAATCTTGGTAATGATTGTGTTAGCTGGTGCTAGTGCTTTATCATTACACAGAGCGTTTCAAATGCGAAAGATTGCAAATAAATTTAATCTTCTTTCACTTAAAACTGATGCCAGAAATTCAATAAAAGATGGATCGGCTTCAGTAATAGGTTTCTTTAGTATACTTGTAGCAACTCAATTTGGATTTGTACAAATGGATGCTATTGGAGGTATGATAATTGCAGGATACATATTCTCAGTTTCTTATATATCCTTGAAAAGGTCATCTCTTATACTTGTGGATTCATGGCAAAATCCTGACTTGACAGATATGATAAAAAAGATAATTTCTGAAGAGTTCAGTAATGAAGCTGTGGAAGTTAAAAACGTATTGCTTAGAACTTCAGGTATGATTGACCAGGCAGAAATCCATATAGAATTAAGTAGTAATGAATCACTGTCTGATATAGAGATGTTGTCACTAGGAATGGAGATGGCAATTCGCGCGAAAATTCCCTCTCTTGAAAAAATAATTATTATTCCTCATTCAGCGCCTGATATAGTAGATAAGTCTATTACTAGGGCAAAGATTAATGCTTTACGTTATAATAAATGGAGACAATCTGCATTTAGATTTAATAGAAATAGACAAACTAAAGAAAAGAAATAAAATGTATACATCTAATATTGTCTAAATATATATTTTCCATCAAAATAAAAGAGAAAATATTATTATCTATTAATCTATTTACTTTGATTACGGTGAAATAACTTTTATCAATATTTCGTTACCATTACAGGGATAATGAAAACAACATCTTCTTTAAATCTTTTAAGATAGATATCAGAAAAAATTGAAAGTGATGGCTAATTTTAAATTCTTGATGGAGAAATTAGCATAATTGGTTAAAATAAATATTTAAGAGTACTTTTTTATTATTTTAAAATAGATAGTAATACAGAATCACTATATAATCAATATTGTATGTTTTTATATATCAATAAATATTAATTGATTCATCATTTTCGATGGTAGTATGTAACAATTCTGCCATTTCGTTATGCATTTTTAATAAGTTTAACCCTTTTTCTGTAGTTCTGAATATTTTAGTTCCACCATGATATTCCAGAAGGTTATTTTCTATTAAAACAGAAAGATATCTTTTAATTGGTTATAGCTTAAAAAGCACTATACATAATTTTTGTCTTGGTTGCTCCTCCATTAGCGGCCTCTAGCATCATTGCTACTATTTCTATTCTGCTTCGGTATTTCATATATAGTATATGTTGATTTACTTATTTTAATCTGTTGTCCATATAAAGGCTAGTTTATATCTAAAAAGGTATAATAGTTTTATATTATACTGAGAATTGGTATATCTGTTATCTATTGTTAACAATATTTCTTTGAATTTTCAGAATATTTTAATTTAACATAATCGATCATTTGATTTCCCTACGAATTTATTACACCTTATTTCAATGGATAGCTAAGTAGTTTCAAATTCAATAAAGTCAAAGAATTTTCTCAATCTTCTTTCATAATACTTTCTGGTAATCTCTGCTTCAATAGCAATTTGAACATTAGATGAGGAGTCAATTCTTTATTGTGCCTTTTTTTGAAATAATTTCTGGAAGAACATCATTGATTGGCATTATTTATATACTAAATAACAGATCGGTCTAAATAAAGACACAAGTTTGTAATTGGGAATAGTTTCCATTGTGATATCAGTACTAAAAATGGACTATTAAATTATCAAAGTAATTAAACTTGCATTGCTCATAAAATCACCTTCACTCTGTCCATTAACAGATGGAACAACCATCATCATAAATTGTAGAGGTATTAATAACAAAAAAAACATTAGAAAAACACTAATAACTTTTGATGGTAATTGCTTAAGAAATAAAGATAACAATAGTAATCAATAATTTTAATCATTTTTTCTTTTCCTATCTTTATTAGCAAATACATAAAATTTAAAAAGTTGATAAAACTATTATTATTGTTTTATTATGAAGATAAAAATTATTAAGAGAAATAGAATATTATTCTAAAACTTTAGTGTAATTGTTACCTTGCAGAAAGTGGATTTGGAGTATTAAACTTTTTTACTACTTTTTTCACATTATTGACCTTCAGAGGATTCAAATCATCACTTGATACACAAGCATGACACCTATCTCCA
>Ga0126307_10002270_pt1 | contig 12935 bp, 16 predicted proteins | sample Plot28_FD_89955 | JGI IMG/M metagenome (GOLD analysis project Ga0126307, IMG submission 89955) | Serpentine soil microbial communities from UC McLaughlin Reserve, CA, USA - Plot28 | ecosystem: Environmental > Terrestrial > Soil > Grasslands | place: USA: UC McLaughlin Reserve, Lake County...
CCCTGGCCGACGACGATGTCCAGCCGGAAGTCCTCGAGCGCCGGGTAGAGGATCTCCTCGACCGCCCTGTTCAGCCGGTGGATCTCGTCGACGAACAGCACGTCGCGCTCCTCGAGGCCTGTGAGGATCGCCGCCATGTCGCCCTTCCGGTCGATCGCCGGGCCCGCAACCGTGCGGATGCCGACGCCGAGCTCGTTGCGGAGGATGAAGGCGAGCGACGTCTTCCCGAGGCCGGGCGGGCCGGCCAGGAGCACGTGGTCGAGGGCCTCTCCCCTCCCCTTCGCGGCCTCGAGCGCCACGTCGAGCTGCTCCTTGACCCGCGCCTGCCCGACGAAGTCGTCGAGTGAGCGCGGGCGCAGCGAGCGTTCGACCTCCGCATCCTCGTCCTGCAGCTCCCGCGCGACGATGCTCACGCGGCCCGCCGCAGCGCTTCGCGGACCTGCTGCTCCGCGGGCAGCTCCGGATCGACCGCCGCGAGCGCCCGCTCGGCGTCGGCCAGGGTGTAGCCGAGCTCGACGAGCGCGTCCCGCGCGACGAGGTCGCGCGACGCGGGCGCCGAAACGGCGGTGCCGAGCCGCTCCTTCAGCTCCAGCACCACCCGCTGGGCCGTCTTCTTGCCGATGCCCGGGATCGCCTCGAAGCGCGCCGTGTCCTCGAGCGCGATCGCGCGGCGAAGCTCGCCCGGCGACGAGCCGGAGACGATCGCGAGCGCGACCTTCGGCCCGACGCCGTTCACCGACAGCAGGTGGACGAAGAGGTCGCGCTCGTCGGCGGACCCGAATCCATAGAGCTGGAGCGCGTCCTCGCGGACGTGCAGATACGTCTCGACCGTCAGTTCGCGGTCGCCGCTCGCGTTTCGGAGCACCGAAGGCGTCGCCTGCAACAGGTAGCCGACGCCGTTGACGTCGAGCACGAGCCCGGCCGCGCCCAGACCCGCCGCGCGGCCGCGGAGCCTGGCGATCATGCGACCGCCGCCCGGGGCGCCGTCACGTGGCAGATCGCGACCGCGAGCGCGTCCGAGGCATGGTTGTTCGGGACGTCGATCCCGAGCACGAGCTTCACCATCCGCTGCAGCTGCGCCTTGTCGGCGCGGCCGTAGCCGCACACGGCCTGCTTGACGTGGGCCGGCGCGTACTCGATCGCGTCGACTCCGGCGGCGGCGCACGCGACGAGCACGACTCCTCGAGCCTGACCGACAGAGAGCGCGATGCGGGCGTCGGCGCCGACGTACGACTCCTCCAGCGCCACCGCATCCGGCGCGTGCTCCGCGATGAGCGCGCCGACGCCGTCGAAGATCGTCTTCAGCCGGAGGTCCTGGCGCGTGCCGGCGGCCGTTCTCCAGCAGCCGTGGACGGAGGCTCTGAGGCGTCCGTCGCTTTGGTGGACGATTCCGTATCCGCAAGCAGCCGTGCCCGGGTCGATGCCAAGGACTTTCACGAGGAGAGGTTAGAGAGGAGCCCGGACATCCCTGCCGCGGGGAGCGCGTTTGCGCATCGCTCTCGCTGGAGATGATGTCGTTCGTGTCGGGCGTCTCTCCGGGGGCGCCCGCCGCATGTTCGGGCGCAGTTTTCTCAGGTCGCGACGGTCTCGAGCACGCGCTCGGGGATGTCGAAGTTGGAGTAGACGTCCTGCACGTCGTCGTTCTCCTCGAGCGAGTCGATCAGCCGCAGGATCTTCTTCGCGGTGCTCTCGTCGTCGACGTCCACCGTCGTCTTCGGGACCATCGTCAGCTCGGCGTTCTCGACGGTGAAGCCGGCGGCCTCGATCGCCTCGCGGACGGTCGTGAGGTCTTCGGCGGCGGCCGTGATCTGGAACGACGAGCCGTCGAGCTCGACGTCCTCGGCGCCTCCCTCGGCCGCGGCGAGCGTCAGCTCGTCCTCGTCGACCCCATGCGCGCCGACGAGCACGATCCCGCGCCGCTCGAACTGCCACGCGACGGCTCCAGATGCGCCGAGGTTGCCGTCGAACTTCGAGAAGACGTGCCGGACGTCGGATGCGGTGCGGTTCCGGTTGTCGGTCAGCGCCTCGACGAGCACCGCCACTCCGCCGGCGCCGTACCCCTCGTAGATCACGGTCTCGTACGCCGCAGCGTCCGCGTCCGTTCCCGCCCCGCGGGCGATCGCGCGGTCGATGTTGTCCTTCGGCATCGAGTAGCTCTTCGCCTTCTCGACCGCGTTCTGGAGCGCGAGGTTCGCCGCCGGGTCCGGGCCGCCCTCGCGCGCCGCGACGATCAGCGCGCGGGAGAGCTTGGAGAAGAGCTGGCCGCGCTTCTTGTCGGCGGCGCCCTTCTTGTGCTTGATGGACGACCACTTGCTATGCCCGGACATGCGACTCCTCTTCTACCAACTGGAGGAAGCGCTCGTGAAGCCGCGTGTCGTCGGTCAGCTCCGGGTGGAACGCCGCGACGAGCACGCGCCCCTGCCGCGCGAGCACCGGACGGCCGGCGTGCTCCGCGAGCACCTCGACGTCCTCGCCGGCGTTCTCGATCCACGGCGCGCGGATGAAGACGCCCCGGACGGGCTGCGTTTCGCCGGCCACGTCGAGGTCGGCCTCGAAGCTGTGCACCTGCCGCCCCCACGCATTCCGGGTGACGTCGAGGTCGACGAGGCCGAGGTGGTTCCGGTCGAGGACGATCATGCCCGCGCACGTCCCGAAGATCGGGCCGGAGAACCGGCGCACAGCCTCGTCCAGGCCGTAGAGCCGCATCAGGCGCATGAACGTCGTCGACTCGCCGCCGGGTATGACGAGCCCGTCGAGGTCGTCGAGCTGCTCCGGCTTGCGCACCTCGACGGCGTCCGCGCCGAGCTGCCGCAGCATCGCCGCGTGCTCGCGGAAGTTTCCCTGCACCGCAAGAACACCGATCCGCGCCATCGCTTTGAGTGTAGTTCCGCGCCCCGCGCGCACCCGCGCGCGTGAGGGCTACCAGCCGCGGGTCTCGAGCAGCTCTTCCGGCGCGATCGACGCTGCCGCGATGCCGGACATCGCGTCGCCGAGGCCGCCGCTGACGCGCGCGAGGATCTCCGCATCGTTGAAGTGCGTCGTCGCCTCGACGATCGCCTTCCCGCGATCGTCGGGGTTCCCGGACTTGAAGATCCCGGAGCCGACGAAGACTCCGTCGGCGCCGAGCTGCATACAGAGCCCGGCGTCGGCGGGCGTTGCGATGCCGCCGGCGGTGAACGTGACGACCGGCAGCCGCCCGTTCTCTGCCACCCAGCGCACCAGCTCGTACGGCGCGCGCAGCTCCTTCGCCTCGCTGTAGAGCTCCTCCGGGCTCAGCGACTGGAGACGGCGAATGTGACCGAAAACGGCGCGCATGTGCGTGACCGCGTTGACGATGTCGCCCGTCCCTGCCTCGCCCTTCGTGCGGATCATCGCCGCGCCCTCCGCGATCCGGCGCAGGGCCTCGCCGAGGTTCGTGCAGCCGCAGACGAAGGGGACGGTGAACTTCCACTTGTCGACGTGGTGCGCCGTGTCCGCAGGCGTCAGCACCTCGGACTCGTCGATGTAGTCGACCTCGAGCGCCTCGAGCACCTGCGCCTCGACGAAATGCCCGATCCGGCACTTCGCCATCACGGGGATCGTGACCGCCTCCTGGATCTCGCGGATCTTGTCGGGATCGGCCATCCGAGCCACGCCGCCCTGGGCGCGAATGTCCGCGGGGACGCGCTCCAGCGCCATCACTGCGACGGCGCCGGCGTCTTCCGCGATCCGGGCCTGGTCGGCGGTCGTGACGTCCATGATCACGCCGCCCTTCAGCATCTCGGCGAGCCCTGTCTTGACCCGGAGCGTTCCGACCTCGGACATCGGCGTCAGTCTAGCCAGCGCTCGTGAGGCAGCCGTAGACCGTCTTCTTCTGCGGGCCGGTCGGCAGGTACGCCCAGACGATCGCGACGTTCGATTTTCGGAAGTGCGTGCGGAAGAGCTGAGCGTTCTCGTCCTCCTCGGCCTTCGTGATTCCCGCCAGCGTCTGCGCCGCGTCGTCGCCGTCGACGCCGAACGCGAGGATCACGTCGCCGCCGCCTTGCCTGGTCGCGCGCAGGCCGCCGCCGACGGCCGTGTAGGCGATGAAGCCGACGTCCTTGGCCCGCGTCGAGACGCGGTAGCCCTCGCGCTTCAGGCACGCCGTCGTCGGTTCGCGCGCGTAACGAACGACGGCCTGCGGCCGAGCGGTCGTCGTCGAGGCTGTTTCGTCGTGTCCGCCGCCACAGCCGCCGAGCGCGAGCGCGCAGAGAAGGAGCGAAAGCATCCGGCCGCGCATGCCCGCGGAGACCCTAGCCCACGCACCGCAGGACGCTGCGCCGCGAGCGCCTCAGTCGTTGCCCAGCTCTGCCGCGAGCAGCGCCGCGCAGAACGCCCGCCACGCGAGATCGGGCGAGGCGACGAGCGCCGCAGCGACCTCGGCGGCGAGCGGCTCGGCATCTCCAGAGCCCAAGACCGCCTCCAGCCCCGAGCGAAGTTCCGCGCGACGCGCGGGGTCGTCGAGCTCCTCGGCGAGCCGCGTCACCGAGTCCTCCTCGAGCGTCAGCTCGCGATGCGGGTCGCCCCCGACTGCCCTGACGACGAGCGCGCGCCGTAGCGCCTCGTTCCGCTCGTCCTCGTCGAGCACGACCTGCTGCCCGGCGACGAACGCGAGCGACGTCCACCGCTCGCGCTCGTCGAACGACTGCAAGAGCGCGGTCCAGCCCCCGCGAACGTCTTCACCCATGTGCCGGAGGCTACGCCCGAGAGAGGAAGGAGGAGGGGCAGCCGCACGCGCCCCTCCCCCACGCGCGCTGCCTCAGCAGCGCTTCTTCGTGCAGACGGGCGTCGTCAGCGTCCGCCCGCTGATCTGCCGCATCGCATGACCGTCGTCCCCGGGAACTGCGGATAGGTCGGCGCGGCGGTGGACCGCAGAGTCACCGCCGCGCCTCGAGTTCCTCTCCCCACGCGGGAGGTCGTGGCGACGGGCGCCGTCGCATGTGGGCGGCGCCCGTCGCACCCCTCAGGGGAGAGGGTCGTCAGGAGCGATCCGGCGTCGGTCGCGGAGGTGCGCCGAGTGCCCCACACAGCTCCGTCGCGCCGCGTTCGTGTCATCTACTCCCCGAGTCGCTCGGTCCTATCCAGCTCATATGTACGCGGGTTTTCTCGTACGGTTTCATTTCCGAAACAGATTGATTCGTCAGTCAATTTCCGCGTGCATTGACTGACGGATCAATCAGAAGCGCAGCGGAAGGAATGTGACGAACCAGGTTTCGGAAAGACGCCGATGCCGCAGAAACGCCTGTGTCCCTGGACCCTGGACACCCGACAGCGGATCTCGAGCCGGACGAGCTCGCTTCGCTGATCGCGATGTACACGATCGCCGTCGGCGAGCTCGCGGAGATGCGCGACTCGAGCGTCGGCGGGCTGGCGCGGAAGCTCCTGGCGTTACGCGCCGACGCGATCGCAACGCTGACGCAGCTCGACCCGAGCCGCGCGAGCCTCCGCGTTTAGGCGGGACCGCGCGGCGCCGCCGGCAGGAGCGCACCCGCGCGCGCCCAGCGGCCGATCTCGCAGCCGTCGCGCCGCTGGAACTGCGTCCACAGCAGGTGCCCGCGGAACGATCCCGAGACACGTGCGACCTGCGGACCGCCGTAGAGCTGCGTGCACCCGACATCCTTCGGCACCGGCGCGAAGACATTCCCGACTTTGGCCAGGACGTCGCAGGCAACCGCAGCCCGCGGGTGCGTGCCGGCCGGCGGCGCGCACCGGAGCGTCCAGAGTGTCGAGGGGCCTGCCTTGCCTTCCGGCCAGTAGCGAATGCGGAGACTCGTCCGGTCGGACGCGCCGGCCGAACCGCTCAGGAAGGCGAGCGCCAGGCCGATCGCAATCACGACAACAGCGCGCACGCCCGGGAGGGTAGCGCGCGCGGCCGCCACGTCAGCGTGTCGTCGACGGCGCTCGGCGTATCCTTGAGCCGTGCCGATCCGGGCGACGATGCTGCTCTGCGACGCTGCTCAGGCGGTCGACGGGAAGCTCTACATCCTCGGCGGCGGCTGGAACACGATCGGCCCCGAGCCCGCGCCGACCGCGATCGCGCTGTACGTCGAGATCCCGTGGGACATGACGAACATGAAGCACGCATGGCGCCTGGAGCTGTTGGACGCCGACGAGCAGCCGGTGCACGTCCCGACGCCGGACGGTGAGCGGCCGCTCGTCGTCGAAGGTGAGCTCGAGGTCGGCCGCCCGCCGGGTGTGATGCCGGGCATCGGTCTCGGCGTGCCTCTCGCGATCAACGTGGGGCCGATCGGGCTCGCGACCGGCCGCCGCTTCGTCTGGCGGCTCTCGATCCACGGCGAGAGCGACGAAAACTGGCGCCTTCCCTTCAGCACGCGCCCGGCACCGGGCGGCGCCCCGCCGGCCCCACCCGCAAGCGAGTAGCCCCGCGCGGCTCAGGCCGCGGTGAAGGTCAGCTCTTCGCAGTAGATCGCGGCGCGGAGCGTCGGCAGCGCTCCTTCTGCGCCGCCGTCACGGCGCTCGAGCTTGAAGATCCCGAGGCCGCCGAAGTCGAGCGTGAGGAGCACGCTCTTCAGGTCGGGCGCCAGCAGCTCCAGCTTGCCCGACTTCTCCGCGCTCGACCCGTTGTTGCCCTTGATCACGAAGTCGTCGTGCCAGGCGACGAAGTCGGCCGCCTTGCTTTCCGGAACCGTGACGATCAGGTCGCCGAGCTCGAGCTGTGACTCCTCCTGCAGAAAGTCGCGCCGCTCGCCGATCGACGAGTCGACGACGTTCTGCTTGATCGTCAGCGCCTCGATGCGCCTCACGTTCTTGCAGTCGACACCGTCGATCTGCAGGCGAAAATTCGACGGGAGCCACTTCTTCTGCACCTTCGCCGACGACGGCGCAGCGACCTTCGCGCCGGAGCCCTTGGTCGTTCGCGCGTCCTCGGGCGCAACGCGAACCATCAGCGTCGCTGCGTCCTTCGCCCCGTCGTCCAGCCCGGGCAGCTCGATCTCGCGGACGAGCGCGTTGGAAGAACGTGCGCCGCGCGACCTCCTTCAGGGTCGCGTCGACGGAGATGACCGTCCCGTCCTTGCGCGTCCCCGTGTGGGCGAGCGTCGCGGCGATCCAGTCAGAGAACGCCTTCTCCATCCCGGCGCCCGCCGTCAGCTCGAGGTCTGTGTAGTGGACGCCGCCGAGGTGCTTGCGCACCACCGAATCGGCGCCGAGAGGCTCCTGGACGACCTCGCCCTCCGCTTCACCACCGGACGCGGACGTCAGCCAGCCGGCGAACGCGCCGTCCAGCTCCAATGCGAACCGCCCCGCTGCGACCCCCCTCTCACGCGCCATCGGACGACGTTCGCGTATCGCGGGTGGTCGCGTCAAGTCCAACGAGGCGGGGCTGCCGCGGCATGCCCCCCCAGTACTCCCCGTCGCGTCAGTACCCCGACACGAGGCGGGACGAGACGAAGACGCCGACCAGCTTCCCGTTCACCCGTCGACGCAGTTCGCGGGCGCGTCGACGAGGTCGCCGGAGACGTCGGCGCACGTCTCGCCCGCGGCGTGGGGACGAAGACGTCGTGCGGACGAAGACGTGGCCGGCGCCGACCCTGCTGACGTCCTCCGCAAAGGCTCCAACGGGGATCCAGTGCGAGGAGTAGCCCCCAAGCGTCACGTAGATCGTCTTGCCGGTCGGACCGCTCGGATCCATCCGCACGGAGGTGACGTAGCGCTGACGTAGCGCTCCGGCAACCCGTTCGCGTCGCAATGTGCCGGCCGTCGCTCGTGACGAACTTCGCCGGCTTGTCGCCGCCGACGTTCGCGACGATCCCGCTGGAGAACGTCCCTTCGCGGGCCGCGTGACGGCGGATCGGGGTAGCAGTGGGCCGGGTACGGCGTCTGCACGATGTCGCGGCCGGCGATGATCATGTAGGCCGCGTCCAACGGGTCGATCTCGAACGGCGTCGAGAAGAGCACCGCTGAGGCCCGGGCTCTGGCCCGTCCACGTTTTGCCGCCGCCGATCGAGCCCGAGACGGCGCCGCCCGTGGACCAGCGGGCACGACGACGACCGCCGAGCCGCGCGGTCGAAAGAGGCGCCGGTGTTTGATTCCCGCCTGAGTCGAATGTGCCGTGGCGAATCTCGCCGCGTATTGGCCAGGACGTCTTTTGTCGCGCTGTTCAAAACGAGACAGATCGATTTGTCAGTCAATTTGCGCTCTTATTGATTGACGAATCAATCACGCTCGACCGCGGACCGGCCAGGATGCGAACGCGCCCGGCTCAGTCGACGAGCTTGCGCACCATCGCGTGGATCGCGATTCGCCACATCAAGAGCCCGAAGACGACCAGCGCGCCTGCGTGGAAGACGTCGGCCCAGCCCGACCAGCCGAACGCGGCGTGGCGTACGAGCTCGACGCAGTGGTAGAGCGGGTTGAAGTTCGCGAGGAACTGCGCCCACTCCGGAAGTTGGTCGAGCGGGAAGAACGTTCCGGCGACGAGGAAGAGCGGTGTGAGGACAGCGCTCACGATGTAGCTGAAGTTCTCGATCGACTTGGCGAAGCCCGCCACGGCGACGCCGAAGCACGCCCAGCCGAAGCCGGCGAGCCACGCGATCAGCGGCACCGTCAGCATCCCCCACGCGGGATCGAGCCCGAACACCATCGCGACGATCAGCGGCGCGCAGCCGTACACGCCTGCACGCGTCGCGATCCACAGCGCCTCCGCGGTCACGAGCTCCTCGGTGTCAACGGGCGCTGCGAGGATCGCGTCGTACGTTCGCTGGAAGTGGTACTTGACGAACGTGCCGAACATCGCCGGGAAGGCACTCGAGAAAAGCACCGCCGTCGCGACGGTTCCCGTCCCGACGAACTCGACGTACTCGTAGCCGCCGATCGTGCTCACGAGGGAGCCGAAGCCGAAGCCGAACGCGAGCAGGTAGATCGTCGGCTCGACCGTCGACGAGAACGTCGCGGACCGCCAGTACGACGAGAAGTTGACGACCTCGCGGACGAGCACGCCCGTCAGCGCAGGCCGCTCGAGCCTGCCTAGCCGCCGCCCTCGTGCATTCGCCACGGCCATCAGCCGATCTCCTCCCCGGTCAGCAGCACGAAGACGTCCTCGAGGTTGGCGGCGCGCCGTTCGCCGTCGATCCCGAGGCCGTTCGAGCCGTCGACGCCGAGGATCGAGACACTCGTTCCGGTCCGTCGCGTCTTGAGCCCGGCCGCGCCGGCCTCGGCCTCCACCTCGGCGAGGCGCGGCGGCGCTCCGTAGACCTCGAGCACCTGCTGTCCAGCGTGCTCCGTCACGAGCTCCGCGGGTCGGCCGGCCGCAACCGCCTTCCCGTGCGACATGATCATCACGGTGTCGGCGAGACGCTGTGCCTCTTCGATGTAGTGCGTCGACATCAGGATCGTCGTACCTTCGCTGCGGAGCGCGTCGACGAGCGCCCAGAGCTCCTGCCGCACCTGCGGGTCGAGCCCGACCGTCGGCTCGTCGAGAAGCACGAGCCGTGGCCGGTGGACGAGCGAGCGCGCGATCAACAGGCGCCGCCGCATGCCGCCGGAGAGCTTGTCGACACGCGTGTCGCGCCGATCGACGAGCTTCGCCATCTCGAGCGAGCGCTCGACCGCGTCCCGTCGCTCGTGGCGCCCGAGCCGGTAGAGGAACGCGAAGACGAGCAGGTTCTGCTCGACGGTCAGCGTCACGTCGAGGTTGTCGAGCTGCGGCGTCACCCCGAGAAGGGCGCGCGCCTGCTTCGACTCCTCCGGAAGCCTGAACCCCAGCACCTCGAGCTCGCCTTCGTCGGGGATCGCCTGCGCCGTCAACAGCCGCATCGTCGTCGACTTCCCGGCCCCGTTCGGTCCGAGCAGCCCGACGCACGTGCCGACCGGCACGTCGAGGTCGAGCCCGTCGACGGCCGTGATCGGGCCGTAGCGCTTGACCACGCCGCGAAGGCGAATCGCCGTCTCCCCCATCCAGCTCAGCTTGCCACGCGCGTCGCGCGGCGCGACCGCTGCCTACGCGGTGCGGCGGGAGACGTGCAGGCGCTCACGGCTGAACGAGCGCAGGCCGAGCCTCCAGAAGAAGACGTCCAGCACGAGCACGCCCGCAGCCGCGGCCGCGTAGAGGCCGACGCTCGGTTCGAGCACGCGGAACGTGAACAGCGCAACGAACGCGATCACGGGCGCCGGGGCCAGCACGGCGAGCTGCTGCGCGACGCGGAAGTCGGAGGAACGCAACGAAACCAGGATTCCGACCACGATCGCGAAGCCGGCGAGAGCCGGCGCCAGCAACGCCATCGCCACCGCCTGCTCCGCCGTCCAGACCTCCGAGACGACGACGGCCGGCGCGAAGATTTCCGCCACCGAGACGTAGGCGGCGAAGAGCAGCCACGACACCGCCACAGCGGGCAGCACCGCCGCCAGGGCCTTCGCGGCCAAGAACTCTGCGTCCGTCACGGGCGTCGAGAGCACCGTCTCCAGCGTGCGCTGCTCCCGCTCGCCGATCACGGCGTTTGGCGGTCGGCGGCGTCGTCGCGCTGTTCGCAGGGCACGCCTTGCTCGACGCGTACCTGACGCTCCTCTGACGCCAACGCGTGCTCCGGGACCGGGACGGTCCCGGAGCACGGCCGGTCGTCGGCTCAGCTTCAGTTCGCGCAGAGCGCGAAGCCGTCGACCTGCCACATCGCGTTGAATCCGTTCGACTGCCACTGGGCCGGCGCGAGAGCCTGCGCGAGCCACTGGTTCGGGTTGAACGGCCTGCTCGCGAGGATCCGTGGGCCGAATCCCTCGGCGTCGCCGACAAGTCCAAGGACGTCGGCTCCGCCCCCGGTCAGCGTCGTTCCCGAGGGGCAGTCGACAAAGACCGTTGCGAAGCCGCCCGACGTCGGCCTCGCCGTCGCGTGCACCACCTGGACGTCGTTCAGACCACCGGAAGCTCCCTGCGCACCGGTGTCACCCTTCGACCCCTGCAGTCCCGTTTCGCCCTTGGGGCCTTGAGGCCCAGTGTCGCCCGTCGGGCCCTGCGGTCCCGTGTCACCCTTCGGGCCCTGCGGTCCCGTGTCACCCTTCGGGCCTGTCTGGCTCCAGGAGATAGGCGTTTCGTTCGGCCGGCACTGCTGCTCCGACGGGTCGATGATCCGTACCTGTTCCAGGCTCTTCAAGTAGCACGCATGGAACGTGCCATCGCTGTCCGGGATGGCTGCGTAGGCGAAACCACCGGCCAATGCCAGCGTGCCGAGCCCGAGCAGCACGAAGCGGCGGCTGAGCCGCCTCATGAATCCCTTCATGAGTCCCCCCTTTTCCGACGGTCGAGACGGCTGGTTGTCGTCTGCCGCAAGCAGTTCTTTCACGTTGGAGCCACAAGAACAAGCCTCCGGAAGCACTGAGACCGCTCGGCCCCGGCTCGGTGGTCTTCGTCGGCCAGCAGACCTCGGTAATCGGGGGCGGGCTTTCCTGGCTGAGCACGCCGTCGGGTTGGCAGATAGTGCCGGTGGTCGCGTCGGCACTTCGAGCAAATACCGCACGATCTTCGGAGCCTGAGCGTTGCATCCGCCGGAGAAGGGGCGTAGCTTCGGCGCACCCTCAGCCCTCGCCCAAGGGCCCGCGGCGGCGTAGATCCCGCCGCTCTCTTCGTTTCTCCCCGGCGGCGCGCGCTGCGCGAGCGACCCCTGTCCCCGGGGTCGGCCGCTCGATCTCCTGAGCAGCGCGCGTCCGCATATCGAGCGCGAGCGCGGTCGCAGAAACACAGCGTGCAGGCGGCGCGTAGAGGCGCGGCCCCTCCAAGACCCCCCGACGGAGTTAGGCCGGCGCGGTCGTTGACGCACGCTCGGTTGGTGCCTCGGGCGCTGGGTCGGCCCGGTCGCCGCCGGCAAACCGCAAGGGGGGACATGCAGAACCAGCTGAAAGGCTTGGGCCGGGAACCTTCGGCACGGACGTGCGTTGATCGTGCTGGCCGCCGCAGCGCTGCTCGTGCTTGCCGTGGGCGTCGCCTGGGCGGAGATTCCCGACTCGGACGACGGCGAGATCCACGGGTGCTTCCAGAAGATCCGCGATCGCTCGCAACGCGGGCGTGACCATCGAGACGATCAGGTGCCAGACATTGCACCCGAGCGGCTTCGACCTGGCTGTCGCGAGGCTAGCTCCGGCCGGCCAGGCGGATGACATCCAGACGCTGACGGTGAACCCGGTCGGGCTCGCGCCCGCGGGAGGGGGCACCATCTCGCTCGACTGCGACGACTTCGGCGGCGACGTTCGCGTGAGCTGGATGAAGATCAGCACCGTCCAGGTAGAGACGCTGACGAACACGCGTAAGTAGTTCCGGCGAAGCACCGGAAGGAGACCGGCGAGTGGGTGCCGCTCGTTGGGACGCCGCACGTGCGGCGTCGGCCCTAGGGCCTCGAGGTGGTCGTCCAGGATGACGGCGCTCGGCTGTTCGCGCGGTCACGAGCCGTGGCGAAGCGGTCGGCGTCCTGGAGCTGGGGCTGGAGGATTTCCCGCTGAGCAGAGGACGGCGGATGGGACAGCGCTCCGTGCCGCTGTCGTTGGCGGCGCAGAAAAGGCCGTCATCCATCCGACGCATCGGCCGGCAGGCCTCGATGGTACGGGTAACCGCCCCCGAAAGTACGGTGCACACGCTGTTCGCCAACCCCGCCAAGGACAAGAATCGAGCGCGTCAACTCAGAAGGAGATCGATATGCGAAGCCGAGCCAACTTCCTGCTGCTCGCCGCTCTCGTAGCCGGAGCAACCATGCTCGTGCTGCCGGCGACGGCGAGCGCGGATGCACGGGTAATCACCCAGACGCCCTGTGTCGCGTACGCGAACGCGGGTGCCAACTTCTACTCGGGTTCGGGCACCATCGTGGTCACCGCCACCGCTGACGTTGTGACAACGTGCCACCTCACGCTCGTGTACGGCACGCCCGTTGCCGAGCCGACGAGAACGAACCCCTACGGCCCTTGCGAACTCCTGCAGTTGC
>Ga0126307_10002271_pt1 | contig 12935 bp, 13 predicted proteins | sample Plot28_FD_89955 | JGI IMG/M metagenome (GOLD analysis project Ga0126307, IMG submission 89955) | Serpentine soil microbial communities from UC McLaughlin Reserve, CA, USA - Plot28 | ecosystem: Environmental > Terrestrial > Soil > Grasslands | place: USA: UC McLaughlin Reserve, Lake County...
GGGCGGCCTCTATGGCGTGGATACCGACCGGCCGCTCGGCTGACTCAGGTCTGCAGCTCCCGGATCACGTCGTCCGCCCAGGGGTTGTCGCCCAGTCCCTCCTGGTCGCAGACGATCTTCTCTCCCTCTGGGAATTCGAGGGTCAGCCGGGTAGTGGTCTGGCGGTCGTCCGTTCCCACCTTCAGACCCGTGCGGTCCCAGGAGGCTGACTCCTCCTTGATCGTGATGCCGTTGCGGCCTGCCTTGTACTTGAAGGCGTAGAGCCGCTCGGGGGTGACGGCGAGCACGAACTGGCCGGGAAGCCCGCCCGCCTTCTTCTTGCCCAGCATGTGAGCGGCGCCATAGGCGAGCGCGCCCACCTGAGTCTTTGAGATCGCCATCTTGGTTCCGGCTCCGGTTGGGCGGAAGGCGCCGACCGCCAGAACCTCGCCGTCGCAATGAGACTCGACGGAGGCCTTGTACTTACCGCGCCACTCCTCCGCCACCTCGGGGCTGATGTCGAATCGACCCATCCTTGGTCCCCTCTTCTTCCCCTGTGATGTGCGCTGAATGTACTTCCTTGGCACTCCGGGCGCCACTCGTCACAAGGGCGCCTTGAGCCTCGGGAAATCGGATCGCCGCTGCTCGATCAGATCGTCTCGCTGTTGGCTCCGCCGCTCTGTGCGGCTTGCGGAGCGACCCGCGAACCGGAAGCCGTCCTCTGCGGGCGCTGTGTGGCGGACCTGGCCGCCGCGCCCCGCGTGATCGAGCCCGGCCCGCCTGGAATCGACCTCGCCGTTGCGGCGTCTCCATTTGACGGAGTGGCGCGCGAGCTCGTGCACGGGCTGAAGTACTCACGGAGGCTCGCCCTGGCCGGTGTGGCCGCCGCTGCGATGAGTGGCGCGCTGCCCCCGCACGAGAGCGCCGATGCGTTCGTCCCGGTTCCCGCCGGGCCGTGGCGCTGGCGCTGGCGGGGCTTCGATCCTGCAGAGGAAATCGCCTGGGCGCTGGCGGGGCGGACCGATCTGCCGCTTGCCGATTGCCTCCGCCGTGCTCACGGCCGCCGGCAGGTGGGGCGGAGGAGGGGCGATCGCCTCGCCAACCCGCCGGCCGTCTGGGCGCAGGCGGAGTGCCCGAGGCGCGTGCTGCTCGTGGACGACGTCTGGACCACCGGCGCGACGCTCTCGGCCTGTGCGCGGGCACTCCGCGAGGGCGGCACCCGCAGAGTCGTTGCGCTGACGCTGGCCCGCACGATTTAGACATTCGGTCCCTTGTCCCGACGAGACGGCGGGCGTAGCATCCTCACGAGACGGGTTGCTCCTCGCCTTGCTCTGAGCACCCTCGCATCAACCCGACGGAAGGAGACCGACGTGAGAATCGAGGTCCGGGGAAAGAACGTCGAGGTGACTGACGAGCTCCGCGAGGCGGTGATCCAGCGGTTCGCTCGGGTTGGGAAGCAGGTCTCGGAGCTGGCCACGCTCGAGGTCGAGCTCTGCGAGGAGAAGAACCCGCGGATCTCCGATCGCATGGTGGCCGAGGCGACCATTCACCTGAAGGGGGTCACGCTCCGCGCCAAGGAGGCGTCCCCCGACATGCTGCATTCGATCCACGAGATGGCGGAGGACATCCGCCGCCAGGTCAAGAAGCACCGGGAGAAGCGCCGGAAGCGCCAGCGGACGCGAAAGATGATGCAGCGGCTCAGGGGCGAAACGGTCTGACCGGACCGCGTACTCGCGCTAGCTAACCTAAGTCGCAATGGCCAGAGGAATCATCGACCGTGCCCTGCGCATGGGCGAGTCGAAGCAATTCAAGGAGTACCAGGGCAGGGTGGAGTCCATCAACCGGATCGAGCCGGAGATGGAGCTGCTCGACGACGCCGAGCTCCGGGCCGAGGCCGACGAGCTTCGCAAGCGCGCCAAGGACGGCGAGTCTCTCGACGACCTGCTTCCGGAGGCGTTCGCACTCGTCCGCGAGGCCGGCCGCCGCACACTGGGCCAGCGCCACTTCGACGTCCAGTTGATCGGTGGCATGGTGCTCCACTCGGGCGCCATCGCCGAGATGAAGACCGGCGAGGGCAAGACCCTCACGGCGACGCTCCCCGTCTTTCTCAACACGCTTGCCGGCGATGCCGTGCACCTGGTGACCGTCAACGACTACCTCGCCAGCCGCGACGCGGAGTGGATGCGGCCGATCTACGAAGCCCTCGGGGTGAGCGTGGCCGCGATCCAGGAGGGCGACGACCCGCCCGAGCGCCGTGAGAAGTACGCCAAGGACGTCGTCTACGGGACCAACTCGGAGTTCGGCTTCGACTACCTGCGCGACAACATGGCGGGCTCGCTCGACGAGTGCGTCCAGCGCGGCTACGACTTCGCGATCGTCGACGAGGTCGACAACATCCTGATCGACGAGGCGCGGACGCCTCTGATCATCTCCGGCCGCCCCGAGCAGGCGGCCGACCTCTACTACACGTTCGCTCGCCTCGCGAAGCAGATGAAGGGCGAGCAGCACAAGGAGAAGCTCAAGTCACTGGGCGAGTCGAAGGCCACACACGAGGCCGAGTACGACTACGAGTACGACGAGAAGCACAAGACGGTCGCACCGACCGAGCGCGGAATCGCCAAGGCCGAGGAGTTCCTCGGCGTCGAGAACCTCTACCTCGGTGAGCACGGCACCCTCGTCAACCACCTGATCCAGTCGCTCAAGGCCGAGTCGCTCTACAAGCGCGGCGTCGAGTACGAGGTGGTCGAGGGCCAGGTGATGATCATCGACGAGTTCACCGGCCGCATCCTCGAGGGCCGCCGCTGGTCCGAGGGCCTGCACCAGGCGATCGAGGCCAAGGAGGGCGTCTCCATCCGCGAGGAGAACCAGACGCTCGCCACGATCACTCTGCAGAACTACTTCCGTCTCTACGACAAGCTCTCGGGGATGACGGGCACGGCGCTGACCGAGGCCCAGGAGTTCATGAAGATCTACAAGGTGCCGACGGTCGAGATTCCGACCAACGTGCCGATGGTCCGTGCCGACCAGAACGACGCGATCTACAAGACCAAGGACGGCAAGTGGAAGGCGGTGATCGCCGAGATCGAGCGGCGGCATCAGTTCGGCCAGCCCGTGCTCGTCGGCACGATCTCGGTGGAGACCTCGGAGATGCTCGCCGACCAGCTCAAGCGACGCGGGATCGATCACGTGGTCCTGAATGCCAAGCCCGAGCACGCCGCCCGCGAGGGCGAGACGATCGCCCAGGCGGGCCGCAGGGGCGCTGTCACGATCGCCACCAACATGGCCGGCCGCGGCGTCGACATCAAGCTCGGCGGCAGCCCGGAGGGCATGGCCCAGGCCGAGCTCCGCAAGCTCGGAGTCACGCCCGAGGACGAGAGCTACGAGGAGGAGCTGAACGCTCTGGTCGAGCAGTTCGAGTCTCAGATCCAGGCTCAGGCGGACGAGATCCGCGAGCTCGGCGGCCTCTTCATCGTCGGGACCGAGCGCCACGAGTCACGCCGGATCGACAACCAGCTTCGCGGGCGCTCGGGCCGCCAGGGAGACCCCGGCGAGTCGCGATTCTTCCTCTCGGCCGAGGACGACCTGATCCGGCTCTTCGCCGGCGACCGGATCTACAAGATCCTCGATCGCCTCGGCCCGGTGAACGAGGAGGGCGAGGAGGAGCCGCTCGAGGCCAAGATGCTCAGCCGCACGATCGAGAACGCCCAGAAGAAGGTCGAGGAGCAGAACTTCCTGATCCGCAAGCGCGTTCTCGAGTACGACGACGTGATGAACGAGCAGCGCCGCGTCGTCTACAAGTACCGCCGCGAGATCCTCGAGGGCAAGGACATGTCGGACTCGGCCCGCGAGGGCGTGGTGGAAGTCGTCAGCTCGCTCGTGGACAACTACACGCCCGGCGACGTGATGGAGGACTGGGACCTGGGCGAGCTCCAGACCCAGGTGCAGCAGCTCTGGCCCTCGACGGTGAACGTCGCGGGAATGGAGCTCGAGAACGTCGATCGTGAGTCGCTCCGCGAGAGCCTGCTCGCCGACGCCCTCGCTGCCTACGACCGCCGCGAGCAGGACTTCGGCGACGAGATCATGCGACAGCTCGAGCGGGCGATCCTCCTGCAGATCATCGACAACCGCTGGCGCGAGCACCTCTACGAGATGGACTATCTCCGTGAGGGCATCCACCTCCGCGGATTCGCCCAAATCGACCCGCTGGTCGCCTACAAGAACGAGGGCTTCACGATGTTCGAGGCGCTCATGCACGCGATCTGGGAGGAGTTCGCGCGCCTGATCTTCCACGTCGAGGTCGAGGTCGCACCGCGCGCCGGGGAGCAGTTCGCACCGGCGCCGCAGGTCGGCGGCTTCGACTACTCCGGTGGTACCGCCGAGCAGCCCTCGGCTCTCGGCCAGGCGGCCGTGGCGACCGCGTCGGGTGCGGACGTCGCCGCCGAGGCAGCTTTCGAGGATCAGGCAGGCAACGGCGGGGGGATCCCCGAGCAGGAGACGATCGTCAAAGACGACAAGGAGCGGATCGGCCGAAACGATCCCTGTTGGTGCGGCTCGGGCAAGAAGTACAAGAAGTGCCACGGGGCCTGATTCCGCAGATGGCCCATCAGGGTCAGGAGATCGGGAGCCCCGCCGGCATGACTCTGCTCCTCATCCGGACCGGCGAGGAGACGGATGGCGAGCTGCTCGAGATGGAGGCCACCTACTCCGGCGAGGGCGGGATGCCGCCCGAGCATCTGCACCCGAGCCAGGTCGAGCGCTTCGAGGTCCTCGAGGGATCGATGCACGCGATCGTCGGCGGCGAGGAGCGCGTCTATGAGGTCGGGGAGAGCTTCGAGGTTCCCGCCGGCACTCCACATCAGATGGCCGCGCAGGGCCCGACAAGGACGCGCTGGGAGGTGCGGCCGCCGATGCGCACGGCGGAGTTCTTCGAGCGGCTCTTCGCCGACGGGCCGGACAGCGCCCAGCAGATGGGCGAAGCGTTCTTCGCCGAGTTCTCCGACGAGTTCCGGCTGTCGAGATAGCGCCGCTGACGAACTCTATTCTCGCTCAGGCGCCCTTCACGACCTCCTCGGCGATCCGGGTCGCCCTGTTCATCGCCGGCTTTTCCAGTAGCCGCGCCCGGTCGCACGCCATGTGGTGGCAGGAGAAGTCGCCGCCCCAGACCTCGAGGTTCGCGCCGGGCAGCCCGGCCAGCTCGAACTCGCGGTGGTCCGAATTGCCGGTCCCCGAGTCTCGGACCCAGCGCACCGTGCCCCCCGCGCGGCGTGCCGCAGCGAGGATCTCGCCCTCCACGCCCGCTCGGATGCCCGGCTGCGGCGAGCGCAGGTAGAAGCGCTTGCCCAGCCCGACCTCATCCAGGGAGATCGCAAAGCGCAGGTCGCTTCCGCGGTTCTCGTTCTTCACCTGCTTGACGAGCGCCGCCGCGCCGGCGTGGTAGGGGAGTCCGGTGACCACGCGCTCCTCCGAGCCGGTCGCCACCAGCCACACGTCGCAGCCGGGATCGAGACTCGCCAGCTTGGGAGCGAGCGCCACCAGCACGCCCACCCCGGACGAGTTGTCGATCGCGCCGTGTCCCGGCGGCACGCTGTCGGTGTGTGCCATCAGGATCCTCAGGCAGCTCGCGGAGGTTTCCAGCTTGCCCACTACGTTCCGCGACTTGCCGCGCCCGGGCACCCCGAACGCGTTCAGGTTCACGTCGAGGCCTGCCGTCCGGAACTGGCGCGCGACGTACTGGTGAGCGCGCCGCTCGTTCTTGCTCGTCGACGGGCGCGGGCCGATCTTGCCTGAGAGATGAAGGGCCGCCTCGTACGGCGAGGTGGGCTTCGTCTCAGCGGCGGGCGAGGCGCTCGCGAGCCCCGCGACCGCCGCCACCACCGCAATGCACATTCGAATCACGCCCGATGTGTAACAGCCCGGTGCGTCGGCGTACCATGGGCCCGTGGAGAAGACGACGGCGGTACCTCGCTCCGGCGAGGTGGCCGCGGAGAACGAAGAGGCGACCGAGGCCTGGAGCGGCGTGCTCTTCGACCGGTTTGTCAAGCACCGCGACCTCGTCGTCGCGGGGCTCGCGCAGCATGGCGAGGCCGCCATGCGGATGTACCCGCCCGAGCCCGGCGACCGCGTCCTTGACATCGGCTGCGGCTTCGGAGACACGACGCAGGAGCTGGCCGGGATCGTGGGCGCGGAGGGCGAGGCCGTCGGCGTCGACGTCGCGGAGCCGTTCATCGAGGCCTCGATCAAGGAGGCCGCCCATGCTGGGGTGAAGAACGTCGACTTCTTCGCCACCGACGTGCAGATCGGGGACCTGCGGGGCCCGTACGACTACGCGTTCTCGCGCATGGGGGTGATGTTCTTCGCCAACCCCGTCCAGGCGATGCGGAACATCCGCGAATCCCTGCGGCCAGGCGCCCGGCTGGTTGCGACGGTCTGGCGGCGCAAGCTGGACAACGAGTGGCTCAATCGTGCCGAGCAGGTGGCCGAGCAGTACCTCGAGCAGCCCGACGAGCCGGAGGACGTGCGCTGCGGGCCCGGCCCGTTCTCCATGGCCAACGCCGACACGGTCTCCGAGCAGCTCCAGATCGCCGGCTTCGAGCGCCCCACCCTCACCCGCTGCGATCTGCCGATCAAGATCGGCGACGATCTCGATCACGCCGTCGAGTTCAACCTGGCCATCGGCCCCGCCGCCGAGCTGCTCCGGATCTGCCCGGCGGACGAGGTCGAACGGCTGCGTCCGCGGGTCGAGCAGGAGATCCGTGAGGTGCTGTCCGACTATCAGCGGGCCGACGGGACCATCGCCGCGCCGGCGTCCACCTGGATCGTCAGCGCAACGGTTCCCGGCCAGACGACCGATTCCTGATCCGCGCACGCCCGGCTGATCCGCCCGGCGCCGCGCATCTCTGCGTCCTCGGGCTCGCCTTTGGCACCACCAAAGGCTTCGCCCTGCGTCCTTGAGCTGCTTGGCCGGGGCGAATCCCCGGGCGCACGCCGATCAGGAATCGATCGTCTAGCGCTGCTGCGCGACGTTCTCGAGCGGGTTGCCCAGCGGCAGCCTGGCGAAGACGCGGAAGCCACGGCCCTCCATCGGCCCGGCGGAGAAGCGGCCGCCGAAGAGCTCCACCCGCTCGCGCATCCCGATCAGGCCGCGCCGGCTGCCGACCGCGACGCTGCCGATCGTCCCCGGGCCGTCATCGATCACCTCCAGCTCGACGCTGGTGGGATCGAAGTTCAGTCCCACGGTGGCGGAGGCTCCGGGGCCGGCGTGCTTCAGCACATTGGTCAGCGCCTCTTGGATGATCCGATAGGCCGTCTGATCGAGGATCGGCGGGAGAGCCTTCGTGTCGCCGGATCTCTGCACGGTCACGTCGAGCCCGGCCGCGCGGCACTCACCGATCATCACGTCCATGTGGGAGAGGCTGACCCGGTCACGTTCCGGGTCCGCGGTATCGCTGGGGCGCAGCAGGCCGAGGAGCTTGCGCATGTCCTCGAGGGCGATCCGGGAGGTCCGCTTGATTTCCTCGAGCACCGCGCGCGCCTCGTGCACGTCCGCGCCGTCGTCGATCGCGCGCAGGCCCGTCGCGGCCTGAAGCGAGACAGCCGTCACGCCGTGGCCTGCGGCATCGTGCAGGTCGCGGGCGATCCGCATCCGCTCCGCGACGACGGCCAGGTGCGCGGTCTCGTCTCGCTCGTGCTCGAGCGAACGGCGAATCCAGGCCATCAACAGTCCGGTGACGAACAGAGTGGCGATCAGGACGACCCAGCGGGTGACGCCGTCCTCGAGGGTCGGGTCCTGATCGATCAGCAGGATGGCGTCTGCGACGCCGATCAGGCCCAGTTGGAGCAGGGCGTGGCGCAGGTCAAAGAACCAGAACGCGAACAGCGACACCCAGAGGAAGAGGACCTCGTTGTCCTCGGTGCCGGTCATGTGGCCACCCTCGAGCGTTGCGACGGTGATCAGAGCGGTCCCAACCGCGGCCGCGAGGCCGAGCCACGTCTCGTTGACGCGGCGGCGGCTCAGCAGAAGAGCCCCGCAGACGCCGGCCACCGCTCCATAGCCGAGGATCAGCAGATCCGAGCCCTCCGCGGCCGGCGGTAGCGCCACGGTGACCGCGATCAGGAGCGCGCCGCCGACCAGGAGAAGCCCCGCAACGCGCGTCGCGAGTGCCCTTCCGCCGATCGTCGGCAGTGGCGGGAGTCCGTGTGCGAGCTTCCGGAACAGCCAGGTCAACGGTTGACTTTTCCTCTTGGAGCGTCCGTTCTCCACGAGTCCTCTCTTCCGGGGGACACCGTAGAGGACGGTCGGAATACCCTGTACGGGTAAACCCGCAGACTTAGGACGGAATGGCCGAAACTCTTCCAAAGGAGGGAATCTCCGCGCGACTCGCCGAGATCCGTGGGCAGCTGAAGCTGCTTTCGGATTACCTTTGACCCGGAGGGGCTGAGCGGGGAGATCGATCGGCTTGAGGGGGATATGCAGCGGCCCGGCTTCTGGGACGACCAGGCGAAGGCCGCCGAGATCTCCGCGCAGCATGCGCGGGCGCAGAAGCGGTTGCAGGGATTCCGCTCGCTGACCAGCGACGTCGAGGACCTCGGCGAGCTGGCCGAGCTCGCGGCCGAGGATGAGGAGATGGCAAAGGAGCTCACGGCCCAGCTGTCCTCTGTCGAGCGGCGGCTGGCGGAGCTGGAGGAGGAGCGGCTCTTCTCGGGCCGCTTCGACGCGGGCGATGCCGTGGTCACGGTGAACGCCGGCGCGGGTGGCACCGACTCCCAGGACTGGGCGGAGATGCTGCTGCGCATGTATCTACGCTGGGCCGAGCGTCGCGGCTTCAAGGTGGAGATGAAGGAGGCGTCACCCGGGGAGGAGGCGGGACTGAAGTCGGCCACCACAGTGGTACGTGGAGAGAACGCCTACGGGTTGTTCGCCGCGGAGCGAGGTGTGCACCGGCTCATTCGGATTTCGCCGTTCGACTCGTCAGCACGCCGGCACACGAGCTTCGCCCAGGTGGAGGTCGCGCCGCTGGTCGAGGGCGACGTCGACGTCGAGATCGACGATGCCGACATCCGCGTCGACACCTACCGGGCCTCGGGCGCCGGAGGCCAGCACGTCAACAAGACCGACTCGGCCGTGCGCATCACCCATGTCCCCACCGGGGTCGTGGCCCAGTCACAAAACGAGCGCTCCCAGATCCAGAACCGTTCGACTGCGATGCAGATCCTGCGCTCCCGGCTCCTTGAGCGCAAGGAGCTCGAGCGGGCAGAGGAGCTTGCCCAGGAGCGGGGCGAGCAGAAGTCGGCCGAGTGGGGCTCCCAGATCCGCAGCTACTTCCTCCACCCGGACCAGCGGGTGAAGGACCATCGCACCAACTACGAGGTCGGCGACACCAATCGCGTGCTCGACGGCGACATCGACGCCTTCGTCCGCGAGTATCTGAACTTCGCGGCTGGCTCGTCCAGCAGCTAGCGGTGCCGGTCTCCCGACAAGCGGTGGTGCGGGCCTCGGTCGGCGCGTCGGAGAGCTTCGACACGGTTGAGGCCGCGGCCGAGGCGGCCGATCGCGCGCGAGCGGGACTCGACCCGTCCTGCGACCTGGCGGTCGTCTTCGCCTCGGGCCAGCACCTCGGCATGGCCAAGTGGCTGCTCTCGGAGGTGCACGAGCGGCTCGAGCCGAGGGCGCTGATCGGCTGCGGCGCGGGCGGCACCGTTGCCGCCGGGCGCGAGCTGGAGGACACGCCGGGCGTGGTGGTCTGGGGCGCGTCGCTTCCCGGCGCCGAGTTGGAGACGATGCACGTCACCGCCGAGCGCGACGCCGAGGGCTTTCGCCTGCTCGGCTTGCCGGAGTCATTGGCTGAGCCCACAGGAGAGGAGGCGGGTGAGGATGAGGCAATGCTCGCCCTCTGCGACCCGTTCAGCTTTCCAGCGGAGGCATTGCTCTCGGCCCTTGAGCGCACCAGGCCGAAAGTCCCCGTGCTGGGCGGGCTTGCCAGCGCCTCGTTCGCGGGCGGGGCGATGCTGATGCGCGATGGCGAGGTCCACAGCGAGGGCGCCGTCGCCGTGCGCCTGCGCGGGGCTCAGGTGCTGCCCTGCGTCTCCCAGGGTGCCGGTCCGGTGGGCCCGGAGATGACGATCACGAGCGCCGAGGCGAACGTGATCGGCCAGCTCGCCGGAAAGCCGGCCATGGAGCGGCTCGGCGAGGTGATCGCCTCGCTCCCCGAGGAGGAACGCGAGTTGGCGTCCTCGGGAGTCCTGATCGGCCTCGTGATCGACGAGAACCGGCCCGAGTACGAGCGCGGGGACTTCCTGGTCAGACCGATCATCGGCGCCGACCGGGAGTCGGGCGCGATCGCGATCGGCGAGCCGATACGGGTCGGGCAGACCGTGCGGCTGCACGTCCGCGACGCCGCCTCGGCCGACGAGGACCTGCGCGAGGCGCTGCGTGCCCAGTCGCAGGCCCTCGGCTCGGACGGCGCCGCCGGCGCCCTGCTCTTCACCTGCAACGGCCGCGGCTCTCACATGTTCGAGGTGCCGGACCACGACGCCGCGGCCGTCGAAGACTCGCTGGGCGTTCCCACCGCCGGTTTCTTCTGCGCCGGGGAGATCGGCCCGGTGGGAGGTCGCAACTTCCTGCACGGCTTCACCGCGACGATGGCAGTCTTCCCGGCGTGATCCTCGTCACCGGGGCCACTGGAAACGCCGGCGGAGGTGTCGTCAACGGGCTGCTCGAGCTCGGCACCGAGGTGCGCGCCGCGGTGCGGCCCGGCTCGGAGAACGACTTGCCGGATGGCGTGGAGGCGATCGAGGTGGACCTGAACGACGCCGAGAGCCTGCTCGGGGCGGCGGAGGGCACAAGCGCGGCATTCCTGCTCAGCGGCTACGAGGGAATCGACGGCTCCCTGCCACGCCTGGCGGACGTCGGTGTCGAGCGGGTGGTCCTGCTCTCCAGCAGCGCTGCCCCTACCGGCAACCTCGACAACGCGGTCGCCAGGTACCACATCCTCTCCGAGCGAGCCGTGCGCCAGTCGGGGCTGCCCTGGACCTTCCTGCAGCCGAACAGCTTCATGTCGAACGCCCTGCGCTGGCTGCCGCAGCTCGAGGACGGCAACGTCATCCGCGGGCCGTTCGGCGAGGTCGCGGTCTCGACAATTCACCCGAACGACCTCGGCGCGGTCGCTGCCCGCGCGCTGACCACCGCTGATCACGAGGGCAAGACCTACCGGCTCAGCGGGCCCGAGTCGCTGCGCCCGGCGGAGCAGGTCGCGATCGTGGCGAAGTACGCGGGGAGGGATCTGAGCTTCCAGGCACAGAGCGACGAGGTCGCTCGCGCCGAGATGGAGGGGCAGATGCCGAAGGAGTACGTGGACGCCTTCTTCGAGTTCTTCTCCGAGGGCACGGTCGATGAGACCACCGTCCACCCGACGGTCCAGCAGGTCACCGGCAGCGAGCCACGCAGCTTCGAGCAGTGGGCCGAGGAGAACGCGGACGCGTTTCACTGATGGCTCGGGCGATCACCAAGTGCCCCAATTGCGGATCGACCGTCAGCCAGTTCGCCGCCGGCTGCGCGATCTGCGGCGAGAACCTGACCGCCGCGCGAGAGCGGCGGCAGGAACGCCCCTCGCTGGAGGCGCCTTCGTGGCTACCGCAGGTCACGGCCGCCGACGCAATCCTGGGAGTGATCCTGATCGTCGCTGCGTTCGGCGCCCCGATCGTCGGCGGGCCGATCGCCGGGGTATTCGCCTACTTCGCCAACCAGCGTGGCGACAAGGTCCAGCGCAACCTGGCCCTCATCGCCGTAGCCGTTGCAGTGCTCGTCGTGGTCCTGCTCAGCTTCATACCCGAGAGCGGCGATCTCTTCTTCCCCTGGGTCGACCTGAGCGGCCCGGTGCCGACGAACTAGACCGCGCCCTCGAGGTCCAGCAGCGCCCGCTTCATCTTCGGGCCGCCGCCGTAGTTGCCGACGCCGCCGCCCGACTGGACGACTCGGTGGCAGGGGACGATCAGCGGAATCGGGTTGCGGCCGCACGCCGTGCCCGCGGCGCGGAAGGCACGCGGGTTCCCGGCCAACTTGGCGATCTCGCCGTAGGTCTTCGTCTTCCCATACGGGATCCGAGCGACCGCGTGCAGCGCTCGGCTGCGGAAACCGGGCGACGTCAGACTCCAGTCGACCGGGACGTCGAAGTGATCGCGCTTGCCTTCGAAGTACTCCTCCAGCTCGCGGCGCTCCTCGTCGAGCCGGCTCGGCGCTTCGAGCACGCGGGGCGAGACGTAGGTGGCGAGCGCCTCGAGGGTCTCGTCGTCGGAGATCTGGCCGTCCCGTCCGCCTGGCAGCTTGAGCCGGACGACGCCCCGGTCGGTGCGGGCGACCAGCAGCCTGCCGAACGGGGAGTCGACGGACGCGTAGGCGACGTCGATCAGGCCGTCGCGCTCGGCCTGGGCGAGGACGCCCTGGACGGCCCGGTCGAGATCAGCGGCTGCGGGCGCCTGTTTCAGCATCTTCTCGAGTTGCTTGTCGGACAGTGGGTTCATGCGAATTCACCTCTGAGCTTCTGCAGACCCTCGTGGACGTTGCGGCGAGCGGCAGCCTCGGAGCTGTCCATGGCCTGCGCGATTGCGGAATAAGACATGTCGGTGGCGTAGCGGAGAACGACGGCGCTCCGCTGCTTCGGCGGGAGCGTGCTGACGGCGCGCCAGAGCTCGGGATCGCGGGCGCTGACGACCTCATCCGGCCTCGAGTTCGAGCTGGGGACGGAGCCCGCCACCTCCTCGGCGCCGCCTGCCGGGACTGCCCGCCGCCCCCGCGCTCGGTGGTGGTCGATCGCCTTGTTGTGCGCGATGGTGAGCAGCCACGAATGGAGGTTGCGGGCGTGCTCGAGGCCCTCGTAGGCGCGGAGAGCGGCGATGAAGGTCTCCTGGAAGACGTCCTCGGCGTCGTGCGGGCCGACAGTGGCCACGAGGTAGCCGAGCAC
>Ga0126307_10002272_pt1 | contig 12935 bp, 10 predicted proteins | sample Plot28_FD_89955 | JGI IMG/M metagenome (GOLD analysis project Ga0126307, IMG submission 89955) | Serpentine soil microbial communities from UC McLaughlin Reserve, CA, USA - Plot28 | ecosystem: Environmental > Terrestrial > Soil > Grasslands | place: USA: UC McLaughlin Reserve, Lake County...
ATGGGTTCGGCCCCTATCGAGAACCGCGCCGAGCTCATGCAGTTCGCCGAGATCTTCCGGGCCAAGATCGTCGACGTCTCCCGACGCTCGCTGACCATCCAGGTCACTGGGAGCGCCGACAAGGTCGAGGCCTTCGAGCGGATGATTCGCCCACACGGGCTGATCGAGATGGTCCGCACGGGCGAGGTCGCGATCGCCCGCGCCAAGCCGGACGCCTAGCCGTCCGGATGGGGGTCGCGGCCGAAGCCACGGAGACGCTGCTGGCCGGCCTCGAGAGCGCGCTCTCGCGCCGGGACCCGGACCGTCCGAACCAGCTGATCTCCGCCACCGTCGAGGTCGAGGTCGAGGTGGACCCGGCAGCGATAGCCGCCGGTTCCAGGCTCGCCGCCGACCGTTGGTTCTGCTGGGAGCAACCCGATCGCGATTTCGCTCTCGCCGGGCTGGGATCCGCCGTGCAGGTGGTGAGCCGGGGGGAGGACCGCTTTGCCGACGTGGCGGAGGGATGCGCGCGCGCGATGCACGCCCGCGTAGCGGAGGAGCCGGCGGAGCTGCCCGCTGGCGCGGGCCCGTTCTGGGCAAGTGGGTTCGGTTTCTCGCCTCGCGGAGGGTCGGATCCACTCTGGTCCTCGCTGCCTCCGGCGCTTGCCGTCATGCCGGAGCTCGCGATCGCCCGGGGGCCGGAGGGCGCCTTTCTGACCGCGTCGATCCACCTCGAGCCGGGCACGGACCCCGACGAAAGCCTCGGGCGCATCAGCGGCAGGATCGGCTCGCTGCGCGAGGCCGCACTCACGCCGGCTGACCCGCACCCGAGTGCTGCGACCCGGATCTTCGGCCGCTATCCGCCCCACCGCTATGAGCGAATCGTCGCAGCGGCCGTCGAGCGCATCCACTCCACCGCCATCGACAAGGTCGTACTCGCCCGCGAGCTGACCGTGGAGGCGCCCGCTGCGCACGATCCGGCGGCGCTGTTCGGCGCCCTCCGGGACCTCTTCCCGTCCTGCTTCTGCTTCTGCTTCGGCACCCCGGAGGCTGCCTTCCTCGGGGCGAGTCCGGAGCTGCTGGTGCGCCGCTCCGGTCCCGTCGCCGCGACCGTCGCCCTGGCCGGGACCACCTCGCGCAGCGCGGACCCCGCCGTCGACGATCACGTTGGCGAGGCGATGCTGCGCAGCCCCAAGGTCCGCGATGAGCACGGCATCGTAGTCCGGCGGATCGAGCGCACGCTCCGCCCGCACGCGGTCTGGGTTCACCCGGAGGGGCAGCCTTTCGTGGTCAAGGTCGGCAACCTGCAGCACCTGGCCACGCCGATTCGCGCCCAGCTCGCCGAGGCGCACAGCGCCATCGAGTTAGCCGGCTTCCTGCACCCGACCCCCGCGATCGGGGGCGAGCCGAGGGCTCCCGCGCTCGAGCTGATCTCCGAGCTCGAGGGGATTGACCGCGGCTGGTACACCGGCCCGGTCGGCTGGATGGACGCCACGGAGGACGGCGAGTACTGCGTCGGCCTGCGCTCGGCGCTGCTCCGTGACCGCGAGGCGCACCTGTTCGCCGGTTGCGGGATCGTGGCGGATTCGGATCCCGCCGCCGAGCTTCAGGAGTCCGAGCTCAAGTTCGAGGCGCTGCTGCCGCTGCTAGCTGGCTGAGCTCGCGGTGGAGCTCCAGGTTGCGCGCCCGGTCGGTGCGGACCACGATCATCCGCGCTTCGCCGGAGAGCGCCTCGTCGAGCTCGCGCGGCGTGTCGGGGACCGTGACCGAGAGGTCGACCAGGTCCGCCGCGTCGGCGGGATCGCGGCCGGCGGGAGTCCCGAGCAGTTCCTCGAACTCGGTCTCGGGCATCGCCTCGGCCTGCGGCAGGAAGTGGAAGATGCCGCCGCCCGCGTTGTCGATCACGATCAGGCGCAGCTCCGGCGCGTGCTTTACCGCGGCCAGCCCGCCGATGTCATGGAAGAGAGCGAGATCGCCGAGCACCGCCCAGGTGCGGCTGCCGCTGGCGGCGGTGAGCCCAGCGGCGGTGGAGACCAGCCCGTCGATGCCGTTCGCCCCGCGGTTGGAGGCGAAGCGCACGCCCTCGGGCCCCGGCCGCAGGAAGGCCTCCAGATCCCGGACCGGCATGCTCGAGGCGGTGAACACGGAGTCGCCGTCGCGCAGCGCCCGACCCAGCGCGAGCCAGACGCCCGGCTCGCTGAGCTCGTCGAGCGACTCGAGCCGCTCCTCGACCGCGTCGCGCACCGCGCGCTCGGCCTGGAGCCACCCGGCGGCGTAGGGGGATCCCTCGACAGCGGCGGATCCCGGCCGCATCCGCAAGAGGCGCTCCGTGAGCGAGCGCGACGTCGCAAGCGGCTCCGCACGGACCACGGTGGCGGCGCGTCGGGTCGGCTCGCGCCATTGTCCCGTCGGGTCGACGACGATCTGATCGAGACCCTCGATCGCGGCCAGCCACTGACGCAGCGGCTTGCTGGTCGGTAGGTCGCCGACGCGGATCACCAGCTCGGGCTGGAGCTCCGCGGGACGCTCCCGGACGATGGCATCGTAGGCGGTGACGAGCAGCGAGCGATCGTGCGGCCCGCGACGCAGCTGGGACGTCGGCTCGGCGAGGATCGGAAACCCGGCGGCGGCCGCCAGCTCGGCGATCGGCCCGGCCAGGCTCGGGTCGGGCTGCCGTCCAGCGACGATCAGGCCGCGCGGTGAGGACTCGATCCGCTCCGCCAGGTCGTCGAGGAGGCTCTCGCCGGCGCGCGACCACGTGGGTGCGACCACGTGAAGCGGGGCATCGCCGCGGCCCTCGAGCGCGAGCGGGTCTGTGGCGCTCACCTGGCCCGCGACGGGCACGGGGGCGAGGGGCTCCCGCCAGGGCACGTTCAGGTGCACGGGCCCTGGCCGTGGGTCACCCAGAGCGGCGGCGTAGGCCCGGCATGCGACCGAGCGAAAGTGGAGCAATCCATCGTCGTCGGCCTCGTGCGTCCCGACCTCGCAGAACCAGCGCACCGCCTCGCCGTAGAGCTTGAGCTGGTCGATGGTCTGGCCGGCGCCGATGTCGCGGAGCTCAGGCGGCCGATCGGCCGTGAGCACGATCAGCGGGACGGCCGCCTCATCGGCCTCGACGACGGCGGGGTGGAGGTTCGCCGCGGCCGAGCCCGAGGTGCAGAGCACGGCCGCCGGGATGCCGGTGGCGAGGGCCGTGCCGAGAGCGAAGAACCCGGCACTGCGCTCGTCGAGGATCACCGCCACCTCGATCGCGGGCTGCCGCCAGAGGGCGACCGCGAGGGGAGTGGAGCGCGAGCCGGGGGATAGCACCGCCCGGCGGACGCCGCTGCGGGCCAGCTCCTCGACCATCGCCGAGGCGAGGGCCGTGTTGCGGTTGGTCGTGTCCACCGTCGCCGAACGGTAGTTCAGTCGAGGCGGCGGGCCGCAAGGGCCTCTTCGTCGATCTCGACGCCGAGGCCGGGGCGGTCGTCCAGATGGAGCTCGCCGCGCTCCACGGACGCTCCCTTCCCGACCGTGGTCGAGAAGAGCCTCTCGGTGGCGAGCCCGTGTGCGATGCCGGCGTCGCCGCCTCGCGAGCGAAGTGCCTGCACGGCATGAGCGGCCGCGGTGATCCCAACCGGGCCCTCAAGCGAGCTCGACAGATACGACGGCATCGTCTCCGCGATCTCGAGCGTCGCGCCGAGACCGCCGACCTTCGCCACCTTGACGGCGGCCACGTCGCAGGCGCCCAGCTCCCGGGCACGGCGCGCGTCGAAGGGGGAGACCAGGCTCTCGTCGGCTGCGACCCGGACCTGCACCCGGCCCCGCAGGTCCACCATCTGCTCGAAGGTGCCCACCGGCTGCTCGGCGAGCTCGATCCGGTGGCGGGCGAGCGCCTCGAGCCGGTCGGCGGCCTCGTCCACGCTCCAGGCGCCGTTCGCGTCGACGCGGATAGCGATCTCGTCCCCAAGTGTCTGCCGGACCGTGGCGACCCGTGTCACATCCCCTGCCAGCCCAACTTTGAGCTTGAAGGTGCGGAAGCCCTCGGCCGCCCAGTCTCGCGCCAGCACACGAGTAGTCGAAGGATTCGCGGCCGGAAGAGTCGCGTTGCAGGTAACCGGCGCGGCTTCTGCCGCGCCGAGCAATCGCCAGACCGAGTCGCCGGTGGCGCGCCCTACCAGGTCATGCAACGCGATGTCAACGGCGGCGACGGCCTGCGGCGACGCCCCGCGATTGCGACACCGGGCGATCGCCGACCAGATCCTCTTCGGGTCGACCTCGCCCTCGAGCAGTCCGGGCCAGCAGCGATCTCGGATCTCAGTGGCGATCTGGTCGATGCCGACGCCACCACGGAGGGAGAGGGCGGCGGTCTCACCCCAGCCCTCGACGCCCTCGCCGCGGATCCGGACAAGGATCAGCTTTCGCTCGTGCAGCTCCCCCCGAGCCGTGATGTAGGGCTCACGAAACGGCAGGGAGTAGGGGATGACCTCGAGCTGCTCCAGTTGCACCCACCGATCGTATGTGCGCGACCCGAGCGGCCCGGGTCGCGTCCTACGGCGTCCCCCAGAGCGCATTCCGGATCGAATCGTTGAGCGCGTGGGCGCCTCCCGACACGCCGAGGTTTCCGGGCTTGCGCCAATAGATCGAGAATGTGATTCCCATGGGGAGCATCCCGAGGATGAGGTTGTCCACCTCGCCCCAGCCGAAGAGCGGCGCATGCCACAGGCACCACAGCAGTCGATCCCCCCACTAGAGGTCGCCTCCGTGGCCTCCATCGGCGCGGCAGTTCTAGTCAGAGCTGCGGCGCGTCTTCAAGGCCCGTGGACGAGCGCCTATGCAGCGGCCAGTAGGCCTGCCGAGAGCGCGAGGCTGAAGGCGCCGAGCAGCGCCCCGGTCTGCGCAAGCGCCTTGTTGAGCGAGGGCCCGTCGGTCCGCTTGGCGACCGCCTGCGATGGCGCGCGGGAGAGCAGCACCCACACCACCGCAACCAGAAGCCCGCTCCACCACGGGGCGTCCGTGGCGATCAGCGCCCCCCAGCCGACGAAGAACCCCACCAGGAGGAGGCCGATGAAGACCGCCCGCGTCGGCTTGCGGCCGACTCTCACCGCCAGGGTGCGCTTGCCGGCGCGGCGGTCCGTGTCCATGTCCCGAATGTTGTTGACGACGAGAATCGCTGTCGCGAGACAACCGATTGAGACCGAGAGGGCGAAGGGCAGCCAGTCGAGCCGCTCGAGCTGCACGTAGTACGAGCCGTTCACGGCTACGAGGCCGAAGAAGAGGAAGACGAAGAGCTCTCCGAGGCCCGCGTAGCCGTAGGGCCGCGGCCCACCCGTGTACAGCACACCGGCGGCGATCGACGCGGCGCCCACGGCGATGATCACCCAGCCCGCCACGGTGGCGAGGTAGATGCCCGCCGCGACCGCGATCCCGAAGGCGAGCCAGGTCGCGATCAGCACGCTGCGCGGCGCGACCAGGCCCGCCGCGGTCACCCGTACAGGTCCGAGCCGAGCGACGGTGTCGGCCCCTCGCTTGGCGTCCGAGTAGTCGTTCGCCAAGTTGGTCCCGATCTGAATGAAGATGCTCCCGATCAGGGCCGCGATGAAGGCCCCGACCCGGGGCAACTCTTCCACCTCCTCGATCGCGGCCGCGGTCCCCACGAGCACCGGTGCGATCGCCGCCGGCAGCGTCCGGGGACGCGCGGCCATCAGCCAGATCCGCACCGCTAGGGCCTCTTCGGGTACTTGGAGAAGTCCGGCCTGCGTCCCTGCTGGTAGGCGTTGCGGCCCTCCTGGCCCTCCTCCGTCATGTAGAAGAGCAGCGTCGCGTCATGGGAGAGCTGCTGGATTCCGGCAAGCCCGTCCTCGGTCGCGTTGAAGCTCGCCTTGAGCAGGCGCAGCGAGAGGGGGGACAGCGCCGCCATCTCCCGGCACCAGGCGACGGTCTCGCGCTCGAGGTCCGCGAGCGGGACGACGGTGTTGACCAGCCCCATGTCGAGCGCCTCCTGCGCCTCGTAGAGGCGCGAGAGAAACCAGACCTCCTTCGCCTTCTTCACCCCGACGTTGCGGGCGAGCAGGGAGGACCCGAAGCCGCCGTCGAAGCTGCCCACGCGCGGCCCTGTCTGGCCGAAGACGGCGTTGTCGGCGGCGATCGTCAGGTCGCAGACGAGGTGAAGGATGTGTCCGCCCCCCACGGCGTAGCCGGCCACCATCGCGACCACCGGCTTGGGCAGCCGGCGGATCTGGACGTGTAGATCGCCGACGTCGAGCCGGCCCACGCCCTTCTGAGCGACCTCGTCCTCGCCCATGTACCCGTCGTCACCGCGGATCCGCTGGTCGCCGCCCGAGCAGAAGGCCTCGTCGCCGGCGCCAGTGAAGATGACGGTCGCGACGTCGATGTCGTCGCGGGCCCGGGCGAACGCGTCCCGCAGCTCGGCCAGGGTCGGGGGGCGGAAGGCGTTGTGGACCTCCGGCCGGTTGATCGTGATCTTGGCGATCTGATCGCCGCGCTCGTAGATCACGTCCTCGTAATCGCCCTCGGCGCGCCACTCGATCGGCGCGTAGAGCTGGTCCTCGGGCGGTGCGTCCTTGTGGCGTCGCGGCACGCGGCAACGATAGCCCCGCGCTTATTTCTTAGGCTTCCGGACGTGAAGCTCGACGACTGGCTCGCGCAGCGGGCGCACAGTTGCCCCGAGCGGTCCGCGCTGGTCACGGAAGCCTCCAGCGTGACCTATGCGGAGCTGGAGGCAGAGGCGACCTGGGTCGCTCGCCGCCTCGCGGCATTCGGGGTGAGGAGGGACGCGGTCGCGGCTCTGACAATGCACCCGCGCCGGGAGGAGGTCGTATTGCTCCACGCGCTGATGAAGCTCGGTGCCGTGGCGCTGCCGCTCAGCCCGCGCCTCACCGAGGCCGAACGGGCCGGCGTCCTGGCTGCGGAGCGGCCGGCCGTTGACCTGAACGACGCGGCGGAGCTCACCCAGACCGAGGCCGACCTGCCACTGCTCGGCGAGCACGACATGGAGGATCTCCAGTGCCGGATCCTGACCAGCGGCACCTCCGGCGAGCCGCGGCCGGTCGGGCTCACCTACGGAAACTTCCTGTTCAGCGCGGTCGGATCCGCCTTCAACATCGGCGTTGACCCCTCCGACCGCTGGCTCTGCTGCCTGCCGCTCAGCCACGTCGCCGGCCTCTCCATCATCCTCCGCTCCGTCATCTACGGGACCACCGCGGTTCTCCTCGACGGCTTCGACACCGAGCAGGTGGCGAGCACTCTCGTCTCCGGGGATATCTCGGTGCTCTCGCTCGTGCCGACGCAGCTGATCCGCCTGCTCGAGGCGGACGCCGACCTCTCCGCCCCGCGGGCGATCCTGATCGGCGGGGGGCCGGTTCCCGCCGAAGCCCTCCGCGAGGCACTCCGCCGGGGGGCGACCGTGGTGCAGACCTATGGCATGACCGAGACCTGTTCGCAGGTCACGACGCTGGCGCCGGAGGACGCGGAGCGCAAGATCGGCTCGGCGGGGCGGCCGCTGCTCACCAGCCACATCCGTATCGAGGCGGGGGAGATCCTGGTCCAGGGGCCGACCGTCGCCCCGGGCTGCTACGAGGCGGACGGCTGGCTCCACACCGGCGATCTCGGACATATCGACGAGGAGGGCTTCCTCCGCGTCACCGGCCGCCGGGGTGAGGTGATCGTCACGGGCGGGGAGAACGTGATGCCCGCGGAGGTCGAGGCGGTGCTGGTCTCGCACCCCGCCGTGGCGGACGCGGCCGTGGTCGGCCGGCCCGACCCCGAATGGCAGGAGACCGTCTGTGCGCTGGTGGTCGTCCACGAAGGGGCCGAGGCGACGGATGAGGAGCTGCGCACCCATTGCTCCGCCTCGCTGGCGCCCTACAAGGTGCCGAAGCGGGTGGACTTCGTCTCGAGCCTGCCAAGGACTCCCTCCGGCAAGCTGCTCCGCGGCGAGTTGCCCGAGCCCGCCGGCACCTGAGCGCGAACCGGGCCTCTGTAGCATCCGCCGCCTCATGGCCGCCGACGACGTCCTCTACGACAAGGACGCGGACCTCTCCGCGCTCGAGGGGAAGACGATCGCGATCCTGGGATACGGCTCCCAGGGGCACGCGCACGCCCTCAATCTGAAGGAATCGGGCATGAACGTGGTGGTCGGGCTCCGCCCGGACTCCCCTAGCCGCGCCGACGCGGAGGCCGAGGGTCTCGAAGTGCTCGACGTCGCCGACGCTGCCAGCAGGGGCGACGTGGTGATGATCCTGCTGCCCGACGAGAAGCAGGCCCAGATCTGGCGGGAGCAGATCGCGGACGGAATCGCCGACGGCAACCTGCTGATGTTCGCCCACGGCTTCGCGATCCGCTTCGGGCAGATCGAGCCGCCGCCGGGCGTCGATGTGGGCATGGTCGCTCCGAAGGGCCCCGGGCACCTGGTCCGCCGCGAGTTCACAGAGGGCCAGGGGGTCCCCTGCCTGATGGCGATCCACCAGGACGCGACCGGGAGCGCGCGCGAGCAGGTGCTCGCCTACGCGAGCGGCATCGGCGGAGGGCGCGCCGGGATCATCGAGACCACTTTCAAGGACGAGGCCGAGACCGACCTCTTCGGTGAGCAAGCGGTCCTCTGTGGAGGCGCCACCGAGCTCGTCCGCGCCGGCTTCGAGACGCTCGTCGAGGCCGGCTACGACCCCCGCCTTGCCTACTTCGAATGCCTCCACGAGCTCAAGCTGATCGTCGATCTGATGTACGAGCACGGCATCCAGGGGATGCGCCATTCAATCTCGAACACGGCGGAGTACGGCGACATGACCCGGGGGCCGAAGGTGGTCACCGACGAGACGCGCCAGGCGATGAGGAAGATCCTCGCCGACATCCAGTCGGGCGAGTTCGCGAAGGAGTGGATCGCCGAGAACGAAGCCGGCCAGGAGAACTTCCAGCGCATGCGCGAGGAGGCCGCCGGCTCTCAGGTCGAACAGGTCGGCAAAGGCCTGCGCTCGATGATGCCCTGGATCGAGAAGTAGCCGAGCGCGAGGCCTCAGGCGTTCGTCACCGGCTCCTGCTGCGAGATCGGGGGCAGGGTCTCGGTTACCAGCAGGAAGTACGCGGTGGCGCGCAGCTGGTAGGCGAGGCCCCAGCTGAGCACGTTGTGGGTGCCGGCTGCGTTGCGGCCGGTGAACACGATGTGGAACCAGGCCGCCGCCGCCGCCAGCGGGTAGACCGTGCCGATCAGATACAGGATGAAATAGACCGGGAAGCCGAGAATGAACCGGAAGCCGGTCTTCCAGCGGTTGTAGCGCTCGAGTTGGGGGTCGATCGGGGCGCGGATCGGATACTCGGGCGCCTCCTCGAAGCCGAACGGAGGCCACTCGTCGGTCTGCAGATTGAAGAAGGCGTTCACGCGGGCAAGGTTGCGCAGCACACCCGCGTTGAAGCTGTAGAGGCCCGCCGGGTAGCGGGCGGTGAAGACGATCGCGAACCAGGCCAGGAACGCGACGATGAAGGCGCCGAACACGTACACGCTGACCAGGATGAGCCAGGGGACGGCGAGGATGAGGCGGAAGCCGGTCTTCGACCGGCTCCGCCTCTCCACGTAATCAGCCTCGTACGAGACCGGGTACAGCTCTATGCCTCGGGCGGGGGGCTCGGCGGCGGGCTCTCGGGCGTCCGGGTGGCGGCCTCGCTCGAGATCTGACCGGCCGGCGCCGCCCCGGTCTCCTCGTATGAGAAGGGCGGGTAGTCCTCGGTGAGCAGCAGGAAGTATCCGCCGCCCCGCGTGAGGTAGGCGGACGCCGAGCGGATCGGATCGAAGAGGCCCTCCGGCAGCTTCCCCGTGAACAGGATCGCGAACCAGGCAATGAACGCGCAGACCCCGAGGATGATCGCCTGAACGATCGCGAGCAGGTAGACCGGGATCCCGACGATGAAGCGGAAGCCGGTCTTCAGGCGGCTGTACTGGTCGAGCGGGGGAGCGACACCGACCCGAACTGGATAGTCCGGCGCCTCGTCACCGCCGAAAGGCGGCCACGCGTCGGTGAGCAGGTACTCGAACCCGTTCACCCTGCTGATCATCCGCAGGTAGCCCGCGTTGAAGTTGTAGAGGCCTTCCGGATACTTGCCCGTGAAGACGATCGCGAACCAGGCGATCACGGCCGCGATCTGTGCGACGAAGCCGTAGATGGCGGCGACGATCAGCCATGGAATTGCGACGATGTAGCGGAAGAAAGTGGTCAGGCGGTTCCGGCCTTCGAGCGCGGGATCCGCCTCGTAGCTGATTGGGTACATACTCACTCCCAGGTCGAGGTCTTGGGGACTGCGGCCCCCCGGGCGATCCGGCCCCAAACGGACGCGCGGCCACCCTACTTCACGGAGCGGCGGCCAGTCCAGGCTCTGGCCAAATAACGCCCACCTCGGGCGACGTTTAGCCTTGCGGCTCGCTTTGGATCGATGCAACGGACGATGGTTGAAATCCCCGCTGCCCTGAAGCCGGCCGACGGCCGGTTCGGTTGCGGGCCCTCGAAGGTCAGGCCCGCGGCTCTCGCCAAGCTGGCCACGCAGAACGACCTGATGGGCACCTCGCACCGCCAGCAACCGGTCAGGGATCTCGTCGCCCGCGTTCGGTCGGGACTTGACCAGCTCTTCGACGCGCCCGACGCGTACGAGGTCGCGCTCGGCAACGGTGGCACCACGGCCTTCTGGGACGCGGCCGCGGCCTGGCTGGTCCGCGATCGAGCCATGCATCTCGCCTACGGCGAGTTCTCCTCGAAGTTCACCAAGGTGACGACGGCCGCGCCGTTCCTCGCCGATCCGGTCGTGATCGAGGCCGAGCCGGGGGACGCGCCGGCTCCGGTCGCCAATCCCGACGCCGACGTGCTCGCCTGGGCGCACAACGAGACCTCGACCGGAGTGATGGTGCCGGTGGAGCGCCCCGAGGGCTCGGGCGACAGCCTGGTGGTGATCGACGCCACCTCCGGCGCCGGCGGCCTGCCGGTCGACGTCGGACAGGCCGACGCCTACTACTTCGCCCCCCAGAAGACCTTTGCCGCCGACGGCGGCCTCTGGCTCGCGCTGCTCAGCCCCGCCGCGATCGAGCGGATAGAACAGCTCGATGGGGCCGGCGATGGCCGCTGGCAGCCCGCCTTCCTCTCGCTCGCCCTCGCACTCGAGAACTCGCGCAAGGAGCAGACCTACAACACGCCGGCGCTGGCGACCCTGTTCCTGCTCGCCGATCAGATCGAGTGGCTGCTCGAGGGAGGCGGGCTCGAGTTCGGCGTCTCGCGGAGCCGCGCCTCATCGCAGCACCTCTACGGCTGGGCGGAGGGGTCCGAGGTGGCGACTCCATTCGTCGGTGATCCGGCGAAGCGCTCCCTGGTGGTCGGGACGATCGACTTCGACGATTCGGTCGACGGCGCCGCGCTCGCCGCGGCCCTGCGGGCCAACGGCATCGTCGACACGGAGCCCTACCGCAAGCTCGGCCGCAACCAGCTCCGCATCGGCATGTTCCCCGCGGTCGATCCCGCCGACGTCGAGGCGCTCACCGCCTGCATCGACTGGGTGCTGGAGAACGCGGACGACGTGAGGCGATGAACGAGAAGGCCAAGGTCCTCGTCAAGGAGAAGATCGCCGACGCCGGGGTGGACCTACTGAGGGAGCGCTTCGACGTCGAGCTCGGGCTGGAATGGGACGGCGGCGAGCTCGAGCAGCGGATCGGCGAGTTCGACGGCATCCTGATCCGCTCGGCCACACAGCTCACGCCCGATCTGATCGAGCGGGCCGAGCGGCTCAAGGTGATCGGCCGCGCCGGCACCGGGGTCGACAACGTCGACGTCGACGCCGCGACCAAGCGCGGCATCGTCGTCGCCAACGCCCCCGAGGCGAACTCGATCGCCGCGGCCGAGCACACCATGGCGCTGATGCTCGCGCTCTGCCGCAACGTTCCGCAGGCGCACGGCTCGCTCGCCGGCGGCGCCTGGGACCGGGGGAAGTTCAAGGGCACCGAGCTCTACGGCAAGACGCTTGGCGTGCTGGGCTTCGGACGCATCGGGCAGCTGGTCGCGGCCCGCGCCCAGGCCTTCGATATGCCGGTGGTCGCCTACGACAAGTTCGTGACGGCCGAGCGGTTCCGCGAGCTCGGCGTGGAGGGCGTCGACGACCCCGCTGGGCTCTTCGCGCGCGCCGACTTCATCTCGCTGCACCTGCCGAAGACGCCCGAGACCGTCGACTTCATCGACGCCGAGGCGATCGGGAAGATGCGCGACGGCGTGCGGATCGTTAACTGCGCCCGCGGAGAGCTGATCGACCTCGACGCGCTGGTGGCGGGACTCGATTCGGGCAAGGTCGCGGGCGCCGCGCTCGACGTCTTCCCGGAGGAGCCCTTCGGTGGGCACCCGATCCTGGAACGCGAGGACGTGGTGGTCACGCCGCACCTCGGCGCCTCCACGGCCGAGGCGCAGGATCGCGCCGGGGTGGTCACGGCCGAGCAGGTCACCGCGGCGCTGACGGGCGGCGTCGTGACGACCGCCGTCAACATCGCCCCCGTCCGCCCCGAGGTGATGGAGCAGCTCGCGCCCTTCGTGCCGCTCTGCGAGAAGCTCGGCCGGCTGGTCCAGGCGCTGGGCGAGGGACCACCGGACCGCGTCGAGGTCGAGTTCCGCGGCCGCCTGGCCGATCAGGACACCCGGATCCTCGGCATCGCGGCGCTCGTCGGCATCCTTTCCGGGCACACCGAGGAGCCCGTCAACCTGGTCAACGGGCCGCACATGGCCGAGGAGCGTGGGATCGAGCTGATCGAGACCCGCGACGCGCTCTCGGAGGACTTCACCGAGCTCGTGGTCGTCCGCGTGCACACCGGCGAAGAGTCGGTCGAGGTGGCGGGCACGGGCGTGGGCCCGCGCAACATCCCCTACCTGGCCCGGCTCTGGGGCGAGGACTTCTACCTGCCCTTCGCCGAGCATCTGGCGATCTTCCGCTACACCGACCAGCCG
>Ga0126307_10002273_pt1 | contig 12928 bp, 15 predicted proteins | sample Plot28_FD_89955 | JGI IMG/M metagenome (GOLD analysis project Ga0126307, IMG submission 89955) | Serpentine soil microbial communities from UC McLaughlin Reserve, CA, USA - Plot28 | ecosystem: Environmental > Terrestrial > Soil > Grasslands | place: USA: UC McLaughlin Reserve, Lake County...
ACCAGGCGGCTCGCCTCCGGGTTGAGCGCCGATGCCCGCAGCGCCAGGCCGGTCTTCGTGAACTGGAAGAACGCCCAGAGGAGCGAGACCATCACGAGCACGGTCAGGAACGTGCCCACGTCCTGCTGCGAGATCGCGACGCCGCCGATCTCCCACGTGTCGTTCGGGAACGGGCTCGGGAAGGCGCGCACTTCGGCAGTCCAGATCAAGCTGGCGAGACCGTTGAAGATCAGGACGAGCCCGATCGTGACGATCACGGTCGTCAGGAGCGGCGCGCGCTCGATCGGGCGGATGACGGCGCGCTGGAGGCCGAGTCCGAGGCCGAAGGCGATCACGAGCGTCAGGCCGAAGGCCAGCCACTCGTTCACGCCGTGGTTCTCGATCATCGTCCAGGCGATGTAGGTCGTGAACATCGCCATCTCGCCCTGAGCGAAGTTGATCACCCCCGTGGCGCGGTGGATCAGCACGAGCGCGAGCGCGAGGGCAGCGAAGATCGACCCCGTGGCGAGCCCGGCGACGACCTGCTGGAAGAACTCAGCCACTCAATACCCCAGGTAGCTCTTTCGCACGTTCTCGTTCCGCGCGAGTTCCTCGCTCGGCCCGGACACGGCCACCTTCCCCACCTCGAGCACGTACGCATACGAGGCCACTTCGAGTGCGATCGCCGCGTTCTGCTCGACCACGAGCACGGTCAGCCCCTCCTTCTCGTTCAGCTCGCTGACGATCCGGAAGATCTCCCGGGTCACCAGCGGGGCGAGCCCGAGCGACGGCTCGTCGAGCAGGAGCATGCGCGGGTGGCTCATCAGCGCTCGGGCGAGGGCGAGCATCTGCTGCTCACCCCCGGAGAGGGTCCCCGCGTGCTGCGAGAGCCGCGTCGCGATCCAGGGGAAGTACTCGCTGACGCGGGCGATGTCGCCGTCGACGGAGCCCCGGCGTACGTATGCGCCGAGCTTGAGGTTCTCCTCGACGGACATCTCGGCGAAGGTGCCGCGCCCCTCGGGCACGTGCGCGACGCCGAGCCGTGCGATCGACTCGGGCCCCCGGCGGCCCAGCGGCTTGCCCTCGAAGAGGATCTGCCCGCTGCGCTTGACCGTTCCGGAGATCGAGCGGAGGGTGGTCGTCTTCCCGGCGCCGTTCGCGCCGAGCACGGCGACGATCTGCCCCTGCTCGACGGCGAGGGAGATCCCGCCGAGGGCGCGTACCGGTCCGTAGCGCGCCTCGACGTCGCGCAGCTCGAGCAGCGCCACTAGGCCGTGTCCTCGTCGGTGCCGAGATATGCCTCGATCACGTCGGGGTTCGCCCGCACCTCCGCGGGTGTCCCCCCGGCGATCATGCGGCCGAAGTTCATCACGTTCACGTGATCCGAGATCCCCATGACGAGGTTCATGTGGTGCTCGACCAGCAGCACGGTCAGCTTCCGGTCGTCGCGGATCTGCTGGATGAAGCGGCCGAGCTCGCCGACCTCCTCGTGGTTGAGGCCGCCGGCCGGCTCGTCGAGGAGGAGCAGCGTCGGCTCCGAGACGAGGGCGCGGGCGAGCTCGACGCGCTTCAGCGTCCCGAAGGGCAGCCCCGCCACCGGGCGTCCGGCGATCGAGCCGAGGCCGACGTAGTCGATCACCTCGTGCGCCGCCGCCTCGCTGTTCCCGCTCCGCGTGTGCGCGCCGACGAGGACGTTGTCGAGCACCGTCATCGTCTTGAACAACTCCACGTTCTGGAACGTGCGCGCGATCCCGCGCCGGACGATCCCGTGCACCGGTGTCTTCAGCAACGTCTCACCGGCGAAGACGACATCGCCTTCGTTCGGTGTGTAGAGCCGCGTGATCACGTTGAACGCCGTCGTCTTGCCCGCCCCGTTTGGGCCGATCAGGCCGACGATCTGGCCCTCGGGCACCTCGAGGGAGACACCGTCGAGGGCGACGATCCCGCCGAACCGGCGAGTGACGTTGCGCAGCGAGAGCAGTGCCATCGGCCGGAGGAGCTTATTCGGGCGGGTAGGCGGATGCCAGAGAGACCCGCGGTCGACCCAAACGCCGCTACTCTCCGCGCGTGGCCGAACACGCGGACGAGCTGCACATGAGCCGGAGCCAGAAGATCACGAACCTGCTCGGCGTCACGATTCCGTTCGTCGGGTTCCTCGCCTCGATCTTCTTTTTCTGGGGCCAGTACGTGACCTGGCGCGACCTGATCATCTTCGCGGTCGGCTACGCGCTCACGACTCTCGGCATCTCGATTGGGTTCCACCGGCTCTTCACGCACCGGTCGTACGAGACGTACAAGAGCATCCGCTACGGGCTGGCGGTGCTCGGCTCGATGGCCGTGCAAGGCCCGGTGATCCGCTGGGTCTCGGATCACCGCAAGCACCACAGCTTCGCCGATCGCGAGGGCGACCCGCACTCGCCGCACGCCGGGTTCGCCCCGGGCTTCCGCGGCAAGGTCGCTGGGCTCTGGCACGCACACGTCGGCTGGCTCTTCCGCAACGTCGGCCGGGCCGAGTGGACGAAGTACGCGAAGGACCTGCTCGCCGATCGCGGCATGGTGTTCATCTCCCGCACCTTCGGCCTCTGGGTGGGGGTCTCGCTGTTGCTTCCCTTCGCCGCCGGCTGGATCTGGGGCGGGACGGTCGGCGCAGGGCTGCAGGCGCTCTTCTGGGGCGGCCTGATCCGGATCTTCTTGCTCCACCACATCACCTGGTCGGTGAACTCGGTCTGCCATTTCGTCGGCTCGCGCCGGTTCCGGGTCAAGGACGAGTCGCGCAACGTCTGGTGGCTCTCGTGGATCTCCTTCGGCGAGTCGTGGCACCACAACCACCACGCCTTCCCCTCGTCAGCGTTCCACGGCCTCCGGCCGTGGGAACTCGACATCGGCGGTCTCGTGATCCGCGCGATGCGTCGGCTCGGGCTCGTGTGGAAGGTGAACGTCCCGACGCCGGAGATGCAGCAGCGGCGCCGCGAGCTCGCGCCGGAGTAGCGTGGACGCGCCCGAGACGCCGGCCGACTCGCCGCTGACGCTCGAGACCACCATGGCCTCGCCGCTCTACCGGCGGCTGATGGCACCGGAGCTCGCCCCGGGCGATCCGGCGTTCCCGTTCGAGCTGCCGCTGCTCGACCCGCAGACGCACCGACCCCGCGGCGAGCTCGTACGCCTGGCCGATTTCGCGGGCGAGCGGCCGGTCGCACTCGTCTTCGGCTCCTACACCTGACCGCCTTTCCGCCGCCAGTTGGGCGAGCTGGAGGAGCTGTACCAACGGCACCGCGGCGAGGTGGCGTTCTTCATCGTCTACATCCGCGAGGCGCACCCGGAGGACGGCTGGGTGCTGGCGGACAACAGGCGCGAGGAGATCGCGCTCGTCGACCCGACGACGCTGGACGAGCGGGCCGACGCCGCGGAAGCGTGCGCACGACGGCTGCAGACGGCGATCCCGATCCTGCTCGACGATGTCGACGACGCGGTCGGATCGGCGTACGGCGGCTGGCCCGACCGGCTCTATCTGATCGGCCGCGACGGCACGGTCGCCTTTCAGGGCGAGGTCGGCCCGTTCGGGTTCAAGCCCGCCGAGCTCGCGCACGCGATCGAGGTCGAGCTGGGTTAGTCGAACGTGTAGGTGCCGCCGCCGGCGAATTCCTTCAGGATCCGCCGACTGACGACCATGCGGTGGACCTCGTCCGGGCCGTCGTAGATGCGGGCGCCGCGCGCCATCGCGTACATGTGCCCGAGCGGCGTCTCGTCGGTGAGGCCGCGGGCACCGTGGGTCTGCAACGCGCGGTCGATCACGTCGTGCAGCACCTTCGCGGCGTAGAACTTGATCAGCGAGACCTCCACCCGGGCCTCGTCGCCCTCGTCGAGCTTCCGCGCCGCGTCGAGCGTCATCAGCCGGCACGCCTGAATCTCGGCGGCCGAGTCGGCGATCCAATTCTGGATCGTCTGCTTCTCGGCGAGCTTGCCCCCGAACGCTTCGCGCTCGAGCGCGTAGCGGCACATCAGCTCGAAGGCCCGCTGCATCTGCCCGAGCCAGCGCATGACGTGGTGGATGCGCCCAGGCCCGAGCCGCTTCTGCGCGATTCGGAAGCCGTCGCCGGGCTCACCGAGCACGTTCTCGCGCGGGACGCGCACGTTCGTGTAGCGGACCTCGCAGTGGGTCGACCAGCCGCGCCCGGCATGGCCGAGGACGGGGATCGGCCGCACGATCTCGACGCCGGGCGTGTCCGCAGGGACGAGGATCTGGCTCATCCGCGCGTGCGGCGGCGCCTCCGGGTCGGTCACAGCCATCACGACCCCGAACGCGGCCCCCTCGGCCGAGGACGAGAACCACTTGTGGCCGTCGATCACCCACTCGTCGCCCTCGAGGACGGCCGTCGTCCGAAGCTGTGTCGGGTCGGCGCCCGACACCTCCGGCTCCGTCATCGAGAAGAACGAGCGGGCCGTCCCCTCGACGAGCGGCTTCAGGAAGCGCTCCTTCTGCTCCTCCGTCCCGAACAGGTGCAGGATCTCACCGTTGCCCGCGTCAGGCGCTTGGCAGTTGAAGACGAGCTGCGCCCAGGTGCTGCGGCCGATCTCCTCGTTCAGGAGCGCGTACTCCATGAAGCCGGAGCCTGTGCCGCCCGCCTCGTGCGGCAGGTGCGGCGCCCAGATGCCGGCCGCCTTGGCCTTCGCGCGCAGAGCCGCGATCAACGCGTCCGCCGGCTCGTCCTCGCGCGCGAGCGCGGCCTCGTTCGGATAGACGTGCTCCTCCATGAACGCGCGCACCTCGGCGCGCCGCGCCGACACATCCGGCTTGAGCAGAACGTCGGTCATGGGAGAGAGTCTGCACGTGCTCGAGCCCGGAAGCCAGGTCCAGAACGCGATCTACCTCGCCGGCGGCAGCGACTGGCCGATCTCACCCGAGGACTGGGAGACCAGAGCGCGGGAGGCGCTCGAGCAGGGCGCGTTCGACTACGTCGCCGGTGGCGCCGGTTCGGAGGCGACGGTGCGTGCGAACCGTGAGGCCTTCGAGCGGCGGCGGCTCCGGCCCCGGATGCTGACCGGGAACGCCGAGCGCGACCTCTCGGTCGAGGTGCTCGGGACGCGCTCGCCGGCGCCCTTCCTGCTCGGCCCGATCGGCGTGCTCTCGATCGTGCACCCCGAGGCCGAGGCGGGCGTCGCCCGCGCGTCGAGGGCGACCGGCGTGCCGCTGGTGCTGTCGAGCGCTGCGTCGACCTCGCTCGAGGACGTCGCGGTCGAGCTGAACGGCCAGCCGGCGTGGTTCCAGCTCTACTGGTGGGCCGACCGCGAGCTGGCCGGCAGCCTCGTCGACCGCGCCGCCGCGGCCGGCTACGGCGCACTCGTCGTCACCCTCGACACGCTCACGCTCGGCTGGCGCGAACGCGACCTCCGCAACGGCTACCTGCCGTTCCTGCAGGGGGAAGGGCTGGCGCAGTTCTTTGCCGACCCGCTCTTCCGCGCACGGCTCGACGCGCCGCCGGAGGAGGACCTGCAGACGGCCTCGCTGATGGCGCTGGCCGCGTTCCCGAACCTGGGCCTCACCTGGAGCGACCTCACCTGGCTGCGCGAGCGGACGACGCTGCCGATCCTCGTCAAGGGGATCCTGACCGCGGAGGATGCCCGGCTCGCATTCGAGCACGGCGTCGACGGGATCATCGTCTCCAACCACGGCGGCCGCCAGGTCGACGGCGCAGTCGCCTCGCTCGACGCGCTCGTCGAGGTGCGCGAGGAGGTGGGGCGGGACGCGAGGGTGCTGATGGACGGCGGCATTCGCCGCGGCGCCGACGTCCTGAAGGCGCTGGCGCTGGGCGCCGATGCCGTCCTGCTCGGCCGCCTCTACGCCTACGGCCTGGCCGTCGGCGGGTCAGCCGGCGTCGAGGCCGTGATCCGCCGGCTCGCGGCCGACGTCGACCTCACACTTGCCCTGGCAGGAGGCCGCTCGGTGCGCGATCTCGACCGAAGCCTGGTCACGGACTAGAGTCGTCAACGTGGACCTGCGGGACACACCAGAGGAGGCCGCCTTCCGCGCGCAGCTGCGCTCGTGGATCGGGGAGAACCTGACCGACGAGATCAGGCGCGGCCGCTTCGAGGAGGCGGGGCGCGACTGGAGCCGGAAGCTGCACGAGGCCGGGTATGCCGGCCTGACGTGGCCGAAGGAATACGGCGGCGCCGGCGCGCCCTACAGCCACCAGGCGATCTTCCTCGAGGAGATGGCGCGCGCGGAGGCGCCGCCGCACCTGGGCGTGATCGGCCTCGGGATGGCCGGGCCCACGATCATCGCGCACGGCACCGAGGAGCAGAAGGCGAGGCACCTGGAGAAGATCCTCTCGACCGAGGAGATCTGGTGTCAGGGCTTCTCCGAGCCGGGCGCCGGCTCCGACCTCTCCGCCGTGCGCACGACGGCGCGGCGCGAGAACGGCCACTTCGTGGTCGACGGCCAGAAGGTGTGGTCGTCCTTCGCCCACATCGCCGACTGGTGCATCCTCGTCACCCGCAGCGATCCCGAGAGCGAGCGGCACGCAGGCCTCACCTACCTGCTCGTGGACATGCACGCGCCGGGGGTCGAGGTTCGGCCGCTGCGGCAGATAACCGGCGAGGCCGAGTTCAACGAGATCTTCTTCACGCGCGTCGAGGTGCCGGTCGAGAACGTCGTCGCCGAGATCGGCGGCGGCTGGCAGGTGGCGATGACGACGCTCCTGCACGAGCGGGGCACGCTGGGCTTCGCGCTCACGGCCGGGCTGGAGTCGCAGATCCGCAAGCTGATCGCGCTCGCGAAGGAACGCGGTGCCACGCCCGTGCAGCGGGATGCGATCGCGCGCGAGTGGATCGGCCTCCAGGCCGTCCGCTACACCAACTACCGCTCGCTGACGACGCTGATGAAGACGGGGATCCCAGGCCCCCAGGGCTCCGGCGCGAAGCTCTGGTGGTCGGAGGCGAACCAGCGGGTGACGAAGCTGGCACTCGAGCTGCTCGGCCCCGAGGCGCAGGTGCTCGAGAACGGAAACTACTGGCAGCACCAGCAGCTGCGCTCGCGCGGGAACACGATCGAGGCGGGCACCTCCGAGATCCTGCGCAACATCATCGCCGAGCGCGTGCTCGGGCTTCCCCGGAGCCGCTGAGTGGACTTCGCCTTCACCCAGGAGCAGGAGGAGCTGCGGCGCGAGGCGCGCAGCTTCCTCGAGGCGAACCCGGACGCGCCGCTGTCGCAGCTGCGCGAGCTCGGCTGGCTCGGCGTGTCCGTTCCCGAGGAGCGCGGCGGCGGCGGGCTCTCGTTCGTCGACGAGGTGATCCTGTTCGAGGAGGCCGGCCGGGCGCTCTACTCCGGACCGTTCGTCACGACCGCCGTCGTCCTCCCCGCGCTGCCGCAGGTGGACGAGAACGCCTGGTCGGTCGAGCTCGACGGGCTCGTCCCGAACCTGGACGCCGTCGACCGCGTCGTCACGGCCGACGGCACCATCACCGAGGCGACGGGCGAGACGCTGCCGACGGTGGACGAGACGCGACCGCTCGGCCGGCTGGAGCAAGTTGCTGAGAGCAACTCTCTCGACGGCGACTTCGAGCCCGTGCGGCTGCGGCTTCTCGTGGGTCTCGCCGCCGAGGCGGTCGGCGTCGCACAGAAGGCGCTCGAGCTCGGCGTCGAGTACGTCTCGCAGCGCGAGCAGTTCGGAAAGAAGATCGGCACCTACCAGGCGGTCTCACACCCGCTCGCCGACACGTACGTGGAGACGGAGCTCGCCCGGTCGCTCGTGTACTGGGCGGCCTGGTGCGTGGCCGAGGAGGACGACCAGGCCCCGGTGGCGGCGGCCGCGGCCAAGAGCATGGCGGCCGAGACAGCGGTCGCGGCCTGCGAACGCTCGATCCAGGTGCACGGCGGCATCGGCTTCACCTGGGAGCACGTTCTGCACCGCTACTACAAGCGCGCGCAGTCGATCGACGCCTTCGGCGGCCACGCGGCCACTCAGCGCGAAGTCGTCGCCGCTGCGCTACTCGACTGAGGTTGGTCGACCGAGACAAGGAGCCCAATGCCCGTTCCGAAGGATGAAGTGCTGGAGCTGATGCGGATGGACGTCGACCCGGCCGAGGTCGACGAGATCCGGGAGCTGTGGAAGGCGCACTCGAAGGCGGAGGACAACCGCTCAATCGAAGGGCTGCTGGCGACCCTGTCGGAGGACTGCGTCTACACCGTCTACCCCGACGACGTCTCGTGGCACGGACATGACGGTGCCGCGCGGTTCTACACCGAGCTCCTGACCGCATTCCCGGACATCGTCTTCGAGCTGCAGAACATCGTGATCGGGCCGCAGGGCGTGGTCGAGGAGGCGATCGTCACCGGCACGCACGAGGCGAAGTGGCTGGACAACGAGCCCACCGGGGAGACGATGACGTGGCGGAACGCGATCTTCTTCCCGTGGGATCCCGTGTCGCGCAGGTTCAAGGGCGAGCGGGTCTATACCGACATGCCGAGGAGGGCCACAGCATGACGTACGCGTTCTCGTCCCTCGAGGAGCTGGGCGAGGGACCAGGCTTCCGGAAGGTGCGGAGGGCGATGGGAATCACCGCCTTCGGCGTCAACGGCGTCGTCTACCCGCCCGACTACCCCGGGATCAGCCACTACCACGACCGCCAGGACGAGCTCTACTTCGTGCACAAGGGCACCGCGCGGGTCGAGGTCGGCGGCGAGGAGCGGATCCTCGGCCCCGGCGGCCTCTTTCACGTGGAGTCGACGACGCCGCGGAAGATCGCGAGCATCGGGGACGAGGAGCTCGTGATGCTGGTGATCGGCGGCAAGGATGGGTATGTCGAACGCGACGGTCACGTCACGAGCGACGAGGATCTCGAACGACGGGTCGGACTTGGAAAGGAGCAATCGTGAAGGGCCTGATGATGGACTTCCAGCTGACGCTGCCGACGATCCTGAAGCGGGCGGAGACGTACTTCCCGAGCCAGGAGATCGTCACCCGGATGCCCGACCGCAGCTTCCATCGCTACACGTTCGCCGACTTCGGCAAACGGGCTCGGCAGCTCTCCGTCGCGCTGCAGGGGCTTGGGCTGGAGCCGGGTGCACGCGTGGCGACGCTCTGCTGGAACCACTACCAGCACCTCGAGGCCTACCTCGGGATCCCCTGCGCCGGCTACGTCCTGCACACGCTCAACCTGCGCCTGCACCCGAACGACCTCGGCTACATCGCCACGCACGCAGGCGACCAGGCCGTGATCGTCGACCGCTCGCTGCTGCCGCTCTGGGAGCAGTTGGCCGACAGGACGAACATCGAGCACGTCTTCGTCGTGGAGGACTCCTACGAGGAGCTGCTCGCCGGCGCCGATCCGGACGCCTACGAGGACCCGCGGCTCGACGAGGACACCGCGGCCGCGATGTGTTACACGAGCGGCACGACCGGGATGCCCAAGGGCGTCCTCTACTCGCACCGGTCCACCGTCCTGCACACGCTCGGACAGGCGCTCGCGGCGCCGCTCGGGCTGCACGTGACGGAGAAGGAGACGATGCTGCCGGTGGTGCCGATGTTCCACGCGAACGCGTGGGGCTATCCGTACACCTGCCTCATGGCCGGGGCGAAGATCGTCTTCCCCGGCCCCTTCCTCGACCCGGAGACCCTCCTGGACGACTTCGAGCAGGAGGGCGTCACGATCACGGCGGGCGTGCCGACGATCTGGATGGGGATCCTCGGCATGCTCGACCGCGAGCCGGACCGCTGGGACCTCGAGAAGCTCCGGTACATGCTCGTCGGCGGCTCGGCCGCGCCGCGCGCGATGATCGCCGGCTTCCGGCAGCGGCACGGCAAGCTGGTCGTGCACGGCTGGGGCATGACCGAGACCTCGCCCCTCGCAACCGCCTCCGACTACGTCGGCGAGTTCCGGGACGCGGACGAGGAGACCCAGCTCGACATCGTCGCGATGCAGGGTCTGCCGCTCCCGTTCGTGGAGCTGCGCGCGATCGGCGACGACGGCAAGGAGATCCCCTGGGACGGCGAGTCGATGGGCGAGCTCGAGGTGCGCGGCCCCTGGGTGGCCGCAGGCTACTACGAGACGCCCGAGCAGGCCGAGCGCTGGACCGACGACGGCTGGTTCAAGACCGGCGACATCGCGTCGTTCCACCCGAAGGGGTACGTGATGATCAAGGATCGCTCCAAGGACGTGATCAAGTCGGGCGGCGAGTGGATCTCCTCCGTCGATCTCGAGAACGCCCTGATGGCCCACCCGGCGATCGCCGAGGCGGCCGTGATTGCGATCCCACACGAGAAGTGGGACGAGCGGCCACTGGCGGTCTGTGTCCTGCGCGAGGGCCAGACGGCGACGCCCGACGAGCTGCGGGAGTTCCTCGCACCCAACTTCGCCAAGTGGTGGCTGCCAGACGCCTTCGAGTTCGTCGACGAGATCCCGAAGACCGCGGTCGGCAAGTTCCGCAAGACGGCGCTGCGCGACCAGTTCGCGAAGGCTCCCGAGCCCGCGTGAGGATCTCCGGCAGGACGTTCCTGGTCACCGGCGGAGGATCGGGGCTCGGCGAGGCGACCGCGGCGATGCTCGAGCGCGAGGGCGCGAACGTCGCGATCGCCGATCTCCCGGAGACGGATGTCACCGACGCGGACGCCGTTGCCGCGCTCGTGGACGGGCTCGACGAGCTGCACGGCGTCGTCAACTGCGCCGGGATCGGGGGCGGCGCGCGCGTGATCGGTTTTCCGCTCGACCGCTTCCGGAAGATCGTGGAGGTGAACCTGATCGGCACCTTCAACGTGCTCTCGCTCGGGGCGGCGAAGATGGCCGAGCACGACCCCGACGAGGAAGGCACGCGCGGCGTCGTCGTCAACACGGCCTCGAATGCAGCCTTCGACGGTCAGATCGGGCAGGCGGCCTACTCCGCGTCGAAGGCGGGCGTGGCCGGGATGACCCTGCCGGTCGCCCGCGACCTGGCCTCGAAGGGGATCCGCGTCGTCACGATCGCCCCCGGCCCGTCCGACACGCCCATGCTGGGCCCCATGCGCGGGGACATCCGTGAGAGCCTCACCTCGCAGATCCCGTTCCCGAAACGGCTGGGCCGGGCGGAGGACTTCGCGTCGCTGGTACGGCACATCGTCGAGAACGAGTACCTCAACGGCGAGGTGATCCGCCTCGACGGGGCACTGAGAATGGCGCCACGATGAGCATTCGCAGAAGCGGATGCTCATCGCGCCGAAGATCCCTGAAGAGGCCGCTGACGCAGCCGGCGAACAACAAAGGAGATCGATGGCTGAGTACGTGAAGGTCGAGCAGGACGGGCGCGTCGCGATCGTCATCCTCGACCACCCACCCGTGAACGCGCTCTCGCAGCAGTTGCTGGTGGAGCTGGAGGAGATCTACGACGAGCTCGACCGCGGCGACGAGGTGCGCGTGATCGTGCTTCGCGGCGAGGGCGAGAAAGCATTCGTCGCGGGCGCGGACATCACCGAGTTTCCGGCGCTGCGTGAGCAGGTCGAGCAGGCTGCGACCGAGGGCGGCAGCGCACGCGGGATCCAGAAGCTCGCCGGCCGCATGGACGCCGGCCGCACCCCCGTGATCGCCGCCATCCACGGCTACTGCCTCGGCGGCGGCCTCGAGCTGGCGATGGCTTGCGACATCCGGATCGCGGCCGAGGACGCACAGCTCGGGCAGCCTGAGATCAAGCTCGGCCTGATCCCGGGCGGCGGCGGGACCCAGCGGCTGCCGCGGCTCGTCGGCCATGGGCGAGCGCTCCATCTCAACCTCACCGGCGACCCGATCTCGGGATCGCAGGCGTACGAGTGGGGCCTCGTCGAGAAGGCGGTGGCGCGCGCGGATCTGCTCGACGCGGCGCTCGAGCTGGCTCGGACGCTCGCGCAGCGCTCTCCGCACGCGATGGGGGTGATCAAGCAGCTCGCTGCGGAGACACGCGACCTGCCGCTCTCGGACGGGATGCGGCGGGAGGCGCAGGGCTTTCTCGCGTGCATCTCGAGCGAGGACGGCGCCGAGGGCGTGATCGCCTTTCTCGAGAAGCGCGAGCCTCAGTTCAGCGGACGATGAGAGCGGCCGTCCTCCACGAGACGGGGAAGCCGCTCTCGGTGGAGGACGTGCCCGAGCCCGAGGCCGGCAAGGGCCAGTCGATCGTGGACGTGAAGGCGGCCGGGGTGAACTTCGCCGACGTGCTGATCAAGAACGGGATGTACCCGCAGCCGCCCGACCTGCCGACGGTCCTGGGCAACGAGGTAGCCGGCGACATCGGCGACCGGCGGGTCGTCGCCTTCGCGCGGCTCAGCGGCGGCGGCTGGGCCGATCGCGTCGCGGTCGACGACGGCTGGGTCTTCGACCTGCCTGCCGGCGCGACCTACGCCGAGGGCGCAGCGTTCCTGACGACGTACCTGACCGCCTGGATCCCGATGGCCCGCCAGACGCGGGTGCATCCGCACTCGAACGTGCTCGTCACGGCGGCGGCCGGCGGGGTCGGCACGGCGGCGATCCAGGTGGCGGCGTTCTGCGGCGCCACGATCACGGCGGCGGCAGGGTCGGAGGAGAAGCGAGAGCTGGCGCGGAAGCTCGGCGCCCACCGCACGGTCACCTACGAGGAGATCGGGGAGCTCGACGACATCGACGTCGCCTTCGACCCCGTCGGCGGCCCGGTCTTCACGGCATGCGTCAAGGCGCTGCGGCCACTCGGCGTCGCGATCGGGATCGGCTTCGCCGGCGGGACCTGGGAGACGGTCGATCCGGCTCGTCTCGTGGGCCGCAACGTCGGCGTGCTCGGCTTTTACCTCGGACGGCTGATGAGCTTCCGTCCCGACCTCGTCAGGCTCGAGGCCCTGGAGCTGCTGGCGCTCTGGCTACGCGGAGTGCTCCGGCCGGTGGTCGGGGCCGAGTTCCCGCTCGAGCAGGCGAACGAGGCGCTCGACCTGATCGGCTCGCGGCGCTCGACCGGGAAGGTCGTCCTTGTTCCCTGAGACTGCCC
>Ga0126307_10002274_pt1 | contig 12925 bp, 10 predicted proteins | sample Plot28_FD_89955 | JGI IMG/M metagenome (GOLD analysis project Ga0126307, IMG submission 89955) | Serpentine soil microbial communities from UC McLaughlin Reserve, CA, USA - Plot28 | ecosystem: Environmental > Terrestrial > Soil > Grasslands | place: USA: UC McLaughlin Reserve, Lake County...
CGTCCAGTTGTCATCGGCGCGTGTGCGGTACGTGCGGACCGGAGCGGCCCGGCCTAGGGGAGAACGCCGCAGCCACGCCGACGACGGGCCGCGGACGCCGGGGTGCGTCAGGTGGGCGGTGGAGTGATCGTGATGGTGGCGCGGGCCGTGTCGTTGGCGTGGGCCGGGTCCAGCGTGTCGGAGGAGGCGACGGCCACCGCCACCGCCGTCGGGGGGAGCGGCTGGCCGGTGCCAGCGGCGACCGTCACGCCCACGGTGGCGCCGACCCGGGAGCCGGGTGCGAGGTTGCCGGCGTCGCACAACACCACGTCGGGATGTTCGGGGGTGGGCGCCGTGCAGGTGACGCCGTCCGGCTCCACGGACGTCACGTCCGTGCCGGCGGGCACGACCAATCCGAACGCCGCCCCGTCGGCCGGGTCCGGACCGTCGTTGGCCAGCTCGACCCGATAGGTGACCTGGCCGCCGGCGGCGACGGTCACCGGGGCGGCGTCGAGCGTGACCGCGAGGTCCGCTCCGCGCACCTCGGCCAGGTAGACGTCCCGGGACCCGTTGCTGTCCGTCGGCCCGAACCCACTCGCCTGGCTCTCGAAGGCGATGCGCGACGAGTCCGGGCTGAAGGCGGGCCGGCCGTGGTACGACGACCCGGCGGCGGTGTCGCCGCCGTCCGCGGCCGCCGACACGAGCATCGTCGTGCCGGAGGCCAGGTCGTGGACGTAGAGGTCGCTTGCGCCGTTGGTGTCCGTAGGGCCGAGGTCGCCGGCGTCGCTGCCGAAGGCCACCTTCGTCCCGTCGGGGCTGAGCACCGGGCCGAAGGACTGGGCCGCCCCGCTGTCGTCCCCGGCGGCGTTGGCAGAGAGCAGGGTCGTGGTCCCGGCGGCCAGGTCGCGCACGTAGATGTCGTCGTCGTAATCCGGGTTGGCGCGCGGGCTGTCGTTCGGGCCCAGGTCGGAGGCCATGCTGGTGAAGACGACCTTGGTCCCGTCCGGGCTCAGGACCGGGTCGAACGAGCCGCCGTTGCCGCCCGACCTGGTGCCACCGGCGGCCACCGACGCCAGGGTGGTCGTGCCCGCCCGCAGGTCGCGCACGAACACGTCGCCCTGGCCGTTGTGGTCGCCGGCGACCAGGTCCGACGCCGAGCTGGCGAATGCCAGGCGCGACCCGTCGCCGCTGAACGTCGGCCGATCGATGCCCATCCCGGCGTTGCCCGCCCTCGTCCCGGCGGCGTTGACCGTGACCAACGTGGTGGTGCCCGTCACGAGGTCGCGGACGTACAGGTCCCCGAGGCCGTTGGTGTCGGTCGGGCCCAGGTCGGATGCCATGCTGAGGAAGGCGATCTCGGTGCCCGACGGGCTGAACACCGGCACGAGGGACATCCCGTTGCCGCTGTCGTTCCGGTCGACGTTCATCGACACGAGCGTCGTGGTGCCGGCGACCAGGTCACGCACGTAGACGTCGGTCGCCCCGTTGGTGTCGGGCGGCCCGAGGTCGGAGGCGTTGCTGGTGAACGCCACCTTCGTGCCGTCGGGGCTGAACACCGGCCCGCGGGACCAGCCGTTGCCGCCGCTCGTCCCGGCGCCGTTGGGCGACACCAGCGTGAACTCGAGGAGGCCCTCCGGGCCCAGCTCGCGCACGTACACATCGAGCTGGCCGTTGGCGTCCGGTGGGCCGAAGTGCGTTCCCCCGCTGGTGAAGGCGACCGCCAAGCCGTCGGGGCTGAAGGCCGGCTCGATGGCGCGGCCGATGTAGGTGCCGATGACCCGCGAGGTGGTGCCCGTGGCCAGGTCGCGCACATAGGCGTCGGCCCCGCCGTTGCCGTAGTCCGGGCCCAGGTCGGCGGCGTAGCTGGTGAAGGCGACCTCGGTGCCGTCGGGGCTGAACACCGGCAGCAAGGACTCGTAGTTGCCGGCGTCGGTCCCCGCGCCGTTGATGCTCACCAGCGTCGACCGCCAGGGCGACGGCTCGGCCTCGCACCCGACGCCGGCCACCGCCGCCAGCACGCAGAGCGCCGCAAGCCCACCCCGTGTTCGCATCCCAGCTCCCCTCGTCCCCCGGCTCCCACCAGAGGTCCACCGTTGCTATCGCCGCGACCCAGGTACGAGGTACGCATCCGTCCGGCAGTCCTGGGCCGACGGTTGGTGTAGGGCGGTGCCTGCTGCCGCCGGGTGGCCGCCTCGCCGGTCATCGTCGGCGAGCTGGAAGTAGGGCGCCGCCTACTACCGCACCCCACCTCGGCAGCGGACGCTGGTCACACGGGTCGGACCAGGCCCGACACAAGAGGGGGACATGAGCGATGAACCGCTTCTCTCGCGGCCGGAAGCACCAGCGGATCCTCGCGGTCGCGCTGCTCGCCGTGCTCGGCGCAGCCGTCGCCTGCTCGGGCGACGACACGACCAGCTCGGACGCCGACTCGGGGTCGGACCTCGGTGACACGACCGCGACCAGCGCCGGGACCGAGGCGACGGGCGAGCCGATCCCGGTCGGGTTCGTCAACAGCGAGGGCGGCGCCTTCTCGGTGCCCGAGCTGCGGGTCGGCAACGAGGTCGCCGAGGACTACATCAACACCCGCCTCGGCGGGGTCGAGGGTCGCCCCCTGCAGGTGACGCGGTGCGCCACGGACGGCTCACCCGAGGCGTCGATCGATTGTGCCAACCAGTTCGTCGAGGACGGCGTGGTGGCCGTGGTGGAGGGCACCGACCTGGGCGGCGACGCCATGCTGCCGATCCTGAACGACGCCGGGATACCCCTGGTGGGCCACGTGCAGTTCGGGCCCGCCCGGATGTTCGACGAGAACGCGACCTACTTCGGTGCGGCCGCGCTGGCCTACGGCGCCGCCGCCCTGCAGTTCTACGCGGACGAGGGGGCGGAGTCGGTCACCTGGTTCCTGCCCGACGAGCCCTCGAGCCACGCGTTCACCGATACCTCACTCGAGCCGACCAGCGACATGTTGGGCATCGACTACACGACCGTGTACTACGACGCGGCCTCGCCCAACTGGGCGGTGCTGGCGGCCACGGCCGTCTCGGAGAACCCGGACGTCAGCGGCACCATCGCCGCAACCGACGCCCAGTGCGCCGAGATGATCGGCGCGCTGCGCGACGCCGGCTACCAGGGTCGCGTCCTGGCCGCCTCGTGCGTGGGCCTGCACGACGCCCTCGGAGAGGACGCGGTCGGGGTCGACACCGACGCCGACCACTGGCACCCCGGCGACGTCGACTCGGCGCCGGCCGCCAAGCAGGCCGAGCTCGAGGAGTACGGCGCGGTCATGCGCGAGGCGGGCCACGAGGACCTCATCGCCGGCAACGCCATCATCAGCTTCGCCGACCTCATCAACCTGACGCGGATCATGGCCACGATCGACGGGCCCATCGACGGCGCCTCCGTCGCCGGGGCCCTGCGGGCGACCACCGGCTTCGACAGCTACGCCGGGCCCACGATCAGCTGCGACCGGTCGGTGCTGCCCGGCAACTCGGCGTGCAGCACCGACCTGCTGTTCTTCCAGGTGCAGGACGACGGCTCGGTCGAGGCGGTCACCGACGACTACGTCGACGTGACCGGGATGCTCGGGTGACCGACCACCTACTGTTCCTGATCGTCGGGCTCGGGGCGGGCGCCGCCTACGCGGCGCTCGCCATGGCCCTGGTCACCACGTACCGGGGCACGGGGGTCATCAACATCGCCCAGGGGGCCATGGCGATGTGGGCGGCGTTCGTCTACGACGAGCTGCGCCGGGCGGGGGACCTGGTGCTGCCCGTCGGCCGGCTCGACCTCGGCGGCGGGCTGGCGGTGTGGCCGGCGCTGCTCACCGGTGTGGCGGTGGCGGCGGCGCTGGGGCTGATCCTCCACGTCGCAGTGTTCCGCCCGCTGCGGTCTGCTCCGCCCCTCGCCAAGGTCGTGGCTTCGGTGGGCGTGGCCATCGTCCTGCAGGCGCTGGTCCTGCTGCGCTTCGGCACCGGCCGCCGTGCGGTGCCGTCCGCGCTGCCCGACGACCCGGTCCACCTGGGCTCGCTCAGCTTCTCCGAGGACCGCATCTGGTTCGCTGCCGTCGTCACGCTCATCGCCGTGCTGCTTTGGGCCTACGGGCGGTACACCCGGTGGGGCCTCGCCACCCGGGCGGCGGCCGAGTCGGAGCGCGGCGCCACCCTGCTCGGCTGGTCGCCGGACCGGCTGGCCGCCGCCACGTGGGTGCTGGCCGCCGTGGTCGGCGCCGCGGTCGCCATCGTGGTGGCGCCGTCGGTGGGGCTCGACCCCGTGAGCTGGTCCCTCATGGTGGTGCCGGGCCTGGCGTGCGCGCTCGTGGGCCGGCTGACGTCCGTCGGCGTCGCCTGTGCGGCGGGGCTGGCGCTGGGCGCGGTCGAGTCGGAGATCACGTTCCTGTCCTCCAAGGAATGGTGGCCCGACTGGGCGACGGTGGGTGTCGCCGAGACCGTGCCGCTGCTGGTCATCGTGGTCGCCCTGTTCGTGGTCGGACCCCGGCTGCCGGGACGGGGGTCGGCGACCGTCGACCCGCTGCCGTCGGTGCCCACGCCGCGCCGCCGGCCGCCGGTCGTCGCCGGCCTGGTGGCTGCGGGGTTCGCCGCCCTGCTGCTGACCGACGGCAGCTACCGCTTCGGGGTGATCACGTCGATGATCGTCGCCGTGATGGCGCTGTCGCTGGTGGTGCTCACGGGTTTCGTGGGCCAGATCTCGCTGGCGCAGGCGGCGTTCGCCGGCTCGGCCGGTTTCGTCCTCTCGAAGATCGGCACCGGGTTGCCGTTCCCGCTGTCGCTCCTCGCGGCCGCCCTGGCGGCCACCGCGCTCGGGCTGCTGGTCGCCGTGCCCGCGCTGCGGGTGCGGGGCGTCCAGCTTGCCGTGGTCACCCTGGCGGCCGGTGTCGCCATCGAGCAGCTCGTGTTCCAGAACCCCCGGTTGACCCCCACCGGCGGCAACCTCATCCCCGACGCCCGGATCTTCGGCCTCGACCTGGCCATCCGCCGGGGGGCCGAGCTGGCCCGGTGGCAGTTCGGGGCACTCGTGCTCGTGGTGCTCACGCTGGCCGCGCTGGCGGTGGCCAACCTCGGCCGCAGCGGCACCGGCCGTGCCCTGCTGGCCGTGCGATCCAACGAGCGGGCGGCGGCGTCGATCGGCGTCGACGTCGCCGTGGCCAAGCTCGTGGCGTTCGGGATGTCGGCCTTCCTGGCCGGCCTGGGCGGGGCGTTGATCGGCTACAGCCGCGGCCAGCTCTCCGCCGACTCCTTCGGCGTGTCGGTGAGCCTGACGCTGCTGGCGTTCGCCTACCTCGGTGGCATCACCACCGTCGGGGGCGCCCTGGTGGCCGGGGGGCTGGCGCCGCTCGGCATCGGCTACGTCGTCCTCGACCGCACCACCGACATCGGCGAGCACTACCTGCTGGCGTCAGGCATCCTGCTGGTCGCGACCGCGGTCCTCAACCCGGGCGGCATCGCCGGCACCGTGCGGTCCCGCATGACCGGACGCCGGCCGCCGTCGGGGCGGGGCCGCGCCTCGCACACCACCACGTCCGACCGCCGGGCGGGCGCCGAGCCGGCGCCCGTGACCGCAGGAGCACCGACATGACGACCCCCACCGACGCGGTCTCGCCCGCCGGGTTCGACCTGGCCGAGATCGACCGCCTGCTGACCACGACGCGTGCGGTGCGCAAGCGCCTCGACCTCGAGCGCCCGGTGGCGCGCCAGGTCGTGCTCGACTGCCTCCGCCTGGCCACGCAGGCGCCCTCGGGCGGCAACACCCAACCGTGGCGCTGGCTGGTCGTCGACGACCCCGACGTCCGCGCCGGCCTGGCCGACATCTACCGCAAGGGCTACGGGCCGTACATCGAGATGCAGAAGGCGGCGGTCGTGGCGGCCGGCGGTGACGAGGACAGCCCCATCCTGCGCAGCTCGGACTACCTGGCCGAGCACCTGCACGAGGTGCCGGTGCACGTGATCCCGTGCCTGCTCAGCCGCCTGCCCGAGCGACCCACCCCGGCCGACACCGCGGGCTTCTACGGGTCGATCCTGCCCGCGGTGTGGAGCTTCATGCTCGCCCTCCGCAGCCGCGGCTTGGGCTCGGCGTACACGACCCTGCACCTGCAGCACGAGCGGGAGGCGGGCGAGCTGCTCGGCATCCCCGACACCGTCACCATGGTGGCCCTGTTGCCCGTCGCCCACGTGACCGGCGACTTCCGGCCGGCGGACCGCAAGCCGGTCGAGGCCGTCACGTACTGGAACGAGTGGAAGCGACGCGCGTGACGGTGGCGAGCGCCGTCGTGCGAGGACGGGCGCCGACGACGCCGCCGGGCTGCTGCGCGAGCAGGGGGTGACACCCTCGTCCGACGAGAAGCGGTCGCGCTCCGCTCCTAGAGTCGCCGTGTGCGCGTCGCCGTCGAACAGGTCATCCAGACTGCGACGCGGGTGCTCGACGGCGGGCTCACCGCCCGAGAGGGCGTCACCGTCCTGGCGACGCTGACACGCGAGGCCGTGCCCGCCGCCCGCGACCTGCGCGTGACCGATCCCGATCGGGCGGCCGCCTACAGGGAGCTGATCCTGGCCCTCGGGCAGGAGCTCCGGCGTCTCGAGCCGACCAGCGACGACCCGCGGCACCTCCACGCCGTGACCGACGACCTCGCCCAGGTGATGCAGGCGCTGGCGTGAGCCGGCGCCGGCTCAGGCCCCCAGGTAGCTGGCCTGGAGCAGCTCCGGCCGGTCGGCGAGGGTGGCGGCGGGCCCGCGGGCCACGACCTCGCCGTGGACGAGGACGACGGCGGTGTCGGCGATGGACAGGGCCACGGGAACGTGCTGCTCGACCAGCAGCACGCCGATGCTGAGGTCGTCCGCCACCCGGCGGAGCACGGTGGCGAGCTGGTCGACCATCTTCGGGGCCAGGCCAAGGCTCATCTCGTCGACGAGCAGCAACCGCGGCCGGGCGACGAGGGCACGGGCGATGACGAGCATCTGCTGCTCGCCGCCGGACAGGAGCCCGGCCCGCCGGTCGGCCAGCGGCCCCAGCGCCGGGAAGTACCGGGCCACCTCGGCGACGTCGCCACGAGCCCGCCTGGCTCGGCCGCCTCGACGATCGCCGGCCAGCCAGAGGTTGTCCCGGACGCTCAGCCCGCCGAACAGCGCCCGGTCCTCGGTGACGCAGCCGAGGCCCCGCCGTGCGTTGCGGTGCGGTGCTGCCGTGTCGGCCGGCCCGCCGAACAGGCGCACCTGTCCGCCGAGCGCGGGCAGAAGCCCGGTCACCGTCATGAGCGTCGTCGTCTTGCCGGCCCCGTTCGGGCCCAGAAGGGCCACGATCTCGCCCGGCTCGACGGTGAGCGACAGGTCGCGCACCACGACCGTGCGGCCGTAGCCGGCGTGCAGGTCCCGCACCTCGAGAAGCGGGCTCATCGGGCGTCGACCCCGAGGTAGGCGGCGACGACCCGCCCGTCGCTGCGGACCTCGGCGGGCGTCCCGCTGGCGATGTGCCGACCGCCGTCCACGACGTGCACGACGTCACAGACCTCGAGCACGAGGTCCATGTCGTGGTCGATCAGCAACACGGCGGTGCCCGCCTCGACCACGGCCCGCAGCCGCTCGCCCAGCCGACCGCTCTCGCCCGTGTCGAGGCCGGCGGCCGGCTCGTCGAGCAGCAGCACGCCCGGGTCGACGACGAGCGCCCGGCACAGGCCGACCAGCTTGCGCTCGCCCTCCGACAGCTCGCCGGTGCCGCGGCCGAGCAGGTGGCCGACGCCGGCGACCTCGACTGCCCGGTCGAGCCGAGCCGCCGAAGGCCTGCGGCGGGGCGCGACCAGGTCGCGCAGCGCGCCCCAGACGGTGAGGCGCTCGGCCGCCACCAACAGGTTGCCCCGCACGTCGAGGTCGTCGAAGAGCTCGACCGACTGGAAGCTGCGGACCAGGCCCCGACGCACCCGCTCGTGCGGAGGCAGCCCGTCGAGGGCGACACCGTCGAGCTCGACCGAGCCCTCGTAGGCGACGAAGCCCGACAGCGCGTCGATCAGGCTGGTCTTGCCGGCCCCGTTGGGCCCGATGAGGCCGGCCAGGGTGCCCGCCTCAAGGTCGAGGGACACGCCGTCGACGGCGCGCACGCCGCCGTAGGTGACCGTGAGCGATCGTGCGGACAGGCCCATCAACTCGTCCCCGGCGCCGAGGAGGGATCGGGCCCCGGCGCGGCGATCGCCTGCTGCAGCAGTGCCAACAGGCCGACCCACCCGACGAAGGCCGACACACGCCCGTCGGGGCCGAGGACCGTGCCGCTGACGTGGGGCCCGTCGTCGGTCACGTCGCCCGCCCTGCGGTCCGTCGTCGGTCGCCGGTCGACGGCGATGTCGAGCTGGAGTCGTGGCATCGTTCCGCCTCCCGGCCTAGCGAACCCACGTGTGGTACTTGGCCCGGCGGTAGCCGAGGGCCCGGTAGGCGGCGTCGACCAGCGACTGCCCGGTCGGCCCCAGCCCCATGGCCGCCGACATCTGGTTCATCACGTAGCCGAACGACATGTCGCAACCGGGGTCGGCGAACCCGATGGACCCGCCGTTGCCGATGTGCCCGAACGCCTCCTCGCTCAGTGAGACGAGGACGGGTGGCTCGACGCCGGCCGGCGTCGCCCCGGCCTTGTGGAACCCCAGCGTCCATCGGCCGGGACCGGCGAGCACCGCGTCCTGACCGCCGGCGGACTGCACGGCGCCCATGCGGGCGACGTCCTCGGCGTCGAGGGCGAACCGCCCGACCCGGCGGTCGTGCACGATCGCCCGGTACATCCCGGCGACGGCCCGGGCGTTCATCACGCCCCCCGACGCCGGTAGCTCGGCGGCCAGCGCGGCGGGCGAGTCCCACTCGCCCGGCACCAGGTAGCCGCCGTTGTTGAGCATCACGAGCCCGGGGATCGAGTCGGGCTCCGTCATCGCCTGCACCAGGAAGCGCGGGAGCGGGCCCCCGGGCTCGGGGTCGGGCGGGGGCACGAGCGTGGCGACCCGGTCGGCGAGCCCCTCGGGCAGCCCGACGTAGAGGTCGAGACCGAGCGGAGAGGCGATCTCGTCGGCGACGAACCGGCCGAGGCTGCGACCGGTGACCCGCCGAACGACCTCGCCGACCAGGAAGCCGAAGGTGAGGGCGTGGTAGCCGTGCCGCGTGCCGGGCTCCCAGAACGGCGCCTCGGCGGCCAGGCGCCCGACCACGTCGTCCCAGTCGTAGAAGCCGCCGGCCGGGACGGGATCGCGCAGTGCGGGCAGCCCGGCCTGGTGGCTCAGCAGGTGCCGGACGAGCACCCGGTCCTTGCCGGCGGCCGCGAACTCGGGCCAGTAGGTGGCGACGGGTTCGTCGACGTCCAACTCGCCGGCCCCCGCCAGCAGGTGGGCCGCGAGCGCCGTGGCGCCCTTGGTCGTGGACATGGCCACACACAGCGTGTCCTTCTCCCACGCGCGGGTGCGCGCGGGGTCGGCATGGCCGCCCCACAGGTCGACGACCGACTCACCGCCGACCGTGACGGTGACCGACGCCCCGAGCTCGCCTCGCTCGGCGAGGTTGCGCTCGAACTCCTGGGCGACGCCGGCGAACCGGTCGTCACAGTGGCCTTGTACGTCCATCGCTCGTGCCCCCTGGGTCGGCCCCTCTCCCGGCAGTGTGCGCCGTGCGCGTGGCGAGGCGTAGTGGGGGGCTCCCTACACGTGCACGCCCGGGCCGGCGGCGTGGCGTCGTCCTACACTCCCGGCGGAAGGGGGAGTTCGACCGTGACCACGCCGCCGCTGGTCGGGCGCGACCTCGACCTGGCGGTCGCCCGGGAGCAACTGACGCGCAGCGCACGAGGGACCCCCGCCTCGCTGCTGGTCCGCGGCGAGGCCGGCATCGGGAAGTCGCGCCTGGTCGCCGAACTGGCAGATGCCGCCGGCCGGCTCGGTCACCCGGTGGTGGTCGGCCGGGCCGACGACCTCGACCACGGCATCCCGTTCGCCGCGTTCCGCGACCTGCTCGCCCGGCTCGACCCCGACGGGCCCGGCGCCGACGAGGCCGATGGCTTCAGCGCCGCCATCGACGGCCACCACGCGGAGGCCGACGCCGAGCACCTGACCGCCGTGTTCAGGGCGGCCACGCAGTTGCTCCGAGCCCTCGCCGACGGGGGACCGTTGGTCCTCGTACTCGAGGACTTCCACGTGGCCGACGGCGAGTCGCTGGCTCTGGCCGCCCTCCTGATCCGGCTCGCGGGCCTGCCCGTCCTCACCGTGGTGACCCTGCGGCCCGGCGGGGGCGCCGCGGAGCTCGAGCAGCTCTGCGAGCGGGTGGCGTTCGACGGTCGGGGGTCGGTCGTCGACCTCGAGCCCCTCGACCGAGCCGACACCCGGGCGCTCGCCGCCGCGGTGATCGGGGCCGCGCTCGACGACGGGGTGACGGACGCGGTGGCCGAGGCGAGCCGGGGCAACCCCTTCTTCGCCCGCGAGGTGGCGCAGGCGCTGGTGGACGGCGGTGCCGTGACGGTCGAGGACGGGCAGGCCCGGCTCGTGCCCGGTGCTCCCGCGGCGAAGTTGCCGCGGTCGACCGCGCTGCTGCGGCGGCTCGTGCTCGGCACCACCGACCTCGAGCTCGCCAAGGTGATGGCTGTGTTCGGCCGCTTCTCGCTTCATCACCTGGGGCTGGCGGGGCGTCTCACCGGGCTGTCGGGCGACGGCGTGGCCGCGTCGTTCGACCGGCTCGTCGCGTCGGGCCTGCTGGCGTCCACTGCGGGTGGAGGCTATGAGTTCACGCACTCGATCCTGCGGGACCGGCTCTACGACGACATCGGTCCGGCCGAGCGCCAGCGCATCCACGCGGCCATCGCCGCCGACCTCGCCGTGGAGCGTCGCGGGGGCAGGCTGCTCGACGTGCTCGAGCTGGCGACGCACGTGGCGGCCTCGGCCGAGCCCGGCGATGCGGCGGCCGTCGAGGTGCTGCTCGAGGCCGGGCGGACGGTCGGGGCGACGGCGCCGCTGGTGTCGGCCGACTACCACCGCCGCGCGCTCGAGCTGCTGCCGGTCGACACGCCGCGACGCGCCGAGGCGCAGGCCGGCCGGGCCCGGGCGCTGCACATCGGCGCCCGTCCACGCGAGGCGGCGGCCGAGGGTCTCGAGGCCCTGGCCGGCCTGCCTCCGGGGCCGATGCGTCGTGCGACCGCAGCGCTTGTCGTCAACGACCTGTACCTCGACGGGCGGGCGGGCGACGCCCTCGGGGTCATCGACGCGGAGCTGGCGCTCGGCGGCGACCCGTGCCCGCTGCTGGCGATGCGCACCAACCTGGCGCTCCAGGCCGGCCGCTACCCGGAGGCGACGGGGACCTTCGGCGACGCTCTGGGCGCCCTCGGTGACGCCGATGTCGCCCCGGCTGCGGAGCTGATGGCGCTTGCCCACCTGGTGCAATACGCGAACCACGTGGCCGAGGTCGGGCTCGCCGCCGACCTGCTGCGACGCGTCGAAGCGCTGCCGGAGCGGGCGTCGTCCACCGTGGGCCTCGCCGCACACGAGTTGGTGGCGTTCGCCGATTGGCGCCCGGGCCTGGTCGCCCGGATCGAAGAGCACCTGCGGGTGGCGTCGGCCATGCGCCCCGAAGGCGCCGCGCTGTCGATCGGCGGCAGCTCCGAGGGCGCGCGGGCGCGGGTGCTGTGGATGCGCGGCCGGTGGGACGAGGCCCTCGAGCTGATCGGTAGCGCTGGGTTCGCCCTGGACCAGCGCGGCACGGTGACCACCGCGCAGCTGCTGGCGTGCGTGGCGGGCGAGATCTTCGTGGACCGCGGCGACCTCGACGACGCGGCTGGCACGGCCGCACGTTTCGTGACCCCGATCGTGTCGCTGGCCCGCAACGCCGCCCTGGTTCGCGCTCGCATCCACCACGCAGTGGGCGAGCACGACGTCGCCCTGGCGCTGCTGGACAACGAGCGCGAGGAGGCGTCCGCACCCGGCGGCAGCGTGTGGAAGCTGGCCGAGGTCCTGGGCCTCGCCCTCGAGATCCACCTCGCCGCGACGCGTACCGACGAGGCGCGCGCGGCGATGGCGGAGCTCGAGACGCTGGCCGAGCGCACCGGCTGGCTCGAGTGCAAGGTGCTGGCGCTGCGGGCCCGCGCGCTGGTCGACGAGGACGTCGACGTGGCCCGCACCTGGCGCGACGTGGCCGAGGCCGAGTCCTGGGAGGTCGAGCGCGCCCACGCCCTGCTGGTGCTCGGTGAGCTGGACCACGAGCCGGCCCGCAACCTCGCCGAGGCGTACCGGGCGTTCGACTCGTTCGGGGCCGCCCCCTGGCGCCGCCGGGCCGCGGCGGGGCTACGCGCCCGCAGTCTCACGGTGCCGCGCCGCGCGTCCCGGGCGGCCTCCGTGCTGACGGAGACCGAGGCCCAGCTCGTACGGCTCGTGAGCGACGGCCTGACGAACCGGCAGATCGCCGCGGCGATGCACTACAGCCGCAAGACGATCGAGGTCTACCTGTCCCGCGTCTACGCCAAGACCGGCTGCGCCTCCCGGCTCGAGCTCGTCCGCGCCGTCGACACGGGGGCTGTGCAGGTCGGTGGAGCCGCCGCCACCAGCGGGCGGGGTCGGTCGGCCTGACGGGGACAGGGCGGGCGGTCGTTGCCACCTCGTAGGGCAGGCGACTGGAACGGCGCCTGGACACCTCGCCCGCAGTTGCGGCCGGGGCGCGTCCCGAGCGCGCTCAGCTGGCTCTGCTGGCCGCGCTGGCCGGCACGTCGCCGGCCAGCGCGGCCGTGATCGAGCGCCGGGTCCGGCCCCGGTCGGTGGCCGCCCGGGCGACGGCGCTGGCCAGCGCGGCGGTGCTCCTGGCCCCGCCGGGCAGGGCGCCGTCGAGCAACTCGTTCCAGTACAGGGCCCAGCCGCCGGCGATCGCCCGCCCGAGCACGGGGGCGGTGAGGAGCCGCCCCGTGGCCGCCACGACCCTGGCCCGCCGTACGAGCGCGGCCTGGA
>Ga0126307_10002275_pt1 | contig 12923 bp, 9 predicted proteins | sample Plot28_FD_89955 | JGI IMG/M metagenome (GOLD analysis project Ga0126307, IMG submission 89955) | Serpentine soil microbial communities from UC McLaughlin Reserve, CA, USA - Plot28 | ecosystem: Environmental > Terrestrial > Soil > Grasslands | place: USA: UC McLaughlin Reserve, Lake County...
GAGGTCGTCAAGGGCGGCCTGATCCTCGACCTCGGCGTGCGCGGCTTCCTGCCCGCTTCGCTGGTCGACATCCGCCGTGTCCAGGATCTGGACGAGTTCATGGGCACCGAGCTGCGCTGCAAGGTGATCGAGCTCAACCGCTCACGCAACAACGTCGTTCTCTCCCGCCGCGCCGTCCTCGAGGACGAGCGCAAGGACCAGCGCCAGCAGATTCTCGACCGGCTGAACCCCGGCGACATCGTCGACGGCACGATCTCGAACATCGTCGACTTCGGCGCTTTCGTCGATCTGAACGGCATGGACGGCCTGATCCACATCAGCGAGCTCTCGTGGAGCCACGTCAACCATCCGTCCGAGGTGCTGGAGATCGGCCAGGAGGTCAAGGTCAAGGTGCTCGACATCGACCGCGACCGCCAGCGGATCTCGCTCGGCCTGAAGCAGACGCAGTCCGACCCATGGCAGCAGGTGATAGAGAGCTATTCCGAGGGCGACGTCGTCGAGGGCCGCGTGACGAAGGTGGTCACGTTCGGCGCCTTTGTCGAGATCCTGCCGGGCGTCGAAGGCCTCGTCCACATCTCGGAGCTGGCGCAGCATCACGTCGAGAACCCGCGTGAAGTGGTTTCGCAGGGGGACGCGGTCAACGTGCTCATCCTGGAGGTCGACGCGGAGCGCCGCCGCCTCTCGCTCTCGCTGAAGCGGGTCGAGGAGGGCCAGGAGCCGCTCCCGCGCGCCGATGGGGGTGAGTCCGTGCACCTGACCCCAAACCTGAACCTCTCCGAGGACGTCTTCCCGGCCGCAGCCGTCGAGGAGTCCGAGGAGTCGACCGTCACAGACACCGAGGTCGAGGAGAACGAGGCCGCCGAGCCGGCTGCCGAGGTCGAGCTCGAGGACACGCCGGCGCCCGAGTCGGACGCCGCGGCCGAGGTCGAGCTCGAGACCGAAACGACCGCGGAGGCCGACGCGGCTGCAGGCGACGAGCCGGTGGACGAGCCGACGGTCGACTCGGACGCCGCCTCGGGGGACGAGCCCGAGACCCCGCCCGCCGCTTAAGTTGCCCCGGCCGATCGCGGTCGCGATCACCGGCGGGATCGGAGCCGGCAAGAGCGAGGCCTTGTTCGCGTTCCAGAAAGCCGGCGCGGCCACCGTCTCGAGCGACGAGATCGTCCACCATCTCCTGCGCGAGGACGCGGGCGTGAAGGATGCGATCGTGCGCGAGTTGGGGGAGGAAGTGCTCGACACTGAGGGCAACGTCGACCGCAAGCGCGTCGGCGCGATCGTGTTCGGCGACCGCGCGAAGCTCGACTTCCTCGAGCAGCTGCTGCATCCGATCGTCGCCGCGGAGTACCTGCAGTGGCGCGAGCAGCTGGGGAAGCTGCCGAACCCGCCCAAGGTCGCGGTCACCGAGGTGCCGCTCCTCTACGAGACCGGTGCCGAGGAGCGCTTCGACAAGGTCGTGGTCATCACCGCGCCTGCGAAGCTGCGCGAGCAGCGGCGGCGCGTGACGCGCGACGACCGCGACCAACGCCTGCTCCCCGACCGGGAGAAGGTGAATCGCGCCGACTTCAGCTACGTGAACACCGGGACGCTGGAGGAGCTCGACGAGTGGGTCGCCGGCGTGATGGCGGAGTTGACGCGATGAGGCTCGTGTCCCTCAGCCTGATCGTGGTCGCACTTGCCGGCTTCGCCGCCTATGTGTTCGAAACGGAGCCGGGCTGGTACGAACGCCTCCGCTACCCGCTGCGGTACGAGCAGATCGTCGTCGGCCATGCGGAGAACTACGACCTCGAGCCGCATCTCCTCGCCGCCGTCATCTACCAGGAGTCGAAGTTCGACGCCGACGCCGTTTCCTCGTCCGGCGCAGTGGGGCTGATGCAGCTGCTGCCCGCGACTGCGCAGGGCATCGCCGACCGGACGGGCGGAACGGGCTGGCATGAGCGCGACCTCGTCAATCCGGAGCTCAACGTCCGCTACGGCTCGTGGTATCTCCGCCACCTGCTCGACAAGTACGGCGACGAGGAGCTGGCGCTCGCCGCCTACAACGCCGGCCAGGCGAACGTCGACCGCTGGCGCGAGCAAGGCGTCGGGGTTCAGTTCGAGGAGACGCGCCATTACGTCGAGCGTGTGCAGAAGCTGAAGGGGATCTACGCGCGGGCATACCGCGAGGAGCTCGCGCTCTAGACGAGCTCCGGTTCGCGCTCGCGCGTGGGGGCGACGCCCGGCGCCGCGGAAGCAGGAGCAGGCGAGAGGATCCGACGGCGCCGGCGAGCGCGAAGCTGCTCGGCGGCGATGTAGCTGCCGACGACGAAGAGGGCGGCGCCCAGCTGGGCGAGCACGCCCTGCCACGTCGGGTAGACGCCGAGCCAGGCGCCGGCCCAGTACGGCAGCTGCAGGCCCTCGATCGGCGTCACGGGCAGCCAGCCGACGACCTGAAACGTCTGGACGGTCGCGCCGACGAGGATCACGAGCACCCAGGTCATCAGGATTCCTGTCGCGATCAGCATCTTCCGGTGTGGCAGCTTCCGCTCGAGCAGGATCGTCAGCCCTCCGACCGCCAGCGTCGCGGCGAGACCCAGCATCACGCCGGGCAGGACGGCGAGGATGCCGGCCTCGAGCGTCAGCGCCTGGAGGAAGAGCACGGTCTCAAAGCCCTCCCGGTAGACGCTCGAGAAGCCGAGTGCCGCGAGGCCGAGCACCTGCGCCGACAGGAGGCCGACGTGCGACCCGCGCAGGATGCGCTGCTTGCGCTTGTGGAAGTCTGCGAGGTGCTCGCTCCAGTACACCCGGTGGTAGAACCAGTTGAGGATCAGCAGCAGCACACCGATCGCGATCACCGAGACGACCGCCTCGAGCTTCTCGCCGTAGCGGGCGAGCGAGCCGAGCACCGTCTGCGCGACGACCCAGGTGACCGCGGAGGCGATCAGCGCGAACCCCGCGCCGAGGAGGAGCGGGCGCCGGAAACGGCGGTTCGGGCCGACCATGCTCGCCATCAGCGCCGCCAGGATCAACACGCCCTCGAGCCCCTCCCGGAAGACGACAATGGCGCTGTTCGATACGATCGCGGCGGTCGAGCCGCTCGAGCCGACCCGCTGCGCCGCCCGCTCGAGCTCGGCCTGGAGCGCCGCCACCGAAGCCTCGAGCTCCGGCCCGGCGTCCTTCCGCTTGACAAGCTGCACGAGGCCCGACTCGCCGCCGTCGCCGTACCAGAAGAGGCCCTCGATCCGGACGAACAGCGACGGCGCAATTCCGCGCAGGCGCTGCTCGGGCCCGAGCTCGAAGATCCCGTAGGCCTCGAGCCGCGCCTGCTCCGCACGGCCCCAGCTGCCGGCCTTCGCCGCCGCCGCGAGCCGGTCGAGCGCCGCCGCGATCACGTCGAAGTCGGCGCCCGAAGCCGCCTGCTTCCAGGAGTCCGGGTAGAGGCCGCTGACGATCTCGAGCGCGCGGTCGGTGCTCGCGCGGACCGACTCGGCCGGCGCGGCGCGGCCCGCCCCGGCGGCCGCGAGCGTCCGGCCCAGCTCGTCCACGATCCCCGTCAGCTCGCGGGTCGCGGCGGCGTCGCGCGCGAGCAGCTCGGGCGCGATGTCCGCGAGCGCGGCCGCCACGCCGTTGCGGAAGCTGATCGCCTCCTGGATCTCGAACGCCAGCGTGACGCGAGTCCCCTCGACGCCCCGGTCGTACTCGATCGGCACGAGCCGGAGGAAGCGGTCGAGTTGCCCGGCGCGGCGCGCCTGCTCGGCCGGCTGCAGCGGCGCGGCCCGGAAGCCCTCCAGCCGGCTCTCGACGCCGGCGATCGCGGCCTGCACCGATGCAACCGTGCCGCCCGCGGCCGCCTGCTCCAAGCGGGCCAGCCCGCGCTCGAGCTGCGCGGCCGCCGCCTCCCCGCGCTGGCTGCGGTAGCTCGGCAGGACGATTGCGGCATACCCCCGCGCGAGCGCCGCCTCGTATGCGAGCCGCGCCGGGAAGCCGCGCCGGGAAGCCGCGACCGCGTTTTCGAGCGACGTTCGCAGCTTCGCCTCGTACGTGTCCAGCAGGTCGGCCCGGATCGCCCGCGCCGCGGCCTGCGGCTGCGTCGTCCCAGCGGCGAGCGCGCTCACCGCGACCGTCGCGTCGGTCCCCGCACGTGTGAACCGTGTCGGAGCGCGGTACTCGCGCACGAGCAGCCATTGCCGGGCGGCGTCGGCGTCACCCACACGGGCGTCGGCGACCGCTCCTGCCACACCGGCGCGAAGAATCGTCGTCCATGCGGCTGCCCCTGCCCGGGCGAGCCCGTCCGCATCGCCGCCGGCTGCCGCCCGTGCCTGCTCGACCGCCGCGAGGAGATCCTGCCGAAGGGGACTGGGAAGGAGCTGCGCGATCGCCGTCAGGGTCGTGTCCGCGTTCGCGGTGAGCTCGCGGGCGCGCGCGGGCTCGCCGAGTGCGAGCGCCGTCTGAGCCGCTCCGAGGTCCCGCCGGGCATCGGCTGCGGCCGCCCAGCCCGCAGGTGCCGCTGCCCCTGCCGGCGATGCGGCCAGCATCGCGGCGACGAGCGCTGCCATGAGGAGCACCGTCCGGCGCACCGCTACTGCTGGATCTCGATGCCGAGCTGGGCCGCGTGCTGGGAGACCTGGCCGGCGACGGCCTCGGCGCGGGCCTGTGCGTCGGATCCGAGCTGGTCGGCCTGCTCCGGCGTGAAGCGGCGGCCGTCCTCCTCCTGCGTCTGCAGATCGGCGATGAACGCGCCGAGCTCGTCCAGCTCGGTACCCGTCTGCTCTGCGCCTGCCTCGTCGGTATCGGCCATCGCCGGCTCGACACCGTCGTAGACGACCTCGAGCCCGGAGATGATGTCGTTGATGTCGGAGAGCCGCGAGACGACGTTGAACGAGTCGCTGTTTGCGGCGTCGCCTCGGATGAAGCGCGACTCCTTCCACTGGCCGAAGTACTCGCTCATCGTCGGCACCATCACGACGAGCGCCGTGAAGGCGTCGGACGCGGTCGGCTGCCACGCGCCGGCCTCAGTGTCGAGCTGGGCCGCATAGCGCTGGAACGCCTCGGCTGCCGACGCGAGCACACGAGCATCGGGCAGCGCCTCGCCGAACTCGACCTTCCCGTCGCCGTCGAGATCGGCCTCCGCCTCGCCGGCCAGATCCGCGCGAGTGCCCCAGAGCATGCTCTCGGTGAGGTTGAAGAGATTCCCCGGCTGCTCGAGGACGCGGCCGTCCGAGAGCTTCAGGTCGAACGGCACCGCGCTCTCCGGATCCTCTTCCTTGCTCGAGCCGGCGTCGAGGATGATGTCGTACTCGGCAAGCGACGGCGTGCCGGCCACGACTCCCTCGACGCGCTCGTAGTGCGGATTTGCCTCGGTCCAGGTCTGCTTCGCGTCCTCGAGGATCCGCGTGACCTCGTCGCGATGCTCCGCGAGCAGGCGCGCGTGGTCGTAGTCGACGCCCTTGGCCAGCGCGTCGTACTCCTCCGCGAGCGCGGCGAAATTCTCGGTCGAGCTCTTCAGCTGCACCGTGTGATCAGTGAGATAGCTCTTCACGCCCGCGAGGTCGTCTGCGCCGATCGCGGCGTTCGTCGTCCCGGCGGCAGTCGAGGTCGTTTCCGCATCGTTCGAGCCGTCGCCGCCGCAGCCGGGAAGAAGGACGAGGAGGATGCCGAGGAGCGCCAGGCGCGTCATGTAAGGCACACCTTACAGCTCTAGTGAGGCTCCTGCGAGGGCTACTGGATTCTCGGCGAGACGCCCGACTCGATCAAGGTCATCAGCTGGTCGAGGTCGGGCATGGGATCGTCGGTGACGCGCGCGAAGGCGACGCCGTTCGCGAGCATCCCGAGGAGCTGGGCGATCACCTCGATCGGGACGTCGTCGCGCACGACGCCTGCGAGGCGCGCGAAGCGCGACGCGCGCGCGCCCTCGGTCTCGGCGAGCAGCTTTGTGACCTGCTCGCGGAAGCGGTCGTCCGTGCGCACCCGGCGGGCCGCCTCCACCTGCACCGCGAGCCAGTCGGGATCCTCGTGCGCGATCGCCTCCAGCAGCGCCCTGTATCCCTGCTCGAGCCAGATCTCGACGAACCGGTCCGACGAACGCTGCACGAGCGCGACGAAGAGCGCCTGTTTGTTCTCGAAGTAGTTGAAGATCGCGCCACGGGAGAGGCCGGTCTCCGCCTCCAGCCGAGCCACCGTCGCACCCTCGTAGCCGTGCCGCGCGAAGGCGCGTTGGGCGCCGACCAGGATCTGCTCGCGGCGGGCCTCCTTGTGCTCCTCGGACACCTTCGGCATGGCTCTACTTTACAAAAACGTACAGTCGTACTATTATAGCGCAGTCAGCGAAGGAGGATCCATGCGCAGCAGGCCGATCGCAGCACTCGTCTCCGCCGAGATCGTCTCGATTCTCGGCTCCCGCATGACATACCTCGCCTTGCCGTGGTTCGTTCTCGTCACCACCGGGTCGCCCTCGAAGATGGCGCTTGTCCTCGCCGTCGAGATCCTGCCGATGGCGATCTTCGGCATCCCGAGTGGGATCGTGGTGGAGCGGCTCGGCGCGCGGACGACGATGCTGGTCTGTGACGCGGCGCGGATCCCGCTGCTCGCCTCGCTGCCGCTCCTGCACGCGGGCGACATGCTCAGCTTCCCGCTCCTGCTCGCCCTCGTCTTCGCCCTCGGCTGCTTCATGGCGCCGTACTTCGCAGCGCAGCGCGTGATCCTGCCGGAGCTGGTCGGCGAGGACGAGACGACGATCGCGCAGGCGAACAGCGTGATCGAGGGCGGGACGGCGCTCGCAGCCGTGACCGGCCCCGCGCTGGCCGGCATCCTGATCCCGTTTCTCGGTGCGCCCAATGTGCTCTACGTCGACGCAGCCACGTATGCGATCTCGTTCATCCTGCTCGCCGTCTTCGTCCCGAAGACGAAGAAGCTGGGCGAGAGCGGCACGCAGCATGGTGTGCTCGCCGGGATCAAGTTCCTGCTCCGGGACAAGCTGGTCGGCCGGCTGGGCGGGACTGTGGTCGTCCTCAACTTCCTCGGCGCCGGCTTGGCGGCCGCGCTGCCCTACTACGCCTACGAGCACTTCTCCGGCAACTCGAAGATAGCCGGCCTCTTCTTCACCGCGATGGGCGCCGGCGCTGTGATCGGGAGCATCGCGGCGGTGGTCGTCGTCAAGCGGTTCCCGCCGCTCCGGCTTGCTGCGGCCGGCATCGTCGCGCTGACGGTGCCGCTCTGGCTGCTCCCCTTCGACCTACCGGCCTGGGGCGTGATGGCGGCGCTCTTCACGGCAACGCTGTTCACGCCGCTCGTCAACGGGCCTGTGATCGGCGTGATCACCGCCCGTACCCCGATCGACCTGCGGCCGAAGACGATGACGGCGCTGATCTCGATCAGCACGCTCGCGGCGCCGCTCGGCTTCCTCGTCGCCGGGCAACTCCTCGAGCCGTGGGGTGTCGAACGCGTCTTCGCGGCGGTCGCGATCGGAATGACGGGCGCAGCGCTCGCCTTTGCGTCGATCGCGCTTCGGCACCGAGACGATCCGGTCTCGGAGGCCTCCGCCATGGCCGCCTAGAAGGAATGGCGCTTCTCCCCGCGTGGCGGGCAGCCCGGCTTGCAGCGTGCGCCGATCCTACGGCGCCGAGAGCCGAGCCCAGAGGTTCGAGAGTATGCGGCTGACGGTAGGCACCGTCGCCGAGCCGCCGAAGTCGATCGCACCGCCGGCGAACACCTTCGCGCCCTGCGGCGTCTCGTAGTAGGTCATCTGGGCGGTCAGTCCAGGCCCGAAAAGGTCGGGGATCTCGGCGAGTACCGTCGTTCCCGGCGGCGAGAACTGCGTCGTCTGGTCGATCTCGATCCCGTAGCCGCCCAGCTCCTGCCCGAAGGTGGCCCCGTCGCCGAGTCCGGTCCCGGCCCAGAGCCAGGGTGCGGTCGATGCGGAGCGGACGATGTACGGCTGCTGCTTCCCTCCGTCGTCGTTGCCGCGGTACTGGACGCCGAGCAGGGAGGATTCGGGCCGGCCGACGTCACGCCATAGCCGCGTCCGCCGGAGCGTCCGGTCCTGCAGCTGCACCTGCCAAAAGAAGTTGTTCGCGGACAGGAACATGAGGTTGCCGCCGAGGTCGCGGTAGTTCCGCATCAGGTCGTACTCGTGCCGCGTCACGTATTCGGTGTGGCCGGGGAAGACGACGAGGTCGTAGTACTGGATCAGCTCCTCGGCGGTCTGAATCGTCTCGAGGTCGCTCTCGGTGACGATGTCGGGCTGCCTGCCGCTCTGGGCGAGCCAGCGGAGGAAGTCGACGTCGTACTTGCGCCACTGCGGCGGCACGCCGCGCCGGATGAACATGCGCCCGAGCCGGACGGTGCTCTGCGCGCCCTTCGCGTACCAGGTGTCGCCCCAGCCGTTGCCGTCGGAGTCGCGGAAGTTGTAGGCCTGCCACGTGTTCGTCGGCATCACGACAGCGACGCGGCTCCGCTCGCCGAACGTCGTCGGACGGATCACGAAGGGGGCATAGCCGATCCGGCCGTCGTTGGCAGTGATCTTGACGAAGTAGACGCCGGTGGGCCACGGGCCGAGGGCGCGGTTGAGCGTCGCCCGCCGGTGACGCGCCTTCCAGGGAATCGTCACCGGCTGGTCGACGGGCACCCCGTTCATCAGCGTGTCGCTATGTGTGCGCGTGTCCTCGCCGCCCGTCCGGAAGGTCTGCAGCGTCAGCTCGGTCGCGTCGGTCTCGATTGCCAGCCGGGCTGCGCTCGACGCGGCGTAGCTCTCGGCGGTGAAGCCCGCGTCGACGCCCAAGACCCGCACGACCGCCGAATCGAGCTTTCTGCCCGCGCGGGCGTTGTCTGCCCCGTACGTCCGGCGGTTCCCGGCGCGGTCCAGGGTGCTGAGGCGGATCAGATAGGTGCGGGCGCCGATCGACCAGTGCGGGAACCACGTGAACGTGTGCCTCCCGGGCTTCAGGTTGGCCCACAGTTCGTAGATCGTCGTCGGCGAGCTGAGCGTCCGCGTCACCTCGAAGTGCACCTGCGCGGGCTCGTCGAGCGTGAAGCCGATCTTGGCCGACTCGCGTAGCTTGTCACCGTTGGGAGAGATCGTGGTGAACCGCTTCTTGTCGCCCTGGAACGGCATCCGGTCGCGGTTGCGGGCGTTGATGTTCAGGAGGCGCGCCGGCGTCTGGTCGATCCGCAGCGGAGACGTCGCGAGCACCCGAAACCCGTCGACCAGGCGGATTCGATAGCTGCCGTCCCAGACGCGGCGGGCTCCAAGCCGGCCGTTCCAGCGGAAGTCGAGGAAGCGGCGGCGCTCGGGCGGCACGATCCAGCCGAGCACGCGGCCGTCGGCGCGGGTTAGCTGGACGCCGACGTGCTCGACCTGGGTCAACGAGGCCTGGATCCGCAGCCGCTTGGCCGTCGGCGAGAAGTCGCGCGGCGCGACCGTCAGCTCCGCCGCAGCGGCCGACGGCGCGACGGCGAGAGCGGCGAGCACGAACGCGAACGGGGCGAGGCGGCGCATCGGGCGGGAATCGTAGACGGGAGACGTGACGGAGCGGTTAGGAAGAGGGGCGGCGCCGGAACGCCGCCGCTCGGTCTCAGTTCCGAATTGCGAAGCGGGTGGAGCGTCGCGTCGCGTTTCCGCGCGTGTCGATCGCCTCGACCTCGAGCACGTGCTCCCCGTCGCGGAGCGTCGAGCTGTCCCAGTTGCCGGCGAGTCGGATCCGATAGCGGCCGTCTCGCCACGGATGGTTCTGGCGCGTCCACGGTGCGTAGATGCTGTCGAAGCTGCTCGGCGCCGGGATCGTGCCGGTGAAATCGATCGCCGTCCGCCACTGGCCGTGTGTGCCGCGCTCTCCGCGGATGCGCCACCGGACGACGGCCGGCATGACCGGCTTGTCGGCCCACTTTCCGGGAACGTGCATCGGGGTCTCGTCCCAGGCTTCCACGACGAGGTCGAAGCTTCCGCTCAACCTCGCACGAACCATGGCGCGGCCGTCACGCTCGAAGCTGAACCCATGGATGGTCGGCCGCGTTGTGTCCCGGTATGGCGTCAGCGCACCCGAGCGAAGGGGATTCACGTATCTGCCGTCGAGGAGCTCGGCGAAGTGGACGTGACCCCAGCCTCGCGAGATGTGGCCGAGAAGCGTGCCGTATGCGACCGCGGTCTGTCCGCTGCGCACGGCTGGGATGATGTGCCAGTACGCAAAGACCCTGCCATCGTGGGCGCGGATGGCGATCGTCTCGGGTCGTTGCGGCTCCCAAACGATTCGTCCGGAGGCCGTGGCGTACACAGGCGTACCGTCGGCCGCCGAGATGTCGATGCCGAAGTGGAACGTCTTCGACTCGACGTGCCCGTCGGCTCCCTCGCCGACCCGGGGATCGCCGAAGAAGCCGCGAACGGGATGCTGCTGGTCGAACGGACGGATAGGCCAGCCGTACGAGCCGGCGTAACCTGCGTGCGGTGCTGCGAGCGCCGTGAACGCCGTCGCGAGGACGATCGCCAGACGCTGAACGAGGTGTGCGCGTGAGGTAGCCATGGCGCCACCGTCGGAGGGGGCCTCAATGGCTCACTCACGCGGTCCTAACGTCGCGCTAATGCCGTCCGAGCAGGCCTTTAAAAGCTTTGTATGTCCTGTTACAACCCGGGAATGCTGGAGTTCAGGATCCTCGGGCCGCTCGAGGTGCTCGATGAGGGAAACGCTGTCGCGCTGGGCGGCCGGAACCAGCGCGCCGTGCTCGCGCTGCTGCTCCTGCGCGTGAATCAGACGGTCTCGACCGAACGGCTGGTCGACCAACTCTGGGGCGAGCATCCGCCGCGGACGGCGACGACCTCGCTCCAGAACACCGTCGTGCAGTTACGCAAGCTGCTGGGACACGGTCTGCTCCTGACGCGGCCCAGCGGATATGTGCTCGAGCTCGACGCGGATCAGCTCGACCTGGCGCGCTTCGAGCGGCTCGTGCGCGAGGCTCGTTCGGCCGAGGCCGATCAGCGGGCCGAGCTCCTACGCGAAGCCCTCGGGCTCTGGCGAGGCTCACCCCTTGCAGACCTCGAGTCGGAGACGTTCGCGCAGTCGGAGATCCAGCGGCTTGAAGACCTTCGGCTCGGCGTGCTCGAGGAGCGGATGGCGGCCGATCTCGATGTCGGCGCCGATGCCGAGCTGGTGGCGGAGATCCAGGCGCTCGTGCGGGCTCACCCGCTGCGCGAGCAGCTGCGCGCCAGCCTGATGCTCGCGCTCTACCATTGCGGCAGGCAGGCCGAGGCGCTGGCGGCATTCCACGACACGCGGCGGACGCTCGTCGAGGAGCTCGCGATCGAGCCGGGGCCGGACCTCCAGGCTCTATACGGCTCGATTCTTCGCCAGGAGCGCGCGCTGGTCCGGGTCGCGCAGCCCGCACTCGAGGACCACTACGACGAGGTGATGCGGGCATTCGGCGCGGGCCGGCTGGTGCCGGTGCTCGGCCCGGGCGTCGGCGGAGTCGCCGGGCACGAGCTGGCCACCCTGCTCGCGACGCGCTTCGAGCTGGAGGTCGACGGCCGCGGCCTCGCCTACGTCTCGCAGGCTGTCGCGGCGCGCAACGGCATCGGCCCGCTGCACGACGAGCTCCACCTCGCGCTCGTGCGCGACTTCGAGCCGTCGCTCCTCCACCGCTGGCTCGCAGGTCTCCCGCCGCTGCTCCGCCACCGCTCGCTGCCGCAGCAGCTGATCGTGTCGACCTCCTTCGACACCGGTGTCGAGCGCGCGTTCGCTGACGCGGGCGAGGAGCTCGACGTCGTCGTCTACCTCGCCTCCGGCCGCGACCGCGGCAAGTTCCTGCACATCCGCCCGAGCGGCGAGTCGGTCGTCGTCGAGCAGCCCAACGCCTACACGGGGCTGGCGCTCGAGCAGCGGAGCGTTCTGCTCAAGATCCACGGACACGTCGACCACGGGGCGACGCGCGAGCTGGAAAGCTTCGCGGTCAGCGAGGACGACCACATCGACTACCTCGCCGGTGTCGAGGCCGCGGGCACGGTGCCCGTTCAGATCGCTGCCCGGCTCCGCCGCAGTCACCTGCTCTTCCTCGGCTACGCAGTCGACGACTGGAGCCTGCGGGTGTTCCTACGGCGCGTCTGGGGCCACGACCGGCTCGCGTATCGTTCCTGGGCCGTGCAATCGGCGGCCGAGTCGCTCGCGCGCGAGCTCTGGCGCGAGCGCGGCGTCGACGCCTACGACGTCACGCTGGACGGTTACTCCGAGCACCTGGCCCGGGTCACGGCGGAGCTTGCGGCACTGGACGCGGCCGTATGAACGGCAACTCGCTGCTCCCGGAGACCCCCTACAAGGGTCTCGCCCGCTTCGACGACTCTGAGCTCGACGAGCGCTTCTTCTTCGGGCGCGACCGGGAGACCGAGATCGTTGCCTCGAATTTGGTTGCGTCGCGGCTCACGGTTCTCTACGGGCCGAGCGGCGTCGGCAAGAGCTCCTTGCTGCGGGCGGGCGTCGTGCGCAGGCTGCGGGCGCTGGTGCCCGCGGGCGGTGGCGCCGGTGAAGGCAACGGCTCACTGCCCGTGGTCGTAGAGCAGTGGCGCGACGACCCGCTCGCCGCCATCGCTGCCGCAGCGGGCATGCCGGCGCCCGAGTCGCCGCACGAGCTCGCCGATGTGCTCGCGGAGCGATCGGCTCAGGTCGGAGGCGAGATCTACCTCGTGCTCGACCAGATGGAGGAGTATTTCGTCTACCACGGGCGCGACCGCGGCGGCCCTCTGCGGGAGGGGCTCGCCGAGATCCTGACCCGCCCGACGCTGCGCGTGCACGTGCTGCTTGGCATCCGGGACGACGCGCTCGCGGAGCTCGACGTCTTCAAGGGGCGCGTGCCGGGCCTGTTCGGCAACGTCCTCCGTCTCGACCACCTGGACGTCGAGGCCGCACGGGCCGCAATTGTCGAGCCGCTCGCCGAGCTGGAGGCGATGGGCGGGCCGCACGTGGTGGCCGAGC
>Ga0126307_10002276_pt1 | contig 12921 bp, 13 predicted proteins | sample Plot28_FD_89955 | JGI IMG/M metagenome (GOLD analysis project Ga0126307, IMG submission 89955) | Serpentine soil microbial communities from UC McLaughlin Reserve, CA, USA - Plot28 | ecosystem: Environmental > Terrestrial > Soil > Grasslands | place: USA: UC McLaughlin Reserve, Lake County...
CACGTCGGTCAGGAGCCGGTCGCGGCCGACGGCGTCGGTGGGCAGCTCGGCGGTCGGATCGCTCCACTCCTTGAACTTCTCCACCACCCAGGCCAGCTGCCCGGCCGGGGAGTCGGTCAGCCCGTAGGCCAGGGTCTGAGGGCGGGTTGCCTGGATGTGCACGTAGCCCATCATGTCGTCCTGGAAGTGCTCGAGCCGGGCCAGGCGCTCCTGCTCGGGGCCGGTCAGGCCGTCCAGCTCGGCCGGGTCGCCGGAGGGGAAGGTGACCAGGGCGTTGACGTGCACGCCGACCACGTGGTCGGGGGCGATGAACGCGCCGACGTCGCCGCCTTGGACGCCGTAGCGGTCATAGCCGAGGCGGGCCATCAGCTCGACGAACGCGGTGGCGATCCGGCCGTGGGTCCAGCCGGCCCGCTGAGCGGCCGGGCGAACCCGTGGCCAGGGATCGACGGAACCACCACCTGGAACGCGTCGGCGGGATCGCCCCCGGCGGCGACCGGGTCGGTCAGCGGCCCGACCAGGTCCAGGAACTCCACCACCGACCCGGGCCAGCCGCGGATCAGCAGCAGCGGCATGGCGTCGGCGTGCGGCGAGCGGACGTGGAGGAAGTGGATGGTCTGGCCGTCGATGGTGGTGGTGAACTGCGGGTGCCGGTTGAGCTCGGCCTCGTGCTTGCGCCAGTCGTAGCCGGTGCCCCAGTGGGCGGCCAGGCCGCGAAGGTAGCCGACCGGCACGCCCCGCTCCCAGCCGACCCCGGGCAGCTCCTCCGGCCAGCGGGTGCGGCCCAGCCGGTCGGCCAGGTCGTCAAGGTCGACCTGGGGGATCTCGATCCGGAACGGCCGGACCGAGACGTCGACGGTCGTGGTGTCCTCCACCTGGGGCTCCTCTCTACCTGGACTCCCGGCGAGCTCGGACGAGATGGCCCACCGGGTGCTGTTGAGCGTTCGGCTTTGGCAATGCGGCGGATCCGGGCGAGCATGAGCACGCTTGCGGCAACCCCGGTGAGGCCGAGGATGATCAGGCGTGGATCGGACTTGTGGACGCCAAAGGTCGCCCAGCAGGACAGCTCGCCGAGGATGAGCAGCCAGGTTCCCTGCGAGATCCCGGTGGGGTGAGCGGTTCGGTAGGCGGTCCAGATCGAGGGGGTGACCTGCAGGACGAAGGCCGCCGTGAGCAGCGTCCCCAGGCCGCTACGGGCGGCGACGGTGAATGCCATGGCCAGAAGCGCGGCCCAGGCGCCGATCAACACCGCCGGCTGCGCCGTGGCCCGTCCCCGGCGGGCCAGCATCACCGCTAGCGCGCCGGCGAGCAGCGTCGCGCTAGCGGACGGCACCAGCGCGGTCCAGTACGCCGAGAGCGCGAAGTAGACGACCCAGGCACCGTTGTTGACGCTGGTCAGCGTCGCCCACGGCCAGGAGACGCCGGCGGTGTCGTCGGTGCGGTGCAGCTTGAGGAGCTGGGGCAGGAACTGGGGGATCGCGAACGCGGCGGCGGCGATCGGCAGGGCGTCGAGGAGGTCATCCATGACCGCGATCACCTCTCGTGGCGAGCAGGCTAGCGGGCGGGTTGGTCGGGCTGGTCGGGTTGCCAGGGGTGGCGGCGGGGCCACCAGGCGGGCACGGCCTGCCGGTAGGCCTCGTACTGGATGCCGAACTGGCGGCACAGGGTCGGCTCCTCATAGCCGTGGGCGAAGGCGGCCATGGCGCCGGCCACGGCGACGGCGTACCCCAGCAGCCCGGGCTGGCCGAGGGCCAGCCCCTGGCCGACGATCACCGCCGTGACCGCCAAATACATGGGGTTGCGGACATACCGGTAGGGCCCGCCCACGACCAGCTGCCGGGTCGGGGCGATGGGCGCGGGCGTGCCCACACCTTCCGCCACAAACCGCACGAAGGCATGCACCAGCACGACCGCGCCGGCGGCGAGGAGGGCCACCCCCGTCACCCACAGCGGCACCCAGGCCCAGGAGGGCAGAGGCTGTCGCACCTGCCAGCCGGTCAGCCACCACGGGATCAGTCCGGCGACGACCCCTGGTTGGAGCACGAAGTGGGCCAGGCTGCCGGCCGCGGCCGTTGCCGTGCGCATCGGGTCATCCTCCCAGGGGTTCGTCGGTTGTCGGCCGGGCCGGCGGTCGGCCCGTGGCGGCGTCGGGTCGATCCGTGCTGCTGGTTCGGGGACGTCGCGGTCGCCGCCGGGTGCGGACCAGCGCCGGCCAGGCCCGGGGGCGGGTGAGGATGGCCCGCAGCAGTGGTAGCGGATCGAAGTAGCTCTCGCGCTCGACCACCAGCCCATCGCGCAGGCTGGCGCGGTCGCAGGCGCGCCAGGCGATGGGACCTCCGCCCAGGGTGCCGCGCAGGGTCAGCTCGATGTAGACGCAGTCGGCACCGAGCGCGAAGCGTTCCACCTGCCCCTCCAGGTCGGGGATGAGCGCGAACAGCGGCCGGGCAAAGCGCTCCCGGAAGGCCTGGTGGCCGACCAGGGTCGCCAGCAGGGGCTGGCGGAGCCGGATGTGAGGGTCGAACCAGGGCTGGAAGTGGTCGGCGAAGGCGTCGGCGCTGGCGGGGGCCAGCCAGCCCTCGGCAAAGGCCAGGACCCAGGCCTGGGCCATCTCGGTGCCCGGTGCGGCTGGCGTGCTGGAGCTCATCGCGTCCTCGGTTGGCCGGAACGACCGATAGTCTTGGAGCGAACGACGTCGGGGTCTCGTGGGTCGAGGGCGAGGACCGCGAGCCGGTGACGGTCCCGCTGGACCCTGTGCCTGTGCCTGTGGATGCGGATGCGCCGCATGTCTCACCGCCTCCCGGATGGCTGGCTGTCAGTGGGTGAGTGCTGGGTGTTCGTCTTGGCCGCTCCGCGGCGCATCGTCTTGGCGACGCTGGCCTCCTCTTGGGCGTCGGTTCGGGATTGGTGGGTTCTGGGCCGGAGCCGATCAGCGCAACAGGATGAAGACGGTGGTTGCCATGAGCCCGCCGAGGGCGGCGCCGGCCAGCGTCTGGGCTGGGGTGTGGTCGCCGAGCCGAACCCGCGCCCAGGCCACCAACGCGACCGTGGGCGCGGTCAAGGTGAGCGTGGGGCCGAAGGTGAGGGCGAGGATGGCGACGGTGGCGGCGGCGGCGGCGGTGTGGACCGACAGCTTCCACCACAGGGTCACCACCAGGGCGGTGGCCAGGCCGGCGAGCATCGCCACCACGAGCGCGACCAGCTGCCGGGGGGCGTCCAGGGCCAGGAGCAGCGCCAGCCCTGTCAGGACTGAGGCGATGGCGGCCAGGAACGGGGCCGGGCGCTGCTGGCGGGCTCGCAGGTGCCGGTCGGTCCACCGCCGACGGTGGACCCCGGCGATGACGACGCCGTAGGGAACCAGGCCGCAGAAGGTCGCGGCCAGCAGCCCCCAGCCCAGCCCGGCTGAGCCCGGGCTGCTGTGCCATCCCACCAGCAGGAGCTGGCCGACGGCGAGGTTGGCGGGTGCCAGTAGCTCGGTGACGGCGCGCGCCAGGCCGGTGCTGTGGCCAGCTCCGCGTGCGCTGCCGCCCGCTGCCGCGGAGGGCCGGATGCCGGGTCGTGGTCGGCCCCGTACGGTGCCTGCGCGGTTCATGTGGGTACTGGGTGGTCGGTGGCTGGGAGGTACCGGCTGGCAAGGTGCAGGAGGTCGTCCAGTGACCACCGGTCGTCGGCGTGCACGCCGGACTTGCAGGCCAGGATGTGGTCGTCGGCCTCAACCATGAGGTCTGTGGACAGCTCGAGCGCTTGCTGGCTGCTGGCGCGAAGTGAGGGACGTTTCCGGGCGACGGCACGGAACCCCGCCAGCCAGGCATGCGGGTCCAGCACCGCGCGTGGCGACCACCCGACTCCGAACTCGGCGTGGAGTCTTGGTGTGGGGTCGGCGGTGACGGCGAACCGAACGGCACCCTGCTGGGTCACCAGCTCGGGTGTGCTGATGACCGCGCTGGGAGGGAGCTTGTTCATGGTCCACCGGCCGTGTGCTGCGGCGTCGAGACCGGCTTTACGGCTCGTGCGAGGAAGTCGAGCACGGTGGCGGCGTAGGTGTGGCGGTCGACCTTGATCGCCTGGAGGTGCCCGGCGCCTGGCACGACCAGCAGCTCGGCATGCGGGTACCGGCGCGCCGCGGCGCGGACCTGGTCGAGCGGGGTGACGGCGTCGCGGTCGCCGACCACCAACAGCACCGGGGTCCCGTTGCCGCCCTGCTGCTGGGCCGCTGGCGGCCAGTCGGCGGGCGCATCCAGCATGGCCATGGCCAGCTTTCGGTAGACCGCCTGCCACAGCGTCCGCGCGGGCGCGGCCTGCAGCACCGGCGGTACCGGCAGCAGGCCCGAGCGTGGAAGGCTGTTGACGATGACCGAGAGGTCGCGGGTTGGGCCGCTGTCGCAGATCACGGCGTGGACGGCGCCGTCCAGCCGGACCGGGGTGTCCAGGACCGGGAAGGTGGAGAAGGAGAACCCCCACAGCGCGACCCGGGCATGGGCGTGTTCGGGCATCGCGCGCACGTGGTCGACCACGGCCACCAGGTCGTCGTCGAAGCGGCGGCTGAAGTGGGTGAGCGCGTGGTCGCGGAAGCTGGCGCCGTGGTTGCGGAAGTCGAACAGCACCACCGTGTAGCCGGCCCGATGCAGCAGCTGGGCCTGGGCGAGGCTGTGGGACTTGTCCAGGCCCAGGCCGTGGCCAACCACCACCACCCGCTGGGGGTCGCCGGGGCAGTGCCAGGCGTGCAGCCTTGCCGCTCCGGATCTGGCGTTGACCCACAGGTCGGTTGGGTGAAGCCCGAACGCCCAGGGTGCGTGCCGTCGCCGCGGTCGCGGCGGATGGTAGATGAGGTAGGCGACGAGCAGCCCGAACAGCGGGGCCAGCGGTGCGGCGAGCACGGCTGCCACCCGCGTGCCCATCGAGACGGGCCGAGCGCGGCGCATGCCCTCGTCCATGCTGCTGCCCCCTTGGAGACTGTGGTCGGTTGGGTTGAGGTTGGGTTCAAGTGGGCTGGGTGGTCGTGGTGTGGCGGGCGAACTGGCCGATGAGCTGGGCGGTGCACTCAGGTTGGTCGCGCATCACCCAGGTGCGGCTGCCTTCGATCAGCTCCAGGCGGGCGTCAGAGAGGATGCCGGCCAGCCGCCGGGCATGCTGGAGCGGGAAGAACTTGTCGTCGGCCGCCCAGGCCAGCAGCGCCGGCTGGGCGAAGCCGGCCAGCTCGGCGGCGATCTGGCTCATGAAGGCGTCGTCACCCAGGGCGGCGAGGAGCTGGCGGGTGTCGCGGCGCATGTCCCTGTCGGCGAAGTAGTTGGCCAGCCAGCCGTCGATCAGCTCATGTGGCGGCTCGCCGTGGGTGAGCCAGCCGTAGGCGCTGGGTAGCGACCGGATCGGCCGGAATTTGAGCGTGGCCAGCAGGGGGGTGAGGGCACCCGCGCGGGCGGCGGTGATCAGCGGGCGGAACAGCCTGGGGGGATGGTTGTCGAAGGCATCGCAGCTGGCCAGCACCAGCCCGCCGAGGCGTTGGGGGTGGCGGGCGGCCACCACCTGGGCGATGGCGCCGCCGCTGTCGTTGCCGACCAGGATGACCTCGCGGAGGTCAAGGGCAGCGAGGAAGTCGGCGACCAGCCGGCCGAGGCCGGCGGTGGTCAGGTCGGCGTCCGCTGCCATCGGGGTCGGGTGGGCGCCCAAGGGGAGTTCGGGGCCGATGCAGCGGAACTCGTGGTTGAGCAGGTGGACGAGGGGACCCCAGAGGTTGGCGCCCTGCAGGTAGCCGTGGAGGAAGACGATCGGTGGGCCGCTGCCGGCCTCGTGGTAGTGCAGGGTGCCGTGCGGCAGGTCAACGGTGGCCATGGGCCCACCTCCAAGCTATGATACAGACAGCATGTACGTACATTACATACAGACAGTATGAAGGACAAGTGTCGAGATGGCCCGCACCGGCAAGACCAAGCAGGATCTGCGCTCGGCGGCGACCCGCCAACGGCTCATCGCGGCCGCCCGCACCCTGTTCGCCGAGCGTGGCTACGCCGGCGTCGCCACCGAGGAGATCGTCCAGGCCGCCGGGGTGACCCGCGGCGCCCTCTACCACCAGTTCCGCGACAAGGCCGACCTGTTCGCCGCCGTGGCCGAGACCATCCAGGCCCAAATCGCCCACCGGATCACCGCCGGCGCCCAGGCCGACGGCCCCAGCGACCCCATGACCGCGCTGCAGGCCGGGGTGGGGCGGTTCCTGGAGGCCTGCGCCGACCCAGCCGTCGAGCGGATCCTCCTGCTGGACGGCCCGGCCGTACTCGGCTGGCAGGCCTGGCGGAACCTGGCCGACCGCTACGGCCTCGGTCTGCTCCAGCACGCCCTCCAGGCGGCCATCGACGCCGGCGCGATCACCCCCCAACCGGTCGTCCCCCTGGCCCACGTGCTCATCGGCGCCCTCGACGAATGCGCCCTGTATGTCGCCCGCGCCCCCGACCCGACCGCCGCCCGCCAGCAGTGCACCGCCATCCTCCAGCAACTGCTCCACGGCCTGACGCCAGACCCTTGACCGACCCGCGGTCCCGGGCCATGCGAGGCCCGCTCGCCGCCGCAGACCACCATCCTCATTGCGAACAAGGCCATGACAGCCGATCGCGAGGAAGGTGCATGGGTGAAGCCCAAGAAGGCGGACCTTGGCACCGTCAAGGACGATGACCTGAAGCTCGTCAAGGTCCGGGGTGAGTTTGTCTGGCACCAGCATGTCGACACCGACGAGTGGTTCAGGGCTGGTTGTTGGTGAGGAGGTAGGCAGTGAGATGACCGCCGGCGAGGGATCCTGCGACCACCGCGATCGCGGCCGGAAGGCTGCGTCGGTTGGGAACGCCGGCTTGCTGGAGGGCCCGGGTGGCCCACAGCCAGAATGGGACGACGACCGTCGGGGCGGTGGCGACACCACTGGCGTAGCCGCGTGCCAGGAGGCTCATGGCGAGGTGGCCGAGCCCGTGCAGGCCGAAGCCGAGCAGCGTGTTCTGGTAGAAGGCTGAGCGGCCTTGGGTGCGGTAGCCGCGGAGTGTGGCCGCGGCGGCGCCGTGAGGCCGTGTTGTCGCATGGACGCGGGCAGCGGCATCCAGTCGGGGAGTCGTGGCAGCAGGCTGCGTGAGGTGTCGCTCATGGTCGCCAGCTCTTCGAGGTCGTGGGTCATCCAGGCGACCAGGAGGCCTGCCGTGGCGAGTCGGATACGGTTCATGCGGGTCACCTCCAATCCAGGGGCGTTGCGAACCTAAGCTGCTCGATGACTTCAGCTGGAAGGTCAGTCCCGGCCGAGGCGGCGTACCTCGAGCAGCGGCAGGCCCAGGTCACGAACCTTGGCCAGCAGGCCGTGCAGGGCCGCCTGGTCGACGACAGGACCGACGATGACGGTCTGGCCGAGCTCGTCGCCGGTGATGCGCAGGCCCTCGAACCAGGTCGACCAGCGGCCCTCCAGGCCGCCCTGAACGCGGATCTCGTAGCACGCCGGTCGGTCGGTGGGGTTCCCGTCCCCGTGTGGCCGGGTCATCGGGTGAGGAGGGCGACGGTGGCCAGCAAGATCGCGGCACCGGACGATCCCAGCGTCCAGAGGGCGTACCGGCGAGCCGCATGGCCCACATCCTGGCCTGCCGTAGGCGGGTTTCCTCCCGCTGCACGCGGTTTAGTGGTCAAGCAGGCCCGCCTGGCGAGCGCAGGCCCGGCAGTGGCCGGGATCGAACTCCTCCGACGTGTGCCGGTGCTGGATCAGCATGGCTGCCTCCGTGGTTGCTCGTCCGCGGCCGCTGACAGTGCGGGCGGCGGCCTGGCCGTGCCGGTCCGGGCGGCGCCGCGATCCTGGAACCCGGTCCCGGTGCCAACCCCTGGTCCGGTCGGGGAGGCGGCTGGCCAGGCGCTGCTGGTCGGCCTGGCGATGAAGCTCGACGATCTCTGCCATGGCCAGCGCGACCCCCAGCGTGTACAGGTCGATCTTGACTCCGGTGTGGTCGGCGTGTCTGGCCTGCACGCTCATGTCGTATTCGCTGCGGTCAGCCGGTCAGCCGGTCAGCCGGTCAGACGATGCGGCGGGAGCGGACCAGAGCCAGCCAGCCGAGGACCGTGGCGATCAGCCCAAGCACCAGGGCCGCGAAGCCACCGACTATTCCGTAGCCGGTGCCGGGACCACCCTCGGCGGCGGCCACCACCAGCCCGCCGATGACCACGCCGGTCAGCCCCGCCACCAGGGCCACGATGGCCCCTTTCCCCGTTGCCGTTGCCGATACGACCGGCGAAGCGGGCCAGAGCCAGCCCACCGACGGCCACGCCGGCCAGCGCCACCAGTGCGGCCACGGCGCCCACGAGTCGCCCGGTGGTCAGGGTGTAAGCATCCACGGCGTCCGACTGGGCCGAGACGTGCGCGGCCGCTGGTGTGGCAAGCCCGAACCCCCCGAGCAGGGCGGCTGCGGCGGCGGCAAGCATGAGGTGCTCCTTCTCCTCCTACGACTGGACATCGTCCACGCTAGGCGCTGGCTGCGGGCGGGGCATCACCCGAAGGTGCCCCATGCGAGGGGAAGATCTCCAGCTGCCTGGGATGCCGTGGCGGTGCACCAACGTGCTATCGGCCGACGGCCTACAATGGCGGCGCTGGCAATGCCGCATTCCCGGACGGGGCGAGCCCTCGAGTCCGATGGTGGAGTCCAGGATGGGGCCGCCGCTCCAGGCGGCGGCCGAGCGGGACGTGCTGCTGGCCACCAAGCTGCACGTCCCCCAGCCACGCCCCGGCTTCCTGGCCCGCCCGCGGCTGCTGGAGCGGCTGGCCGAGGGCATGGCAGGCGAGCTAGTGCTGGTGTGCGCGCCGGCGGGGTTTGGCAAGACCGCCCTGCTTGGCGATTGGGCCCGGCGCGGCGGGCGAGCGGTCGCCTGGCTGGCGCTGGACCCAGGCGACAACGACCCGGCGCGGTTCTGGCGGCATGTCGCCGCGGCGCTGGACCGGGTGCGGCCGGGGGTGGCCGAGCAACTCGCCCCGCTGCTCGGCCCGCCCATGCCGCCGTCGTTTGAGGGGCTGGTGACGGCCCTGATCAACGAGCTGGCCGCTCAGCCGGAACGGGTGCTGTTGGTGCTGGACGATTACCACCTGGTCGAGGCCGAAGCGGTGCATGCCTCGCTGGCGTTCCTGGTGGAGCACCTGCCGCCGGGTCTGCGGCTGGTGCTGGCCAGCCGCGCCGACCCGCCGCTGCCGCTGGCCCGGTTGCGGGCCGGCGGCCAGCTGGTCGAGCTGCGCGCCGCCGAGCTGCGCTTCACCGCCCAGGAGGCCGCCGCGCTGCTACGCGAGGCGGTCGGGCCGGACCTGCCCCTGCCGGACGCCGCCGTCGCGGCGTTGGTGGCCCGCACCGAGGGGTGGGCGGCTGGGCTGCAGCTGGCGGCCCTGTCGCTGCGGGGCGACTGCGACGTGGGCGCCTTCGTCGAGGCGTTCTCCGGCAGCCACCGGTACGTGCTCGATTACCTGGCCGAGGAGGTGCTGGACCGCCAGCCGGATGAGCTGCGCGGCTTCCTGCTGGAGACCTCGGTGCTGGAGCGGCTGTCGGGGCCGTTGTGCGAGGCGGTCACCGGCCGCGCCGACAGCCAGCAGCTGCTCGAGCAGGTCGAGCGGGCCAACCTGTTCCTGCTGCCGCTGGACGAGCAGCGTCGCTGGTGGCGCTTTCACAACCTGTTCGCCGACCTGTTGCGCGCCCGCCTTGCGCAAGAGCAGCCCGAGCGGCTGCCGGGGCTGCATCGGGCGGCAGCCGCCTGGTCAGAGGCGCACGGGCTGGCCGAGGACGCCATCCGCCACGCGCTGGCCGCCGGGGATGCCACCTGGGCCGCCCGGCTGGTCGAGCGGCACCTCGATGGGCTGCTTCTGCGGGGTGAGAGCGCGACGGTGCGGCGGTGGTTTGCGGCGTTGCCCGCCGAGTTGGTCGGTTCCCGGCCACGGCTGCTGCTGACGCAGACGCTACTGGCCCTCATCAGCGGCCGCTTGGAGGCGGCCGATGGTCTGCTGGATGCCGCCGAGCGCGCATTCGCCGTCACCGGCGAGGAGCCGTATGAGCCGGCGGTCGGCCGGGCCGCGAGCCTGCTGGCCAACGTCCCCGCGATAATCGCGCTCTATCGCGCCGCGCTCGCCGCATTCCGCGGCGACACCGACGGGACGAGGGTGTTCGCTTCCCGGGCCTTGGCCGAGATCGGCGAGGGCGAGTCGATGCTGGAGGCCTATGCCCGTGGGCATCTGGCCATGGCTGAGTGGCTGCGCGGCCGGCTCCCAGCCGCCGAACAGGCCTTGGCGTCGACCGTCGCCCAATGGCGCGCGGCCGGCGAGCGCTTCCTGGCCGTGCGATACGCCGAGTTCCTCGGCCAGGCCCAGCGTGGCCAAGGCCGCCTGGACGCGGCGCTTGAGACCTACCGGCAGGCGCTGGAGGACGTCGGAATGCCTGGCCGGCCCGGACACCCGGCCCTGGCCGCCATCGCGCACGTCGGTATGGCCGGCGTGCTGTACGAACGCGGCGAGCTGGACGCCGCCCTGAACCATGCCATCACGGGCATCGAGTTGTGCCGGCGGTTCATCCAGGTCCCACCGTTGGCCACCAGCCTGGTCACCTTGGCGTGGATCCGGCAGGCCACCGGCGACCACGCCGGCGCTCTGGAGGCGATGGACGAGGCCGGACGAGACGCGCCCAGCCCGGACCTGGCCGCCCTGCTCAACCCCGTCCCGGCGCAGCGGGCACGGCTGGCCTTGGCCCAAGGCGACGTCACCGCGGCCGCCCGCTGGACGAACCAGCGTGGCCTGCATCCCGACGACGAGCCAAGCTATGCGCGGGAGCCCGAGTACCTGGTCCTGGCCCGGGTCCTGCTCGCCCAGCAGGCACCCCAGCCAGCGCTGGGGCTCCTGGGGCGGCTGCACGACCTGGCAGCCGCGCAAGGCCGCGTCGGCAGCCTCATCGAGATCCAGGGCTTGCAGGCGCTCGCCCTGGCCGCTAGCGGCGATGCGCGCGGCGCGCTGGCCGCCCTGGCCGAGGCGCTGGCGCTGGCCTGGCCCGAGGGCTATGTGCGCGTGTTCGTCGACGAGGGCGCGCCCATGGCCGCCTTGCTGGTTCAGCTGGCCGCGCCCGACCAGCCGGAGCAGGTCATGGTCGCCGAGCAGGTCCCGCTCGACTACCTGCGCCGGCTCAGCGACGCGTTCCAGCAAGCAGGGGTGGCTTCATCCAGGCGTGGCCGGCACGACGCGGTGCCGGGGTTGGTCGAGCCGCTGAGTGAGCGGGAGCTGGAGGTGCTGGGGTTGCTGGCGGTGGGCCGGTCGAACCAGCAGATCGCCGAGGAGCTGGTAGTGGCCCTGGACACCGCCAAAAAGCACGTCAGCCACATCCTGGACAAGCTCGGGGTGGCCAACCGCACCCAGGCAGTCGCCCGCGCCCGGGAGCTGGAGCTGCTCCGCTAGCTCCGGCAGGTCTGCACCTCCGATAGCACGTTCGTGCATCCCGGGGCGGGCGCCCGGCTCCCCAAGATGCACCTCAGATGGGCACCTTCGGGTGATGGCGCCGCCCCCTCGCCTCCGTACCGTGCTCCCAAGCACACCTCTGATCGCATTCCATGGGGGAGGGTCATGAACCGAGCGCGGAGGTTGGCAAGCATACCGAGTGGCCGCTGGGGCAAGTGGGCGGTGCTGGTCTTCTGGGTCGCGGTGTTGGCGGTCGCCGGACCGCTGGCCGGCAAGCTCAACAGCGCCCAGCAGAACGACGCGTCGGCCTGGCTGCCCCACAACGCCGAGTCCACCCAGGTGGTCGAGCTGGCCAAGCGGTTCACGCCCAGTGACATCTTCCCGGCGCTGGTCGTCTACGAGCGCACCGACGGCCCCATCACCACCGCCGACCAGGCCAAGGCCGCCGCCGACGCCAAGCGGTTGGCCGGCGTGCGAGACGTCGCCGGGAAGGTCGTGGGCCCGATCGCCTCCCAGGACGGGAAGGCGTTGCAGGTGGTCGTGCCGATCAAGGTCGCGACGGAGGGCAACGGCTGGGAGGAGCTGGCCCCCAGGATCGAGGAGCTGCGCTCCATCGCGCGGGCCGACGCCGGCGGGCTGGGGGTGTATGTGACCGGGCCGGCCGGCTACTTCGCCGATTTCGCCGACGTGTTCTCGGGGTTCGATTCCACGCTGCTGTACATCACCGCCGTGATCGTGATCGTCATCCTGCTGATCACCTATCGCAGCCCGGTCCTGTGGATCTTGCCCCTGAGTTGTGTGTTTGTCGCCCTCACGGCCGCGCAGGCGGTGATCTACCTGCTGGCCCGCGACGCCGGGCTGACCGTCAATGGCCAGAGCGCGTTCATCCTGACCGTGCTGGTCTTTGGGGCCGGGACCGACTATGCGTTGTTGCTGACGGCCCGCTACCGGGAGGAGCTGCGCCGCCACCCCGACCGCCATGAGGCCATGGCGGTGGCCCTGGGCCGGGCCGCGCCGGCCATCATCGCCAGCGGGGCCACCGTGATCTTGAGCCTGCTGTGTTTGCTGGTGGCCGAGCTCGCCTCGACCAGGAGCCTGGGGCCGGTGATGGCCATCGGCGTCGCGGTCGGCCTGTTGGCCATGCTGACCTTGCTGCCGGCGCTGCTGGTCATCTTCGGCCGCTGGGTGTTCTGGCCGCTGCGGCCCACCCTGGGGTCGGCCGAGCCGACCGAGCGCGGCCTGTGGGCCCGGATCGGGGTCCGCGTGGCCCGCCGGCCCCGGCTGGTGTGGGTGGTGACCGCCATCGTGCTCGGGCTGCTGGCGCTCGGGGTGACCGGGCTGGAGGCAGGCGGCCTGCAGAGCACGGACTCCTTACGCACCACGCCCGAGGCGGTGACCGGCGAGGAGGTGCTGGCCCGTCACTTCGCGGCCGGCGCCGGCAACCCGGTCCAGGTGATCGGCAACGCCCAGGCCGCGTCGCAGCTGCAGACGGTCCTGGCCGACAC
>Ga0126307_10002277_pt1 | contig 12920 bp, 13 predicted proteins | sample Plot28_FD_89955 | JGI IMG/M metagenome (GOLD analysis project Ga0126307, IMG submission 89955) | Serpentine soil microbial communities from UC McLaughlin Reserve, CA, USA - Plot28 | ecosystem: Environmental > Terrestrial > Soil > Grasslands | place: USA: UC McLaughlin Reserve, Lake County...
CCGTCCTCTGGCGGGTGCACACCGCGGCCAGCCCGGAGACGCGGGCGAAGCGGATCTCGACTCTGGTGCAGATGCTGGCCGAGGGACGCCGGCTGCACTGACGGCCGGCCCGCGAGTCGATCATCGCCTGCGTGCACGCCCGGCCGGCACGTCCGGCCCCGACCGGCCGTGTCGCGTGCACCTGGACGATGATCAACTGTCGGCGACGCTCGCCCGCTCGCGCCAGAAGGCGGTGTCGCGGCGCCGCCACCAGAGCATCAGGACGACGCCGGCCGCCAGCACGCCCACGCCGATGACCAGCGGCGGCCCGACCCCCAGCCACGCCTGGCCGGTGTAGGAGTTCCCGGCGTCGGCGAGGTCGCGCACCGAGAGCACCAGCAGCCAGGTGAGCATGACGGCGCCCACCAGCGGCCCGACGCCGAGCAGCAGGAACTCGCGGACGCTGTTCCGGAGCCGGCGGCGGAAGTACACGGCGCAGGCCAGCCCGGTCAGGGCGTAGTAGAAGGCGATGAGCAGCGAGAGCCCGGTGATCGAGTCGTAGAGCGCGTTCTCGCTCACCAGCCCGACGCCGATGTACCAGGCGATCCCCACGGCGGCGACCCACCAGGTCGAGACGTCGGGGGTGCGGTGCCGGGGGGAGATGGAGGCGAACCGCCGGGGCAGCGCGGCCCGGCGGGCCATCGACAGCGCCGTCCGGGACGCCGGGATGATCGTGGTCTGGGTCGACGCGACGGCCGAGGTGGCGACCGCCAGCAGCACGACCCAGTCCCAGCCCCCGAGCGCCTGCGACGACAGCAGGGCGAAGACCGCCTCCTCCTCGTCGGCGTTCTCGGCCAGCCAGTCGGTGCCAGCGAAGGACACCACGGCCGTCGCGACGCCGAGGTAGGTCAGCATGAGGACGACGGTGGAGAGCACGCCCGCCCGGCCCGGCGTGATCCGCGGGCCGGTCACCTCCTCGGTCAGGTTGTGGGCGCTCTCCCAGCCCCAGTAGGCGAACACCCCGAGCAGCAGGCCGCTGGTCAGGGCGGCACCGCCGGCACCGAACGGGTCCAGCCAGCCCCAGGCAGGCGTCAGGCCGCCGAACGGGCCGTCCCCGCCGATCCCCCGGACCAGCGCGACGACGGCGAAGGCCGCCAGCGCCGCGGTCTGCGCCAGGATCAGCGCGTTCTGCAGCCGGGCGGAGATCTCGGTGCCGCGCACGCAGATCCACGCCATGAGCAGGATGAGTGCGGCCGTCAGCACGGTCACGACGAGCGTGGAGTCGGCCCAGCCGTCGAGGCCTCCGGCCAGCAGGGTGAACCGGACGCCCACCTCGGCCAGCGATCCCAGGACCAGGACGCCGGTCATGGTGATCGCCCAGCCGCCGATCCAGCCCGCGGCCGGGCCGAGCGCCCGGGTGACCCAGGAGAACGTCGTCCCGCAGTCGGGGTCGGCGCGGTTCAGGGCCGCGAAGGCGCCGGCGATGAGCAACATCGGCACGAACGACGCCAGCAGGACGCCGGGGGCGTGCACCCCGACCAGGGCGACCACCGGCCCGAGGACGGCGGCCAGCGAGTAGGCCGGCGACGTCGATGCCAGCCCGATGACCAGGGTGTCCAGGAACCCGACGGCGTCAGGGCGGAGCGTCGGCTCGGCTGCCGAGTCGGGGGGCGCGATCACCCCCGGATTGTGCAGGGCGCGTCAGGACAGCCGGACGCCGAAGCGGAAGCCCCGCTGGTCGACGCTGGTGACCGCGACCGGCGAGCCGTAGGTGCGGGCGTGCACGATCATCCCGTTGCCGATGTAGAGGGCCACGTGGCTGATCGGCGTGTAGTAGAAGACCAGGTCGCCGGGCAGCAGCTCCGCCCGCGTCACCTGGGTGCCGAGCCCGGACTGTGCCCGGCTCGAGTGGGGCAGCGCGACGCCCGCCGCGGCGTAGGCGTACATGGTCAGGCCCGAGCAGTCGAACGCGTCCGGTCCGGTGCCGCCGCCCTCGTAGCGGTCGCCCACCTGCGCGAGCGCCGTCCGGATGGCCTCACCCGCGGCACCCGGAGGCATGGGCAGGTTCCGCGGCGCCTGGAGCGAACGCCCCGCCACGGCCGTGGTGACCTGGGCCTGCTCGGCGGCCGACAGCCGGGCGAAGTCGGCCTGGTAGGCGGCGACCTGCTTCTCGACCTCGGCCTTCTGTTCCTGCAGCTGCGCAAGACCGGCCTGCGCGGTGGCCGCGGCCTGGTCGGCAGCGGCCTGGGCCTCCTCTGCGGCGGCCTGCGCGGCGGTGACCTCGGCGACGATCCCGTTCATGTGGTCGGCGATCAGGTCGATCGTGGCGATCTGCTGCACGAGGTCGGTCGCCGACTCGCTGGTGAGGAACGCGGCCACGCGCGACTGGGTGGTGCCGGTGTAGCCGCTCTGGGCGATGGCGCGCAGCTGCGGCTCGTAGCCGGCCAGCACGGCCCGCGCGTCGGCGGCCTGGGCGGCGGCGTCGTCAGCGGCCTTCTGCTGGGCGCCGACGGTGACCTCGGCCTCGTGCACCTGCTCGTCGACGACGGTGAGCTGCTGAGCGGCCTCCTGCACCAGCTTCCGCGCCTCCTCGGCGGAGCCGGGCGCGGCCGCAGCGGTCGAGGGCGCGAGGACGCCGGTGGCCGTGGCCGCCAGCGTGGCGGCCAGCGCCAGGAGGGCGCGGGAACGGCGCCGGGGAGTCGTGCGCTGGGACTGCACCGTCGGCCTCCGTCTGCGTGCGCCGGGCCCGGGGAAGGGGCCACGTTCCATGCGCGTCGGGACGGACGGTAAAGAAATGGTGTCGACAAGTGACGGAGGGCGCGCTGGTCACTTTCTGCGGAATGCCACACCCGTCACAACGGCCTCAGGAGAGGCCATTCGCCCCGTCCGTCTCACCCGGGAAGATGGCCGCACAAAATGCGCGCCCAGGGCGCATTCCATGCTCGGAATGCGCCCTGGGCGCACATTGCCGCCGGCCGGGCCGGCGAGAGATCGGCGGTGCTGCTCAGCCGGCGAGGGGCTCCTGCGCCTGCAGGCTCGCGACGGTGTCGAGGTCGCGGAGGATCGCGGCGAGCTCGTCCGCGGTCCACGGCTCGCAGCAGTCGCATGCGTCCTCGCGGTAGGAGGCGAGACCGAGGCGGCCCCCGGCCTGGTCCTCGGCGATCGCGAGGTGGCCGGCGGAGGGGTGGCGGTGGCAGGCGCAGCCCTGGGCGCACAGGCCCAGACCCCAGCCCGAGATGACGACGGTACGGCCGTCGTCGCGGACCTTGCCCACCTGGAAGACGGACGGCTTGCGACTCCTGGTCACGGAGTCCTCCCCTCGACGGTCCCGCCCGGCGAGCGGGGCCCTCTGCACGCGATGGAAATGCGAACTGGTCGAGATATCGGCAGGAATCGCGTGGTTCTGTATCCCTGCCGCAGAATTTCGTTCCAATTCGGGGGTAGCTGCGTCGCTCTCCCGACACCGAGCGTAATCAGGGATACACGGGCTGTCGCCGTCAGTTTGTCCCAGCCGTTGTGCGAACCACTTGTCGGAATTGCACCGTCGCCGGTGAACCGAGTGACGAACGGGGAAACTGAGGTCAGCTGGCCGGGCTGATGCTGCTCATGTTGAAGTCGGGCACCCGCAGCGGGGGCATCGCGGCCCGCGTGAACCAGTCGTTCCACTCCCGCGGGAGCGTCCGTTCGGTCACGCCCGCCTGCACGGCCCGCCCCAGCAGGTCGACCGGTGACTCGTTGAAGCGGAAGTTGTTCACCGCGCCCGTCACCTCACCACCCTCGACGAGGAACACGCCGTCGCGGGTCAGGCCGGTGAGCAGCAGGGTCTGCGGGTCGACCTCGCGGATGTACCAGAGGGTGGTCAGGAGAAGCCCCCGGTCGGTGCCGGTCAGCATCTCCGCCTGGGTGGCGGTGGCCGTGGGGTCGGTGAGGATCAGGTTGTCGACCATCGCCGTCGCGGGCGCCGTCGTCCGCAGCGCCCACGCCCGAGGGCGGATCAGGTTGGTGAGCGTGCCCTCCTCGATCCAGTTCACCGCGGGCGTCGCCATCCCGTTGTCGAACACCGACGCCGAACCGGACGAGGCGCCCACCACCTGGAAGGGCGTCGTCTCCAGGCCCGGTGCGTGCGGATCGCTGCGCAGCGTCAGCGGGAGCGCGGCCAGCCGCTCGCCGATGCGGTTGCCGCCCCCGGCCTTGGCGAACACGTTGCGCCCCTCGTCGGCGTCGCGGGCCTCCATCGTCCAGTAGAGGTAGATCATGAGGTCGCTGACCGCCGACGGGGGCAGCAGCGTCTCGTACTTGCCCGCCGGAAGCTGGATCCGTCGCTGCGACCAGCTGAGCTTGCGCTGCACGTCGGCCACCAGATCGGCGACGGAGACGTCGCGGAAGTCGCGGGTGCCGACGCCGGCCCACACCGACCGGGAGAAGTCGGTGCTCTTGCCGTTGAGCTCCACCCGTCCGGTCGGCTGGTCGTGCCGCAGCCGCAGACCGGTGGAGCTGCCGAGGTACGTCGTCCGCATGCTGTGCTCGGCGAAGCCGAACAGCAGCTCGTCGCGGTCCCGCGCCTCGCCGAAGGCGTGACCGAGGGCCGGGGCGAAGTCGGCGAACACCGAGATCGACGTCTCCGCCGGGTCGGCGTCCCAGTCGCCGTCGGCCGCCGAGGTCTCGCCGATCAGCGGCATCGCGTCCTCGGCGGGCCCCGCGTCGCGGGCGGCGTGCTCGCTGGCGGCGACCAGCTCGGCGACGTCCGGCGTGCCGGTCCGGGCAACCGTCCCGGCCGCCATGCCCGCGCCGCCGTCGACGAAGGAGATGACGACGACGGACCGCGACCGCATGGCGCCGTTGGTGGTGAGGCTGTTGCCGGCCCAGCGGAGGTTCGCCTCGGAGCTCTCGCTCACGACGGTGACCTGCCCGTCGGCCGTGGAGGCGGCCAGCGCCCGCTCGACCAGCTCTTGGGCGGGGAGGGCACTCATCGGCCGGCCTCGTGGACGGTGTTCAGGATGCTCACGCCCTCGAACAGCGCCGCCGGGCACCCGTGGCTGACCGGCGCGACCTGGCCGGGCTGCGCCTTGCCGCAGTTGAAGGCGCCGCCGAGCACGTAGGTCTGCGGCCCACCGACGACCGACATCGACCCCCAGAAGTCGGTCGTCGTGGCCTGGTAGGCGACGTCGCGCAGCTGGCCGGCGAGCCGGCCGTTCTCGATCCGGTAGAAGCGCTGGCCGGTGAACTGGAAGTTGTACCGCTGCATGTCGATCGACCAGCTCTTGTCGCCGACCACGAAGATGCCGCGCTCGACGCCGGCGATGATCTCCTCCGTCGAGGGTCCGTCCGGAGCCGGCTGCAGCGAGACGTTCGCCATGCGCTGCACCGGCACGTGTCCCGGCGAGTCGGCGAAGGCGCAGCCGTTGGAGCGCGGCATGCCGGTGTGGCGGGCGATGTTGCGGTCGACCTGGTAGCCGACCAGGACGCCGTCCCTCACGATGTCCCACTGCTGGCCGGCCACGCCTTCGTCGTCCCAGCCGACCGTCGAGAGCCCGTGGACCGCGGTGCGGTCGCCGGTGACGTTCATGAGCGGCGAGCCGTACTGCAGGCTGCCGAGCTTGTCGACGGTGGCGAACGACGTGCCGGCGTAGGCGGCCTCGTAGCCGAGCGCCCGATCGAGCTCGGTCGCGTGCCCGATCGACTCGTGGATGGTCAGGAAGAGGTTCGACGGGTCGACGACCAGGTCGTAGCGGCCGGCCTCCACCGACGGCGCCTTCGTCTTCTCCCGCAAGAGTTCGGGCAACTCCGACAGCTCCCGATGCCAGTCCCAGTCACCCCCGGCCAGGTACTCCCAGCCCTTCCCCACCGGCGGGGCCAGGGTGCGCATGCTCTCGAACTGCCCGGTCGCGCGGTCGACGGTGAGCGCGGTGAACTCGGGGTGGATGCGCACCCGCTGCTGCCGGGTGCGGGTGCCGGCGGTGTCGGCGTAGTACTTCTGCTCCTTCACGTGCATGCAGCTGCTCTGCACGTGCTCCACGCCGTCGGCGGCCAGCAGCTGCTCCGACAGCTCGGTGAGCAGGCCGGTCTTCTCGGTGTCGGCGACCTCGAACGGGTCGATCTCGTAGTCGGAGACCCAGGTGGCGTCGGGGTACACCGGCTCGGGCGCCAGCTCCACGCGGTCGCTGTTGATCGCGGCCGACACCCGGGCGACCGCGACAGCCTCCTCGGCCAGGCGGACCGCCTCGGCCGCGGTGACGACGACGCCGGCGGCGAAGCCCCAGGTGCCCTCGTGGACCACGCGGACGGCGAGGCCGAGGTCCTCGCCGTCGGTGAACGACTCCGGCCGGGCGTCGCGGAGGCTGATGGTCTGCGTGCGGATCCGCTCCACCCGGAGATCGGCGTGCTCGCAGCCGAGGTCGAGCGCACGGGTCAGGGCGGCGTCGGTCAGCGCGGACAGCGGGAGCGCGAGGAACGACTCCTCGACGGCGCGGGCGGAGGGCACGCGCCCCTGTCTACCAGCGGCCCCGCACCCCCCGAGTGGGCACGGGTCCGGTGGGTACGCCGCCCTCCATGACCGCGTCCGGGGACGACGTCACCCTCACCTTCGGCGGCAATGCCACGACGCTGCTGAGGATCGGCCCCTTCACCCTGCTGACCGACCCCAACTTCCTGCACCGGGGCCAGCACGCCCGGCTGGGATACGGACTGCGGGCCAAGCGGCTGACCGAGCCGGCCCTGCAGCCCACGCAGCTGCCCGCGCTGGACGCGATCGTGCTGTCGCACCTGCACGGCGACCACTGGGACCGTGTCGCCACCCGGTCCCTCCCGAAGGGCACCCCGGTCGTCACCACGCCGGAGGCGGCGAAGTGCCTGTCCGGCCGCGGGTTCGCGCAGACCTCGGACCTGCGCGCCTGGCAGACCCACGAGCTCACCAGCGGCACCGACACCCTGCGGATCACCGCGGTGCCCGGCGTGCACGGCCCCGGACCGCTGGCCCGGCTGCTCCCGCAGGTGATGGGCAGCGTGCTCGAGCTGGTCCGCGGAGGCGTGGCCGCGCAGGACGTCGCCTGGCGGGGCTACGTCAGTGGCGACACCCTCTACCGCCCGCAGCTCGCCGAGGTGCTGGAGCGTTGCGGCCCGCTCGACGTTCTCATCCCGCACCTGGGCGGCACGAAGGTCCTCGGCGTCACCGTGACGATGGACGCCCGGCAGGGCGCCGACCTCGTCGAGCTGCTGAAGCCGCCGGTCACGGTGCCGATCCACTTCGACGATTACAACCGCTTCAAGAGTCCCCTCGGCGACTTCCTGGCCGAGGTCGGTCGCCGCGAGCTGCCCGGTGAACTGCGCACCGTGCACCGCGGCGACACGATCTCGCTGCGGGCCTAGAAGGCCTCCCCCGTGCGCCAGGGCATCTCCTGCAGCGTCAGGGTGTTGCCGTCGGGGTCGCTGAACCCCGCGTACTTCACCCCGCCGCCGACGTCGGTCACCGGACCCACGTGGACCCCGCGACCGACCAGCTCCGCGCGGGCCGCCTCGATGTCGGCGACCACCAGGTGCAGCGCCTTGACCGAGCCCGGCTCCCGGCCGTCGTAGGCCTCCAGGCCGGTGCCCATCCCGATCGAGCACGCCGAGCCGGGAGGGGTCAGCTGCACGACCCGCACACCGTCGGTGGGCCGGACGTCGACGTCCTCGACGAAGCCGAGCCGCTCCACGTAGAAGGCCTTGGCACGGTCGACGTCGGTGACCGGGATCGGCACCAGCTCGAGCTTCATGTCCATCGTCGTCTCCTGCCGGGCCGGATGCTCAGCTGCGGGCGAGGATCTCGTCGAGTCGCTCGTAGCCCTCGACGACACCGGTCTCCATGCCGCTGGCGACGAAGGCGTCGCGGTCGGCGAACGAGTCCACCAGGGACGTCGCCGTCAGCCGGGTGCGGCCGCCGCCGATGTCCTCGAGGACCAGCTTCTCCAGGGCCACGCCGTCCGGCATGCCCTCGAAGGTGAAGGTCTGGACGATGAGCTCGTTCGGCCGCACCTCGTGGAAGCTGCCGTGGAAGCCGTAGTCCTCGCCGTCCCGCGAGTGGACGTACCGGTAGGAGCCGCCGGTGCGGCAGTCGTAGTGGTCGATCGTCATCGTCAGGTCCCGCGGGCCGAGCCACTGGGCGACGAGGTCGGGGTCGGTGTGCGCCCGGAAGACCTTCTCGGGCGGGGCGTCGAACTCGCGGGTGATCCGGACGAGCGGCACGTCGGGGTCGGCGACGATCCGGGTCTCGTGGTGTGTGGTGCTGGTCATGACGGTGTTCCTTCCTGGCGGGTGGGTGCGGGTGGTTCGTCCGGCATGGAACGCAGGACGTCGTCCAGACGGCGGTAGCGCTCTTCTGCCTGCCGCCGGTAGCGCTCGATCCACTTGGTCATCAGGTCGAAGACATTCGCCTCGAGGTGCACCGGGCGGCGCTGGGCCTCCCGGCTCCGGCTCACCAGGCCGGCGTCCTCCAGCACCTTGAGGTGCTTGGAGACGGCCTGGACGGTCACGTCGTACGGCGCGGCGAGCTCGTTGACCGTGGCGTCGCCGACCGCGAGCCGCGCCACGATGTCCCGGCGGGTGGGGTCGGCCAGCGCCGAGAACACCCGGGAGAGCGGATCCGCCGCCACTGCGTCCTCCTCGTACTCAACCTCTCGGTTGACAAAGACGGTAGACCTATCGATGCGGCTTAGTCAACCGTCCGGTTGAAGAAACTCAGCCGGCGGCGAGCCGCGCGGCCCGGGCCGCGACGTCGGCGCGCAGCGCCTGGAGATCCACCGTGGTCGACCCGCCGTCGGCCACCACCTGCCGGCCGCCCACCCAGACGTCGCGCACGTGGCGGCCTCCGCCGGACCAGACGAGGTGGGCCAGCAGGTCGGCCGGGTCGCCGACCGGCTCGAACACGATGTCCCGGGTGTCGACGTGCACCAGGTCGGCCCGCCGTCCGGGCTCCAGCCGGCCGAGGTCGGACCGCCCGATGGCGTCGGCGGCGCCTCCGGTGGCGAGCCAGACGGCCTCGGCGGCGGTGAGCGCGGTCGCCGACCGCCCGGCCAGCCGTGCCAGCGAGGCGGCCAGCCGCAGGTCGGCGAGGAGGTCGAGGCCGTCGTTGGACGCCGGGCCGTCAGTGCCCATGCCCACCCGGATGCCCCGGTCGAGCATCGCGCGCAGCGGCGCGATGCCGCTTGCCAGCTTGGCGTTGCTGGCCGGGCAGTGGGCGACGGCGACGTCGTACTCGCGCCAGAGCTCGAGGTCCGCGTCGTCCATGTGCACGCAGTGCGCGGCGAGCACCCGGCCGCCCAGGACGTCGTGCGCCGCGAGCAGCGCCGGTACCGAGAGTCCGTGCCGGGCGAGCAGGTCGGCTCCCTCGGTGGCGGTCTCGGCGACGTGCAGGTGCAGCAGGAGACCGTGCTCGCGGCTCAGGCGGGCGGCCTCCCGCAGGACCGGGAGGGGCACGGTGTAGGCCGCGTGCGGCCCGATGCCGAACTCGACGGAGCCGTCCTCCGGGGCGGTCGCCGCCAGGGCGACGGCGTCGGCGAGCTGCTGCTCGAACGGCGGCAGGCCGGGCAGTGGGATCAGCGGCGCCAGGATCAGCGCGCGGGCGCCGGTGCGGCCCACGGCCGCGGCAATCCGCTCCGGGTGGAAGTACATCTCGACGCTGGTGGTGACCCCGTTGCCCAGCATCTCCGCCGACGCGGCGGTCATCGCCACCTCGACGTCCTCCGGGGTGAGCCGCGCCTCCCGCGGCCACATGACCTCCTGCAGCCAGCGCTCCAGCGGCAGCCCCTCGCCCTGCCCCCGGAACAGCACCATCGGCGCGTGGGAGTGGATGTTCACCAGCCCGGGCAGCAGCACGCCGGGCAGCTCGACCCGTTCGGCGTCGCCGGGGTCCGGCGCCTCGGCCGCCGGGCCGACCCAGCTGATCAGCCCGTCGTCGACGTCGAGAACGGCGTCGGGGACGACGGTGCCGGCGCGGTCCCCCACCACGACGGCCCGGGTGGAGAAGCGCTGTCGCATGGTTCCCGAACCTAGCCCGGCCCGCCGGACGGGGCCCGGCAGCGCACAGGAGGCGCCGTTACCGTGGGCCGCATGTCGCTCCTCGCCGCCGCCGCCTCCGACGAGGGCGGGATCACCGGCTTCCTCCTCGACCTGGTCGACAAGCTGGGCCCGGTCGGCGTGGGGCTGTCGATCCTCGCCGAGACGGTGATCCCGCCGATCCCCAGCGAGGCGGTGCTCGGGCTGGCCGGGGTGCTGATCAACGACGGCCGGATGAACATCGTCCCGGTCATCCTGTTCGCCACCCTCGGCTCGATCGTCGGCGCGATGTTCTTCTACGTCGTCGGTCGGGCGCTGGGGCCCCGCCGCTCGCACGCCTTCCTCGACCGGCTGCCCCTGGTCGAGACCGCGGACGTCGACAAGACCTTCGGCTGGTTCGAGCGGCACGGGCGCTCGGCGGTGTTCCTCGGCCGGATGGTGCCGATCGTGCGCAGCTTCATCTCGGTGCCCGCGGGCGTCGTGCGCATGCCGTTCGGGCAGTTCCTGCTGTTCACCGCGGCCGGCAGCCTCATCTGGAACGCCGTGCTGGTCAGCCTCGGCGTGGCGGCGGGCGACTTCATCCAGGCGAACCTGCACTACCTCGACTACGTCGTCGTCGCGGCGTTCGCGCTCGCCGTCGTCTGGTTCGCCTACCGCAAGCTCACCGGCAAGATGCGCCGTCCGCCGGCCGCCGGGGCGGCACTGCCGCTGGACGAGCGCGACCAGGCATGAGCGCCCGCCGCCGGCCGGAGGTCGTCGCGCTCGACGTCAACGAGACGCTGCTCGACCTCGCTCCGGTGCGGGCGGCCCTGGTGGAGGCGGGGCAGGACGGCGCGCTGCTCGGCGCGGTGTTCGCACGGACGCTCCTCACCGGCGTCGCCGGTGCCGTCACGGGCACCTGGTTCGGCTTCCGCGCGGCGTTCGACGCGGCGCTGGCGCAGCTGACGGACCTGGACGAGGCGGCGCGCAGCGGGGTCGCCGACGCCTTCCTCGAGCTCGCGCCGCATCCCGACGTCGAGCCGGCGCTGCGCCGGCTGGCCGGGGCCGGTGTCCGGGTGGTCACGCTCTCGCACGGCGCTCCGGGAGTCGCCGAGGCCGGCCTCGAACGGGGCGGTATCGCTCCCCTGGTCGAGCGGACGCTGTCCAGCGAGGTGATCCGCGCCTGGAAGCCGGCGCGGGAGGTCTACCTCTGGGCCGCCGGCACGTGCGGCGTCGCGCCCGACCGACTCGCGCTGGTCGCCGCCCACGGCTGGGACGTGCAGGGGGCGCAGCGGGCCGGCCTGACCGGCGCCTGGTTCGCCCGCTCGGAGCGGAGCTATCCCGCGGTCTACGACCCGCCGCACGTCGCCGCGGACGACCTCGCCGGCGCGGTCGACGGGCTGCTCGCCCTTTCCGCATGAGCGAGGAGGTCGCCACTCCGCACGGCCCGGCACGGGCGCACGTCACGGAGCCCACCGGTGCGGTCCGCGGCACGCTCGTGCTCGGGCACGGAGCCGGCGGCGGGGTCGAGTCGGCCGACCTGGTGGCCGTCACCGCGGAGGCCGCGGGCGGCGGCTGGCGGGTGGTGCGGGTCGAGCAGCCGTGGCGCGTGGCGGGCAGGCGCGTCGCCACGGCCCCGCCGACGCTGGACGCGGGCTGGCGGTCGGTGATGGAGCACCTGCGCGACGCCGGGCGGCTGACCGGGCCGCTCGTTCTGGGCGGGCGCAGCGCCGGCGCGCGGGTGGCCTGCCGGACCGCGGTCGAGCACGGCGCCGCGGGCGTGCTCGCGCTGGCCTTCCCGCTGCACCCGCCGGGCCGACCGGAGAAGAGCCGCGCCGCGGAGCTCACGGCCGTGCCGGTGCCGCTGGGCGTCGTCCAGGGCGAGACCGACGCCTTCGGCTCACCGGCTGCCGTCGCGGCGGTGCTCTCGGGGCAGCCGGGCGCCTCGGTCTACGCCGTCCCCGGCGACCACGCCCTCAGGAACGTCGACGTGGTCGCGGCGGCCGCGCTCGCCTGGCTCGACGAGCTGCCCCGGGCGTGATCAGCGCCGCCGGCGCACCAGCAGGAAGATGAGCAGCAGCAGCCCGAAGACCCCCGCGGCCGGGGCCGCGTAGCGGGCCATCGCGGCCCCGCCGGCGACCTCCAGCAGGTCGATCGGCTCGGGTTCCTGCCGCGGCATCTCGCGCGGGCCGTCCGACGGCACGCTCCGCACCGGCGAGCCCGTGGCGGCCTTCCGGGGCGGCGCCGTGGTGCCCCCGGGCGGGCCGCTCGGCGCCTTGGGCGCGGTGTCCTGGGCCGCCGGAGCGGTCTCGGCGGCGGCAGGCGCGGTGTCGGCCGGCGCCGGCACGGCCTTCATCGGCCGGGTCTCGTCGGCCTTGGCGGGCGCGGCCTGCTCGGGGGCCGCCTCCGCGGCCCCGGTCTTCTTGGCCGGCACGTCGATCGGGCTGGTCGTGGCCACCGAGTCGGCCGCGGCCGCGGCGGCCTTCTTGGTGGCGGCCGCGGCCTTCTTGGCCGGAGTCCCGTCACCGGCGGCCTGCTCGGCCGACGCGGCGACCTCCTCCACGGCACCGGCGGCGGTGGCCGCCGCCTTGCTCGGGGTGCTCTCCGCGCGAGCCGCGTCGCCCTGCGCGTCGCCCTCACCCAGCTGAGCGGCGAGCTTGTCGGCGAACTGGCCGAGCAGCTTGTTGCCGACGTCGGTCATGACGCCACGGCCGAACTGCGCCGGCCGGCCGGTGATGTTCAGGTCCGTCAGGACGTCGACCCGCGTGATCGAGCCCTCCGCCTTCAGCCTCGCGGTGACCGTCGCCGCAGCGGTGCCGTTGCCGCGCTGGTCCTTGCCGCGGGCGTCGATGACCGCCTTGTGCGCGGCCTCGTCCTTCTCGATGAACGAGGCCTTGCCCTGGTAGGTCAGGTTGATCGGCCCCAGCTTGACC
>Ga0126307_10002278_pt1 | contig 12913 bp, 13 predicted proteins | sample Plot28_FD_89955 | JGI IMG/M metagenome (GOLD analysis project Ga0126307, IMG submission 89955) | Serpentine soil microbial communities from UC McLaughlin Reserve, CA, USA - Plot28 | ecosystem: Environmental > Terrestrial > Soil > Grasslands | place: USA: UC McLaughlin Reserve, Lake County...
AGGTCGTCGGAGATCGCCGGCAGCGCGACGTTGACGACCGTGGCATCGAGGAAGACGATCGTGGAGCCGAGGATCGTCGCGATGATCGTGAAGCGCTTGCGGCGACGGTCGTCGGACAAGACGACTCCAGTCTACGAGGGGTCCTTCCGGCTCTAGGGCTCGGGCGGCTCCCGCAGCTGGTGGGCCGGCGTGAAGAAGTTGCGCCGGGCGAGGCTGATTGCCAGCAGCGCCGCGATCGAGACCGCGCCGAGCAGGACGTAGAGCAGGATCAGCTGGAGGCGGACCGCGTCGGTCGGATCGGCTCCCGCGAGCAGCATCCCCACCATCGTCCCCGGGAAGAAGATCAGCCCCGTGGTCTTCGTCGAGTCGACCAGGGTGATCATCCCCGAGCGCAGGCTGCGACGGACGAGCGGCATGACCGCCTGAGAGGAGGTCGCTCCGAGCGCGAGGGTCGCTTCGATCCGCCTCGACTGGTCGTGGACGTCCTCGCCGAGACGATTGAGGGCGACGGCCGCCGCGGTCATCGAGTTGCCGACCACCATCCCGCCGACGGGCACCACGTAGCGCGGGGTCGCTTCGAAGATGCCGAGCCCCAGGACCAGCCCGAGCGTCGCCGCGGCAGCGACGCCGAGCGACGCCAGCAGCGGCCAGAAGGCGCCCGGTACCCGCTGGGCCCGGTGGTTGGCGGTGAACGCGCCGAACACGACCATCACCGAGATCAGCGCCAGAACCAGCAGCGCCGAGTCCTCGTCGAAGATCACCGTGATCACATATCCGATCGCGCTCAGCTGGAGGAACGAACGGACAACGGCGATGCCGATGTCCTCCTCCAGGCCGGCGTTCCAGGCCCGCGAGGCGATCACGGCGATCGCGACCAGCGCGAGTGCGGCGGCCACTTCGCCGAGCGAGACCTGAATCGATCCCGAGTTCGATGCCGCGAGGATCACGATGCGTCCCGCGAAGCCCCGATGGCGGGTTCCTCGTCCGGCTCCGCCAGCAACTCGGCGGCAGGGCCCTGCGCGAGCACCCTGCCGGACTCGATGCGAACCACGTATTCGGCCAGCCGCTTCGCCTGCGCGATGTCGTGGGTGACGACGACGAGGGAGATCGCGGTGCGGGCGCGGAGGCGCCGCAGCGTGCCCTCCACCGCCTCCCGCGCGGCCTGGTCGAGGGCCGAGGTCGGCTCGTCGAGGAGCAGGACACGCGGCTCGAGCGCGAGCGCCCTCGCCAGCATCACGCGCTGCTGTTCACCCACCGAGAGCTTCGACGCGTCCCTGTCCTCGAACGCCGGATCGAGGCCTGCCAGCTCAAGGCAGCTGCGGGCGTCGAAGCTGCGCCCGGCGAGCCGCGGGCCGTACGCGACGTTGTCGTGGACCGTCCCGTCGACCAGCGCCGGCAGCTGCGGGACCAGGCTGATCTCGCGGCGCAGTGTGAGCGGGTCGTGCTCGCGCACGTCACGCCCCTGGTAGAGGACCCGCCCTTTGTCGGGGTCGGCGAGACGGTTGAGCAGCCGCAGCAGCGTCGACTTGCCGCTGCCGGAGGGCCCGAGCAGGGAGCCGGCGCCGACCGGGAGCCGGGCGCGGACGTCTGATAGCACGACCTTCCCGCCGCGCGAGTAGGTGAGGTCCTCGAGTTCGAAGAGCACGGCCTGATTATCCGGCGCGGAGATGAACGTGTCCGCATAATCGGATGCCTTGCCGCAGACAAAACATGAATCGATCCTCGAGCAGGCCCCGCGCGAGGAGATGCCGAGCCGGATGGAGCCGATGCTGGCCAAGAACGGGCGCATCCCCGAGTCGGACTCGGATGAGTGGGCCTACGAGATCAAGTGGGACGGGATCCGCGCCCTCGGCTACGCGGACCACGGCGGCTGGTGCATGCTCAGCCGCCGGCTCGAGGACGTCACCGCGCGCTACCCGGAGCTCAAGCCGATCGGCCAGGCTCTCGCCGACCGCGCCGCGATCCTCGACGGAGAGGTCGTCGCGCTCGATGACAAGGGGAGACCGCGCTTCCAGCTGATCCAGAGCCGCATGGGCCTCAGCGCACCCGCCGCGATCAAGGCGCGCGCCTCCCAGACGCCGGTCGACTACGTGATCTTCGACCTCCTTCATCTCGATGGCCACTGCGTCAGGAATCTCCCCTACGTGCGCCGCCGCGAGCTGCTCGAGGAGCTCAGCCTCGAGGGACCGCGCTGGCGGACACCCCGCTACCGCCACGGCGGCGGCGCCAGCCTGCTCGAGGCGGCACGCCTCCAGGGCCTGGAGGGCATCGTCGCGAAGCGCTGCGACAGCCCCTACAGGCATGGCGGGCGCTCGAGCGAGTGGATCAAGGAGCGCGTCTGGCGGACCCAGGAGTTCGTGGTCGGCGGCTACATCCCCGGCGAGGGCCGTCGGGCCAACCGCGTCGGCTCGCTGCTGGTCGGCTATTACGACCGGCCCGCCTCGGAGCTCGGCAAGGGCGAGTCGCAGACGCTCCACTTCGCGGGCGGCGTCGGCTCGGGGCTGACGGAGGAGCTGATCAACGAGTTGACCCGTGAGCTGGGCAGGCGCGAGCGCCCGGACAGCCCTTTCGACGTCGGTGCTCCGTCCGGGCCGAAGGCAAGGACGGCCGTCTGGTGCGAGCCGGAGCTCGTCTGCGAGGTCAACTGGACCGAGTGGACCGATGAGCGGACTTTGCGCCAGCCTGCGTTCAAGGGAATGCGCGACGACAAGGACCCACGAGAGGTCGTCAGGGAGATGTGAGCGATGAATTTCCCGCTGGGGCCCGGTCTCAACAAATACGCGGCCCGTAAGCGGGCCGCTCGCATAACGGGCGCAAGCTCGCGCCCGGTTCGGGGAACCCGCCCAGGGGTAACCTCAGTGGTGTCGAAGGATCCAGGATCGAGGTGATCACGCGTGGCTAGGGCGATATGGAGCGGTTCGATCAGTTTCGGGCTGCTGAACGTGCCGGTGAGGCTCTTCAGCGCCGTCTCCAAGCAGACGGTGCGCTTCCGCGAGCTGCGCGAGGGCGACGGCTCGCGCGTGAAGCACAAGCGCGTGGCCGAGTCAGACGGCAAGGAGGTCCCCTACGAGAAGATCGTCAAGGGGTACGAGTACGCGCCCGACCAGTACGTGATTCTGAGCCGCGACGAGCTCGCCGAGCTCGAGCCGCAGCGCACCCGCGCGATCGAGATCCAGGACTTCGTCGATCTCGATGACATCGACCCGATCTACTTCGAGCAGCCCTACTTCCTCGGCCCCGACAAGGGCGCCGAGCGCGCCTACGCGCTCCTCGTCCAGGCGATGAAGGACTCGCGCAAGGTCGCGATCGCTCGCTTTGTGCTGCGCAACAAGGAGCATCTGGCGGCCATCCGGCCGATGGAGGACGTCCTCACCCTGACGACGATGCGCTTCCACGACGAGGTCTCATCGCCCCAGGACCTCGATGGCGAGGTCTTCGAGGAAACGAAGCCGAAGAAGCCCGAGAAGCGCGAGCTCGAGATGGCCAAGCAGCTGATCGAGTCCCTGACCAGCGACTTCGAGCCGGACAAGTACCGCGACGAGTACCGCGAGGAGCTGCTCGACCTGCTCGAGCGCAAGGCCGAGGGCAAGGAGGTCGTCTCGGCGCCGACCGAGGAGCCCAAGCCGACCAAGGCACCGGATCTGATGGCCGCCCTCGAGGAGAGCCTCAACGCCGTCCGCGGCGAGGAGGCGGAGACCGACGGCAAGGCGGACGGCAAGGCGAAGGCGAAGCCCAAGTCCAAGTCTTCATCGAAATCGAAGAGCTCGTCCAAGTCGAAGAGCTCCTCCAGCAACGGGCGCCGCAAGAGCAGCTCGCGCAAGAAGGCCAAGGCTTAGCGACCTAGCGGCCGAGGTTGCCCGCTAAGGCAAAGAAGCGCGACCAGGAGGTCACGGTCGGCAACCGGCGGCTGAAGCTGACCAACCTGGACAAGGTCCTCTACCCGAAGACGAAGACCACCAAGGCGGAGGTGATCGACTACTACGCGCGGGTAGCCGACCTGATCCTCCCCCACCTCAAGGGTCGCCCCCTCACCCTGAAGCGCTACCCCGACGGGGTGGATCGCTTCAACTTTTATGAGAAGAACTGCCCCAAACATCGCCCCGATTGGGTGAAGACGACCCCGATCTACGTCGACCGCCGGGCCGGGGAGATCGACTTCTGCCTCTGCGAGAACCGGGCGACCCTGATCTGGATGGCTCAGCTCGCTTCGCTCGAGCTTCACCCCTCCCTCTCCAAGGCGACCCGTATGGAGCAGCCCACGGTGCTGGCGTTCGACCTCGACCCCGGCCCCCCCGCGGGCCTGGTCGAGTGCTGCAAGGTCGCTCTCCGGGTCCGGGACCTCTTCGGTGCGTTCGGGCTCGAGGGATTCCCGAAGGTCTCCGGGGGCAAGGGGCTCCAGGTCTATTTCCCGCTCAACACGAAGGTGAGCTACGAGCAGACCAGTCCGTTCGCCAAGGCCGTCGCCCAGCTGCTCGAGAAGCAGACGCCGAAGGATGTGGTCTCGAAGATGGCCAAGGTCGACCGGCGTGGCAAGGTCTTCGTCGACTGGAGCCAGAACCACCAGAAAAAGACGACCATCGCCGTCTACTCGCTAAGGGCGCGCGAGCACCCGACGGCCTCGGTCCCGCTTCAGTGGCGCGAGGTCGAGCGCACCGCCAAGGGGGGCGACACCGAGAAGATCCGGTTCGAGATCCCCGAGGCGGTCAAGCGGGTCGAGAAGGAGGGCGACCTCTTTGAGGCGGTGCTCAAGCTGAAGCAGAAGCTGCCCGCGCTCGACCGGCTCGAGGACGCCTGAACATCATCGCCTGCCAGCTGCGCGTAAGCGGCGTAGCTTGGACTCGTCCAGTGCTGAGCTGCTCCTCCTCGAACGGCACGGCCAGGTGAACCACGCCGAGATCACGGCGCTGAAGGTCCCCACCGCCAGGGTGGTCAGGGGCTAGGCGCAGCGATCCGCTGATCCAGTGATCCAGCGGGCGATTATCCGCGTAGCAGGAGGTGTCTCGCCCGCCTGACGGTCTCGAGGCGCCGGCCGCAAAGCATCGAACGCATCAGAAGCGGTCGGCGCCTCTTGACCGGGCCGTCAGCTCTGCTGGCGGACGACGGGGTTGCGGTTCGCCGCAACCTCGTCCAGCCGGCGGACGGGGGTCGTGTAGGGCGCACCCTGCGCGATCCCCGGATCCTCGGCCGCCTCTTCCAGGATCGCCTCGATCGCCTCGGCGAAGGCGTCGAGCGTCTCCCGGGTCTCGGTCTCGGTGGGCTCGACCATCAGAGCCTCGTCGACCAGCAGCGGGAAGTAGACGGTCGGGGGATGCATGCCGTGGTCGAGCAGCCGCTTTGCGATGTCGAGGGTCTTGATGCCGAGCTCCCGCTTCGCGGAGGCGCCGGAGAGGACGAACTCGTGCATGCAACGCCGGTCGAATGCGACCGGCGTGTACTTGCCGGCCTTGCCGTCGCTCATCCTCGCCAGGAGGTAGTTGGCGTTCAGCACGGCGGTCTCCGAGGCCTCCTGGAGACCGTCGCCGCCCAGGCTGAGGATGTAGGCGTAGGAACGCACGAAAACCCCGAAGTTGCCCTGGAACCCGCGCAGCCGCCCGATCGACTTGGGCCGCTCGTAGTCGAGATCGAAGGTGGGCTCGCCTCCGTTCTGGCCCTCGCGGCGGACGACCTGTGGCCGCGGCAGGTATGGCTCGATCCGATCCGAGCAGGCGATCGGACCCGCGCCCGGGCCGCCGCCGCCGTGGGGCTGAGAGAAGGACTTGTGGAGGTTGAGGTGGACGATGTCGAAGCCCATGTCGCCGGGTCGTGAGCGACCCATGATCGCGTTCAGGTTGGCGCCGTCGTAGTAGAGCGTGCCGCCCGCGTCGTGGACGATCTTGGCGATCTCCGCGATGTTCTCGTCGAAGAGCCCGAGCGTGTTGGGGTTGGTGAGCATCAGGCAGGCGACGTCGTCGTCGGCCTTGGAGCGGAGGTCGTCCAGGTCGATGCCCCCACGCTCGTTGGATGCCAGCTTCACGACCTCGTAGCCCGCCATCGTCACAGTGGCGGGGTTCGTGCCGTGAGCCGTGTCGGGGGTGAGGACCTTACGCCGCTCCTCGCCGCGATCGGCGTGGTAGGCGCGGGTCAGCAGCAGGCCCGCCAGTTCGCCGTGGGAGCCCGCCGAAGGCTGGAGACTGACGTGCGGCAGGCCGCAGATCTCGGCAAGGGACTGCTGCAGCAGCCACATCAGCTCGAGAGCGCCCTGGGCCCGCTTCGCGTCCTGCGCCGGGTGGAGCCGGGCGTGACCGGCCAGCGCCGCCACCCGCTCGTTCAGCCTGGGGTTGTGCTTCATCGTGCACGAGCCGAGCGGATAGAAGCCCGTGTCGAGATCGAAGTTGCGGCGCGAAATCCGGTTGTAGTGGCGGACGATCTCCGGCTCGGAGACCTCGGGCAGCTCCGCCGGGCGCTCGCGCAGCAGGTTCGTCGGGATCAGCTCGTCGATCGCAGTCTCGGGGACGTCGGCGTCTGGAAGCGTCGCGGCGCGCCGGCCCTCGACGGAGCGCTCGTAGATCGTCTTCGCCGGATCGCGCTGCGTCGGCGTCCCGCCGTCGACGCTCGTGGGCGCGCGATCCATCACGCGACCCCCTCGGCGACCCGCGAGCCGCGCAGATCGGCGACCGCAGCTGCAAGCACGTCCGCCAGCCGGTCGATGTCCTGGCGGCTGCGGCGCTCGGTGATCGCGACCAGCAGCCCGTTCTCGTGCTCTGGGTAGTCACGGGCGAGCGGGTAGCCGGCGCCGATCCCCTGCTCGGCGCAGCGGTCGAGCAAGTCTGCGACCGGCGCGTCGACCGTCACAGCGAACTCTCTGACCACCGGCGCGTCGTGGAGCAGATCCACGCCGTCCACGTCGGCCAGGCGCTCGCGCGCGTAGGCCGTGCGGCGGACGAGCAGCTCCCCGAGCTCGACGAAGCCGCGCTTGCCGAGCCAGGCGAGATGGACCATGCCGGCGAGGGCGTTGAGCGCCTGGGCGGTGCAGATGTTGTGGGTCGCCTTCTCGCGGCGGATGTGCTGCTCGCGGGTCTGCAGAGTGAGGACGAAGCCGCGGCGCCCGTCGACGTCGGTCGTCTCGCCGGCGATTCGGCCGGGCATCCGCCGGATGTGCTCCTCGGTGGCGCAGAAGAACCCGAACGACGGACCGCCGTAGTCGAGCCGGTTACCGAGGGGCTGACCCTCTCCCACGGCGATGTCGGCCCCGCACTGGCCGGGCGGCTTCAGGATTGAGAGGGCGATCGGGTCGCAGGCGACCACGACCAGCGCCCCGCGCTCCTTCGCGGAGGCGCCGAGCGCCTCGATGTCCTCGACGGAGCCCAGGAAGTTCGGCTGCTGCAGGAAGACGGCCGCGGTCTCGTCATCGATCGCTTCCGCCAGCGCGGCTGCATCGGTCTGCCCGGCCGCGAGCGGGACCTCGACCAGCTCGCTGCCGTAACCGGCGCCGTAGGTGACGAGCGACTCCCGGCTGTGGGGGTGGACGCCGCGCGAAGCGACCAGCTTCCTGCGGCCAGTGGCGCCGATCGCCAGGTAAGCCGCCGAGGCGGCGGCGGAGGGCCCCTCGTACAGGGCAGCGTTCGAGACCGGCAGCCCGGTGAGCTCGGACATCGCGGTCTGGAACTCGAACATCGCCTGGAGCCCGCCCTGGGAGATCTCCGGCTGATAGGGCGTGTACGGCGTCAGGAACTCGGAGCGGCTCGTGATCGCGTCGACGATCGCCGGCACGTAGTGGTCGTACATCCCCGCCCCGAGGAAGCTCGTCTCGGCCTCGGCGTGCGCGTTCCGCGAGGCGAGTGCCGAAAGCCGGTCGTGCACCTCGGTCTCCGGCTTACCGTCGGGAAGGTCGAGCGGCCGCCCCAGGCGAAGCGTCTTTGGAATGTCCTCGAAGAGCTCGTCGATCGAGCCGACGCCGATGGCGTCGAGCATCTCCCGGCGGTCGTCGTCTGTGGCGGACGTGTAGCGGCTCACGGACGAACCATCGTAGTGAGGCTCATCGATCGCCTTTCCGCGCGACGCGCCTAGAGTCCTGCGGATGCGCAGGGACTCGTTGACGGCGGGTATCAGGGCCGGGATTCCCTTCGCGATTGCGGCCGCATTGCTCGCGATCTCGTTCGGCGTCGTGGCGGAGCCGGTGATCGGCAGCGCGGCGACCATCGTGATGTCGGCGCTCGTCTTCTCCGGCTCAGCCCAGTTCGGGTCGGTCGCGGTCCTTGGAGGCGGCGGCGGCGTTACCGCGGCGGTGATCGCAGCGGTACTCCTCAACGCGCGCTACCTGACTATGGGGATCGCCCTGGCTCCCTCGCTGCGCGGCAGCCGGCTGCGACGGGCGCTCTACGGGGAAGCGATGCTCGACCAGTCCTGGGCGCTGGCCAACCGCGGCGATGGCCGCTTCGACCGGGACTTCATGGTCGGCGTGACGCTCCCCTCCTACCCCGCCTGGGTGGGCGGCACGGTGATTGGTGTGCTCGCCGGCGATTTGATCGGCGACCCCGCCACCTTCGGCCTCGACGCCCTCTTCCCGGCCTTCTTTCTCGCTCTGTTGGTCGGCGGCGAGCTGCGCGGCGGCCGTACCGCCGTGTTCGTCGCAGTTCTCGCGGCGGCGGTCGCGCTGGCGCTGCTGCCCTTTGCCCCCGCGGGTGTGCCCGTGATCGCGGCCAGCGGAGTGGCGCTGATCGGGCTCTGGCGCCGTCCCGGGCAGCCGAAGCCGGGGCATCCCGAGATCGAGGAGGACCCGGTTGGCTGAGGCGTGGGTGGTGGTCGGGTGCGTGATCGTCACCGTCGCGGTGATCCGGGCCGCGGGGCCGGTCGCGCTCGGAGGGCGCGAGCTGCCGGCACGGGCGATGGGCGTCGTCGCCCTGCTCGCGCCGGCGCTCCTGGCCGCGCTGGTGGTGACCGAGACCTTCGGGGGCGACCGAGGGGGGTTCACCGTGGACGAGCGCTTGGTGGGGCTCGCTGGCGCGGGCGCCGCCCTGGCGCTTCGCGGGGGCATCCTCCTCACCATGGCCGTATCGATGGCGCTGACGGCCGGAGCCCGCGCCGTGATCGGGTGAGCCCCGCGAGCTAGTCGGATTCCTCGAGGAGCTTCCTGTAGGCGGCCGCGTCCATCAGCTGGTCGGCCTCGGAGGGATCCGAGAGCTTCACCTTGACCATCCAGCCCTCCCCATAGGGGTCCTGGTTGATCTTCTCGGGGTTCTCGGAGAGGGCTGAGTTCACCTCCGTCACCTCGCCCGAGAGCGGCGCGTAGACGTCCGAGACGGCCTTCACAGACTCGACCTCCGCGTAGGCCTCGTCCTTGCTGAGGTCCTTGCCGACCTCCGGCGGCTCATAGAAGACCACCTCGCCGAGCGCGTCCTGGGCGTACCAGGTGATGCCGAAGGTCGCCGTGTCGCCCTCGATGCGCGCCCAGTCGTGCTCGGGGTGGTAGCGAAGCCCATCGGGATAGCTCTCTTCCGTCACGGCCAGAAACCTATCGACACTCGCCCGGCTTAGTCCTTGGAGTAGAGCGGCGCCTTGCGCACCTCGGCCGGCCGCCGCTTCCCGCGCACATCGATCTCGACCGCCGTCCCGGGCTCCGCCAGATCGGCGCGGATATAGCCCATCCCGATCCCGACCTCGAGGCAGGGCGACAGCGTCCCGCTGGTCACCTCGCCGACCTGCTGCTCGCCGGACATGATCGGGTTGCCCTGCCGCGGGATCCCCGACCCGGTGAGCACGAATGGCCTCAGGATCTCGGCGGGACCCTCCTCACGCATTCGCCGGCAGGCCTCGGAGCCGCAGAAGCCGGTGTCCTCCTTCACACACCAGCCGAGGCCGGCCTCGATCGGCGTCCGCTCCTCAGTCAGGTCGTTGCCGTAGAGGCAGTAGTTGACCTCCAGCCGGAGCGTGTCGCGCGCGCCCAGGCCGGCCGGAGCGGCGCCTCCCCCGACCACCGCGTCCCAGACCGTCGTCGCGTCCTCCGGTGCGACGAGAAGTTCGACGCCGTCCTCACCCGTGTAGCCGGTCCCGCAGACGAGGGTCGGACATCCGGCGATCATCAACTCCTCCGTCCGAAAGCGGCCCGGGAGCTCGCCTTCGGTCAGGTGCCCGACGATTCCTCGCGCATCGGGACCCTGGACTGCGAGCATCCCGAAGGCGGCGATCCGATCCCTGACCGCGACGTTGAACTCGACCGCGTGCGCCTCGAACCACTCAAGGTCGCGCTGGTGGTTGGCGGCGTTCGTCACGGTCAGGAACTGGTGCTCCGCCACACGGTAGGTGAACAGGTCATCGAGGACCCCGCCATCCTCTTTGCAGAGGCAGGAGTACTGCGCGCCGCCCACCTGGATCTTCGAGACGTCGTTGGAAAGCAGCCGCTGCAGAAGCTCGGCCGCCTCCGGACCCTCCGTCTCGATCTCGCCCATGTGCGAGACGTCGAAGACACCGCAGGAGTTGCGGACTCTGAGGTGCTCGGCGCTGATCCCGTCGTATTGCACCGGCATCTCCCAGCCCGCGAAGTCGACCAGCTTCGCCCCCGCCTCGACGTGAGCCTCGTACAGCGGCGTCCTCTTCAGCGTCCCGGCTTCCACCTGCGCCACGATACTGCCGGGCGTGACCCTCGCCGGCGACGAGCTGATCGAGCGGCTGCGCCGCAACGCGGACGCGGTCAACCGCGGCGACTTCGATGCCGCGGTTGAAATGGCCGACCCCGAGATCGTCTTCGTGCGGCCGGGTGGCCTTCCCGAGCTTCGGGGTGTTGAGGCCGTACGGGCCTGGATGGAGCCAGACGCCTTCGAGTCGCAGACCTACGAACTGCTCAGCTTCGAGGTCGAGGGGAACCGCGTCCTGACGCGACAGAAAACCATTGCCCGGGGCGTGGGCAGCGGAATCGAGATGGAGATCGATTCCTACTCGCTCTGGATCTTCAATGCGGGCGGCAAAGTGACCCGCGTCGAGACCTTCACCACACAGGAGGAGGATGCGGCACGGCGCGCGTTCGAAGGCGGCTGACTACTTCAGGAAATCGGGGACGTCGATCTCGGACTCTGAGATCCGCAGATCGCTGAGCCCCTCGCGACCGCCGCGGACCGGCGCCGGGCGACGCTCCGCCGCTCGGGCTGTGAACTCCGGCGCCCGGGCGATCATCTCGAAGCCCTCGAAGCCCGTAGCGATCACGGTCACGCGGACCTCCTCGTGCATCGAGGAGTCGACGACCGCTCCGAAGACGATGTTGGCGTTGGTGTCCGCGGCCTGAATCGCCAGGCGCGCGGCCTCGTTGACCTCGAAGAGTCCGAGGTCCTCGCCGCCGGTGACGTTGAGCAGCATGCCCTTGGCGCCGTCGATCTGCTCCTCGATCAGGGGCGAGGTGATCGCGGCCTTGGCAGCCTCCACGGCCCGGTTCTCACCCGTTCCGGTGCCGACGCCCATCAGCGCCGAGCCGGCCTGGTGCATGACCAGGCGGACGTCGGCAAAGTCGAGGTTGATCAGGCCCGGAATCGTGATCAGGTCGGTGATGCCCTGGACGCCCTGACGGAGGATGTCGTCGGCCTCGCGGAAGGCCTCCAGGATCGTGGTCCGCCGCTCGACGATCTGGAGGAGCTTCTCGTTTGGGACCGTGATCAGGGTGTCGACCTCCTTGCGGAGCCGGTCGATGCCCTCCTCGGCCTGGGCCATCCGCTTCTTGCCCTCGAACTCGAACGGCTTGGTGACCGCTCCGACGGTGAGGGCGCCGATCTCCTGCTTGGCGATCTCCGCGATCACCGGCGCGGCACCGGTACCGGTCCCGCCGCCCTCGCCGCAGGTGATGAAGATCATGTCCGCGCCCTTGAGGGCGTCCTTGATCTCGTCGCGCGACTCGGCCGCCGCGCCTGCGCCAACCTCCGGGTTGGCGCCCGCGCCGAGCCCCTTGGTCAGGTTGTGCCCGATGCCGATCTTGACGTCGGCGTCAGCTGCCTGCAGCGCCTGCGCGTCCGTGTTGACGGCGACGAACTCGACGCCCCGCAGCCCCGCGTCGATCATCCGGCTGACGGCGTTCGAGCCGCCGCCGCCGACGCCGACGACCTTGATTACGGCCAGATATGAGGTCTCCATTTGTTGGTCCTGCTCCGAGCCCAGCCGAGGATTCGGCTAATGGGCAAAATCGAAAGTAGGGCAAAGATTACGCACTGTCAACGGCCTTTTACGCCCGAACCCTCAAGGCTCGCTTGAGACTTGGCGTGGGGTGACTCTCGTCCACAGGTCGAGGTACAGGGTTGCTTGAGGGTCGGCGAAGTCCCTGCAAATCGCGGTATTTCGCGACCATCGTCCCGACCTGTTTCGCCATTGGGCGCGGATCGCCTGTAGGCCCAAATCGGCGTGAAAGAGGCGTTGCAGGGATCAGGCTCGCGCGGACGGGAGCGCTCAGCCGCCCGAGACCGGCCGGTCGGGAACGCTCACGTCGAGATAGGAGGGCGAGCCGTGATCGCTGCTCGAGAGAACGGCGACTGCCGCGGTCCACTTGTCTCGCGCCTGCGAGCCATCTCCGAAGCGCAGATCCGGCCCCCCGTTGAGGCTCACCACCACCCCGCCCTGTTCTTCGTCCCAGGTCGAGCCGATCGCCCGATCGCGGAGCGGCGCCGGGGTCGCGCCCAGGATCGCCGCCTGGGCGGCTGCATCGCCGTCGAGGCGAGCACCGCGCGGAACCGCGTCCTCAATCCGCGGGAGTGGCTTGGGATCGAAGCTCGCGCCCAGCAGCAGGTAGCCGTCCGCCGAGACCGCTGTCTGTCGCGGGCCGACCTTGATGAAGGCGACGGGAAGCCGCTCGGTGATCTTCACTTCAAGGCCGTGCGGAAAGCTCGTGCTGGCGCCGACCGAGGCGACGGTCGGAAACCGGGCCACCGCATCGCGCAGTTGGTCGTCCTTGAGATGGAGGGCG
>Ga0126307_10002279_pt1 | contig 12912 bp, 12 predicted proteins | sample Plot28_FD_89955 | JGI IMG/M metagenome (GOLD analysis project Ga0126307, IMG submission 89955) | Serpentine soil microbial communities from UC McLaughlin Reserve, CA, USA - Plot28 | ecosystem: Environmental > Terrestrial > Soil > Grasslands | place: USA: UC McLaughlin Reserve, Lake County...
CCCCGGCTCGGCCGGATCCGGCCCGCCCGCCCGGTCGGGCTCCCCGGACAGCGGGCCGGGGCCGCCAGACAGCGGGTCGGAGCCCCCGGACCGCCCCGGCTCGGCCGGATCCGGCCCGCCCGCTGGGTCTGGGCCGTCGGACGGCGCCCGGTCCGGGCGGGCGTGGTCAGCCATCGGCGAGGCGAGCGGCGGCCGCCTGCACCCGGTGCCGGGCCTCGGCCTGGTCGATGGTGGTGCAGGCGCCGTCCGCCACCACTTGCCGGCCGGCCACCCACACGTCCCGGACCGCCGCCCGGGACGCGGACCACACCGCGTGCGCCACCAGATCACCGTCGTCGAGCACCGGCACGAAGCCGGGGTCGTCCAGGTCGAGCCGCACGATGTCCGCCCACCGCCCGGGCACCAGCGCGCCGAGGTCCGGCCGGCCGAGCGCCGCGGCGCCACCCGCGGTCGCCAGCTCCAGCACCTCGGCCGCCGGGAGCACGGTCGGGTCCTGCTCCCGCTGCCGGGCCAGCAGCGCGGCCAGCCGCATCTCCTCCCACAGGTCGAGGTCGTTGTTGCTGGCCGGCCCGTCGGTGCCGAGACCAACCCGGACACCGGCGTCGAGCAACGCGCAGATGCCGGCCGTCCCGGAGGCGAGCTTCGCGTTGCTGCCAGGGCAGTGCGCCACCGCCACCCCGGCCGCCGCCAGCAGCGCGACGTCGTCCGGGGACAGCCACACCCCGTGCGCTGCCAGGACTTGCGGGACGTCGAAGAGGCCGAGATCGGCCAGCACCCGGGGCACCGACGCCCCGCCGTGCCGGGCGGAGACCGCGTCGCCCTCGGTCCGGGTCTCGGCGAGGTGAATGTGCACCGGTGCACCGGTTACTCGGGCCGCCTCCCCGACCGCCTTGAGCGCGTCGTCCGGCAGTGCGTACGCCGAGTGCGGGCCGAAGCCGACCTCGATCCGCGGGTGGTCGGCGTACCGGGCTCGCAGCTCGGCGATCCACTCGATCCGCTCAGGCCAGGTCCCGAACCGCTCCCAGCCCGGCGCGACCACCACCCCCGGTGTCACCACGCAGCGGCCGCCGGCCGCATCCACGGCCGCGGCCAGGGCGTCGTCGTGAAAGTACATCTCCATCGTGGTGGTGACGCCGTAGCGCAGCAGCTCGGAGGCGGCGAGCATCATCCCCCAGTAGACGTCCTCGGCGCCGACCTTCGCCTCCCGCGGCCAGATGACCTCGCGCAACCAGCGGTCCAGCGGCAACCCCTCACCCTGCCCGCGCAGCAGCGTCATCGGCGAGTGGCAGTGCGTGTTGACCAGGCCGGGCAGGAGCAGCCCGCCCACCCGGCGCACCTCGGCCGGCGCACCGTCCGGTCCGGACTCGACCGCACCGGCGACCGGCCCGACCCGGGTGATCCGCCCGTCCGCGCCGATGTCGACGGCCCCGGGCCGGTGCACCACGCCGGTGCCGTCACACGGCAGCACCGCGTCCGCGACGAGCCGGGTCCCGTTGTTCACAGAGTGTCTCCTTCGGACAGCCGTACGGTGCGGCGCTCGGTGACGACGGCCGTGACGAGGTCGTGTGGCGTGACGTCGAAGGCCGGGTTGTACGCCGGCCCGCTGGCCACCTCCGCCGGGTCGCGCTCCTCGATCTCGATCGCGTCCCCGGCTGGCGTACTGCTGTCTATAGTGGACTCGGGGGCGGCGACCACGAACGGGACGCCGGCGCGGGCGGCGGCCAGGGCCAGCGGATAGGTGCCGACCTTGTTGGCGACGTCGCCGTTGGCGGCGATCCGGTCGGCACCGACCACGACACCATCCACCAGCCGGCGCGCGATCAGGGACGGCGCCGCCCCGTCCACCACCACCCGGTGGTCGACCCCGAGGGCGGCCAGCTCGTACGCGGTCAGCCGGGCGCCCTGCAGCAGCGGCCGGGTCTCGTCCGCGTACACGCGCTCGACCCGACCCCGCTCGTGCAGCACGGTCACCACGCCGAGCGCGGTGCCCCACTCGACCGTGGCCAGCCAGCCGGTGTTGCAGTGCGTCAGCAGCCGGAGCCGGCCGGGCAGCATCCCGCCGAGCAGGTCGGCCCCACGCTGACCGATGATGCGGCTGCTCGCCGCCTCCTCGTCCAGCACGGCCCGCGCCTCGGCGACCACCGCGGCGGCACCGTGGGGCACCCGGGCCAGCGCGCGGTCGACGCCCCGGGCGAGGTTCACCGCGGTCGGGCGGGCGGAGCGGAGGCGGGCCGCGGCGCCGGCGACGTCCCGCCCCCCCACCGCCGCGAGCGCGACCCCGAGCGCCCCCGCGGCGCCGAGAGCCGGCGCGCCGCGTACCGCCAGCCGCTGGATCGCCGCGACCAGCTCCTCCGGGTCGGCGATCCGCAGCCACCGCTCCTCGGCCGGCAACAGCGTCTGGTCGACCAGGACCACCGCACCGTCCTGCCAGTCGATGCACCGCACCATGGGTCCAGTCTCGCCGATGCCGGCCGGTCAGGTCCTAGGGTGCGTGAACGGGACCGGGCGGGAGGAGACGGGTGCAGGCAGCGGACGGCACGGCGGCCAGCGGACCCGCCCCACCCGACGCACCCGCCGGCCCGCCAGCCGCCCAGCCCACCACCACCGCACGCCCAGCACCCGCCCCACCGGACGCACCCGCCGGCCGGGTACTCACCGGCCGCGGCGCGCCGGCGGGGGACGCCCCGGCGGGCACGCCGATCGAGGCGGCCGCCGAGCTGGCCCGCCGGTCCGGCATCGGCCGCCACGACGTCGCGGTCGTGCTCGGCTCCGGCTGGGCGGCGGCGGCCGACGGGCTGGGGCCGGTCGACTGGGCGGAGCCGGTCGTCCGGCTGCCCGGGTTCCCCGCCCCGACCGCGCTCGGGCACGGCGGCACCGTCCGGTCGCTGCGCCGGGCCGGGCTGCCCGTGCTGGTCCTGCTCGGTCGGGTCCACCTGTACGAGGGGCACCCGCCGGGGACAGTGACCCACGGAGTACGCACCGCCGTGGCCGCCGGCTGCCGGACCGTGCTGCTCACCAACGCCGCCGGCGGGATCAGCCCGGGCCTGGCCGTCGGCCAGCCGGTACTGCTCGCCGATCAGCTCGACCTCACGGCCCGGGTGGGTGCAGCGATGCCGCCCGGCTCGCCGTACCCGCCCGCCCTCCGGGACCTGGCGCGCCAGGTGGACCCGAGGCTCACCGAAGGGGTGTACGCGGGGTTGCCCGGGCCGCACTTCGAGACGCCGGCCGAGATCCGGGCCCTGCGGCGGCTCGGCGCCGACCTGGTCGGCATGTCCACTGTGCACGAAGCCGCTGCCGCGTACGCCGCCGGGGCGTCTGTGCTCGGCGTCTCCCTCGTCTCCAACCTCGCGGCCGGCGTCTCGCCGACCCCGCTGTCCGGCGCGGAGGTGCTCGCGGCCGGGCGGGCGGCGCTGCCCCGGCTGACCGCGCTGCTCGGCGGGGTGCTGGACCGGCTCGCCCTCGGCTAACGCTCCCGCGGCACCCGGCCGAGCAGGTGGAACTCCGGGTTCGGGCGCAGCGCCAGCATGTGCGACATCCGATTGGACATCGCGAAGAGCGCGGTGATCGCACCGATGTCCCAGACGTCCTCGAGATCGAAGCCGTGGTCGCCGAGCTGCCGCAGGTGCTGGTCTTCGACCGCGGCCGGCTCGGTCGCCACCAGCAGCGCGTAGTCCAGCATCGCCCGCTGACGGGCGGTGATGTCTGCCTGCCGGTAGTTGGTCGCCACCTGGTCGGCCACCAGCGGGTCCCGGGCGCGGATGCGCAGGATCGCACCGTGCGCGACCACGCAGTAGGTGCAGTCGTTGGCCGCGCTGGTGGCGACCACGATCATCTCCCGGTCGGCCTTGGTCAGCCCCGGGGTCTCCTTGTCCATCAGCGCGTCGTGGTACGCCACGAAAGCGCGAAACTCCGCCGGCCGGCGGGCGAGCGCGAGGAAGACGTTCGGCACGAAGCCCGTACGCTCGCCCACCTGCTCGATCCGCTCGCGCACGTCGTCGGGCAGCTCGTCCAGCGGCGGCACCCCGAACCTGCTGATCGGTCTCACCCCGCCACCCTGGCACAACCGGCCTGAGGGACCAGACCGGCCCGGCCCGACCGACCCGACCGACCCGACCGGACCGCGCGCCGCCGGCGGCCGTAGCTGTGAGGCATTCGACACCGGTGACCGGACAGGACTGCTCCGTTCGGAGGTAGTCTTCCCGAATCCCCACAGCAACGGCCGGCAGGCCGGGCTTTCGGCGTATTCCGGTCAAGGGCGACCAGGAGGAGATGAGCCATGACGGTCTCGGCAATTCCCGGCATTGAGTCGGCCCCGACCGGACACGCCCGCCTCCTCACCTGGATCGAGAAGTGCGCCGAGCTCGCCCAGCCGGACCGGGTGGAGTGGTGCGACGGCTCCCCGGAGGAGTGGACCCGGATCACCGACCTGCTGGTCGAGTCCGGCACCTTCGTCCGGCTCGACGAGAGGAAGAAGCCCAACTCGTTCTGGTGCGCCTCCGACCCGAGCGACGTCGCCCGCGTCGAGGACCGCACCTTCATCTGCTCGGTCGACCCGCGCGACGCCGGCCCGACCAACAACTGGATGGCGCCGGAGGACATGAAGGCCGTGATGACCGAGCTGTTCACCGGCTCGATGCGCGGCCGCACGATGTACGTGATCCCCTACTGCATGGGACCGCTGGACGCCGAGTCGCCGCTGCTGGGCGTCGAGCTCACCGACTCGCCGTACGTGGTCGCGTCGATGCACATCATGACCCGGATGGGCAGCCGCGCCCTCGAGCTCTTCGGCGAGGACGCCGACTTCGTCCCGGGCCTGCACAGCGTCGGCGCCCCGCTCGAGCCGGGTCAGCGGGACGTGCCCTGGCCTTGCAACGACACCAAGTACATCACCCACTTCCCGGAGGAGCGGACCATCTGGTCCTACGGCTCCGGCTACGGCGGCAACGCGCTGCTCGGGAAGAAGTGCTACTCGCTGCGGATCGCCAGCGTGAAGGCCCGCGACGAGGGCTGGATGGCCGAGCACATGTTGATCCTCAAGCTGACCTCGCCCCAGCAGAAGGCCTACTACGTCGCGGCCGCCTTCCCCTCGGCGTGCGGCAAGACCAACCTCGCCATGCTCGAGCCGACGATTGAGGGCTGGAAGGTCGAGACGCTCGGTGACGACATCGCCTGGATGCGCTTCGGCGAGGACGGCCGGCTCTACGCACTCAACCCGGAGTACGGGTTCTTCGGCGTCGCGCCGGGCACCGGCTGGCAGACCAACGCCAACGCGATGCGCACGATCGCCCGCGGCAACTCCATCTTCACCAACGTCGCGCTCACCGACGACGGCGACATCTGGTGGGAGGGGATGACCAAGGAGCCGCCGGCACACCTGACCGACTGGAGGGGTCGGGACTGGACTCCGACCGGACTGGATGGTTCGGGTCACAAGCTCCCCTCGGCGGACGAGCCGAGCTCCCACCCCAACTCGCGGTTCTGCACGCCGGCCCGGCAGTGTCCGATCATCGCGCCGGAGTGGGAGGACCCCAAGGGGGTGCCGATCTCCGCGATCCTCTTCGGTGGCCGCCGGAAGTCGACGATCCCGCTCGTGACGGAGTCGCGCGACTGGCACCACGGGGTGTTCCTCGGGGCGACGCTGTCCTCGGAGACGACCGCCGCCGCCACCGGTGAGGTGGGCGTGGTCCGGCGGGACCCGATGGCGATGCTGCCGTTCATCGGCTACCACGCCGGCGACTACTTCCAGCACTGGATCGAAATGGGCAAGGGCGCGGACGCGACGAAGCTGCCACGGATCCTCTACGTGAACTGGTTCCGCCGGGACGAGGACGGCAAGTTCCTGTGGCCGGGCTTCGGGGACAACATCCGGGTCCTCAAGTGGGCCATAGAGCGGATCGAGGGCGTGGCGACGGCGGCCGAGACCCCGATCGGGTACGTGCCGACGCCCGGCTCGCTGGACGTCAGCGGCCTGGACCTGGACCCGGCGGACCTGGAGCAGTTGCTGCGCGTCGAGACCGAGGAGTGGCGCGAGGAGCTGCCGCAGATCGAGGAGTGGTTCGCCAAGATCGGCGACAAGCTGCCCTCCGGGATGCGGGACGAGCTCGAGGCGCTGCGGCTCAGGCTCGGCTGAAGCTCACCCGAGACACTGGCGAAGGCCCGGTCCCTCGGGGACCGGGCCTCCGTCGGGTGCCGGGCGCCGGCGAGCCGGCCCGTCACCGCGGGAGACACCTCGCCGGCGTGAGCGGAGTCGCCACCCGGCGCGCCACCTGCGGCCGGTGACCGCCACGAGTTCGAATCTCCCGGGCCGGCAGGAGTGCTACCGGCGGACGAGCACCGCGCGGGCGGTGAGAGTGCCGCCGTTCTTGGTCCCGACGACTCCGCCCCTGTCGCCGACCTTCACGTCAGCCATCGTGTCGACGTCCTTGCCGCGCACCTTGGTCTCCGCGGTGACCGCGTACGTCGCGGTGTAGCCGTCCTGGGCCTTGACGGTGATCGAGCTGGCGCTCACGGCGGTCACCTCGCCGCGCACGGTCGCGACGGTCACGTACGCGCCGTCCTTGCCCCTGACCACGAACTCACCGTGCAGCCCACGGCCAAGCACGCGGTGCCCGAATCTGGCGCGGCGCTGCGCGGCGCGGCCGGGTGCGCCGGTGCCGCTGTCCGGTGCGGAGGCGGTCGGCGAGGGCGCGGGTGAGCCGCTCGGATCGGGGGCGGTGGCGGCGGCGACACCGGCGGTGCCGACCGCGGTAGCAGCGGCGACCCCCGCGATGGCCAGCGCGACTCTCTTGCTCAGGATCATCTCCTCGTCCTTCCGGATCGGCCTTCGCAACGGAGTCTGCCGGCCGGAGGTTGGCCGATGCTGCGCCGCGTGTTCGGGGAGTGCAAGGCCCGGCCGGGTGCACCGGAAGTGAACCGGGGCGGACCGGCGCCCGTGTCCGGGAGCAACGCCGGTAGGCGAGGTGGCCCTGGTCCGTCTACGGTCGTTGCTTAAGCAAGCGAATCAGAGACAAGGGGGCGATCGGACGTGCGGAGAGCTGCGCTGACAGTGCTTGGAGCCACGGTGCTGGCGCTGGCCGGAGGTGTGGTCACGGGGGCGGCGCCGGCGAGTGCCGAGGAGACCCGGGACGTCTTCCCCTCGGTGATCTCCCTGCCGGGCGGCTGGCAGCCGGAGGGGATTGCGACCGGCCGCGGGACCTCCTTCTATGTCGGCTCCCTGCGGGACGGCGCGATCTACCGCGGCAGCGTGCTGACCGGGGACGGCTCCGTGCTGGTGGAGGGGCAGACCGGGCAGGTCGCGGTCGGGATCGAGGTGGACGGACGCAACCTGCTCTGGGTCGCCGGCGGCGCCACCGGCGCCGGCCGGGTGTACGACGCGGCGACCGGGGAGCTGATCGCCTCCTACCAGTTCACCACCGGCGCGACGTTCGTCAACGACGTCGTCGTCACCAAGGACGCGGCCTACTTCACCGACTCGATCAACCCGGTGCTCTACGTGGTGCCGCTGGACCCGACCGGGCAGCCCGGAGAGCCGGAGACGCTGCCGCTGACCGGCGAGCTGCAGTACACCACCGGTTTCAACGTCAACGGCATCGAGGCGTCGCCGGACGGCCAGACGCTGCTGCTCGTGCAGTCCAACACCGGCCTGCTCTTCCGGGCCTCCGCGGAGACCGGCGTGACCGAGCAGGTGGACCTCGGCGGCGCGTCGCTCACCAACGGCGACGGACTGTTGCGCCGCGGCTCGAGCCTCTACGTGGTGCGCAACCGGCTCAACGAGATCGCCGTGATCGACCTGGGCCCCGGGTACGCGACCGGCACGCTGACCGGCACCATCACCGACCCGGACTTCCAGGTGCCGACCACGGTCGCCGCCTTCGGCCCGTACCTCTACGCGGTGAATGCGCGCTTCGGCACGCCGCCGACGCCGGACACCACCTACACGGTCGTCCGCGTCCCGTCCCTCCGCTGAGCGCCGCCGGCGTCCGCCCGCAACATACGGGGGCGGGCGGGCGCGGGCGGGCGGGTCGGGATGGTCCTCAGGACGCCTGGCTGACGGTCGACATGTTGAAGTCGGGAATCCTCAGCGGCGGCATCGCGGTCCGGGTGAAGTAGTCGTTCCACTCCCGCGGCAGGCAGCGCTCGGCGCGGCCCACCTCGCCGAGCCGGCCCAGCAGGTCGACCGGCGACTCGTTCCACCGGAAGTTGTTCACGGCGCCGGCCACCTCGCCGCCCTCGACCAGGTAGACCCCGTCGCGGGTGAGCCCGGTGAGCAGCAGGGTCTGCGGGTCGACCTCCCGGATGTACCACAGGCAGGTCAGCAGCAGGCCGCGCTCGGTCCGGGAGATCATCTCCGGCAGGGTCGCCGAGGCGTCCGGCGCTTCCAGCAGCAGGTTGTCGGCCATCGGGGCCGGCTGTGCGCCCGTCTTCGCCGCCCACGCCCGGGTGCGGATCAGCTCCGCCAGCTCGCCCGAGCGGATCCACTCCGTGGCGCCGATCGGCGCGCCGTTGTCGAAGACCGACACCAGGCCACCGAACGAGGCGGTCGCGGTGACGAACGGCTCGCACTCCAGGCCCGGCGCCGCAGGGTCGCTGCGCAGCGACACCGGGACGGACGCGAGCCGCTCGCCGATCCGCGTCCCGCCGCCGGCCTTGGAGAACACCGTCCGGCCGTCGTCGGCGTCCCGCGCGCCGGCCGAGATGTAGAGGTAGAACATCAGGTCCGCGACCGCGGTCGGCGGCAGGATCGTCTCGTAGCGGCCCGGGGGCAGCTCGACCGTCCGCTCCGCCCAGCCCAGCCGCTGGGCCAGCTCGGCGTCCAGCGCCGCGATGTCGATGTCGGTGAAGTCCCGGGTCGACCGACCCACCCAGGCGGACCTGGCGTAGTCCGGGGACTTGCCGTTGACGTCCAGCCGTCCGGCCGGCTGCACGAACCGGCGGCGGACCCCGGTGGAGGAACCGACGTAGCGGGTCTCCAGGACGTGCTCGGCGAAGCCGAAGAGCAGCCTCTGCTTGCCGGCCGCCCGGCCGAAGGCCTCGCCCAGGTCGGGCGCCACCTGCCCGAAGACGTCGATCGAGGTCTCCTCCGGCGCGGCCTGCCAGCGGTCGGCCGTCTCGGTCGGCTCGACCAGCGGCGCAGCGTCGTCGGCGGGACCGGCGTCGCGGGCGGCCTGCTCACTCGCCCGGACCAGCTCTTCCAGCCCGTCGGCGGTCACCGCGCTGCGCTCCAGCACGCCGGCCGCGGTGCCCGTGGCGCCGTTGACCACGCTGATCACCGCGACCTTGCGCGAGCGCATCGACCCGTTGGTGGTCAGGGTGTTGTTGGCCCAGCGGAGGTTGGCCTCCGAGCGCTCGGTGGTGACGACGACGCACCCGTCGGCCTTGGACAAGGCGAGCGCCCGCTCCACCGTCTCCTGGGGGGTCATCGCCCAGCCTCCCGGACCGTGTTGAGGATGTTGACGCCGCGGAACAGCGCCGGCGGGCAGCCGTGGCTGACCGCGGCGACCTGACCCGGCTGGGCCTTGCCACAGTTGAACGCGCCGTGCAGGACGAAGGTGTCCGGGCCGCCGACTGCCTCCATCGAGCCCCAGAAGTCGGTCGTGGTGGCCTGGTAGGCGACGTCCCGGAGCTGCCCCGCGAGCCGTCCGTTCTCGATCCGGAAGAACCGCTGGCCGGTGAACTGGAAGTTGTAGCGCTGCATGTCGATCGACCAGCTCTTGTCGCCGACCACGTAGATTCCGCGGTCGACGCCACCTATCAGGTCCTCCAGCGTGCCGCCGCCCGCGGCCGGCCGGATCGACACGTTGGCCATCCGCTGCACCGGGATGTGGCCCGGCGAGTCGGCGAATGCGCAGCCGTTGGACCGGCCGAGGCCCTTGAGCCGGGCCATCCGCCGGTCCAGCTGGTAGCCCACCAGCACGCCGGACCGGACGATCTCCCAGGACTGTGTCTGCACGCCGTCGTCGTCATAGCCGATCGTGGCCAGCCCGTGGGGCGCCGTGCGGTCGCCGGTGACGTTCATCGCGTCGGACCCGTATCGCAGGGTGCCGAGCTTGTCGAAGGTGGCGAACGACGTCCCCGCATAGGCCGCCTCGTAGCCGAGCGCCCGGTCCAGCTCTGTGGCGTGTCCGATCGACTCGTGGATGGTCAGCCAGAGGTTGGACGGGTCGACGACGAGGTCATACCGCCCCGGGTCGACGGAGGGCGCCTTGGCCTTCTCGGCCAGCCACTCCGGGATCCGGCTCAGCTCGCCGGCCCAGTCCCAGGTGTCGCCGGTGAGATATTCCCAGCCGCGGCCGACTGGCGGCGCGCACGTCCGCATCGACTCGAAGGTGCCGCGGGACCGGTCGACGCTGGTCGCGGTCACCTCCGGGTGCATCCGGACCCGCTGCTGAGTGGTCACGGTCCCGGCCAGGTCGGCGTAGAACTTGTCTTCCAGCACCTGCTGGACGGTCGCCTCGACGTGGTCGACGCCGTCGGCGGCGAGCAGCCGCTCGGACCAGTCGACCAGCAGCCCGATCTTGTCGCCCTCCGGCACCCCGAAGGGATCCAGCTCGTAGGCCGAGACCCAGGTCACGTCCCCGTGGACCGGCTCCTCGGCCAGCTCGACCGGCTCGGAGTTGACCGGACGGCTGACCCGCGCCACCGCCACGGCCTGCTCGGCGACCCGCACCGCGGCCTCCGGCGTGAGGTCCACACCGGACGCGAAGCCCCATGTCCCGTCATGCACCACGCGGACGGACAAGCCGAGGTCCTCCCCGTCCCGGGCCGAGTCGAGCTTGCCGTCGCGCAGGGCGAGCATCTGGGTGCGGATGCGCTCCAGCCGGAAGTCGGCGTGCTGGGCGCCGAGCTCGCGGGCCCGGCCGAGCGCCGCGTCCGCGAGCCGGCGCATCGGCAACGCCAGGAAAGCCGGGTCGATCCCCGGCGCCGAACCGTCGGGCACGGCTGCCTCCTCGAACTCTGGTGACCCGACCCTAGCCCGCCGGTCCGACGGTTTTCCCCGCCGCCCGGCCGAGGCCGGCCAGCCGGCGCCGGGCCAGCTCGTACGCCCGCTCCTCGATCTCGTCGATCCGCCGGCCGTCCATCATGTTGAGCCGCAGCGCGCCGAGCACGGCCGCGTCCGGCTCGATCGTCACCACCTGGTCGCCACGCCGGCGCAGTGCCCACACCTCGCCGCGCAGGTAGCGGTGGAACAGCAGCCGGAAGCCGACGTCCAGCCGCGGCCGCAGCGCCCGCGGCTCCGCCGACATCGGTGAGCTGATCACCACCAGGTCGAGGTCGAGCCCGGTGAGCAGGTCGGCGTTGGTCGGGGAGTGCACGCCGCCGTCGACGTACGCGACGCCGTCGATCTCCACCGCGGTGAAGTAACCCGGGATCGCACAGGACGCCGCGACGGCGGACCCGACGTCGGTGACCGGCTCCCCGGGCCGGCCGAAGACCACCCGCTGACCGTCCCGGCGGCGCACCGCGACGATCCACAGCGCGGCGACGGGCCACTCGATGCCGTGCCGGTCCCGCAGCGCTTCGGCGAGGAAGGTCACCGACCGCTTCCCGCTGGCCAGCTCCGGAGTGAGCAACGCCGCGTTGACCGCCTGGCGCGGGCGGCGGATCAGGTCCAGCACCGCCGCCCGATCGCGCAGCACGCGGCCGGGGACCGGCCGGTGCCGCAGCTGCGGCGGCGCCCCGGCCGGGCCACGCCGACGCACCGAGGCGGCGACGATCGAGCCGGCGGACGTGCCGACCACCACGACCGCTCCCCGCGGATCCAGGCCGGCCTCGTCCATGGCCCGCAGCACGCCGCGGTGGAACGCCTCGCCGGCGGTGCCGCCGGCGCCGAGCACCAGTCCCAGCCGGACCTTGGGACCCGGCCCGGGCTGGCCGCCGGCGTTCAGATCCGGTTGGCGCGGGTGCCGCGGAAGGTGCGGCTCAGCGCCACTCCGAGCCCGATCATCCCCACGCCGAGGACGAAGTGGAGCCAGTCGTCCGCCGACCGGTCATGGACATTTCCGCTCTCCTCCCCACGGACAGGTCCCGGGGTACCCGGCCGGTGCTGATCCATGCGCCGGAAGGAACACTCTGCCCTGTGACCGAACTCCCCGACGAGCGGAACGACCGCCCGCTCGGTCTCTTCCGCCGGCTGTTGCGCAGCGGGCAGGCGCCGCGCTCGCCGCAGACGTGCGAGCACCTGCGCGCCGCACCGAACTCGGTCGAACCGAGCACGCCGGGCCGGTGCGCGGACCACCGACCCGGCGACGGACCCTGGGTGCACCTGCGGGTGTGCCTGAGCTGCGGGCACGTCGGCTGCTGCGACTCCTCCCCGCAACGGCACGCGACCGGCCACCACCAGGCGACCGGTCATCCGGCAATGCAGTCGCACGAGCCGGGCGAGGACTGGCGGTGGTGCTACGTGGACGAGCTGCTGGGCTAGCCGCGCACCGGACACCCAGGCGCCGCCGCGGAGCGGTCAGCGGCGGGATGCGGACCTGGTCGATGCGGCCGCCGCGATGGCCGCTGCCTAGCCTGGGCCGGTGCCGTTGCGCATCTGCTTCGTCTGCTCGGGCAACATCTGCCGGTCCCCTACCGCCGAGGCGGTGCTGCGCCGCCAGCTCACCGAGGCCGGGCTGGACGGGCAGGTCGTGGTGGACAGCGCCGGCCTGGGTGACTGGCACGTCGGCGAGGGCGCGGACCATCGCTCCGCGGCGGCCCTGCGCCGGCGCGGCTACCCGGCCTGGGAGCACCGGGCCCGCCAGTTCACCGCGGCCGACTTCGCGGAGCGGGACCTCGTCGTCGCCCTCGACTCCGGTCACGAGCGGGCGCTGCGGGCGCTCGCCCCCACCGCCGCCTACCGGGACAAGGTGCGCCTGCTCCGCTCGTACGACACGGCGGCCGCGGCCGGCTCCGGCGAGCTGGACGTGCCGG
>Ga0126307_10002280_pt1 | contig 12911 bp, 19 predicted proteins | sample Plot28_FD_89955 | JGI IMG/M metagenome (GOLD analysis project Ga0126307, IMG submission 89955) | Serpentine soil microbial communities from UC McLaughlin Reserve, CA, USA - Plot28 | ecosystem: Environmental > Terrestrial > Soil > Grasslands | place: USA: UC McLaughlin Reserve, Lake County...
CGCCCACGAGCGTTCGAGGCCCTCGACGATCTCGGCCGGACCGCGCGGGTGGTCCTCGTCGTCCTCCCATCCGGCGTCCTCGATCGCCAGACCGGGGACCGTCGTGTTCGTGACGCGGAACAGGTCGCGGACCGCCGGATCGCCCTCGCCAAGGACGTCGTGGAACCAATAGGCCCGAGACCCCGCCACGTGGCCGGCCAGTTGCCAGACGGTCCAGAGCCCGGGGGCGGGGCGCACGCGGAGCTGTTCGGCGCTCAGATCGCGGATCCCATCCAAGAGCAGGCGGTTGTAGTTCCCCCATCCGTCGTAGAAGGTCTTCAGCTCGGGCGTGGCCGTTGCCATGCGTTGCATCCTATGCAGCGGCGGCGGATGCGCGACGCGGCGCGACCACCGCTCCTCGCCTCTAGACTGTCTGGCGCGGTCCCGTGAGCGTCGTCGGATGCCGCCCCAGAACGGAGGCCATGCACGTGCCATCGATCGTGCGTCCGAAGGCCGTGCGGATGGGCGATGTCGTCGCGGTGGCGGCACTGTCCGGCGGCCTGGAGGAAGGTGAGGCGTCGCTGTTCGAGCGCGGCGTCGAGGCGATCGAGCGGATGGGGTTCGCGGTCCGCGTGTCCCCACTGATCGACCTGGACCGGCGTTGGTGGTGGGCGGGCGCGCCGCCCCAAGAGGTAGCCGAGGAGTTCAACCGTCTGCTGCGGGATCCGGAGGTCCGAGCCATCTTCGCGCTGACCGGCGGCCGGTTGGCGCTGAGCTATCTCGACTTGGTGGATTTGGATGCCGTGAGGGCCGATCCCAAGCCGCTGCTGGGCTTCAGCGACATCTCCACGCTGCATCTGGCGCTGCATGCGAGCACCGGCGTGGTGTCCCTGCATTCCGACTGTGTCACCCACGGGTTCGGCTACTGGCACGAGAGCGACGACGCGCGCCGCAAGGAGCTCCGGGACGTCTACCTCCGTGTGCTGACCGGCGACGGCGCGCCGGGTGTCCTGCCGCCGGGGCGCCGGTGGGAGTGCTGGCGTTCGGGCCGTGCGCAGGGTCCGCTGGTGGGCGGGATGCTCAATCGCCTGGTACGGGTCCAGTCCACGTCGTACGCGCTGACCCCCGAGCACTTCGACGGCGCGGTCCTGTTCTGGGAGGAGGCCTTCACGTCGACCTCGGTCGTCTGGAACGACCTGCACGTGCTGCGGCACGCGGGTGTGCTCGACGGGATCGCGGGCATGGTCGTCGGCGCTCCCTTCGAGGTCGAGCCCACCGAGGGCGGGCCGGACACCCTCCGCCAGGTCGTTCTCGATGTGCTGGGCGGGCGCGACATCCCGGTGCTCGGGAACGTCGACGTCGGCCACGACCCGCCGAACCTCCCGATGCCGCTCGGCGTCCGCGCCGAGATGGACGCCGACGCCCTAACGCTCTCCCTGCTGGAGCCGGCGGTCGAAGCGGGCTGCTCGCGCTCGATCCACGTGTCGGGACCCGCCAGCTCGTTCTCGTAGCGTCGCTCCGCCGCGACTGCCCCGCGGCGAAGACCGCGACGGCCGACCGGTTCCCGCCAACTGCGTCATCATGATCGAGTGAGGTGGAGCGCCTCGCCGATGATGAGAGGGGTCCCGGCCATGGACAACGTCGAAGATCGCGACCGACCGTCCGACGCGGACTCGGATGAGTGGGACGACGGTTCCGGTGAGGGCCTTGAGGAGGCGATCGAGCACGCGGATCGCGCGGCCGGCGCCGAGTCGTTCGGCACGACGGCCGACGAGCAGGAACGGGGCGAGCCGTTCGACGCGCGCCTCGCGGAGGAGCGGACGGATCGACCGATCCGCGACACCGACCCGGGGCTCATCGACGAGGACGGGCCGGACGATGAGTCCGAGCTGATCGCGGAGGCGATCGGTGAACGGGACCCGTTCGTCGCACCCGAGGAATCGGCGATGTCGGTGCGCGACGAGGCCCCCGGGGCCGTCGACCATCCCGATGACCACACCGAGCGGAGCGACGCCGAGCCGGACGACGAGTAGGGCAACGCACGGCCGAACGACGATGCAACTGATCGGTTGGTTCGTCCCGGATACCGCCGCCAGCTAGGTCTCGATCGTCGGACCGCCGACGCTCAGCGGAACCGAGTCGGTCTCCTCGGTCTGGGGCTCGACAGAGACATCTTCGTCATCGCCCTCCGACGGCTCCGAGAGTCGGGGGCGACGCCGGGAACCCAGAACTCCACGGTCGTGCCGTCGCCCGCGCCATCGTGCTCTCAGCTTCCGGACGTCCCCGAACCTTCATCCTTGGCCCCGTCACCGGCGTGCGCCTTCCCGGCGGCCATGTGCTCGAGCGCATGCTCCGGTGGCCCGCCTCCGTGGCCTACCGCCACCATCGGCTTGCCGCAATCGCTGTGAGCTGCCTCACGGATCTGCTCGGCGCTACCGTTCGCGGCGACCGCGCTCACGTAGTCGCCGTGCGTCCAGTTGCCCGGCAGCGAGGAGACGGTCGTGAGATCGCACGATGCGGCCATCTGGAACCGCTCGATCGGCCCGCCGTGGACGCCGGCGTCCTGCTCGGTTCCCTCGGCCTTGTCGTCTTTCGCGCCGGCCAGGACGCTCGCCGTCGCGATGCCGGACCCGGCGAGGACGAATACGGCCACGAACGTCAGAACACGTCGTTTCACGGGGCCTCCTTCTCCGACAAGGGTGAGTTGAATCAGTTGGCCCGTCAATCGACCGATCGACCATTTCGAGGCCGGACGACGTACGACGCCGGGACGTTCAGTCGTGCGGAAGATGTAAGGGGAGGCCGGTCCGCGCCGAGAACGGAATATTCGAACACACTTCAGTCCACGCGGTCACCGAGCCTACGACCTGCCTGACGAGGCGGTCATCTTCACGACGGCCGTGCCCTGAGAAGGCGAGAAGTAGGGGATCGGGTGCGTCACTTCACCACTTCGAATCGGAAGTGGGTGGCGCCCGGTGTCTCGATCGTGCTCGTCCTCCTCATCGGCAACGATCTCGATTGCTCGGGTGGGCGGGACGACGGGGGCGGCTGGAAGGACTTGGCGTTCCTCGTCCAACGACTCTGTGAGGCTGGCGCGCGCACGGTCGTCGTCGGGGGCGCGAGCCTGGAGGCGATGGAATCGCTGTACGCCCTGGGGGCCGGGCTGGACGCGGATGGCCTCATCTGGGTCTCCGGGGTCGACCTGTACCAGGGCGTCCCCGTCGCCGAGCAGGTGGACGACGTTACCGTGCCGAAACCGTTCATCACCGGTGAGTTCGACGACGAGACGGGGGACCTGCAGCCCATGTTCGAGCGCAAGGCTCCGGAGCCGAGGGAGGTCGTCACGTTGGATACGGGCGAGCACGGGACAGACATCCTCGACTTCGCGCCGGACCCGATCGCCGACGAGTTCCGTCAGGCGGTCCTTGACTTCCTCGAGCGATCTGACCCAGTAGCACCTGAGAACAGCGCGGAGCTTGAGAAGAGGTCGTCAGGCTGTTAGAACGTGGGTCAGCTCGGTATTCCCGTTCACGTCGACACCGCGGAAGCGGATGTCGTCGCCCGCTGCCACGAAGAACGGGGCAACGTACCGCTGCCATGCGCCGAGGTTGAGCCGATACTCGATGCCGGCCACGCCGACATCATCGGTGGCGGCGAGGGATACGGAGACGCCGCCCTCGGCTGGAACCGCGATGGCCGACGAGATCGGTGCGGTCGCGTCCGTGAAATCGAACGTCGCCGCCCACGTCACCTGCGCGATGCGCTTCTGACCCTGGAGCGACGGATGAAAGTAGTCACGTCTGGAGACATCCTCCGAGGTGAATGGGTCGTCGAAGAGGGCGCGCCCGTCGAAACGACAGTGGATGTACAGGGCGCAGACCTGCTCGAGCACAGCATTGAAGGCGATGGTGCGTTGCCTCACCGCCCTTCGACGCGCGATGTCGTCCGTGTCCGTGGAACGCGGATCCTCGAGCAGCGACTGACAGATGTCGAACACACGCCAGGAGAAACGCGCGAGAACATCGTCCTTCGAGATCGCCCACAGCCTGTAGACGTTCGGGATGCTCACGACGTAGATCCGTGCGCGGGGTGATCCGGCCGAGAGAGCGGCCATGGCCTCCTCGAACTCGGTCCGGAAGGTTTCGAGCGAGGTCATCCCCCCGACCGTCGGCGTGCAGAGATCGTTGGCCCCGACCAGAATCGTGATGTAGGCCACGGCCCGATCGATGATCACGGACACCTGAGCATCCAGATCTCGCATCTTCGCGCCGCTCACCGCCTCGTTGAAGCTCCTGCCGGAGATGGCCGGCTCGGCATCCAGGATGCGCAGGTAGTGGCTCCGCACCGAGCTCCGCGTGCCGGTCGACCAGGAGTTCCCCGGCTGATCGGTGAACGGCACCGTTCCGGTGTTGTAGCCGCGGGTGATCGAATCGCCGGCGGCGGCCACGGAGTTGGGGTAGCCGGTCAGGTTCGGCGCCGGTGCGCCGGGCGATCCGCCGAGGACGAGCAGCCCGGCCAGGATGCAGATTGCAGATCGTGTCGTCATCCCTCGCGCTCCATTGTCCAGAACCACGATGGGTTCGGCTCGTTCGGAGGAGGACCTCTCGATCTAGGGGGTCGAGGCTCACCGAGTCATCGTTCGCAGCCCTTCTTACACGCTGGCTCTGACACACGTCGATGCCGGGGCCGCCGATCGCCGTGTCGACCGATTTCGGACTTTCCGACATGAACTGATCAGTCGCCGAACCAGTCGTCCAGCGGCACTCGCGCGTCGAGGGAGGAGAGATCACCGCGGTCTCGGATCGCGCCGGCCGCATCGGCGAACGCTTTGACGGCGACCCAGGTCAGGCTCCCGCCGACGCTGATCCGTTGAGCTCCCGCGTCCACGATCGCGGCCACGGACACTCCGGGTACGGCGAGAACGTTGACGGGCTTCGACACCGCATCACACAGGGCGCGGATCTCCTCGATGGTGCCCAGCCCCGGCGCATACAGGACGTCGGCGCCGGCCTCCTCGAACGACCGGAGCCGCCGGATCGTGTCGTCGAGGTCGGCGTTGCCCCGGATGTGGTTCTCCGCACGGGCCGTGAGCGTGAACGGGAAGGCCACGCCGTGGGCGGCTTCGACGGCGGCGCGGATCCGCTCCGCGGCGTGGCCGATCTCGTAGAGCTGCCGGCTGTCCCGGTCGAAGTCCTCGATCGATCCGCCCACCGCCCCGGCCCTCGCGACCCGACGGATCGATTCGGCCGCGTCCGCGGGATCCGGCCCATAGCCGTTCTCGAGATCGGCGGAGACGGGGAGATCCGTCGCCGCGTCGATGGCGGCGACGTGCTGCGCCATCTGATCGAGCGTGACCCGTCCGTCGACGAGCCCGAGCGTGAAGGCGAAGCCCGAGCTCGTCGTCGCGAGCGCGGTGAACCCGAGTGCCTCCAGGACTCGGGCGGACCCCACGTCCCACGGGTTCGGGATCACGAACGGCTCGCCGGCGTGCATCGCCCGGAAGGCGGATCCCTTCTCTTGTTGCCTACTCACCGCCGACATGGATCACCATCTTCCCGCGCTTCCCGCCGGTCATAACGGGCCAGTCCAGCTCGTCTCGCGTGATCGCGGCCGCCCGGACCCGGACGAGCGCTTCACCGGGGGCGGCGTCGGGCCGGTCGATGTCCTCGACCACGACGCCCGAAGGGCCGAGGAGTCGCACGGCTCGCATTGCTCCGAGCCTACGGGGTCTCGCCTACGTCTCGGCCTCGCCATCTGGCTGTACAGCCAGGTCGGCTGGATGGGCGCATTATGGGCGATGTTCTTCGCGGCGTGGAATGGCGTCCCCTTGCGAAGAGGGCCCTTAGAGGCAGGGGATTCGTCGTAGGAGGCGCGGGGCTCGCCCAAATGGCCCTACAAGGCAAAGCCGGCACCGATCACACTGCCGAATCCGCTACCGGCTTCAAAGCGTTCCCGTCCTATGTCTCCTCACTCGAGAAGGGACGGGAACAGGAAACCCCGGGGCTGATTCTCCCTTCCTCCGGGGTTCCTTCCATGTCTAGGGTGATTTCCGTGAGGTCGCGCCAATCTGACAGGAATGAGGGCATGTCCGCCCCTAGCATTCGGGCATGAGTGCTCTCAGCGTAGGAGGTGATCGTCAGCGGCCGACCAACCGGCCGCCTCTCGCTTAAGAATCAGGGCAGAGCGGCGATCTGACTCGCGTCAGTTCCGAAAGGGCGAGTCCACCCGAGACCGTGAACTCGTTCGGTGGTCGTCACCGTCTCAGGGGGTCCCTCAAGCAGAGGCCGTCGATCCCTCGGTCACTTCCCCCTTGTGCGCCGCGAACGCCGCCAGGACTTCGTCCTTCTCACGGGGAGGAACTCCGAAGTGATCGAGCGTCCGTCCCAACTCGGCCGCGACCTCATCGAACTCCTCGGGGGTGATCTCCAGCTCACGATGGGCCTCTTCTAGCCCGAGGGGGGTGCTGCCCGGCCTGGTGGCCGTGAACGAGAGGGGTCCACCGGCGACGTTGCAGACCCACAGAGTGCGCATGAACTTCAGCCCCGGGAGCCTGTCCAGCTTGTCTGTATGCCACTCGCGAAGCGCCGGGTTCTTCGATGCTTGGCCGACGATCGGGTTCTTGACCACGGCGTCGCTGAAGTGGTCGATCACTGCGGCGATTGCGAACACGCCACCCAATCGTTCGTAGAGGCTCGGCTCGGCCATCGTCCTCCTCCTCTCTTCTCACTTCCTTCACCCACGCGCCGGAGGCTGGGGGAAGGGGGACCTCGTGTTGGCGACCCCAGCGGTTGCATCCGATAGCGATATGAAGGGTTTAGAGGTTAGAAAGCCTGTTTATCAGGCTGAAGCGCGTCCGGTCAAGACCTGATACGCGCAACCCTTCTCTGCGTAGTCCCGGAACGGCGCCGTTCTCAGGTCCAACCCCGCCTGCTGGAAGGCGCCCTCGAGGATGCCGGCGTGGAACTCGCAGACGATGTCCTGGGCCTGTTCACACGCCTCACGGAAGATGCAGTTCCGCGCGACGATCTCCCCATCGGCGAACGTGTATTCCGCAGCTAGCGGAGCGAGCTGGTGAATCGCGGATTCGGGCGAGTCCGCGGGCTTGGTGACCAGCGACGCACCGTAGCTCCGTCCGGCTTGCCGAGCGGCGTCGCTTCCTTCGGATACTCCGCGAAGAGCTTGCGCCAACTCCGCCGCGAGCCGTGCGAACCGCCGAACAGGGAAGCTAAGTTCGATCTGCCGCCCGGTGAGCCGGTACAGTTTGGCCGGTTTGCCAGACATGCCTCGTCGCTGACCTGACACCAGGTACCCGAGTGCCACCAGCCGTTCGAGATGTGCATGAGCGACGGTTCTGTGGATGCCCACGGCCTCGGCGACCTCGGCCGTTGTCCATTCGGTCTGGTGGACGTAGAAGTCGAGAAGGATCCGACGTCGCGTGGGATCCTGCAACGCGGAGATGGTTCGGTCGATTTCGGCGAGTGGTTCATCACTCACCCTGGAAGCCTATCCCGCGAATGAATCCCAAGACCTGCGCCTTCGCCGAGCCGCTGATCGACCTGGAGGGGACGACAAGGCGGCCAATGCGGTGATCTATGGGTTGATCTGGGACGGCGATCACTTCGGGACGATCAACACGGCCGGAAGGATTGGCGATCGCGCGCGGCCGAGGAGGTGCTGGCGAGTGGATGGCTTACGTCACTCGCCGTCGAGCGGCAGTCCTTCGGCCGGTGGGTGAGCCGGCTCAGTGGAAGGACCCGTCTCCACTCGCACACCACACGTGAGGAGAGCGCCGATGCCGGTCCGGGGGGACGGCCATGCGGCGGGGTGAACGACGCCGCGTTCTGGCAGATCGCCCGCCAGGAGTCGCTGGAGAGCCATCGCACACGGCAAGATCCCAAGGCGCTGGTCGTCGCTGAGGGCAGTCACGCTCAAGCGCTGCTTGCCGTCCCACAGATCGACCTGGAGACATCCGCCCTCCGAACCGAAGCGACCGAACGGCCGGGAGATCGCTGCGAGGATGCGGGCTCCTCGGGACCGCGAACGAGCGCCGAAGCGCGACCAGAGGGGTCCCAGCCCGAAGGCCAGCAACCCGGCCGGAGCCCATTCGAGGACGACTCGGAACTCCGCGTCCAGGCCGAGGTCACGCCGGAGCAGCTCCGTATCGGGAGACCGGCCCACGTACGCGATGCGGCGACCGAAGGGAAGGTCCACACGGGTCGGGCGTCGAAACCCGCTCGACATCGCGCTCGCGATCGCTCCGACCCCCTTCGCGTTCCGGTTCCCGATGAACAGCGTGATCCGGGCTCTGTCGGCGCCCGGCAGGCGCTCGCAGCCCCAGCGCGCCAGGGCACCGGAGAGCGCCGGCACGGTCGACAAGCCGGGTATCACCGCCAGTCCGGCGTCCCGTGCAGCGGCATCGAGCGTCGCGTCGTCCAGGACCGGCACGACCCACCCCTCGTGGTCACCGATGTCCAGCCAATGGGCCCCAGCCCGCACGGCCGCCATCGGCAGCTCGCGCGAGAGTTCCTGGAAGGGGCCTGCGGCGCAGGCCACCGCCACGCAGCCTCGGGCGGCTCGCGTCAACGACTCTGGGTCACCGAGGTCGAGAGCGATCGCGGAGGTGCGATCGGGGGCGCCGAGTTCTCGGCAGGCCGCGATGGCGGCCGAGAGCCCGCGCCCGGCAAGGATGAGATCGACGGAGGTGGTTCGGATCAGCTCGTGAGCCAGAAGGCGCCCGAAGACGCCGGACCCACCGACGATCAGGACGCGCTGGCTCTCAGCCAACGACCGGTCAGTCCCGCCCACAGGACGAACAGTGGCATCAAGACGGCCGCGCTCGCGAACTGCCCGGCGGCCGAGGAGGCGAGGGCGGCGACCGACAGCCACAGGGCGGCGGTCCATACTGCTGCCGCCAGCCAGAGGAGCCCAGGGGGCAGATCCCGCCGGCCCGCGCACGTCAGGAGGATCCCTGCGACGGCGTAGAGCCCGTTGCCCAGATAGCCGGTGAGGGCGACGGCGATCGACTCCACGGTGGCGTATGTATCCCCTGTGAGACTGGGGGAGATCGCCACCAGGATCGTTTCTGCTCCGAGATCTGCCGCCAGGCCACCTGCGGCGCAGAGGAGCGCGAGTTCGCACAGGATCGGCGCCTGGTCTCCCCATCGTGCCGCCAGTGCGACGAAGAACCCCAGCAATGAGATGGCCGCGAGGTTCCAAACGAGCCAGCCCAGCCGCCACGTGACGGTGTGTCCCGTGACGTAGGCGATCCGGGCGGGCAGATCGCTCTCGCCGGCCGGGACCCCGTGTCTCAACGCGAACAGCATCACGAGTCCCGCCGTGAGGTTCACCGCCGCCGCGACGTATGCGGCGGCAGCGGCGTGCCGCGGAGTCACGTCGACCATGCCGTGTCACCCAGTCTAGAGAAGGAAGTTCTCGCGACATGGGTCCTTGGTCGACGGACTCGCCCGTCGGATACGCGCCCGCGGACTCCAGCTGTGGCGGCTCCCTGACGGAGCTTCTGGTGGCGACCGTACGACCACGGCAAGCTCCAGTCCCATCGTCAACGACGCGCGAGATCTCCCCGGAACGCGGGCCACGCGTCGATGAGATACAGCGTGAAGAAGGGCCACCAGCCTCGCTCCGGCACCCGCGCGACCTCCAGATACAGGATCCCGTACAGGGCGATGACCATTCCGAGGCTCGCGAAGATCTGCGGATGATTTGCGGCAGGCATGTCCGACACACGGAAGAACCACTGGGGATCGAGAACAGAGAAGGCGCCCCAGAGGAGGTTATAGATGCCAGCCGCCACGAAGACGCGCCGATGGAACGAGCGTCGAGGTATCGACCGATCGGATCGGACCATGGCATGGATGATGGGTGCTCCACCCACTCGATGGAACTACCGCGCCGATGCCGCCCGGTCCCTTGACGATGCTGGGCTGAGCGCACGGCAGGCCGCGACCGATCCGGACGGAGGTCGGTGGTATGCCGACTATGCATCGGGCTTGGCGATCCTGGGCATCTTTGATGCGCGGTTCCCCGAGCCGTCGTTCGATGCGTCGTTACCAGTACACCTCGGAGGGTCGGATCTCGACGGCGCCACCATAGCTGGCCGCCGGGACGCGGGCGGCCACCTCGATCGCCGCATCGAGGTCGTCGGCCTCCAGGACGAACAAACCGCCCACGGCCTCCTTCTTGCCGACGAATGGGCCGTCTGTCGTCAGGGTCTTACCCGCCTCCACCCGGACGGTTGTGGCGTTCTCCGGTAACCCCATCGGCAGCCCGGGGGTGACGCCCGGCGTCTCGTTGATCCCCTGGTAGTCGGCGTAGACCTGCTTCTGCTCCTCCTCGGGAAGAGCGGCCTGTCGCTCGAGCGCGTCGCCCTGGTAGATGAGCATGACGTACTTCATCGAACCCTCCTTCCGGGATGGTCGAGTCTAAGACGAACGGCAGACCGCCTCGGCCCGGCGGTGAGTTCTACGATCTTCGCCACCTGTGCGGTGGTGCTTCACGACACGGAGCTTTGTTTCCGATGCAGCTGCGAGGCCTGATGCTCCCCTTCGTTGCGGAGCAATTCTTGGCCTATCTCTCGCTTCCGTCGGGAGGAGGAGGGGGCGGGAGGTGCTCGCTTGGAGTTCGTCCACGTGCTCCGAGTTCGTCCAGAACCCATGTGATAAGCGTGTGCGTGCGGTTCCGCACTGCCTGGAGCGGCCAGCCGAGGGTGGCAGCGATCTCCTCACTGGTCTCGCCCGCCACGAGATGGCGCAGAACTAGTTGTTCATCCTGTGTGAGTTGCATCGCATGTTCCGCTCCAGCTCGACGGATCGAGTATGACCCGTGGACATGGCTCGTTGCATACCGCAGATGCTGTCAGCCGAATGACGGATACCCACATTCTTGTGATTGCACTCCGCCTTGGCTGGAGCCCGGTTGTCCGGTTCAGGATCACGTGGGCCTGGGGACCGAACGACCCTCGGCCGGTTTCTCGCAGCCTCCCGACCAACACCGCCCTCAGCGTCCGATCCTCCTCGCAATCGATCTGGCGAAGGGTCACGCTCAGTCGCGCCCGTCGACGAAGAACACGCGCTCCCACCCGAGCATCGGTTGGCTGCTGCCGGGTGGCGCGATGACGGTCGGCCGATCCAGGTCCAGGACGAAGCCGAACCAGTCGGTCCGGCCCTCGCGACGAAGCCGCTCGGCGTGCTCGTTCACGTTCGCCTTCGCACCGTCCAGATCCTCGGTCAAGCCGCGCTGCTCGCTGGAGTGACCTCTGCCCGCCACAACGAGCCACATGAACCGGGACGACGTCATCGTCGGCCTGGACCCAAGCGGTCGGCCTCACGCTGCATCCCGACCAGCATCGCCCTCAGCCTTCGGTCCTCCTCGCAGTCGATCAGGAGCCCGGCGAAACTGCGGCTCTGCGAGTTGCTCCAGAGCTCGCCGATCTGATCGGTTCGCTGTTCGGCTCGCTGGAAGTTGGGGAGCATCAGCACGTGGCAGCTCGGCGTGGGGAGCCGGCCCGAGGGCATCGAGGCGCTCTCGGCCGTTGCTCGCTACCTTGGGGGAGCTTCACGCCCCAGTCAGGTCTCGTTCCCGTCGCCGGCGGCCGCCACGCTGCCTTCATCATTTCCACGTCACCGGCCAACGTGACGTTGATGGAGTTCCGGAGAGTCTCATTCGGTAAGAGTAGTACCGATGAAATCGGAGCAGCTCAAGAAGAGGATCGGAAGGGAGTTCTCCGCCGAAGCCGAAGCCTCATACCGTTCGCAATGCCACGGCGGACGGCATCCGAGACGCTCGAACGGCCGGCATCAGGTCGGCGAGCGCGCCGATCAGGATGGCCGAGGTGATGCCGCCCAGCCACGCCTCGGTGGGGATCACGACGGCCCAGCTCTTCGAGCCGGCGTACACGGCCGTTGCCGCGGCGCCGGCCACGACGCCGCCGATGGCCGCGACCAGGATCGACTCGGCGAGGAACTGTGTCCCTGGCTCGTCGTCGCGCCGAGGGCGCGGCGGAGACCGATCTCGGAGCGGCGTTCCAGAACCGAGATGATCATGATGTTGGCGACACCGACGGCGCCCACGATCAGCGCCACCACGCCGAGTCCGAGGAAGAGGCTGTTGAACGCCCCGGCGACAGCGGCTCGGGCGGTGAGCACGTCCGATGGCTGGCTGACGTTCGCCTCGTAGGGGGCCTCGCGGGTTGGCGGTCTGCGCGAGCAATGATTGCACCGCCGCCTCGTGACCGAGGGATGCGCGGACGTAGATCGTGCTCGGTGGACCGGCCTTCTGCTCGCCGTTCACGACGCTGACGGCCCAGATACGTCTTGGCGGCGAGATACCCGATGAGGGCGCTGACATCGATGTCGGGCACCAGGGGGGAGCGGTACGACCTCTGTCCCGCTCGAACCCGGAGCCCGATCGAACCGCTCTGCCGAACCGCCCGACGTCGTAGGGCCCATGGCGATCGGGAGCGATCCCGGCGGGACGCCACCGCCCTCGAGGATCGGAGATCGCGAGGATGGGTCCCTGCCAGCGCGCGTCGACGCCGATGCGCGTCAGGTCATGGCGGAATCGATCGGCCTCGTCCCGATCCAGAAGCGGTCTTCGGAAGTCCCATTCGTTTTGCCCCCGACCAGCCGTCGGACCCGACGGGCGATGCGGCCTCGTGAGAGGAGGGCTCGGTAGGTGCTGTTCTCGAGGTCTTGAAGCTCGAGAGCTACCGCGGCCTCCCTGTAGCGACGAGGGTCGGAATTCTCCATCTCGCGATCCCACTGTCACATGAGAACGGGGGGTCCGGTCGATGTCAGTGACGCTGACCTCGTACCCGATGAAGACCGGCGTCGTCTGGGTATGGCGGTTGTGAGGGCTGAGGGAGCGAGAGGATCCGTGAGCGTGTCAGGGCGTTCGCCAAGACGATGGGCCGGCCG
>Ga0126307_10002282_pt1 | contig 12909 bp, 9 predicted proteins | sample Plot28_FD_89955 | JGI IMG/M metagenome (GOLD analysis project Ga0126307, IMG submission 89955) | Serpentine soil microbial communities from UC McLaughlin Reserve, CA, USA - Plot28 | ecosystem: Environmental > Terrestrial > Soil > Grasslands | place: USA: UC McLaughlin Reserve, Lake County...
CGAGATCGTCGGCGAGATCGTGCCGAACGGCGCGGGCAAGTCGACGACGCTGCACGCGATCATGGGGGTGATTCCCTCCCACGCCGGCGACGTCCGCCTCGACGGCCGCTCGATCCGCGGGAAATCGCCCGACACGATCTCGCGTGCCGGCGTCGCACTCGTTCCAGAAGGCCGGCGCATCTTCGGCGACTTCACGGTCGAGGAGAATCTGCGCCTCGGCCTGGCGGGCCGGAAGCGGAACGGAACGAGCAGGCTCGCGCAGGCGTACGAGCTGTTTCCGATGCTGCGTGAGTTCCGCCGTCGCTCGGCAGGGCTGCTGAGCGGCGGCCAGCAGCAGCAGCTCGCCATTGCACGAGCCCTCGTCGCCGAGCCGGAGCTCCTCCTTCTCGACGAGCCCTCGCTCGGCCTTGCACCGATGGCCGTGGACAGTGTTTTCGAAAGGCTCCGCTCGATTCGTGAGCGCGGCGTGACGATCTTGATCGTCGAGCAGCGCGCGATCCACACCGTCGCTCTCTGCGACCGCACCCACGTCCTCGTGGGTGGTGAGCTGCGCATGACCCTCTCCCCCGCCGACGCCGCGGATAAGTCCAAGATCGTCGCCGCCTACCTCTCCGCATGATGGTCGCGTCGCTTGGCGTCCAGACGCTGACCGACGCGCTCGCGCTCGGCGCGATCTACGCCCTCATGGCCGTCGGCATCGGCCTCGTCTTCGGGGTTCTGCGCCTCGTCAACTTCGCGTACGGCCAGCTGATCATGGTGGGCGCGTACACGCTCGCGTTCACGTCCTCGTGGCCGCTCGCGGCGAGCCTGCTCACCTGCATCGCGGTCGTCGTGGCGTTCTCGCTGCTGATGGAACTCGCTGTTTTTCGGCCCCTGCGCAACCAGTCGCCGGCGGTGATGCTCGTCACGACCTTCGCGATCGCGTTCCTGCTCCAGGCGATCGCGCTGATCGTGGATCTGCGCGACAACTTCCTCGGCCAGGTCGTCACCTCATCGATCGGATCGCTGAACGAGTCGATCTCGATCGGCGGCGCGGAGGTGCGGAAGGTGACGATCGTCGCCGTGGGCGTGAGCCTGGTCGCGCTGCTGCTCATCGCGCTCCTGCTCAACAAGACCACGATCGGGCTGCACACGCGCGCGGCCGCGAGCGACTTCAGGACGGCTCGGCTGCTCGGCGTCCGCGCGAACCGCGTGATCACGTTCGCCGTCGTCATCTCCGGGATCCTGGCCGCGACGGTCGCCGCCCTGATGGTGGTCGGGAATCCGCTCGTGACGCCCGATTACGCGCTGCATGACACGATCGTCGTCCTCGTCGGTGTGGTCGTGGGCGGGATCGACCGCTTGTGGACAGCCACCCTGGGCGGCTTCGCCATCGGCTTCGCGTCGGGCGTGATCAACGGGCTCCTCCCGACGGACAGCACCGTCTACCTGCCCTCGGTGCTGTTCGGTCTCGTGATCCTCGTTCTCCTCCTCCGGCCCGCGGGCCTCTTCGCCTGGGGGCGTCGCGCGCAGGTGGAACGCGTATGAGGCGGTACCTCGAGCCGCTCCCGCAGCTCCTCGGGCCTGTCCTCGTGGTCATCGCGGTGGGCGCGTTCTCGACCACCGTCTCTCCCGCGAACAAGATCTACTTCCTGAATGCGCTCGTGTACGTCGCGATGGTCGTCGCGATCTACGTCTTCGTCGGCAACTCGGGTGTGCTCTCCTTCGGCCAGACGAGCTTCGTCGCTGTCGGCGCGTTCGCTGCGGGAGTGATGACCGTCCCGTTGGAGTCGAAGAAGGGCGTGCTGACGGAGCTCTTCCCGCTGCTGCGCGACCACACCATCGGGAACATCTGGTCGCTCCTGCTGGCGGCGGCGCTCGGCGGCGTCTTCGCCCTCCTTGCGGGGCTGCCGCTCATGCGGCTGTCGGGGCTCGCGGCGGGCATCGCGACGTTCGCCCTGCTCGAGATCACGCACAACATCCTCCAGCAGTGGACGAAGATCGGGCCGGGGGCGACGACGCTGTCGCTCGTTCCCGAGTCGACCGGTGCGCTGCAGGCGACGCTGGGGGCGATCGTGGCGATCGCCGTCGCGTTCCTGTATCAGCGCAGCCGGCTCGGACGGCAGCTGCGCGCAACGCGCGAGGATCCCGCGGCTGCGCGCGGGATCGGGATCAACGTCCACCGCCAGCGCCTCTGGGCTTTCACCCTGTCGGGCGCGATGGCGGGGTTCGCCGGCGCCCTCTTCGTGCACATGCTCGGCTCGATGACGACCGAGCAGGTCTACCTGGAGCTGACCTTCCTCACTCTGGCGATGCTCGTCTTCGGCGGCATCGGGAGCCTCTGGGGTGCCGTGGTCGGTGCCCTCGTCATCAGCGGCCTCGACTCCTTTCTCGGACAGGCAGAGAGCGGCGTGGACATCGGGTTCACGCTCGACCTGCCCACGGGAACGCGGCTCGTCTTCCTGGCCGCCATCATGGCCCTCGTGTTGATCCTGCGGCCGTCGGGGCTGACCGGCGGCCGCGAGTTCAACGTGCCGCGGCTGAAGAAGCGCCCTGCGTCGGGGCCAGGTTCGCCGCCACAGCCCGCAGAATCGCCTTGACGTGGAAGACGGCGAGGCCGGAGTGCTTCGCCAGGATCTTTGCGACGAGCCCGCTGATGTGCGGAGCGGCGAAGCTGTTGCCCGTCGCCGTCAGCCACCCGCCATCCCTCCACGCGACCCGCACGTCGATCCCACTCGCGCCGAACTCGACCGGCGGATCCGGGTTGCAGTAGACAAGCGTCGGGTCCTGAACCTCATGGGCGGCGACGGAGACGACCGCCGCGTACAGGGACGGCGCGCTCGCGATCGGCACGTTGTTCGCCGCCGTCACCAGGACGATGTTGCGGAAATAGGCCTTGTCCGTCAAATCGTGCAGCGGCTCGAACAGATCTCGTCTCGTCGAACCGAGGCTCATGTTGCAGACGTTCATCCGGTTCTCGATCGCCCACTGGAGGCCGCGGGCGAAGACCGGGCCGCGCCCGCGCAGGCGAGGCCCGAGGACGCGAATGCTGTACAGCTCGCAGTCGGGCGCCAGGGAGCGGATGATGCCGGCGCACGCCGTTCCGTGCCCGAAGGCGTCCTCGTGCGGCTCCGTGCTGATGGTTCCGCCGATCGGTCCTTCGACGGATGCGTAGCCCTCCACGTGCCCGACCGCCGGGTGCCCGGCGTCGACCCCACTGTCGATCACCGCGACCTTGACGCCCTTTCCGGTGCTACCGCCCCACGCCCACTCCGGCGTGATGTCGTCCAGGTGCGGGATCGGCTCGATCGGGCGCACCGCGTCCGCCTCGAACGCCGTAGACCAGGCGGGACGCGGATCGGCAGTCATCGCAACGGCGAGGAGCGCGCACGCAGGTATCCGGCGAAGGCGAGCAGAAGCTCGCGGCACGCCTTGCGCTCGCTCTCGCCGTAGCGCGCGATCTCCTGGACGAGGCGCGCGAGCTCGACCGCGTCGCGCGAGACATCGTCGGCCCCCTCGGCGTCCTCGTCGCTCAGAAGCCCCGCCACGTTCTCGTGGGTGCGGGAGAGCTGGAGCGCGACCGCCGCCTGGTTCGCGAAGAGCCCGAGCGCCTCCATGTCGCCGGCGCTGAACCCGCCCTCCTTGTCGAGCAGCTCCAGCGCGCCGATCACGTTGTCGCCGTAGAAGAGCGGAACGCACAGAACCGTCTCGGGCACGTAGCCGACGCTGTCGGCGATGTCGGACGCCAGGCGAGGATCGCCCCGCGCGTCCTTGATCGCCATCGCCTGCCCGCTCGCCGCGACGATTCCTGCGATGCCGTGGCCGAGCGGCACGCGGAAGCGCTTCACCTCCGCCGCCCGCGAGCCGATCGCGACCTCGAACGTGAGCTCGTCGTTCGCCTCGTCGAGCAGGAAGAGCGCGCCGGCCCGCGCGCCGATCACGTGCGCGCCGGTCTCGACGATCATCTCGAGCAGCCGCGAATGCGAGACCGGAGAGCCGATTATCCCTGCGGTCGTCGTCAGCTGCAGCGCGTCGCGGAGGCGCTCCTCGCTCATCGGCCCGCCAGCATACGGTCAGCTCAAAACCGGCGCGACACGCGTCGCGGCCCGCGCCTGCGCGAGCGCGCGCTGCCGGGCGGCGATCCGCTCGGCGATCGACTGGCGCGCATCCGGATCGTGGTCGAGCAGTGAGAGGAAGTCCGCCCGCGCGAGGCTGTACAGCTGGGTCGGCATGGTCGTGCGGACCGTCGCCGCCCGCGGCTCGTCGGCCAGCAGTGCCATCTCGCCGAAGAAGTCGCCTTCGTTCAGCGTGTTCACGCGGCGGTCGCGGGTACCGTCGTATACCACGACCTCGACCTGCCCGCTGGCGACGAGGTACAGCTTCTTGCCGGCCTCCCCCTCGCGGACCACGTCCTCGCCGGACTGGAACTGCTCAGCGGTGAGGCGCCCGGCGAGATCGGCCAGCTCTAACGGCCCGAGCTCGGCCAGGAGCGGCACGGTCCGGAGTCGCCCGACCTCGATCCCCACAGGCGCAAGGCCGGCCCCGACGTACGCCATCTGCTCGTCGTACAGGCGCTGGTAGGGGCCGCCGGCGCGCACTAGCTCGGCGTGCGTCCCCTCCTCGGCGAGCTCGCCCTGGTCGAGGACGAAGATGTGGTCGCTGCGCGCCGACAGCGAGAGACGGTGCGTGATGCTGATCGTCGTCCGCCCGCGCGCCAGCTCGTCCAGCGTCTCGAGAATCTCCGCCTCCGTTCGTGCGTCGAGCGCGCTCGTCGCCTCGTCCAGGATGAGGACGGTCGGATCGCGCAGCAGCGCGCGCGCGATCGCGAGGCGCTGGCGCTGTCCGCCGCTCATCCGCACGCCGCGCTCGCCGAGGACGGTGTCGGGGCCCGCCGGGAGCGACTCGATCCAGCTCTCGAGGCGGGCCGCGCGGGCCGCCTCGAGCACCTCGGCGTCTGTCGCGCCCTCGCGGGCCAGCGCGATGTTCTCCCGCAGCGTCGTGTCGAACAGGAACGTGTCCTGGAAGACGAGCCCGATCTGGCCACGGAACGATGCGATCTCCAACTCGCGCAGATCGCGGCCGTCGTACAGGACTCGCCCCTCCTGCGGATCCCAGAAACGGAGGAGCAGGTTGACGACCGTGCTCTTCCCGGAGCCAGAAGGGCCGACGATCGCGACGTGTTTGCCGGCCGGAATGGTCAGGCTGAGGTCGCGCAGGATCGGGTGGCTCGGCTCGTACCCGAATCCGACACCCTCGAGCCGGATCTCGTGCGGCGCGCGGGGAAGCACCTGCGCGTTCGGCGGCTCCTCGATCGCGATCGGCTCCTCCAGCACCTCGAGCATGCGGTCGAACGCGCCGGCGGCGCGCTGCACCTGCTGGCCCACGTTCGCGAGCGTCGTCACCGGCTGGAGGAACGACGGCAGGAGCCCCACGAACGCGACGAGCGTCCCGAGGCTCATGTGCCCCTCGATCACGAGGTAGCCGCCGACGCCGATGATCACGAGCTGCCCGAAGGTCACCGCGATGCCGACGCTCGCCTCGAAAAGCGTGCTGAGCACTACGACGCGCACGATCGCGCGGAGCAACCCACCGACCGCGCCGCGGTAGGCGCCGATCGCGCGCCGCTCCAGCCCGAAGGCTTTCACCACGGACTGCGCCGACAGGTTCTCCTGGATCGTCGAGGCGACCTGCCCATAGATCGTCTGCACCTCGAAGCTCGCGCCGCGCAGCCGCGACAGCAGGAGGACATAGCTGACGCAGAAGAGCGGGACGACGACGAGGACGAGCGCGCCGAGGATCGGGCTGAGCACGATCGCCGTGATCGCGGCCGCGACCGCCGTGAGGAGGAGTAGCAGCCCTTCCGAGAGGACGGCCGTCGTCGCCTCCTGCACCGTGTTCAGGTCCTGCGAGAGCCGCGCCATCAGATCGCCGACCTTCGCGCGTCCGTAGAAGTTGTGCGAGAGCAGCTGGAGCCGCTCGAACATCCGCTCCTGCAGGTCGAACAGGACGCGCTGGTTCACAACGGCGGTGACGTAGGAGCGGCGCATCGTCACGAGCGCATTCGCGACGAAGATCGCGAACAGCACCGCGACGAAGATCGCGAGCTTCCCGAGGCTCCCGTCCGGGATGATCGTGTCGAACAGGTACTTGAACCCAAGCGGGATGGCGATCGTCAGGACGACGGCCAGCAGCATGTAGACGAAGATCTCGACCCAGCGCCACTTGTACGGCCGCATGAGCGGTACGAGGTGGCCGAGCAGTGCGCGGAAGGTCGCGCGGAGGCCCGTGAGCTCCCGCAGGCTCGCGAGCCAGAGCTCCTCGAGCGACCCGAGCGGGCGCTGGTAGACGGCGGCCGCGGCCTGGTCCCGGCGCTCGGGGTCGTACGTCTCGAGGAAGCGGCGAAGCGGCTCCGGGCCGTGCGTCTTCAGCAGGAACCCAACGAACGAGATCGGCACGACCGGGCCCGGGTCCGGCGAGAAGACCGAGACCTCGCCGCCGGCGGCGAGCTCGGCGCGCACGGTCTCGTCCGCCTCCTCGATCGACGGCGCGCTGCCGACCCGGCTCCCGGCGATCCCGGCGACCCCGTCCACGAACAGCGATGCCTTCGCGGCTTCCGGGCCGAACCAGCGGCCGACGAGGAGGCGCGCGAGGTCGTAGACGATCGGCGGGCCGGGGTTCTCGGGCTGCACGACGCGGAGAAGGCCTTCCTCCGCGCCGGCTCGAGTGATCGGCGACCCCTCCTCGACAACCGCGTCCGTCAGGTAGACGTCGACGCGCTCGCCAACCCGGTCGGGTGGCGGAGAGAGGAGCGCCTCCAGCGCCGCGATCGCGTTCTCGGCGTCGCGGAGCTCGGCGGCCGCTCGACCGGCGGGGTACGAGCCCTGAGGGGCATGGACGGTGACGCCATTTCCGGCGAAGGTCTGCCACTCGGGGAGGGCGCCGGAGACGACGGTCGCCTCGCTCACCACCAACGCGCTCCGCGTCGCCGTGGGCGCCTCATCCCACTCGACCACCGCGAGAACGGAGCCGACGCCGACCACGTCGCCGGCCGCGAGGCGCGTCGCGCCCTCGATCCGCTCACCGTTCACCCACGTCCCGTTCGTCGAGCCGAGGTCGTCGATCTCGAGGCCGCCGTCGACCGGTCGGACGACGGCATGCCGGCGCGAGACCAGCGGGGCGTCCATGAGCACATCGACGTCCTCGCGCCCGAGCGTCGTCGGTGCGATCACACGCAGCCGTTGGCCCGCCAGCGGTCCGTTCTTGACGATCAGCGTCGGCACGCCGTCACGCGTTGCATTTCGTCCCCCCGTTTGGCAAGGTCGAGGATACCGGGTGGAATCGCCAATCTCGCGTGGGTCGGACTCGGGCCCGTCGCAGCGGGTCGCGCTCGTCAACATGCCGTTCGCAGGTGCGAACAGGCCGTCGATCCAGTGCGGCTTGCTGAAGGCCGGCCTCGTCCGCGAAGGCCACGAGGTCGACGTCCACTACCTCAACCTCGAGCTCGCAGCGGAGATCGGAGAGGTGACCTATCGCAAGCTGTCCGAGCTCCGCTGGGATCACCTGCTGGGGGAGTGGCTCTTCTCCGCGGCAGCGTTCGGTCCGCGCGAGGACGAGGAGGCGTACCGCGAGGCGCATCCGAGCATGCAGGAGACCCTCAAACAGCTCGAGGTGGAGTTCGAGGAGCTCCGCTGGATGCGCAACGAGCAATTCCCTGAGCTGATCGGCCGCTGGGCCGAGGGAATCGACTGGGGCGCGTACGGGATCGTCGGCTTCACGTCGAGCTTCGAGCAGAACGTCTCCTCCCTCGCGCTTGCTCGGCGCATCAAGGAGAAGTGGCCGGGTGTCGTGATCGTCTTCGGCGGCGCCAACTACGACGGCGAGATGGGACCTGAGTACGTCAGCGCGTTCCCGTGGATCGACTACGCGGTCGTTGGTGAGGGCGACCAGGCCCTGCCGACCCTCGTCGAGCGGATCGGACAAGGCGAGAGCCCGTTGGACGTGGCCGGCGTTGCAGGCCGCGTCGACGGCGCGGTCAAGAACGGCTCCGCGCCGATCATCCGCGACCTCGATGCGCTGCCCGATCCGGACTACGACGACTTCTTCGCGGCGCTCATGCGCCTCGGCCGGCAAGAGGTGCTCGGCGAATCGCTCCCGCTCCTCCTCTTCGAGAGCGCCCGCGGCTGCTGGTGGGGAGCGAAGCACCACTGCACCTTCTGCGGGCTGAACGCGCTCGGGATGGCCTACCGCTCGAAGTCGCCCGAGCGGGTGCACTCGGAGCTGCGCCGCCAATCCGCCCGGTACCAGATCGCCAACTTCGAGGCCGTGGACAACATCCTTGACATGCGCTACCTCGAGGCGCTCTGCCGCCCGCTGATCGAGGACCGCGTCGACTACTCGATCTTCTACGAGGTCAAGGCGAACCTCAAGCGAGAGCAGCTGTACACGCTCTCGCGCGCTGGGATCCGCATCCTCCAGCCAGGGATCGAGAGCCTGAGTACGCATGTGCTCAAGCTGATGCGCAAGGGGACGACGATGCTCCAGAACGTGCGCCTGATGAAGTGGGCGCACTACTACGGGATCAAGGTCGCGTGGAACCTGCTGACCGGATTTCCAGGCGAGACGGTCGAGGACTACGAGCGGCAGGCGCAGCTGATGCCGAAGCTCGTCCACCTCCCTCCGCCCACCGGCGGCGGTTCGATCTGGATGGAGCGCTTCAGCCCGTACTTCACCGAGGAATCGTTTCCCGTCAGCGACGTCGAACCATGGAAGGCGTACGGCTACGTCTATCCCCCCGAGCTGGACGTGCGGAAGATCGCCTACTTCTTCACGTACACGATGGGGGACGTGGTATCCGAGGAGTCGCTCGAGGGCGTGCACAAGGCGATGGACCTGTGGCAGAAGCGCTGGGATTCGGCGAGGAGGCCGGTTCTCGTGTACCAGCGGGCCCCGGACTGGATCCAGGTCGTCGACCAGCGTGACGGCGATGAGACGAAGGCGCACGCCTTCCAGGGCCTGGAGGCAGCCGCGTACGAGCTGTGCGGCGACACGAACACGCCGCAGCGGGTCGCGGTGGGGCTCGACGCCTCGGCCGAGGACGCCGAGGCCGCCCTCCGGAAGTTCTGCGACCTGGGCCTGATGATCGAGGAGGACGGCAGGTACCTGAGCCTGGCCCTGCCGGTGAACGCGAATTGGTGAGCCGCCTCGGAGAACACCTCGACGAGTTCGCGGCGACCTTGCCCGCGGGGGAGCAAGCTGCCCTGCGCGCGCTGCTGCGGCGGGCGCAAGGGCGCCCGGCGGAGGACGTCCTCTCCGCCGACGAGCTGGAGGTCTACGAGCAGCTTCGTCACGAGCCCGACCCGGAGCCCGGCGGACAGGCAGTCCTGACCGTGATCATGAAGGCGACCCGGCTGTGCAACCTCCGGTGCACGTACTGCCACAGCTGGCGGAGCGGGCCGAACCAGAAGATGTCGATCGAGGTGCTTGCGCGGGCGACGCACGGCGCGCTGCGCGACCCGAGCGTCGGCAATGTGGACTTCGTCTGGCACGGAGGCGAGGCGACCGTCCTGCCGGTCGCGTTCTACGAGAAGGCCCTGTGGCTGCAGGAGCGATTCTGTCGGCCCGGGCAGACCGTGCTCAACACCGTGCAGACGAACGGGACGCGGCTGAGCGACGAGTGGCTCGCGTTCCTGCGGGACAACGACATCGGCGTCGGCGTGAGCCTCGACGGGCCGCCCGAGATCCACGACGCGCGCCGGCTCGACGCCGGCGGGCGGCCGACCTCGGCCCGCGTGCGCGAGGGAATCGAGCGGCTGCAGGCAGCCGGTATCTCGCGCTGGGGCGTGCTCATGGTCGTGGACGGGGACGTCTGCCGGGTCGGCCCACGGCGCATCCTCGAGTACCTGACCGAGATCGGCGTCGAGAGGGTCGCGCTCCTGAACGTCCTCCCGGAGAACACGCCGGCGGGCACGCCGCTTCACGGCGACTACCTGCACTTCCCGCGCTACGTCGAGTTCCTGCGCGGCCTGTTCGAACTCTGGTGGAATGAGTACCGCGACCGCATCGTCGTGCGCGAGCTCGCCGACCTCTCCGGGCAGATCGCGGGCGGAGACGCGCAGATCTGCGTCTTCGCGGGCGAATGCTTCGGCGTGTACCTCACGGTCGAGCCGACGGGAGAGGTGTCGGCCTGCGACAAGTACATCGACGACGACGAGTACCGGTTCGGGCACGTGCTCGAGACCGGGCTCTCCGGCGTCCAGCTCTCGGAGCGGCTGGCCGCCGTCCGCACGGAGAACGCCCGCGCGGTCGAGGGGATGCGGGACTGCCGCTGGTTCGGCGTCTGCCACGGAGGCTGTCCGCACGACCGCTACACGGGGGAGCGGCGACTGCCGGGCTACGACGGCCGCTGCTGCGGGCTCGCGCCGCTCCTGGACGACATCGCCGAGACTCTCGATCGCGAGGAAGCCGCGGCTCCGATCGTGCTGCGGGCCTAGAGAGGAGGGATGCCGGAGACCGAGCAAGCCTGACCTGTTAACTCTAACCACCTTAGGAGGATCACGTGGGAGACGAAGCCAAGGATCTGGGCCAGATCAAGCAGGAAGACGTCGACGCGGTGACCGAGAAGCTGAAGGAGTGGATGCCGACCCTGCCCGAGCAGGAACAGCTCGTCATGGGCTGGGTGATCACCCGCGCCGCGGCCGCCGACGACAACGACGTCAAGGAGTACACCGAGAGCTCCGAGGGCGGCGTACCGGTCTCGACGCTGATGGCCGAGGCGGCCGGCCTACAGGACACGGGCGGCTACGCGAGCTCGATCCCGGATATCGGCCCGGTGAAGATCTGGACGTTCAGATGGTGAAAGAGGGCGAGCGGCTCGCGCGACTGAAACACGGTGGGCCTCTCTTACCACCGCGCAGACGCGCGGGGTGGGCGACCTCCTCGAGCTGCTGACTCGCCAGTTGTCGCTCCGCGTTACCGCGGCGCCCGCGCCTGACGAGGCGACGCCCCTCGCCGGTTAGGAAAGACTCCGGTCGTGAGTCTCATGACGGTCAAGCTGTATGCCGCAACAACGCGTCGCGTCCTGCCGCGCGCGTCGCGCCTCGGCAGCGAGCAGCGGCTCGTGTTCGTGGTCGGCTCGCCCCGCTCGGGAACGACGTTTCTGGGCGGCGCCATCGGCTCGCTGCCGGGTTTCGTCGATCTCGGGGAGGTTGCCCCGCTCAAGGCGGCAATCCCGGACCTCTACGGCCGACCCGGCGCGGCCGGGCACATCCGCGCGATCGTCGACCGCGTCCGCCGGCTCGGGCTCGTTACGGGGCTGCGCGCCGTAGAGCAGACCCCGGAGGTCTCGTTCGTCCTCGATGAGGCGCTCGCCGCCTTCCCGCAGGCCAGCGCGGTGCACATCGTGCGCGACGGGCGCGACGTCGTATGCTCGCTGCTCGAGCGTGGCTGGCTGGGCATCGGGCGCACGGGCGTGGACGACGCGAGGCTGCCGTACGGCGAGCGCGCCCGCTTCTGGGTGGAGCCCGAAAGGGTCGCGGAGTTCGAGCGCGCAAGCGAGGCGACGCGCGCGGCGTGGGCCTGGCGGCGCTACGTCTCCGCCGCGCGCGAATGCGGCGAGCGCACGCTGGAGATCCGGTACGAGTCACTCGCGCAGGCGCACGACGCGCTGGCGGCGCATCTCGACGTTCCGGCGGCGGCCGTCCGGGAGGCACTCGCAGGCGCGCACACCGCCTCGATCGGCCGCTTCCGCCGCGACCTGAACGCCGAACAGCTCGAGGAAGTCGAGCGCGAGGCGGGACCGCTCCTGCGAGAGTTGGGGTACGAATGAGTACCCGAGCCCGTTACGAGCGCGCCCTCCTGGGCGCCTTTATGAGCGCCGTTGCCTTCTTGATCGAGCAGAGGTTGATGCGAGCCAGGCGACAGCGCCCGCAGTAAGCGCCCCGGCGACGACCAGCCGCCTTCCCGTGCGCATGATCGCCCGCTCGATCTCGCGCGAGCCGATGAACTCCACCTGCATGCGGCCGCCCGGCCGCGCGCCGGTCATCCGCTCCACCGACTCGACCAGCCGGTTCACGCGCACCTTCAGCTTCTGCGCCTCGTAGAAGAGCTTTTGCGGGTCGGACACATCCCGCAGCCGCTCCCCCACCCCGCGCAGCAGGAAGCTCCTGATCACCGAGAACGCGTCGAGCGCGGGATCGAGCGCGGCCACGGCCAGCTGCATCTGCCCGAACGCCTTGCCGCTCAGCGCCAGCGCGGCGGGCAGCTGGATGCGGTACCGCGCGCCGATGTCGGCCATGTCCTCGAGCATCCCGCCGATGTCGATGTCGCCGAGGCCGCCCTGGCTGCGGAAGCGCGCGATGAACTCCGCGAACTCGGCCTCGAGCGCCTCCATGTCCACGTCGGGCGCCTGCTCGTCCGAGAGCATGAGCATGACCTCGGCGAGGAAGTGCGCGTCCTCGCGCAGGAAGGCCAGCAGGAGCAGCAGGATGAGCTCGCGCAGCCGCGGCTCGACCTCACCGACCATTCCCAGGTCGAGGAAGTACACCTTCCCGTTCCACCACAGCAGGTTTCCGGGATGGGGATCCGCGTGGAAGAAGCCGTTCAGGAGGACCTGGCGGTAGTACGCCTCGAGCAGCTGCCGCGCCGCTTCCGTCCGCTCGTCGCACTCCGGCGCCTGACGGATCGGCACGCCCTGGATCTCCTCCATGACGAGCAGCCGCCGTGTCGTGAGCTCGGAGTACAGCCGCGGCACGTCCAGCCGGTCGTACGGCTCGAGGCCCTCGCGCATCCGCTCGATGTTCGCGGCCTCCTGGCGGAAGTCGAGCTCGCGCCTGAGCGACTCGGCAAGATTCGAGGCGAGCACGGGAATATCGATCAGCTCGCGCAGCGCCGGCCGATTCGCCGCCTTCTCCGCGAAGAGCTCGAGCAGGCCGA
>Ga0126307_10002283_pt1 | contig 12908 bp, 11 predicted proteins | sample Plot28_FD_89955 | JGI IMG/M metagenome (GOLD analysis project Ga0126307, IMG submission 89955) | Serpentine soil microbial communities from UC McLaughlin Reserve, CA, USA - Plot28 | ecosystem: Environmental > Terrestrial > Soil > Grasslands | place: USA: UC McLaughlin Reserve, Lake County...
GCTCCGGGGAGGCAAGACGACGCCTGGGTTTATCCGGATCCCCTGGTCCAGGATGTTCCCCTCGCCCAGCACGCAGCCCGCACCCAATACCGAGAGGCCGCGGACGATGGCCTGCTGTCCGATTCGGGCGTGCGGGCCTATTATCGAGCCCCGTACCATCGCGCCTGCCTCGACCTCCGCCCCGTCTAAGAGGATGCTCCCCTCGACCACCGCCCCTTCCCCAACCTTGCAACCGCGCCCCAGCGAGGACCGGCTCCCGACCGTGGTCTTGTCTCCGAGAATACAACCCTCAGCTACCGAGACCGGCGGCAGAACCTTCACGCCCTTCCCCTTCACCGTAGAGGAGTCGACGTGGAGGTAATCAAAGTCATCCCGAGCACCGACGGCACCGGAGAGGACATCGTGGGAAGCGGCAAGGTAGCTCCTCGGTGTTCCTATATCCCTCCAGTAAGAGCTCGAAACGTAGGCCCTTAGGTACCCCTCGCTCTGAAGCTGCGGGAAAATTTCGCGCTCGATAGAGACCTCCTGGCTAGCCGGGATCAGGCGCAAGACCTCCGGCTCCAACACGTAGATCCCAGCGTTCACCAAGTTCGTGCTCGCCTCGTCGGCGGCCGGCTTCTCGATAAAGCGATGAACCAGCATGTCGTGGTCTACCTCGACGAGCCCATAAGCCGTCGGGTCCTCGACACTGATTAGCACGATCGTAGCCAAAGAGCTCGACTCCTTGTGCTTCTCTATTGCCACCTTGAGGTCCATCCCCGAAAGGATATCCCCGTTCACAACAACGACGGGGCCCCCGTCAAGATACTCCTCGGTATTCTTGATGCCGCCCGCCGTACCCAAAGGACGATTCTCGACCGCGTAGTCTATCGAGAAACCGTCGAGGTTCTGCTCGTCGAAGTACCCCTGAATCGGGTCCGGCAGGTACCCCATGGAAAGCACCGCCCCGTCGAGTCCACCTGCCCTCAGGAAGTCGATCATGTACCCGATAAACGGCCGGTTTCGCAAAGGGACCATCGCTTTGGGCACGTCGAAGGTGATCGGACGCAGCCGGCTCCCCTGACCTCCAACTAGGACAACAGCTTTCATAGCAGCGGGCAGATTACATCAGTTTGAAATTTCAGGCTATGGGTATCTGGAGCAACTCAATATTTCTATATTTCCCTTAATACGTGGTGAGGTGGGTGCGAAGACGCATGTGGAGTTGCGGATTACTAGCGAGACTTTGCCAAGCGAGTAGATCGGCTCGCTCGTTGGCCTCAGCGCAGATAAGGCTTGGAGAAAAGGTGCGTATAAAGGCAACAGCAGATACTGGGAGCGTCGGATCTCCGAGAAGAACAGTCGATGGGTAGTGAAACCCACCCTTCCGGACACGGCGCCTCCCCAAGGCGCACGTCGAGAACCTGTCCGAACGCCTGTCCCCCTTCGTCGGTAACATACGAGCGCTAGCAGAAGAGAACGACGTCTCCTCCTGGTGCGCCATGTACATCTACTCGGAAGAGGTTTACCAGTCGGGTCGACCCGCTAAAGCAAGCCCGAGGCTCCCGCCAACGCCGCAAGCGGGCCGACGAAGAGTGCGAAGAGGGTTGTAACGACCGCCAGAGCGTAGACTGAGAACTTAGCGGCACCCATGCCCTTCGGCTCTATGTCGCCCGTTGTCGCTTCTTCGAAGAACATGTTGCGGATGATGCCGAAGTAGTACGGGACAGAGAGAACGCTGTTTATGACGAGTGCCGCGACGGCGACAATAGCTATGATGGAACCGGACTGGGCGCCGGCGGCAATTACCCAGGCCTTCCCGAAAAAGCCGGAGAAGGGTGGGATGCCTACCAAGGCGGCCATGAAGATAGTCATGCACAGCGCAATGCCAGGGCTCGTTCCGAAGAGGCCGTTGAAGCTCTTGCTCTCTTCGCCGACAAGATCTAACACCAAAAAGGCGCCTAAGTTCATAACGGCGTAGGCAGCCGAGTAGATCAAGACCGCCTGCACAGCCGTCTCCGCCCCCGCTCCTCGCAACGCCGCGAACGCCACGAGAATATACCCGGAGTGCGCTATCGAGCTGTACCCGAGCATCCTACGCACGTTGCGCTGCCTCAAAGCGAGGAGGTTGCCGACGAACATGGTTACGATGGCGAGAATGGCCATCACGGCTGTCCACGTCTCCACGGCCCCAGGCATGCCCTCGAGCAGGATGCGCAAGAGGATCGCAAAGCTCGCCGCCTTCGGGGCCACGGAGAGAAAGGCCGCGGCGCTCGTGGGCGCCCCCTGATAGGCATCCGGGGTCCAGAAGTGGAACGGGGCCGCCGAGACCTTGAAGGCGAAGCCGGAGACGAGCAAGACGAGGCCCAAGAGGGCGACCGGAGAGAGTTGCCCGGTAAAGGCAAGCGCGACTTGCGCGAGGTCCGCCGAGCCACTTACGCCGTAGACTAGGACGATACCATAGAGCAGGACGGAGGACGCAATCATGCCGGTCAGAAGATACTTCATCCCGCCCTCGGGGCTCTCGCGACGCCTCCGGTCAAAGGCCACGAGGGCGTAAGATGGTATAGTCGCAAGCTCTATCGCAACGAAGACGCCAAAAAGGTCCCGCATCGAGACGAGGAGCATCGAGCCCAAAGCTACGGAAAGAATAAGGCTCAAATACTCCGGAGCGTCACCGGTTTGTTCCGACCAGCGAGCCGCGCCTAGAATAGCGAAGAACGCGGAAAGAGCAATGATGAGCTTGAAGTACAACGCGAAGTCGTCTACGACATACCCGCCGCCAAAGAAGCTTCCCTCGAACCGGGCCGCCAGGAGCAGAACCGCAGCCGCAAAGGTCGCCAAGGAACCAAAGGCGGCGAGCCCGGTCGTGAGCCCTGAGGTGCGGGGACTAAAGACCCCGACCATGAGTACGATAATCGAGAAAACGAAGGCTACTAGTTCAGGCAAGAGCGCCACGAAGGTTCCGGCCGTGACCTCCAACTAACTACCTCCTATCGCGGCTGCGACCAGCCTCACGGCGGGCTGCTGAACGTTTATGAGCAAGCTCGGGAAGATTCCCAGAACCACCAGTAAAAGGGCGAGCGGCACTACCGCAGCCATCTCGGTTGGTCCCGCGTCCCCGGCGACTACAGGGGTCGCAGGGTTCGGCGGCCCAAAGATCGTGCGTTGGAGCATGAACAAGATGTACACCGCCCCGAGTACGATACCCAAAGCTGCCAATACCCCCTGCACCGGGAAGGTGGTGTAGCCGCCCATAATGCTCATGAACTCCGAGACAAAGACCGCGAGCCCCGGCAACCCCATTGCTGCCAGAGCTCCCAGAGCCAGAAGACCACCGACCCACGGCATACGGGCGGCCAAGCCCCCGAGCTCGGCGATGCGGCGCGTGCCTGTGCGGCTCGCGATAATCCCGACGAGGATAAACAAAAGGGCCGAGTAGAGCCCATGCGTGACCTGCTGCATCACCGCGCCGTTGATCCCTAAAGTGTTCCCGGACGCGATCCCAAGCAGAATAAAGCCCAAGGTGCCGATCGAGGAGTAGGCGACGAGCGCCTTCAGATCCGGCTGCATAAACGCCACGAACGCCCCGTAGATGATGTTCACGACCCCTAAAATCGCCATCAACGGCAAGAACGGCTCGACCCCCGCCGGTAGGAGGGGGACGGCTATCTTGATCAGGCCGTACGTACCGAGCTTAGGCAAGATGCCCGAGAGCACCACGTTTGTAGAGGTCGGGCTAGAGACGTACACGTCCAAAAGCCAGCTGTGGAGCGGCACCGCCGGTACCTTCACGAGAAGCCCGAAAAGAATCGGGGCCGCGATAGCGATCTGGGCCGCCCGCGAGAGCTCACCGCCGCCTTGCAACGCCTCGATCGAGAAGTTCGGCCCCGAGAGTATCCCAAAAGCCAGAAAGCCCGCGACCATCACGGTGCTCCCGAAAAAAGTGTAGATAAAGAACCTCGTCGCCGCTCGGCGCCTGTTCTCATCCCCCCAGACTCCAACGAGCAGATACATCGGGACGAGCGTTATCTCGAAGAAGACGTAGAACAGGATCAGGTCCTGTGCCGCGAACACCCCGAGCATCCCAAGCTCCGCGACAAAGAGTATGGCGAAGTATTGCCGGAGGTTCTCCTGCACGTCCCAGGCGGCAACTACGGCAATGAGCGTAAGAAGTGCCGTGAGGAAGAACATCCCGAACCCCAACCCGTCAAGCCCCACCCGGTAGCCGATACCTAAAGATGATATCCAGTCGAAAGACTGCGTGAGCAGCGGAGCATCCAGGTTACTACCGTGAACAAAGTAGATGTACAGGACGAACAAAAGGGGCACAGCAGCGACCCCTAAAGCCGTATTACGAACGGTGCGTCCGTCGGCGTTCCCTAATAGAAGCATGATGAGGACGCCGACCAGCGGGAAGAAGACGGTTATCGTGGTGATCACAGCCGCGCCCCCACCGCCACCGCGGCCAGCGCTATGCCCAAGATCAGGGCAACCACCAAGAACGCGTACTGGGCGCCCACGATCACCCCGAGGATCAAAACGCTGAACAGGATGAACAACGCGTAGTTCTGCGCCCCGCCGCTCTGCAACGGCCTGAGCCTCTCCCCGGCCCCCGAAAAGCCCCGCCCGACACCAGAGACGAGCCCGCCAAGAGCACGCAGGTCGAATTCCCTAACCACCCGGCCTACCGCCATAGCGGGCCGCACGAAGAGGGCATCGTAGAGGGCGTCAAAGTACCAACCTTTGTCAAAGAAGGTCCAGACCGACGAGAACCTGTACGCGAGCGACGACGCCCACTCGGGCTTCGGTACGTAGAACGCGTAGGCGAGCACGATCCCTGCGACCGCCACGAGCACCGACAGAGCGGCCATGATAAAGCTGAACGAGGGTGGTTCCAGGGCGAGCGTCTCTGCAGCGAACTCGCTCGGAGCTATAAACTTGGCGAAGTAATCCCTAATCGGCAAGCCGAACCCCTCTGGGATGCCGATCCAGCCGCTCACCACCGAAAGAAAAGCCAGTATCACCATCGGGCCCGTCATGAGCCCTGGCGACTCGGCCGCCTCTCGAGCCTCCTCCGTACGGGGCTCGCCCATAAACGCCAAAAAGATCGCCCGGAAGATGTAGAAAGCCGTCAGGAACACCGTGAGAAGAGCCATCCCGAACAACACGTAGAAGTGCTCGACAAACGCCGCGGCAACGATAGCGTCCTTGCTCCAAAACCCGGCCAACGGGAAGATCCCAGCCAGAGACAATCCGGCGATAACCATGGTCCAGAAGGTTATCGGCATCCTGTGCCTCAATCCCCCCATATTGAGGACGTTGTAACTGCCCATCGAGTAGATGATGCTCCCCGCGCCCAAGAAAAGGAGCGCTTTGAAGAAGGCGTGGTTGAAGAGGTGGAAGAACCCCTCCGTGTAGGCCCCGATACCCAAAGCTAGCATCATGTAACCGAGCTGAGATATAGTCGAGTAGGCGATGACCCGCTTTATGTCGCTCTTCGTAAGAGCCATCGTCGCCGCCATAAGCGCCGTGAAGCCGCCGATGTACGCCACCACGAGCATAGCGATCGGGCTCTGGACGAAGATTTCGTAGGTACGAGCGACGAGGTACACCCCGGCTGCAACCATCGTCGCCGCGTGGATCAGGGCGGAGACAGGTGTGGGACCCTCCATCGCGTCCGGCAGCCACACGTGCAACGGGAACTGGGCGCTCTTGCCGATCGCCCCAACGAAGACCAGAATCACCGCCGCCGTGAACAAGGAGTCGCCGATAAATCCGGCCTGGGCAGCCTCGGAGATTCCCTGGAACGAAGTCGTCCCCGTCTGCCGCCAGAACATGATGATCCCGATAAACAACGCCGCGTCCCCGATCCGGGTGACGATAAAAGCCTTCTGTGCGGCCTTTGCCGCCGAAGGTTTCTCGAACCAGTGCCCGATCAGGAGATACGAGCAAAGCCCGACCAGCTCCCAGAAGACGTACAGCTCGATAAAGTTCGGCGCCAGGACGAGCCCGAGCATCGAGGCGGTAAAGAGGTTCAGGACCGCGTAGTACCAGGCGAAGCGCCTATCGTCTTGCATGAACGCCCCGGAGTAGAGCTGGATCATGAGGCTAACGAAGCACACCACGACCAGCATCACCGCCGCGAGGCCGTCTATGTACACCCCCATCGGGAAAGAGCCGCCCTCGCCTAGGTCGATCCAGTTCACCGCGAACTCTATGGGAACCCCGCTGCTGGCAACAGTAGCCAACGCGAAGCCAGAGAAGACCAGAGAGGTCGCCACCCCGAAGGTAGCTATATACTGGGCACCCTCTCTAATATAGCGCCCGAAGAGCGCCAGAACGACAAAGACCAGCGCCGGGAGGACCGGGATGGCCGCAATGATGAGTTGTTGTCCTACGGTCTGCTGAGTCAATCGGCCCTACCCCTTCATGAGGTTGACTTCGTCCACGTTCACCGTTTTACGCGTGCGATACACCGCCAGCACCACCGCGAGGCCGACCGCGACCTCTGCGGCGGCCACGGCGATCACCAGGACCGCGTAGCCTACCCCCACCCCGCCTGCACCCGGCAAGTAATCCGCGAACGCCACGAGCGTGAGGTTAACGGCGTTTAGCATCAATTCAATACACATAAACACCACCACGGCGTTCCGCCGGATAAGCGCTCCCCACGCCCCGATGGCGAACATGATCGCGCCGACTACGAGGTACCCTTCCAGGGGGAGGGTCGTGTTGAGCGTGTCCAGAAACTGCTGCGCTTGCGGCGGCATTACTCCTCCACCCCCTGGCGGTCAACCCCCTCGCCGACCTTGCGGCGGCTGATCACGATCGCCGCCACCATCGCGACCAAAAGCAAGACCGAGATCACCTCAAACAGCAACTGAAAGATCGGTGGTGCCCCGTTTACCCCGAGCAGGATCTCGCCTAGAACCCCGACCTCCCGTGGCCCGTTACCGGGCTCCGTTGCGGTCCAGTCCTCTATTGTTAAAACGTACGCCAGAAACGCCCCGACCCCGATGGCGATGTACAGCCCCGGCCAGATCTGCTGGTTGATGATCGTCCCAAAGCCTCGTACTTGGGGCTTCTGAGTAAACATAATCCCAAACAAGATCACGACCGTAACCGCCCCAACGTAGATGAGGACCTGAAACGCCGCGAGCACCGGAGCATTGAGCATTACAAAGAAGCCCGCAATGCCTAAGAAAGAGCCCGACATAAACAGCGCAGAGTGGACGACGCTGCGGCTCAGTACCACCCCCAAAGCCGAGATCAGGGTCATCGAAGCCAGAAAAACGAACGCGACGACCACTCCTAAGCCGCCCCGTCCTTCTTTGGGGCCTTCTTGGCCGGCTTCTTCTTCTTGACCGCGGGCCTCGGGTCTATCGTCGGGTCAACGGGACGCTCACCGAACTGGCGGGCGAGCTCCAACCGGTTGTAGGCCTGTATCTCGAACTCCTCGGTGTGATAGATGCAGTTGACCGGACAGACCTCGACGCACAAACCGCAGTACAGGCAGCGCGAGTCGTCGATCACGAACCCAACCGCGTACGGCTTGGGCTTCCCGGAGCCGTCTACGTCACGCTTCTCCTGTTCGATAGAGATGCAGTGGTCCGGGCAGATTCTCATGCACTGCAGGCACGCGATACAGCGGTCCATATCCACCGTGAGCATCCCACGGCTCCGCTCGGGTAGCGGGCGCTGGTAATCGGGGTACTGGCGGGTTATCTTCCTGTCGAAGAGGTGTTTGAGGGTTATCCCCATCCCCTTCAGAATTCCCTGTCCTAGCTTGGGCATCTTAGAAACCTTTCCTTCTTAAAACACCGAGGGGAGCAAAAGCATCGCACCGGCGGTGACGAACAACCAGATGAGACAGACCGGCACCAGCACCTTCCACCCAAAGTCCATAAGTTGGTCCATCCTGAGACGGGGCATGGTCCACCGGATCCACTGGAAGGTGAATATTATGAGCGCCGTTTTGAGGCCGAACCAGATCCAGTTAAAGCTCCCGAGATCTAGAGCATCGATCGGTGGCTGCCAGCCCCCCAAAAAGAGCGTAACGTGTATCGCCGATATAAGGCCCATCGAAGCGAACTCCGAGGCCTGTATCAAGGCCCACGTCATCCCGGAGTACTCGACCATGAACCCGCCGGAGATCTCGCTCTCTCCCTCCGGCAGATCGAAGGGCACCCTCCTCGCCTCCGCCAGCCCCGCTATATAGAACACGACGAACATGGGTAACTGCGGCAAGAAGTACCAGTGCCAGAACCCGCCAGCCTGAGCGTTCACCACGTCTACTAACGAGAGGCTCCCGGTCAGCATGACGATCCCGAGCAGGCTCAGGATTAGCGGCACCTCGTAGGAGATCATCTGCGCAGCCCCCCTCAAGGCGCCCAAAAGAGAGAAGTTCGACCGGCTCCCGTAGCCGGCCATGATTACGCCCAAAGCTCCGATAGAGGTTATGGCGATAAAGAACACGATGGCAATGTTGAGGTCCGCGACCACCGCCCCGGGCGCAAACGGTATGACCAGCCACACAGCCGCCGCCGGGATGAACATGGCGATCGGGGCCAGAAGAAAGACCCAGAGGTCCGCCCTGCTTGGCGAGACGTTCTCCTTGGTGAATAGCTTGAAGACGTCCGCCGCCGGCTGCAAGAGCCCCCGTGGTCCCACCCGGTTGGGGCCGTAGCGGAGTTGAATGTACGCAGACACCTTGCGCTCGGCCATAGTAAGGACGGCAGCCAGGTTCAACACCAAAAACAATATAGCGCCAAAGGAGATCAAGAACCTGAAAGGCTCCTGGTTGAGGATGTCGAGGCTCACGGCTACTCCTTCTGAGCTACTTGTCCCAGGACCCGGAGACCGGGTCTATAAGGCCCATGATCGGCATGATGTCCGGCAAATAATGACCGGGAACTATCTCCTTCAGGAGTTGCATGTTTACGGTGCACGGGGTCCGGTAGCGGACCCGGTACGGCGTATCAGAGCCGTCGGAGACGACGTGTACAACGTACTCGCCCCGCGCCGACTCTGCCCGGCCGAAGCCGTCCCCCTCCGACGGCCGTATACGGCGGCCCAGGTCCGCCATAACCTCACCCTCGGGCAAATTCTCAAGGATCTGCTTTATCATCCGGATGCTCTGCTGCACCTCGCCGATCCTAACCCGGTAAGAGGCCTCGACGTCACCAGCCTCGTCAGTGATTACGTCGAAGTCGAGGTTCTTGTACCAGCCGTAAGGGTAATCGCGGCGCACGTCGTAGCTCACCCCGGTACACCTCAAGGGAGGCCCCGTGAGGCCCATCTCGATAGCCTTCTCCTGCGTCATCTTGCCGACGCCCCTCGTGCGGGCGATAAAGATCTCGTTCCCCTCTATAAGGTCCATGAAGTCCGGCTTGAGGCGCTTCTCAAGGCCCTCTATGTACTCCCACATCTGCTCGGGCATACCCTCCGGGAGGTCGGCCTTCACGCCCCCGATGCGGATGTAGTGAAACATCATCCTCGCCCCGGTGATAGCCTCGAACATGTTCTGTATACGCTCCCGCTCCCGGAAGGCATACAGGATCGGGGTGAACGCACCAAGCTCCAGCAGGAGGAAGCCTATGGAGGGGATATGGCTCATGATGCGCCCGAGCTCGTTCAACAAGGCGCGTATAGCGTCGGCGCGGGGGGGTATCTCCGCGTCCAAAAGGTCCTCGACCGCCATGCAATAGCCATACTCCATGGCGATGTTGTTCATGTAGTCTATACGGTCCGTAATCGGGACGACCGACGGGTACATGCGGTTCTCGGAGATCTTCTCCTTGCTCCGGTGCAGGTAGCCCATCACGGGGTCGCACCGCACCACGGTCTCGCCATCGAGCTCTAGGATCAGGCGCAAAAGCCCGTGCATCGCGGGATGCTGGGGGCCCATGTTCATCTCTAGCGTCTCGATCCCGAACTCGTCCCGGACATCAGGCCCAGCCAGCCGCCCGCTCGCCCTCCCCCCTCTGTTCTGCTCCCTGGCTCTCCGCTCTTCTCTAAGCATCGCTACCTCAACCCTTCAAACGTCCGTTTGGTGCTTATCTCGAAGCTCTTCAGCAGCGGATGGTGGTCAAAGTGATCCTGCCACATATACAACCGCCTGAGGTCTGGATGTCCCCTGAAGGCGATCCCGAACATGTCGTAGGCCTCCCGCTCGTGAAAATTGGCCGTGGGGTAGATGTTGGTCACCGTATCAATTACCGGCTCCTCTCCCTCAAGCCTCGTCTTGACCCGTACGATTCCACCGCGCATATCCAGGAGCTCATACGTCAACTCGAAGGACCCCTCCAGGTCCACGACCGTGATAAACGAGAGGTGCAAAACCGCAAGATTATCACGCGCCGTCGCCAGAACTTCCGGCAGGATGTTGGGTTCGACCACGAGCCGCACCACGTTCCCCTCGACCGCAGACTCCCCGAGCCCGTGCCGGTTGCGAAAACCCTTGAGGTATCGCTCCAGCCGGCTCTGCAGGTCGCCCTCGGGTAGCGTCACGCTCATCTTAAGCGGTCCCCCTCGGGTCGGCGGGCTCCTCGGCTGCACCGTCTTCCTGCGTATTATCCGGATCGCTCGGGATCCAGCCGACGTCGGTCATGGCGGCGGGCGGCATACCCCTGCGCTCGAAGACGTGGGTGCGCTTCAACTCCCCTATGCCCTCGAGACGTGGGGCCTTGCCCTCGCTTATGTTCGTGTACTCCCGCTCTGGAAGATATTCCAAGAAATTGCCGTCCTCGTCCACGAGCGCGGGCCTGGGCCTCTCATAAGCTACCTGGCTCTCCCGTTCGATCTTTTTTTGAAGCGTCATAATCCCGAAGATCAAAGCTTCAGGTCGCGGTGGGCAGCCCGGCACGTAGACATCCACGGGTATAACCCTGTCCGCTCCCATGAGCACGGAGTAGCCGTCGAGGAAAGGTCCGCCCGAGATCGCGCAGGCGCCCATCGCGATGACCCACTTAGGCTCAGGCATCTGCTCGTAGAGGCGTGTCATCCGCTCGGCCATCTTCGTCGAAACGGTGCCGGAGACAATCATGACGTCCGCTTGCCGCGGGGAAGCGGTAAAGAAACCGGCTCCAAAGCGGTCGAGGTCGTTGTGTGCCATACCGGTTGACATCATCTCGATCGCGCAGCATGCAAGCCCGAACTGCAAAGGCCAAAGGGAGTTCTTCCTGGCCCAGTTAAAGAGCTTGTCAGTGCTCGTCGTTATGATATTGGGCTCGTTAAACCTCTGCATCACACCCAACGAAGGGCCCCCTTCTTCCAGGCGTAGGCGAGCCCCACGCCTAATATGAGTACGAAAATAACCATCTCTACAAAACCATACAGACCGAGATCCCGGTAGATCACGGCCCACGGATAAAGAAACGCCGCCTCGACGTCGAAGATCAAAAACAAGAGCGCGAAGACGTAGTAGCGAACCGGAAACGGGCGCCACGGGTCTGTAACCGGCGTCTCGCCCGTCTCGTAGTTCTGGCCCTTCATACGCGAGCTCTTACGCCTCGGGGCGATCAAACGGGCCAAAACCAACGTGCTCGCCACGAACCCCACGACCAGCAAGATGAACAAGCCCACATATACGTAGAGCGTGCCGTAGCCGATCTCCTGCGTTCCTTGCAACAGAGCTAGCGCCAAAACGGGCCTTTCTTCAGGTAAAACCAACCGCAATATACTCGCGTTACACGCAACTTTCAAGGAGCTACTAACAGTAGCAAGAAGTGTTTAATCGCCTTCCTCTTCAGTCTCTTCGTTAGCCCTTGCCGTTCGCTTTGCCGTTTGCAGCCAGGATCTGGACGAACTGCACGAGCATCTGCCGGTAGGTCTCCAGAGAAGAAGAAACAACGTACTCTTTCGGGCCGTGGTGGCCGGCGCCTATGGGACCGAATTCGACGCCGGGGACGCCGACGCGCTGGAAGTAGACGATGTCGGAGGCACCGTGACGACCGACGCCCACCGGGTTGCCGTCGAAGTGTCGTGCTGCGACCTCGCGGAGCGTTTGCACGAACGGGTTGTCCTTCGAGACGTAGGTCGGTTCGTGCGAAAAAAGGACCTCAACTTTCGCGGGAAGGTCTATCGAGCGGATCTGGCGCGTTATCTCCTCGGGGTCTTGCTCTGGTAAATAACGGATGTCGAGGTCGTAGGCCGCCTGGTCGGGGACACGGTTTATAACGTCGCCGCCCATGATCCGGGCCAAATTGATGCTTGGGGAAGAGAGGAGCTCGCTCTCCTCTTCGGCAAAAGGCAACCCCAAAACTCTCTCGTAGTGCTCGTAGGCCAGAAGGATCGCGTTCTCGCCGAACCACGGCGTCGCACCGTGAGCGCTCTTGCCCAACAAGGTGACCCGCACACGCAGAACCCCCTTCGCCTGGACACCTATATGAAAATCCGTGGGCTCGCCGGTAATAATAAAGTCGCCGGTGTGCCCGTTCTTCACGAGGATCTCAGCCCCTCTAAACCCACCGTAATCCCTTTCTTCGTCCGGGACTATAAGGAGCTCCACCGTAGCGTCGCAACCCCTGACGTGCAGGTCCTCGACCGCGTACATCATCGCGGCCAAGGCTCCCTTCATGTCGTAGACGCCACGGCCATAGAGCTGTCCACTCTCTTCGCGGGTCTCGAACTGGCTCTCCTCGCCAGGTACCACGTCCGCATGCCCGTGCAAGAGGATCTTGGGCCCGCCCGAGCCTACCCGCACCACAAGCGAGGAAAGCTCGCCGTGCGGCCCAGCGCCCTTGTAACGTATCGTGTCGAGCCCCCGTGCCTCGAACCAACCACTAACAAAATCTATCGTAGGCTCGGTCCCGGCCGGGGTATACGACCGGTAACGGACGAGCCGTCGGGTAAGCGCCAAGACCTCTGCTCTATTCGTCGTTACCGTCAGTTGAGGACCCCGCCCTGGTAGAGCACCATGTACGATA